>Ga0308160_10000303_pt1 | contig 110655 bp, 93 predicted proteins | sample PhyFR1_FD_201036 | JGI IMG/M metagenome (GOLD analysis project Ga0308160, IMG submission 201036) | Phyllosphere microbial communities from UC Gill Tract Community Farm, Albany, California, United States - DLSLF.R1 | ecosystem: Host-associated > Plants > Phyllosphere > Unclassified | place...
ACATAAACTATTTTCCAGTCGTTTGTTCCCGATGTATACTTGCCCCTGGATTCAAGATGGTGCAGCAGACGTTTTTCAACATTCCCGGAAAAGCCTTTATAATAAACATCACGGCTTGCAGAATACAAAATATAGACGAAGTACATTACAAAAAAATCCTGTAAAAATAATTTACAGGATCGCGATCCGGACGGGACTCGAACCCGCGACCTCCGCCGTGACAGGGCGGCATTCTAACCAGCTGAACTACCGGATCAATTTTTTTAAGAAATTGAATAAAACTTCTATAATCCGAGGTTCCGAACCCGTCTCGTCTTTGGACGAGATGACAGGCGAGCATTTAAGCAGCTGAACCTCAAGTCAATTTTGTTTTAAAAGCAAATTGAAAACTTTCTGCGATCCGGACGGGACTCGAACCCGCGACCTCCGCCGTGACAGGGCGGCATTCTAACCAGCTGAACTACCGGATCAATTTTTTTAAGAAATTGAATAAAACTTCTATAATCCGAGGTTCTGAACCCGTCTCGTCTTTGGACGAGATGACAGGCGAGCATTTAAGCAGCTGAACCTCAAATCAATTTTGTTTTAAAAGCAAATTGAAAACTTTCTGCGATCCGGACGGGACTCGAACCCGCGACCTCCGCCGTGACAGGGCGGCATTCTAACCAGCTGAACTACCGGATCAATTTTTTTAAGAAATTGAATAAAACTTCTATAATCCGAGGTTCTGAACCCGTCTCGTCTTTGGACGAGATGACAGGCGAGCATTTAAGTAGCTGAACCTCAAATCAATTTTGTTTTAAAAGCAAATTGAAAACTTTCTGCGATCCGGACGGGACTTGTTCTTATTTGAAAAACTCCCTATCCATAAGCTTTATGTCGTTCTCTTATTTTTAGGTCACCGAATAGGTCACTTTAATAAACAAAAATAGAGTGCGTCGTTTTTACTGGTGCAAAGATATGTTTTTTTTTATTTTTCACAAATAAATGTAGATCTTTTTTCTATCTCTTCCATAATCCACAGATTTTCAAATAACAAATATACCCTGCCCTAATCATTTTTCGCTTTTGATATAAATCCCCAAACCAAAAATCATTAATGAACTATCATCCTTTTTATCTTTGGTAAGTTTAGATGGTAAAATTGTATAATTTACAAAAAATAATTACCTACTACTATTAAGACGGTCAACCTTAGCACTTGGCAACCAACTGTTTCGTCTGGCTATTAAAATTTGTACACTAGGACTGTTCAATATCCACATTAATTTACTATGCGATAAAGGTTATTGTTTTTCAAGAAAAATATCCTAACAGCACATATCCTGAGATTAAATTCCGTTTCAAATTATCTAATCTTTATTTATAGTGTTTGCTATAAATGCACAGCAGTCATAAAAATAATTAGACATAGCGAAATAAAAAGTTAGATTAATCTAACTTTTTATTATATTTGAAAAAAAAACGTGAGCAAGAGATATATACCTATTATTATAATTTTCTATCTTCTTTTTCTGATCGTACAAGCTTGTGATAAACTTCAGCCTGAAGCGATAGATGAGAGTGAATTACTTGATGGCTCCATTGTGGGGTTATCATATGCTGAAAACCAACAATTTTTGCGAGGGGATATCGCCTTTAACGATGAAACCTTCACGGTCGGGAAAGGTCTTGGTCCAACCTTCGTGGCAACAAGTTGTGGAAGCTGTCATGCTGGTGATGGAAAAGGGACTCCCTTTACTACTCTTATACGTTTTGGACAGACTGACGAAACAGGAAATTTATTTTTGCTTTTAGGTGGTCCTCAATTGCAAAATAGGGCGATACCAGGTTATACTCCGGAAGCAATTCCTCCCGGAGCAACATTTTCTAAATTTACTCCGCCTGCCAATACCGGATTAGGTTTTATTGAATTGGTTTCTGATATGGATATTTTGGCAATGGCTGACCCTTTTGATACAAATAATGATGGCATCTCAGGAGTCCCCAATTATATTGATCTTCCGGCATATCAAGCACCATTCTTCTTTGCTGTAACAAAAGGAGGGAAGTATATCGGAAGATTTGGTAAAAAGGCATCCACATACAGTTTACTACAACAAACCGTTAATGCTTACAATCAAGATATGGGCATTACTTCAACTTTTAATCCTCACGATGTTTATTCAGGAATGAATGTTGATCCCGAAGTTTCTGATAAGACCATCGCAGATGTTGTATTTTATCTTCGTACATTGAAAACACCTATTCAGCGAGACGCAGAAAATAGTATCATTAAACAAGGTCAGACTATATTTTCTCAGATAAGTTGTAATAAATGTCATGTCCCGGAACTGAAAACTTCATCCTCCTCAATTTCACCATTATCCAATAAAAAGTTTTATCCGTACACAGACTTATTACTTCATGATATGGGTGCTTCTTTGGATGACAACTATACGGAAGGCACTGCGAAAACTTATGAATGGCGTACGCCTGCACTGTGGGGGTTAGGTTTATCTCCAAAATCACAAGGCGGTCAATACTTCTTAATGCATGATGGCAGGGCAAAAAGTATAGAAGAAGCAATACAGCTTCACGGGGGAGAGGCTGCAACCAGCAGAACCAATTACACTCAATTACCAGTCCAAGAAAAAGAAGCTATTATTAAATTTTTGAAATCCTTATAATTATGGACAGACTTGAATTTCTCAAAAAATGCAGTTTGGTCTGTTTAGGCTTTACTGCAATTCCTCCCATTCTTTCAGGGTGTATAAGCAATAAAATGATTTCAGGAGCGATTAAAGACGATTATATCATATTGCCTTTGGAGGATTTTATGGATACAAAATATCCTGACAAAAAATTATCCTATGTAATTATTCAAAATGAATCTCTCAAATATCCCATTTGTGTATTTCGTTTTTCGGAAACTGAGTATGAAGCATTATGGATGCAATGTACCCATCAGGGTAGCCAGTTACAAGTATTTGGAGATAAGCTACAGTGTCCTGCACATGGTAGTGAATTTTCCAACCAAGGTTTAGTACAAAACGGTCCTGCTGATCAGACCTTAAGAAAATTTCCAGTATACATAGAATCGGATTTTTTGAAAATTTCTTTAAAAAAACCGGTATGAAAAAAATTATCTATCTAATTATAATTTTAATTTTTCAGGAAGCCACAGCACAGATAGATTCTGAATTACTAAAAAGAATACCTGTAGACAGTTCTCGCTCTTTGAACATGGATGCCGTTTACAAGCGTCCCTTCTTAGGATTAGGGAAAGTGCCTGTCTCTATTGGTGGCTATGCGGAAGCCAATTGGCAGCATATCAGCACTGATGGTATATCTGATGGACATCAATTTCAATTACGTAGGATGACACTTTTTGTATCTTCTACAATTTCCTCAAAAATTAAATTTCTGAGTGAAATAGAATTAGAAGAAGGAGGTAAAGAGATTAATATTGAATTTGCTGCCATTGATGTAGAGTTTAATCCCTTGCTTAATTTGAGAGGAGGAATTATTATGAATCCAATTGGTGCTTTCAACCAAAATCATGACGGTCCGAAATGGGAGTTTACCGATCGTCCTATATCTGCTACAGAAATGTTGCCTGCTACATTCAGTAATGCTGGTTTCGGATTTTATGGAAAAATGTATAAAGCCGAGTGGATGTTCGGATACGAGGTATATCTATCAGGAAATTTTGATAATTCAATTATTGACAATAATCAAAACAAAACGTACTTACCTGCTGCCAAAAGTAATCCTGAACGTTTTGAAGAAATTAACAGCGGTGTTCCTCTTTTAACAGCAAAAATTGCCACAAGACATGAAAAAGCAGGAGAATTTGGAGTCTCTTATATGGGAGGAATCTATAATAAATTTCAGGATGAAGGTCTTCAGGTTGACGATAAAAGAAGGGTTCGGGTATTTGCATTGGATTATAATAATACACTTCCAAACCTTGGAACTTTAATTACTGCAGAATGGGCTTGGGTTAAAGTAGATGTCCCGGAAACTTATACACAACAATATGGAGACAGGCAGCATGGAGGATTTATAGACATTGTTCAGCCAATAATTAAAAGAAAAATTTTGGATTGGGAAAGAGCAACCGTTAATCTTGCATGCCGTTTAGAGTATGTAGATTGGAACGTAGGTCATTTCAGAGAAGACAACAGCAAAATTGGAGAAGATTTATGGAGTATTATGCCTGCAATCAGTTTTAGACCCAATGCACAAACTGTTTTTAGACTTAATTATAGATTTCAGAAACAGAAAGACATTTTTGCGAACCCTGCGGCAAAAACTGTAGGCTTCAGCTTTGGTATTTCAACGTATTTCTAATAATTTGCCTCCGCAGATCTTAGGATTGAGCAAAAAGTCATTCTTGAGTTAATACTCCGTGGATATTCTTTATGTTTTTGTTAAGGGACAAAAAGCAAGAAAGACTGTTTCGTAGGATTACTGGAATTAGCGAATTCAATCTAGATTTTATACATAACGACTCAATTAAATATTAATATTTGAAAATGCTCACTTATGAAGAAAGATTAAAATACGGTACATTATATTATTAAAAATATACTGAATTTCAGTATTGAAATTCAGTATTTATAAGAACTATGCTATTTACTTCTTATTCTCATCATGATGTTCTTTCTCATCGTGATGTTCTTTTTCTTGATGATGCTCGGCCTCATCGTGATGCTCCGGCTCATCTGCATGTTCAGGACCCTCGTGATGTTCCTTGTGCGGATGATGTTCTTTGTGTTCGTGATGTTCTGGATGGTCGTGTGTCTCTTTTTTTTGATCTTCGCTGTTCATAACATTTTAATTTAAAGGTGAATATTAATTTATATATGTTGTTATTTGTGAAAGGCAAATAAGATGCCAAAACAAAGCTATAATCTACTGATTTTAAATACTTTCCATTGTTTTAAACAATATTGCTTCAAACATCTAAATAATTTTAAATGTCCTTTAAAAACGTGATATGTTAAAACATTACTCTAAAAAAATATTATTTCTATCTGTCCATAGTTAACTATTGATCGTTTTAGGAAGTAGATTGATTAGTTTTTACTTTGATGATATTTAAAATGATGGTCTTTGACAGGATGAAAATATTTCTTAAATCCATATGTTATAAGAGATAGTATCAGGATACTAAAAACTATCAAATAGAATATATCTTCTGACGCAAGCCGATGCTTTCCCCTCCTGATTATTCGTCTCCTAAATCGTCTTTTAAATCCCATAATTTCTCATTTAAAAAAATAGCTGGTAATTCAAACCCAAACTTTTCTGCTGATAACTCTTCTGGAAATAAGGAGAAATCATAGATAATGTTTTTTCATTCTTACTTTTAAATAAAGTTTTGATCTTTGGATATAACCAATATGCTATCTCAGTAGAAAAAATTCCGATACCAGCACCAGACAGGACATCTGTAACCCAATGCTTATTATTGATGATTCTGTACACACTAGTAAAAATGGCAAACGGATATCCTGACAGACTGATCCAATAATTGCTGTCCCTATATTCTCTGAACATAAACTGTGCAGTTGAAAATGCGATTGCTGCATGACCTGAGGGAAATGACATATAATTTGATTGATCAGGCCGCTCCCTGCCGATCAATGATTTTGAAGGAATAACTATTGCCAATAAGATAGCTTGTGATGTTGCTAAAATGATCGTTCGATCTTTTAAGTTATGTTTCCCTCGAACACCCGCTATGTTTAAACCATAAACGAGCGCAGCTGGTACAAATAAGGTATAGTTGTCTAATTTTGAATTGTTTAATGTATGATCGTTTACCTCCCTTCTCACATCATAATCAAACTTTTTGATTTCAGGAATTGTAAAACCAATTGCACCTGCCGATATCAAGCTAACCGGAACAATAAGTTTTTTATAATCCAAAGTATCATCTCTTATTATTAAAGAATCTTGTTGAGCAGTTTTTTGCAATGACAAACTATCCTGAGCATAAATACTTAGAGAGAATTTCAGTAAAAGGATTAGTATTGAGTTTTTTTTTACATAAGTCCACATAAAAATTATATTTCTGATTTTATTGTTCGGATCTAACATTAATAGTATTCAATTTTATATCGTAAAATTGGATGTAACTTCCCTGTTCCCATCTTTTATGGGAACTCAATCTTAATAATATGAGTGGAGGCAAATTTTCCTTAGAATTGTAATATCCTAAGGAAACAGGATACTAGAATTTGCTCTATTTTTATCTGTGATAATCTCTTTTAAAATTTCATTCTTTGAATCCTGACTGCATTGAGTATTGCAATCAAAGCAACTCCCACATCAGCAAATACAGCTTCCCACATCGTAGCCAGTCCACCAGCTCCAAGTACGAGCACGATGGCTTTTACAACAAAGGCAAGAATGATATTCTGCCAGACGATCCTTTTGGTCTTCTTTCCAATATTGATCGCCATAGGTATTTTTGATGGTTTATCATCCTGGATCACAACATCGGCAGTTTCGATGGTCGCATCGCTGCCAAGTCCACCCATTGCTATTCCAACATCACTTAATGCTACTACAGGCGCATCATTTACACCATCACCAACAAAAGCCACACTTTCATTTCTTGCTTTGATTTCTTTGACCTTGTTGACCTTATCTTCCGGAAGCAGGTCTCCAAAAGCATTGTCAATACCGATCTGCTCAGCCACATATTTTACTACAGTTGTCTTGTCACCACTTAGCATAGTCGCTTTTACATTCAAGCTATGAAGTTTTTCAACTGCTTGCTTTGCATCGTCCTTGATTCGGTCGGCAATCGTAATGAATCCTGCAAATTTTCCATCATATGCGATAGCTATCACCGTATATACGATTTTGGATGGGTCTACATCATAACCGATCTTAAATTTATCCAATAGTTTAAAATTACCCACCAGGATTTCCTTCCCATTAGCTCTCGCTTTAAGCCCATGCCCTGCAATTTCTTCAGTATCCTCTAAATTGATCGAATTGTTGATCTCTCCTACAAACTCGTGAACAGCAGTAGCCACAGGATGGGTACTTTTACTTTCAACAACATTGACCAATTGGAGAATCTCATCTTTGTCAAATCCTTCTTTAATGGTAACGTCCTGAACTTTGAAAACACCTTCTGTCATAGTTCCGGTCTTATCCATTACCACATTCTGAATCTCAGCGATCTTATCCAAAAAGTTGCTTCCTTTAAATAATATACCATTGCGGCTCGCTGCTCCGATACCTCCAAAATAGCCAAGCGGGATAGAGATCACCAATGCACACGGACAAGATATAACTAAGAAAATCAATGCTCTGTACAACCAATCTCTGAAAACATAATCTTCAACAAAGAAATAAGGTACTAAGCAGATCAAAACAGCTAATGCAACCACAATTGGGGTGTAAATTCTTGCAAATTTTCTGATAAAAAGTTCAGTCGGAGCTTTTTGAGCTGTTGCATTTTGTACCAGTTCAAGGATCTTACTGAGTTTGCTATCCTCATAAGCTGTATTAACCTTAATCAAAGCTACGCTGTTCATATTGATCATTCCGGCTAAAACTGTTTCACCTTTATTTTTAGAATCAGGTTTGCTCTCTCCTGTTAACGCTGCGGTATTGAAAGACGCAGAATCGGAGATCAGTTCTCCGTCCAATGCCAGTTTTTCTCCTGATTTTAACTGAATCGTATCCCCGATTTTGGCTTCGGCAGCTTTGATTTTTTTAGGCTGATTATTTTCAATAATCGTTACCTCATCAGGACGTTGATCTAAAAGAGCCTTAATATTGGTTTTAGCTCTCGACACAGCCAGAGTCTGAAAAACCTCTCCTACTGCATAGAACAACATAACCGCTACTCCTTCAGGAAATTCTCCGATAATGAAAGCCCCTATCGTTGCAATGCTCATAAGGAAAAATTCTGAAAACACATCACCTTGTTTGATACTTTCAAATGCCTCTTTTAAAACCGGTAGGCCTACCGGTAGATAAGCAACACCGTACCAGACAATACGTACCCAGTCTTTAAACCATTCAGGCTTAATGTAATTGTCCAATGCAATGCCTGCTAATAACAATACCAAAGAAATAATCGCAGGCAAGAACATCTGAAACGCTGTTTTATCAGTTTCTGCATGATCATGTCCATCATCATCTGTATGTTGATGATCTTCCGTTTTCTTCTTTGGAGCGCAGCATCCGTCTTCTTCAACTAATTTTTTGGCTCCAGCATCTTTATAGATTTTGCCTTCCTGTGGAGTACAGCAGAGCTGCTTTCCATTTTCGTCGTAGATGTGTTTATGTTCCATAATAATATTATTTTTATGATTTTTAGGTTACTTTATATATATATCCTGGTCTGATTGTCTTCCGGTTTTTAGAATTTTTTTATACCAGCCAAATTTGTTAATACTTAAGATGAACAAGGTAAGAACAGTTGCTAAAAAAGATAACAAAAACATGTTCAGTGCAAGGGCAGATCCTATTGCCGATGCAGCCCATAAAGCAGTGGATGTTGTAAGCCCCTGCATGCTTTTGGAACTATCTTTAAATGCCAGTCCAGCTCCGATAAATCCTAAACCGGCAGGTATCGCCGCCAACATTCTCGCTATTGCAGATTTATCATCTGTAAGATGCGAGGCAACTGCCACAAATAAGCAAGAAGCCATACAGAGAACGCCAAAAGTGCGAACCCCTGCATCTTTATGGGCAGTTTCTCTTTCGAAACCTATTATCGCGCCAAAAAACAGTGCTAATAATAATTTTCCGGCAAGTAAAAGTTCAAATTTTAGATCCATTTTATATCACTTTATCTAGTTGTGGTTATATTTCCCTTTTTAATCCGCTTCTGTTTTAATCCTTCATTCTTGAAAAGATAGTAGGCCGACTGATAATTTGCTATCGCTTTTTTTACATACTGTTCAGACAGCATCTCTGGATTTTGTTTATTTTTCTCCTTGTCATACAAATACGTCTCTGTTTTTTGCTGTGGACCTAGAATAACCAATTTGTTGTTTTCCATATATCCAAGTTTCTGATAGGTACTTACAAATATTCTTGGAATATAGCTTTCGCCTAAAACATTTTTACCATAAAGATTACTCTGATATGTCCAACCTAAAAGTGCGAAAAGTGTTGGATACAAATCGATCTGAGAGCACATTTTTTCAATTCTGAATGGTTCGTTGTCGTTCAGGTTGACAATCATTGCAGGGATATGGTATTTTGCGACATCGATATCGTTCTTGCCCGCACTGCTGGCACAATGATCTGCAACAATTATAACAATGGTATTTTTGTACCAGGATTTATTCTTTATCTTTTTAAAAAACTGACCGATCGCATAATCTGTGTATTTCACGGCGCCTTCCCTTCCCGATCCCGAGGGAATATCAATCTTTCCTTCAGGATATGTATAAGGACGATGATTGGAAGTGTTCATTACAAAATCGTAAAAAGGTTTCCCCGCTGCAAATTTTTGATCTGCTTGCTTTATCACCTGATCATAAAGATTTTCATCACTAATACCCCAGGCATTTTCAAAAGTGACCTCATTGTCTTCTATTGGTATTCTTGGAGACTGATAATCTTCCCCTACAAAAGAATTTCTTTTCCTGTCAACAATTGTGTATCCATTATTACCGAAATAATTATTCATATTATCAAAATATCCATCACCACCATATAAGAATGAAGTATCATATCCCTTTTGACCGAAGATAGATCCTACAGTGGTCAGATTATCGTTGTCTTTCCTACGAACAATACTATTCCCCGGTGTAGGCGGAACGGCAAGTGAAAGTGCCTCCATTCCTCGCACGGTTCTTGTTCCGGTAGCATACATATTGGTAAATAAAATGCTTCGATTCGCCAATGAGTCCAACGTAGGTGTCAGATTCTGATTGTTGCCAAATGTTTTCATAAAGTCTGCACTGAAACTTTCCAATGTGATCATAATAACATTGGGCTTCTCAGAGGAGTCATCTCCCTTAATGTTACGTACAATTGAGAAATCTTTTGATACATAATGTGAGTCAGTTTCCTGCAGATCAGTTCTCACAATATTAAACGCCTCTCTATTATCGATGAGTGTGTAGAAGTGCTCATAATTGATCTCGTTATTTTTATAAGCTGAAAAAAAAGAATAGATTCCTGATTTTGACAACTCATTCCTATACCTGTTCTCACTGCTCTCTGCTAAACTGTTGTCAATAAAAAATGTGTAGAAGACTGAAATAAAAAGCAATCCTAAAAAAATAGTGAATCGCTGTATAAAAGGTGTACTGCCTTCAAAATTATCTGTGAAATAATGCCTCTTATAGAAAAGTAAAAATACCAAAGAGGTCATTAGTAACATGGCTGTAATGAGCAATGGCAAAGGATATGATTCATTAATATTATTGATTACTTCATAGGTATAAACCAAATAATCAACTGCAATAAAATTAAACCGACTTTCAAATTCCTGCCAGAATGTTACTTCAGCAAAAAATGAAAACAACAATATAAGCACAGCTACAGTAAAACAAAAAAAAGTCATAGCTCTATTGAAAAGCGAATTATTATATTTCTGGGGAAACAAAAGCAGATATAGGCTGTATGGTAGCACAAAAAATACCCCTACACCAATATCAAACAAAAATCCCATAGCAAATACTTTCAACAATGAAATAAAACTAAGATCAGCTTTTTGAATGCTGGCCACAGAAAGCCCTATCCTAAGAAAAAAGGACAAGATCATGTATAATAAGAAAAAATTAGTGAGCAGGCTATAAGTGCTTCTCTTAATTTTAATTAGTCTCATAAACAAGTTTTATAAGTGATTAAAACATTATTATCCTTTGAAATCAATTTTATGTGATAGAGAACTAACCATTAGATTTTATTTATTATCAATCTATTTTTACCGTTCATCTATAAGTGTATTACACTTTCATCATAGCCTTCATATTCGATTTGAAAAGTGGTGTGGGTTATTTTAAAATCTGTTGTCACTTTGTCTGTTAATATTTTCAGGATTTCGTTGCGATTTTTATTTTCATCTGCAATCACATGAGCACTCATGGCATTAACGCCTGACGTAAGAGACCAAACATGAAGATCGTGGAGTCCCTTGATTTCCGGGAGTTCTTCCAGTGATGCTCTAAGCTTGCTGATATCTACATCTTTCGGTGTACCTTCCAATAAGACATTAACCGCTTCCATAAGCAACTTTAAGGTTCTGGGAATGATTAATAGACCTATTGCCGCAGAAATGATCGGATCTGCGTAATACCATTGTGTTGTCAGCATTATCACACCTGCGATCATTACTCCTACGGATGTCAGCATATCCGACAAGACCTCAAAATAAGCACCTTTCATATTAAGACTTTCATTGGAGTCCTTTCTTATGATAAGGATACCGATGATATTGACCACAAAACCAATTCCTGCAACGATCATCATGGAGCCACTTTGCACTTCAGGAGGATTTTTAAATCTTTGAAATGCCTCATATAAAACAAATAATGAGATACCCAATAGCACAACAGCATTAATCACAGCAGCCAAAATCTCTGTGCGATAGTACCCAAATGTTTTTTCAGGACTAGCCTTTCTCTCACCAATTTTGATTGCAATAAATGCTAGGAGTAAACCGACAACATCTGTTAGCATGTGAGCAGCATCCGCAAGCAATGCAAGACTTTTTGTTGCAATTCCTCCAATGACTTCAGCAATAAGATAAGTACCACTTAGTGCTAGGACGATGAGTAAATTTTTCTTATGTCTGCTTGATGCAGATCCAGTCTGTTTATTTGTGTCGCTCATAATTTTATGTATTTACTAGATTGACTCTACATTTCGAAGTAAGTATTATTTTCTTTTTTAACAGGAATATCATTTTCTTTGATCATCTGTAAAATATTGATTTCTATAGTTTGTGCAATAGATGTCATTGGCGTATCCACAGGAGTATTCTCGAAAGGATCCTGCATGATGATTGCTGTTTTCTCAATGGCTATAAATAGCAGAGGAATAGTGATCGTTGTAATAATTTCCAAGGTGAGCTGGGAATCTTCCAATCCGAAAGGGAGTATAAAAGCAAAAACATATATAAGAGTATGCAGTAAAATACTATAGGCACGTGGAAATACCGTATTTTTCAATCTTTCACATTTTCCCATATTGTCACACAGCCTCATGAGAACTTCGTTAAGCTGAACCTCCTTGAAATCTGATACCAATCCTTTTTCGGCTATTTGTCTTAAGTGATAAGAATGTTCATCCAAAATTGCATTGGGTATATTAACAGCGTTAATCTGATGCATATTCAAATACTCCCCTACTTTACCGGAAAAAGGCTGTTTTCTTAATGCTTCGCCTAACGCATAGACCCATACGATTTGTCTTTCTGCAAATATTTTAACGTCCGCACTATCCTGAGGAATGAACTGAATAATTAATCGGATAAGAGACCTGGAATCATTAACAATAGCACCCCAAACGGTTCTTGCTTCCCACCATCTCTCGTATGACTGCGCCGTCCTAAATGCAAGTAGCAGTGATACAGCAGTTCCTAAAATTGCGGGAATGCTTAATGGAATTGATATTTTTTTGAAAATAGGATGCAGATCCAACAAACCTATACCTACAGCAAGTATAACAATCAGTAATATTTGGCTTTTAATTTGATCAATAAAATACCAGATTGAAATTTTCTTGTTTAGTAACATAACTTTTGTTTATAGATTTGATATAACATTATGATACGTAGTTCACGATTTAATTCGATTCGTAGCATAATGTTATTTTTTATTACAGCTGAAACTTTTATATAAAGGCTTTCGTAATAATAAATCTAATCTTCATGCCCTCCTGAATTAGATAATTTAGCATTGACGAAGAATGCACCTTTTACCACAATGTTTGTATCAGGTGCAATTTTGGTCACTGGAGTGATTGCAGTATAACCTAGATCTGAAGAACCTTTAACAATTTCTATTTTCTCAAAATTCAATGTTTTTCCTTGATTCTTGGTATGCGCTGCCTCTTTTGTACCTTCCTCTTTCTCACCCCCTTCTTCCTCTTCAGCATGTTCTTCAGGCTTTTTAGAAGTCTGTATGAAAACATAGAATTTACCGTCAGCTTCCACGATTGCTTCATCAGGAACGGCAGCGGTGCTTGAGTTTCCAAGGCTTACCATTCCGGTAACATTCATCCCATCGATCAACCCCACTTTATTTCCTGTAACACTCGCATGTACAGAGATCGTTTTACTCTCATTTTCGAATGACGACCCGATACTAAATACGGTAGCGTTATACAAAGTTTCCGGATTATTGGTCAGCTTAAACTGTACAGTTTGTCCAACTTTCATTTTAGGTAGATCCTTTTCAAAAACCTGAAGATCTAAATGGATAGAACTATTATCAATAATATCAAGAACTGGTGATGCCACATCAACATAACTTCCAATCTGCGCATTGATACTGCTTACGGTTCCACTGATCGGTGAAGTTATAACCAACCCAGATCGTAGATTACCATTGCTTACTTTACCCGGGCTGATCCCCATAAGCTGGAGCTGTCTCTGTAGTGATGATCTTTGGGTTCTTAAACTTTTTAATTCAGCATCAGAGCTTTGCAGATTCTTTTTTGCTCCGGCATCATTATCAAATAGTTCACGTTGCCTTCTATATTCCTGTTCAGCAAACGCGATCCTGCTGTTCACTGTAAGATATTGCTCCTGAAGCTGAATATACTCGGGATTATTGATTGATGCAATTACCTGCCCTTTCCTCACATGATCTCCTATCTGTACATTTAATGTCTTAATCACCCCACCATACAGAGAGGTAACGGTAGCTTTTCTATTGTTGGGAACACTCAATACACCATTGGCTTTAACAAGTGAGGTCAGATCTTTCATCTCAATTTTACCTAAGGAGATTCCGACTGCTTTCATTTGTTCTTCTGTTAATGCCGCGATCGTTTGCGGTGCCTCTTCATGAGCCTCCTCTACCTGTTCGGTTTTTGCTTTTACTTCCGTTTCCTCAGAGGCTTCTTTTTTTCCACAGCTTAAGACTAAAAAAGAAATTAACAGCGTAGATACTATATTATATTTAATTTTCATTTTATTTGTTTATGATAGAATTAATGGTAATAACAGATTGATTAACCTGTTGAATCGATTCGAGATACTTTAATTGAATATTGGTAGAAGTCTGAAGCGCAAAAAGATATTCAACGTAGGAAATTTCTCCTGTTTTATATCCCAATTGTCCGGCTTTAGCTATTTTCTCAGCATTGGGTATAGCCTGATTAATATAATAATTATATTGCTCTACATCCTGCTGATATTGATTCAAAGCGTTTTCCAGTTGCGCTTCCAGCTGTTTTTGCTGTAATTTTGCATTAGATTCCGCTACTTGCTTTTGGAACTCCCAAGATTGCATTCTCGCTTTTGTAGCACCGAAAGTCAGGGGAATCGTAACGCCAATAGTTGCTGCGTGAAATCTATTTCCCGCATTAAAATTCCGATCCATACCATTGATCGTCTGGGTACCGATTAAAGACTGATTGGTGTAACCTATACTGAAATCAGGTAGGCCCAGAGACCTTTCAACGTTTTTATTTTTTTCTGCTATGGTCATCTCCTGATAGTAAGACCTTACTGTTGGATGATTCGCTATTGACGCGCTGTCAAATACATAATTAGCTTTCAGGGGCTCATAATTTGTGTTATAAGGAACCGAGATGTCTCCCGAAGTATTCAATAAGGTTTTTAAGTTTTTGTATGCATTATTCAAATAAACTTCATTTTGCTTCAACAACAAATTGATCTCCCCTTTCTGAGTTTCTGCAGTATTGATCTCTATCTTTTTAATATCTCCTGATTTAAATCTGACCGTAGCAATTCTTATAAAATCCTGATATAAACTATCCAGATTTTTTAATTTTGACTGGTTAAATTGCAGATATTCGATCTGATAGTAATAGGTCCTAACCTGTCTTGCAAGTTCGTTGACCGAAATCTCCTTATTGATCTGCTTTCCTTTGATCTGTTCAGCGATAAGTTCTCTTCTTGCTTTAAACAATGTTGGAAACGGAATACTTTGAGATATAGAAAAAGATTGATCGAATTTTTTACTGTTGTATTGGCCTAACTGAGCATCTAAACTCATTTTTGGAAGTTCTTTAGCAGTAGGTTTCAGTGCCTCTGTTACTTTAATATCCAAATCTTTCGACCGCATTAAATTATTGTTGGTCAATGCGATGCTCGTAGCTTCCTCAACTGTAACAGGGGTACCTTGTTGTGCGTTAAAGGTCTGTCCAATGAATAAAAAACCTAAAACTAAAACCGCTGTCAGTGGCTTATTACCTGAAGGCTTTTTGATTTTTAGTTTAGTACTGAAGATAATGTATAACATCGGTAAAACAAAAAGAGTCAAGAAAGTTGCTGTAACCAGTCCCCCGATTACAACGGTCGCCAAAGGTTTCTGAACTTCTGCCCCGGCTCCGGTTGAAATTGCCATAGGTAAAAATCCTAATGATGCGACTGTGGCTGTCATTAAAACAGGTCTCAGACGAGTTTTAGTTCCTTCCATCACACGTTTTAAAATATTGGTTTCACCTTCCTTCTCTAACTCGTTAAATGTTCCGATCAACACAATACCATTAAGTACCGCTACACCAAATAATGCAATAAACCCAATTCCCGCGCTGATACTAAAAGGCATACCGCGAAGCATTAACGCGAATATACCGCCGATAGCACTCATTGGAATTGCCGTAAAGATCAAGGCAGCCTGCTTTAGCGAACCAAAAGTAAAATATAACAGCATAAAGATCAAAAATAATGATACAGGTACAGCAATGGTCAGTCGTTTACTGGCAGCTTTAAGATTCTCAAATTGTCCGCCATATGTATAATAATATCCTGATGGTAATTTTTCTTTATTAAGCTTCTGCTGGATTTCTTCTACTACACTTTCTACATCTCGGCCTTTTACGTTAAAACCAATGACGATTCTCCTTTTACCTGCCTCACGACTAATCTGTGCGGGGCCAAGTTTATAATTGATATTGGACACCTGTGAAAGCGGGATCTGTATTCCTGTCTTCGTAGACACCATCAGATTGTTGACATCATCAATACTGGTTCTATGTAAACTATCCAAACGAACCACCAGATCAAACCTTCTTTCATTCTCAAATACCTGACCTGCAGCCTGACCTGCAAAAGCAGTACTTACAGCAGTATTTACGTCTTCAATATTCAGCCCGTAATTAGCCATTCTTGTGCGGTCATATTCAACATTAATTTGCGGAAGACCACTAACACGTTCGATCTGTGGAGCACTCGCACCATTAACAGACTGAATAATTTTTGCTGTTTTATCCGCATATATCGCTAAAGAATCTAAATTTTCACCGAAAATTTTAACCGCTACATCTTGTCTGATTCCTGTCATCAACTCATTGAAACGCATCTGGATCGGTTGATTTTTTTCGAAAAATACCCCGGGAATAGCTTCAAGCTTTTCAGAGATCTCATCTGCTAATTCATCATATGATTTTTTTGTTTTCCATTCACTTTGCGGTTTTAAGATCACCATCATATCAGTAGCTTCAGGAGGCATTGGATCAGTAGGCACTTCAGCAGCACCGGTCTTCCCTACAACCATTTTAACTTCGTCAAACTGCTTGATCAGCCTGGAGGCCTGCATAGAGGTTTCAATACTCTGACTTAATGAACTTCCCTGTGGAAGAATACAGTGAAAAGCAAAATCACCTTCTTGGAGTTGAGGGATAAACTCGCCCCCCATTCTTCCAAATATAAATAATGAAACTGCAAATAATGCAACAGTAACACTTACTAACCAATATTTTACTTTTAAAGCTTTCTCTAGTAGAGGTTGATAGATTTTTTGGAGTCGGTTCATCATTTTATCTGAGAAATTTTCTTTATGCGAGATTTTCTTCGATAAAAAAAGTGCACTCATCATTGGAATATAGGTCAATGATAATATCAATGCACCAAAGATTGCAAAACCTACAGTTTTAGCCATCGGAGTAAACATCTTACCCTCAACACCTACTAACGTTAAAATAGGAATGTAGACAATCAAAATAATAATCTCCCCAAATGCTGCGCTGCTTCTGATTTTAGAAGCTGAAAGAAATACCTCTTCATCCATCTCAGACTGGGTAAGAAGACGTGTTGTTTTCCGCAATCCTAAGTGATGAAGAGTCGCTTCAACAATAATAACAGCTCCGTCGACAATTAATCCAAAATCAATCGCCCCTAAACTCATTAAGTTGGCACTTACTCCGAAAACGTTCATCATTCCCAAAGCAAAGAGTAAGGACAACGGAATGGCAGATGCCACAATAAGACCGGCTCGTAAATTACCGAGAAATACTACCAGCACAAAAATCACTATCAACGCTCCTTCGATAAGATTTTTCTCGACAGTATCAATAGCTCTGCCAACTAGATTAGTTCTGTCTAAATAAGGCTCAATAATCACATCAGTAGGTAAAGATTTTTGAATAGTTGGTATTTTTTCTTTGATTAATTGCACTACCTCATTACTATTAGCACCTTTAAGCATCATCACCACTCCACCTACAGCATCCACCTCACCATTAAATGTCATGGCACCATATCGAACCGCACTTCCCAAACGAACCTCAGCAACATCTTTAATGAATATAGGCACACTCCCTGTTTCATTTTTAACTACAACATTCCCAACATCTTCAAGAGAGGTCACAAGTCCAATTCCACGGATAAAATAAGCATTAGGCTTTTTGTCAATGTAGGCTCCGCCTGTGTTCTGATTATTTTTTTCAAGAGCTGCAAAAATATCAGAAATACTAACTCCCATCGCTCGTAGACGATCAGGGTTAACAGCGACCTCATATTGTTTTAGCTGTCCTCCGAAGCTGTTAATCTCTGCAACTCCGGGAGTACCATTAAGCTGTCTTCGAACGATCCAGTCCTGCATTGTACGAAGTTCTTTGGAATCGTATTTTTTCTCACTTCCTTTCTTTGGATGAAGGATGTATTGATATACTTCCCCAAGTCCTGTACTTACCGGAGCCAACTCTGGTGTGCCAATTCCTTTTGGAATTTCTTCAGCAGCCTGCTTCAGCTTTTCACTGATCAATTGGCGGGCAAAATAAACGTCAACCTCTTCTTTAAATACAACAGTGATTACAGACAAACCGAATCGTGAAATACTTCTGGTCTCCTCAATATCAGGAACATTAGCAATACTCTGTTCTATAGGGAATGTCACCAACTGTTCAACTTCCTGACCGGCCAAAGTAGGACATACCGTGATTATTTGAACCTGATTGTTGGTGATGTCGGGTGTGGCATCGATCGGAAGTTTGGTTGCGCTCCAAACTCCCCAAATAATCAACAACAAGGTCATTATACCAATGACAATCTTGTTCTTGATGCTAAATCTTATGATTTTATCTAACATGAGAATATAATTTTTATTGAATGTCACAACTACCTTTTGGAACAACTATTTGTTCTAAAAATCGAGCGACAAAAATGAGTAAGAATACAACGCAATGCTATTGCAATGTTTCCATAACTGTTTTGACGAAAGACAATTCTTCCGTCTGATTAACAAAAATTATATTTTAGGAGGTTGCCATATCTGATCGTACACCAAATATGCAAAGTCATTCTTTATGAAAAGAATTTTTTTAGAATAGTACTCTTTTATCTGTTTACGATATTCTAAAACAGGATTTATTTTGAGCGAAGTAACGCTGATTCTGCAGCAATTACAATAACAAAAAGGAGAACAAGAATCTGTTTTTGAATGAGCATCGTTTTGCTCAGAATTTATATAGGAATATGATACATTTTCATTTTTTGATTGCGCTTTTGCAACATCCATGCATGGCATTAATGATAATGCCATGAAGTAGACTGTAAAAAGCAATCTTAGAAAATTCATGCGACAAAGTTAATTATTTTACATTTATAAATATATATTAAATTTTATCTATTTTTTTAAAATTTATTACTAACAAGACTTTTAAAAAAAATTATTTATACTACAGTATCTTACAAAGCACAAATCTCTTTTAATAATCCGTACTAAACAATCAATATAAATATATCTTACTAAGCTATATACAAATAAATAACTACCTTCTTCGGACAACATTCTGAAAATTATCTAAGTAAATATTCTCTTTTTGGTTTAATACTTTATCTATAAAATCTACTGTTGTTAAATTGTTATATAAAACTGTATTTTCCCTCGCTCTTTCTCTCACATAATTTCTATTTTCATTCGCTTTAAGCTGTTCCTCTTTTTCTATTCTGTATTGAACTACTAAATTTTCTCTAACTGCTGGAAGCTCTTCCAGCTTTTTATCCAGTTCCGCAATTTTATCTTCAGTCATTTTGGTTTGATATTCAATTTGAGTAACATCTATTCCTTTCTGAGCTAAATTTTCAATTACTTCTTGTACTTGAACTTTATGAAGTTCAATTGTTTTTTGATATGATGGTAATTGGGTTGCCCAATATTCAGCATTTGCATCGCCATTTTTCGAATAGCCTTCAATTCTATTATATGAATGCTCGGCTTGGGTTACCAATTCTTTTACTTTCAAAACATCTTCATATTTTCTCAGAACAAATGCACTATCGGCCAAATGTTTATTTTTTTCACTTTCAATCTTCTTTTTAATGAGTTCGATTTCGATATTGGCTCTGGTTTCGGGATTGGTAATGATGGAGGTTTTTAATTCTTGAGTCCTGATGTCTGAAATATCCAAAACATCGGCTCCTTTTTTCATTGCTTCTAAATATCTTGCCTGTTTGGATTGCAGTTTTTGAAGCATAAACACATCAATACTGTCATTGGTCAGCATAAAATTAACCCGCACATTTTCGTTCTTGTTTCCTTGCCTCCAGGCTCGTCCTTCCACTTGTCGGAGTGACGTAAAATTATATGGCAACGTAAGCATATAAACATCGGTTGTGTTTTCCTGAAGGTTCATTCCTTCCTGAATGGCTTCACTTCCAATAACTACTTTTATTTTTCCTTCATTAAAATCATTTTGAATAGAAATTCTTTGGTTTTTATTGGTCGCCCCGGTAATGATTCCGATTTCTTCGGGTTTGTAACCAATTTCTGTTATGAGATATTCTTTTATTTTTGGAAACTGAGCAACTGCTAATTCAGAATACACAATTTGTCCTGAGTCAGGAAGATCTTTTTTGTTCTGCCTTATCAAATCCATCGTGTCTTTTAACTTCGGAGAATTTTCTATGAATTTTTTTATTGAAGGTTCTTCGCCATCATAAAATGGCGATAAATACGGTGAAATAGCAATCAATCTGGCATTGAGAATATGTGTTAAAATTGCTCCTTTTTCAGTCTCACTGAAATTTTCATTGAGCAGCTCATACTGTTCTCTTGTGAGATCATTCTGTTCAATTTTATATTCTTTGTTAATTTTGTTGGGACGAATTAATTCAGGATTGTCTTCTTCTCCTTTTATATCAATGAATTCCGAAAGTAATTGTTGAAACAGCGAATTATTTTTAAATCTCCGAACGTTGGCTTTAAATTTCACATCACCCTTTGCATCAATTTCCATATCATTATCCGCTTCCATAAAGGTCTCGAAGAAAGTATTGACGTTGAAATATCCCGATTCTTCTAATCTTTTATTTGCTATTAAAGAAAGAATGGAATAATATTCCAAAGGCTTGTTGGTAAAAGGCGTTGCGGAAAGCAAGGTCACATTTCTTCCGTCGTTTTTGTCTTGAATGTACTGAGCTGCCATCCAGGTATTGATTCCCAGTTTGGAAGTCTGTTGGTTTTGACTTCTAAAATCGGACGCAAATCTTCGGTCCTCAATTTTTACTTTTCCTACAATATGATTGGCATTGTGAACTTCGTCGTAAGTCAAATGGTCGAATCCAAAATCTTCCCAGTCATAGATTTTACCACGCTTCATTTTTCCCTCAATCTCCTTTTCTTTCTGAAACTCAATTTGGAGGTCTCTTTCGGTATTGGTAACGCCCTTCATTTCACTTGCAGAGATGTAACTGAATTTTGACGAAAGTTCTTCGGTTATTTCTGATGAAAATCCAATATTGTTAAAACCTTCATAAGTAACGATGGTTATTTCTCCGTCTTTATTATCAAATTTTGAAAGGTCATAATCTTTCCCCAAATTCCCTAAAACATTAACTTTCGCGTTGGGAATCGTTTCAAAAATCGTTTCCACCCATTGTTTCATAATGCTGTCATTCGGAACTACGATGATTGGTCTTTTCGCATTTCCTCTTTCCATTGCTTCGTGCATTGAAAGGATTCCGGACAATGTTTTTCCATAACCCACTTCGTGCGCTAAAAGTCCTACGCCTTTTGTGGTCTGTCTTCCGATTCCCGCCTTCTGAACCTCTGCTAATCTAAATTCCTTTCCTTTGAAATTCTTATGAATCTTTGAAAACAATGGGAATTTAGAATAATCCGGAACGTGGATGTTATTGTAATTGCGGTTAAAATCTTTTACAAAACGAGTTCTAATGTCATCTGATAATTCTTCACGTACAAATTTGTAAAACAAATCATTCGCAGCAGCTTTTCGTCTTTCTCTGACTAACGCATTTCGCTCTTTATCGCTTCCTGTAACCGTTTCATTATCTACAAAGCTTCGCACTTCCCAAGCTGAAGAACCCGCAAAGGCTTCACTTGACAAAGTGCCTACAAAGTCTTTGAATCTTTCCGCAAGATTGTAATCTACAATGACTGATTCGGTACGTTTTGTAATATGATTATATTGGTCTTTTTCTATTTGGCCTAACTCAAATTTGTGCACGAACTCGTGGTTCGGACTGATATAAATTTCATCTAAAGATTTCGCTTTTGGTAGAACATTTTCTAATAATGCTTTTTGTTTTTCGTACTGATTTTCCGTTCCACCAACAGCATTTTTATCTGCAAAATCTTTTTCGAGCTGCTCTAACTTCGCATAAATATTTCCTTCTGCATAATAAAAATCGTGAATCCAAACTCCATCAGAATAATTTGAAAATTTGGAATGTTTTTCGTGATTGTTGAGCGTTCCATCGTAAGATGTATCTCTGAATGCTTCAATTTGTTCTTTCGTAATGTTTGAACTATTTTGCAAGGAAGTATTTACAATTTCATCCTGTTTGGAGAATTGATATTTTAAAATTCCTTTCTTTATGGAAGGCTCCGTTTGGACTTTATATTCCTTCTCAGTTCTCGTATTGTGAATAGAAATTATTCTATCACTTTTTTCTATCAATTCTTTTAATTTTTCTTCTGAAAACGATGCTGGTTTTGTGATTAAATCTTCGCGCAGTTTTTCATACTTTCTTATTTCAGTCGTAATGGTGGGAGATTTAAACTTGATGTTATTGAGTTTAGAAAGTACCAATTCAATTTTTTCTTGAGTTTCTGTTAAATTCAACTCATCTATTTTCTCCGCAATAATTTCTTTTTTTACAGGAACTTTTGTAACAGAATTGGACTCAGTATTTTCTAAAAACAAATCTTCAAAAAGATTTCCGATTCTCTCGGTTTCTTTTTTATTTTTAAATTGTTCAATCTTAAAGAGAGCTTCATCCAAATTTCCGTGGATATAATTTTCCAAACGCCCAAAACGATTGGTTTTCTCACGGTTTTCCCCGAGAACTCTTGTGTGATTATTTTCAAAATATTTGGAAATATCCGCAGAAATCTGGTGATTGTTTTTTTTGAGAATGATAATATCCGTTCCGATTTGTGTTCCTGCAAAAGCGCCATTGGGTAAACGGAAACCTTCCAAAACACTAGCATTCTGTAAATTCTTTTGTCGGTTGAGCCAACCTGATGGAAGAACCATCGCCAAAACGCCGTTGGGTTTCAAAGAATCTAATGACCGTTTAACAAAATAATCTTCGTATTTTGAAATTTTAGGTTCTTCGCCTAATCCTTTGTAAAGCCCACGATGTTCGCCATAAGGCGGATTTCCGATGACCAAATCATATCTTTCTGAAAAATCTTTTGAGTCTTTTTTATTACCTCTGTCATCAATAAATTCAGTTTCAAACGAACGAAGGTTGATCTCGACTTCGGGATGTAGAATTTTTGCAATTTTCGCCGTGGTTTCGTTGATTTCAAAGCCTGTAATTTTAGAATTTACAGATAATTCGCGAGTGGCATAGATAAAATTTCCTGTACCAACGCTGGGTTCTAAAACAGAAATTTCTTTTTGAGTTTTGAAATGGTCTTTGATTAAATTGCGGACTGCATCGACAATTTTATCTTGTGTGTAATATTCATCTAAAATCCCTCTGCCTTCTTTTGCGGTTCCGCCACTTTGGAATTGATTGCAGATTTCTTTTAAATCATCCGTGACTTTCAGATTTTCTTTGAGAAGAATTCTGTTGTCATTAGAAACAAAACAAGCTGCAGAAACTACTTCCGCAACTTGTTCATTATTAAGTTTTCGCCCTTTATATTTTGAAATGAGAACATCTAGCTCTACCTTATTTGTTGAATTTTCACTTACCTCGGAAGGTCTTCTATCGGATCTTCTTCTATCGGATATAGCTCTCCCGGATACGATTCCGCCCAAGGAATATTCTCTTCCCTCATTTTTTTCATCATTTTGCGGTTGTGTTCCTCCATTGGATCCTCTTCCTCGGTTTCGGTTTCCCAAATCGCTCCGTTCTGTGCCTGCAAGTCCATTTCCAGCATTGTTGCTGCCCACTGCTTGTCCGCTTTCGTAACTTCCGTTTTGCTCGGATTGGATTTTTGAGCCAAGTTCTCCAGTGTTTTGTTCAGGTGTTCCGTTTCCCACTTGCTGAGGATCGGATGTTGTTCCGGATTCAATTGCATTGCTTTCATTTTCAGAAATTTTTGGTTCAACTAAATTAGTATTTTTATCTTGAAAATTGAGTTTATTCTCTAAATATTCGGTCAGGTCTTGATTCCCATTTTCAGAAATTTCATACAACGGACGAACGTCTTTGATATTTTTGCCATTAAATTCTGTAAGAATTTTTCTGGTTATTGCATTTCCTGTTCTGTCCCCGCTCAGACATAAAAACATTTTGCCATCATAATTCTGGTATCTATTGAGGAACTTTTTGCTATTGGAACCGGAATTTAAGGTAATAATTGTTCTATTATTGACTTGCTTGTTCAATTGAAGAAGCTCCAAGAATGAAAGCATATCCTTACTGTTTGTGAAAACAATAAGTTCCTTTTTATTTCCTTCAACTACAGAAATGTCATCATTTATCTCATTAAAAAAATCTTCATCTTTCACTTTTTTCTGTTTTTTATGAAGTGGTTAAATTCAAAAATTTCTTTGGCTTCACTGTCCCAGTTTTTTCTTGATATTAATTGAAGCGTCACGAATATGTCCGTCTTTTTATTGTAAGAATCAATCCTTTCGAGCCTTCCGTGGTAGTCCTTTTCCGCGTGTTTGTAAATAGAGTACGGTAAAATAGTATCCGTTGGATAAATGTAAAACCGGGTGTACATCCAAGGTGAGTTGATTTCAAATCGTTTGTATTTTTTCTTAAACAAAACCGTATCATTCAGATTTTTTCTGTTTCTGTAATTGGGGATTTTTTCCTGAGAAAACAATGTTCCTCCTTTTTTCTTTTCAACCGAAAGCGGCTTTTGTTTCTTTATGATGTCTGACAGAATAATTTTGCCGGGATTTTCATTTTCAATAGTATAGCACAATGAATCTTTAATGAAATAAATCTGTTGGGTTATTTCGGGAGCATCAACATCCGGAATCCTTTCTATTATGGAATCTCCTGAATAATTAAGGCTTGACAAATGAAAACTTTGGATATTGTTCAGATTTTTGGAAACATCAAAATATACATTGGAGACAACATCGATTCCTCCTTTTTCGGATTTGATTTCTTTGTGGCAGGAAGTGCTTACAAAAAGAAAAAACAAGCTGGGTAGTATTAAAAGTTTTTTCATAGATATAGGGTTTAAAAAAGCGGCAGCCTAATTAATTTGACTTACCGCTGGGAAATAAATGATTGGTTGTAAGTGTTATCTATCGTTTAATACTTTGTTCTTTCACGTTATTTTTTTCGTGCTTGTTGTCTTGTTCCAAACCTTCTAAAGGCTTGTTGGTATTGATTCTGTTCATATCAGAATCATACAGATTCAGATTTTTGTATTGCGGATTCAGCACCGCTTTGCCTTCTATTACTTTATCATCCAATTCAAATTTTACCTTCACGATATTTCCTTTTTCCAAAGATTTTATGGTACTTTCCTTCCATTCCGGCTTATCGAAGATCAGTTTGGATTTTTCTACGATCTGAGCCGTATCAACTCCATAATTTTTGTAAAAATTCTGGAAATTGTAATTTCCTTTTTCGGTTTTGGGTTCGTTAAAATTCAGTTTGGCAAATGCAGGTTCTATTTTTTCTGTTTTCGGATTGTGAAATTGTATTTTTACCGTACGCCCTTCCAAAAGGTTGACTGCTTCTTTAGCAGTAAATGTATTCACCCTGTTAACAGGAAAATTGTGGGAGATAACGTCGCCATTTTCTTTAGTGAGTTTAGCATTATAAAAATTCATAAAGACACTTCCATTTTCTATCTTATTGAATTTTAACGTGAATTCCATTTCATTTCCGGGCATCGTTTTGTCGGAAGTGGTTTTAATTTCGAACTCTTTTTCGGGAGCATTAATTCCGTTTTCTAAATCTTTGTGCAGTTGTTCTCCTTCTCCGAAACCAAGATATTTTAATTGAAATTTCGGATACTGAGATGGTTCATATTCGTTCTGTGTTTCCATAATGTTTGGGGTTTGATTGTTAAATTTTATATCATTCATTGTTAATATTCTGTTTCTTGAAAAAACATTTTCATCCAGATAATTTTTTAGAATTTCACCGCTATCCAATAATTCGTAGGATTCCCCATATAGCTGTTTTTCCAATAGGCCGAAAGCCAATTCGTATTTGTCATTTTTTGACAACGTATGACCATCAATAACATTTGGGATTGTGTCCATTTGTGCCTTTGTAAGAGAATAATCTCCATCTGTTGTTCCGAATTCCATTTTCTCTGAATAAGCTTTTCTTTGGCTCGCTGTGATCTGCAAGTTCTCCAGTATGAATTCGTTTTCTTTCATAAAGATCCTGTATTTGAGAATATCATTTTTTTCCTCTTCGGAAAGTTTCGGATAAAGATTATTTTGCACCGCTTTTGCTTTTAAGTCGTTTTCGACATAGCTTTTGAATTCGTTCAAACTTTTTGGAGCATCATAAAAATCTCTCATACCTGTCCATTCTCGCCGACCGTACGGTAATGTATATTCCTGAGTTTGCAGATCATAGCTGTAATACCTATGACCGCTTGGACTCTTCAGCGAGCCACTCCCATCATCGTAATCGTTCCAGGTCCAGCCGTCCGGAAGGTCAGATGCAGGGGTTAAATTTTCTTCAAAGCCTTCATCTGAAAAAAAGTCTGCATTTTCTTCCAGATCAGTCATTTCAATTTGATGAACCCCTTCTAATGATAACTTTACAGCTTCAACTTCATAATTTCGATAATGATGAGCTTGCTTTTCATCAATTTGCGTATAGGTCAATCCGGAACTTAAATCAGTTTTTTTCTCCAATTCCTGAGCCCAGAGATCAGAGAGAAATTTCTGTTTTATGGACTCATTACTTATAGCAATTTCAGTAGACTCCCTGTTATTTTGCAAAATCAAATGTTTATTGGCTAGTTGCTGCTTTTCAATAAATCTGACTAATTCAGCGGTAGTATTAAATTTATCCTCAATAGGGAAACCCTGATTTGAATTGAAAAATGTTTTCAATGTAAAATTTGAACCTTGAATAAATTCTTTTCCCTTAGATTGATGAATTGCCATAAACTTTTTCTCTCTATCGGTAAACAGCCTCTCTCCGTCCCGAAAAAACTGTTCAGGTGAAGTGTTTTCAATTTCCTTCACAAAATTTTTATAAGCCTTCGTTCTGGGAACTATATTCTTATCAAACCAGGTTAGATTGTCTTCCATTTTTTCCACCTATTAAGCTATCTTCTAAAACCTCTTGACTTTGGTATTTCCTCGTCCTGCTCTTGGCTTTCCTCATCTCTCATTCGATTGGCATCCTGATAGACATCAGGGTCGTTCACATTTAGTTGTAAATCTGATTTTTCCTGCTTTTGAGAGTGATTTTGCTTTTCAGAGATTCCAGCAACTGTATTAAATTCTTTGGATACAATATTCAAATCATTCGTAATTTCTTTTGCCATTTCTGGGAACTGAACAATTTTATCTTGCAGAAAAGATTTAAGTTTTAGAAGTTCTGCTATGTAACGGTTAAGTTCTTCTGTATTTTTTTTATCTGCAATAATTGCGGTCAATTCTCTTGCATTTTTAATGAAATCAAATTCAACTACTTTTTCGGTCTCTTTGTCAAAAATGAAAGCTTTTTTTTCGAAACTCAGTTCATTTTCAGATTTAGAAACATTCTTGACATCAGTATATTGAATATTATTTTTACTGTTTTCGAGGATGTCAGAAATACTTTTATCTCTTTCCAAAAAGATGACCTTCAGTTTAGTATTATTATCAGTCAGCTGAAAAGTCGCCCTGTTTTTGTCGTGGTCTGCAACGATGGTATATCCTTGCAGAAATTTCTGAACATCCTCTATATTTAGCTTTTTAGAGAAAGAATTATCCTCATTAATAATTCCGTATTTTTTCAGTTCATCGGTAGGTAAGGTTATGTTATTCATTGTATGTTGCTATTAAATTGTTTACTTTTATGAGGTCATTTAAAAAATGAGAAGGATTGATGTTTTGTCCGAATTCTTTCACCGAAAAATGCAGATGTGGTCCTGTGGAGTTTCCGGTATTCCCGCTTTTTCCGATGACAAATCCAGCTTTTACTATTTCTCCAGCTCGATAATACATTTCTGAAAGATGTAGATAGGAAGTTTCGAAACGGTTAAAATGTTTTACCTTTATGAAATTCCCTCCGCCTTTAGAATCCCAACCGGTTGCTGTAACAATTCCATCCATTACAGAATAGACATTCTCATAACTGGCTTTAAGGTCGATGCCGTTGTGCGTTTTTTTTGTTCCGAAAATAGGATGAGTTCTTGTCCCATAAGAAGATGTAATGGTGATCTTGTTTTTAAGAGGCATTACAATTTTTGAAAAAGATGCTGCAGGTTCGTCTACAAAATCATACGTTGTAAAAAAGTTTTGTTTTTTTGATGCTTTCTTTGTTTCTTCTACTCTATTTTGTGCTTGCAGCATCAAAGAATCTTTCAGTTTTTCAAACTCATTTTTTCGTATTTCTTTTACACTGCTATACTCTTTAATCAGTGTTTTCAGTGAATCTATTTGACTCGTTAACCACTTCGTCGAACCTTTGGTTTCATTTTTTAAATCTGATTTTGTGGTGATATTTAAAACTTGCTTCCAAGATTTCTTAGCCTTCTTTTGTTTTACCGGATCTTCAATATTAGATTTTTCGGATACCTTTGGATTTTCAGATTTTTTCGGTATTGTTGGTGTAATCGTATTGAATTGGGCAAAGCATAAGCAGCTGTAAAACAGCGCCATCAATGTAAATGTGTATTTTAGTTTTTTCATTTTACGCAGCTTTAATATTTTCATTCACAATGAGTTCCACTTCTTTGTTGATCTTTCTAAAGTTGGTCATCAGCACTTCTTCTTTGCGGTTAACCCCTTTTTTATCTACAAAAGAGTAATAAGATGGCATTTTAACATAGTTTTTTTCTTCTTCTTGAATCGCTTTCATATCCAGGTTAATTTTACCACTAATTGCAGACGTTTTATATTCCTCAGCATCATTTTCTTCTCCCTGTGCGATCATTCCAACCATTTCTCCGGTTTTCAGAGCCGCAATTTTTCCGGCAGGAATCATATTGTCCATCTTTTCATTAATACTGGTGGTCGTCCCTTGCTGTGAAATTGATTGTGAGTATGATTTCTGTTTAATTTTCCCAAATAGTTTTTCCAACCAATCCAATGTATTTTTGTCTCTGGCAGAACCGGAAATAATATTTCCAACAATCGCAGAAATAGTATCTGCAACTTCTTTTTTGTAGAACTGTCTGAGCTGCGGAATTTCTTGTAATCCAAGCATTACAGCAACTTTATTGCTTCTTGCAGTGGCCACGATGTTATCAATTTTATGAATATAAATCGTCGGAAATTCGTCTGCGATAATTCCTCCCGGTAAATTGTGCTTGGAATTGATCAATCTTAAAGTCCTGTTTAACACCGAGGAATAAAGGGCTGAGTTAATATCCTGTGTTCCCGGATCTGATGCTAATATGATAATGGATGGATTTTCACGATCAGTAATCTTCAATTCCACTTCATCTCCCGAAAACACCCAAAAGCTTTCTTTAGTTGCCAATCGGGAAAGGAATATTTTCAAAGTTCCAATTTGTCCTTCCAGCTGATCAAACGCTTTGTTGTCATACGCCGTTTTGAAAGGCGAAAGCAAAGAGAAAATTTCTTCGTTGGTAAAAAGTGTGTCAAAAATTTCTTTATAACTGCGGTTCATAAAGGAAAGAATATGAGGCAGATCAGAATATTTTCCATTTTCAAATGTTGCAAAAAAATAAATACAGGAAGACAGAAAATTGATGGCGGATTGGGTAAAGAAAGCTTCAGAACCACCTCCGGAACTCGAACCTCCCTTCTGTAGAGATGAAACCATTGATTCTGCCATTTCCTGGGCTTCTGCTAAAGTTTGGATGTACTTTTTGTGAAATGGATTGACTCGTTTTGATTTTTCAACCTCTTTCAGATTAATGACGTGGAAATTGTAATCGTAGTCTGCTTCCTTACTTTTTTTCAACAAATAATGGTAGTATGCAATCTGTGCTAGATCAGGAAATTTAAAATCGTAGATGCAGAGACAGAAACCTTTTGCAATCATTTGTCTTATGGCAGGATTGATCACACCAAAAGATTTACCAGAACCTGGTGTTCCAATGACCATCGTTCCTCTAAAAGGATTGATGTTCATCCAACCTTTATTGCTTTTGTTTTTGTAACGGAACAAGTATGGAATATTGATTGTGACATCCGATGTTACCAATTCCTGATTTTGGTCGAAAGATTCTTCTTCAACATTCCATCGGTCTTTTCCCATTTTCTGCTGCATCAGTTTTGAAATACTATCTGCACCCATTTGAAGAATAACTGCCCCTAAAAAAGAAAGAACTGCATAGATTCCCTGATAGAGATTAAATCCGGGAAACACTCTTGGAAGTTTTTCATTTCCTGCCTCATTCTGCCAAACCAGTGAAGAAAAAATCATCAGCAATCCCAAAATCATAGGAGCAATAATCTCTTTACTAATATTAAGGTCTTTCTTTTTCTTGGCTTTTGTTCCGACAGCCACTAATCCAATCAGAATCAATGTTGCAAATTTGGCATTGATAGGAGGGTAGATAAAACTCAACTTTGAAAAATTTTTCAACAAGTTTGATACTACCGGAACATTGGCATTAAGGTAGAAAAGCGAAGCACAATCGAGTGCTACGACTGCGTACACCGCTTTTTGTAGAAAGCCATAGATCTTTATTTGGTGTTGTTGCTCTTGCATTAAGAATAATTTTCGAAATATTGATTCAGTAATTTGTGTTCTTCCAGTAAACTATCGTGTAGCTTCTGTTGCCGTTCCTGCAAATTTTTATGATGTTCCTGTATTTTAACAAGTTTGGCATTCAACAGATTCAATTTATTTATTAATTCATTTCCTCTTTTTTCGACACTCTCGATAATGTATGAGTGACCTGGCTCTTCAGATATTTTATCACACCAATCTTTAAGGTTTAACACCCTTTTATAGGCAATGATAAATTCTTTTCGTTTTTTATAAATAATAATTATAGCAACAGAATGGTAGGTAAATAGTAATATCACCAGTGCAAAACACAGCATAACTGTAAAATTTTCCATAGTCTTAATATTAAAAGGTATCTGCTTTCAGAATATCTGAATAGTTGACTTTCATTTCTATGGTGCGCCCCGAGAGCTGTTCTTCAATCAAGCGAATCATCATCACTTTACTGTTTGGGTAAGTGAATTTTTTGAAAACATAAATATTCCTGAAATTTTTTCTGAAGTGTTTCTGCGGATTGAGCTGTAAAATGGGTGTTAGATCTACACTTTGGTTATTGGTGGCTTTGTGTATTTTTTTGTCTTCCAAGGAGAATTTCAAATCCTCAATATCATAGTTCAGATTAGAATTATTCTTGATGGTCATATCTAAAAAAATATAAGCACTCATCACATAGACATTATTGAGCTGGAAGCTGAGTTTTAGATTTTTTTCTTCTCTAATCGGATTTTTTTCAGATTTTTTTCGAATAATATCCATCGAAAATTTTCTCAGTTCAAGATTAGAGAACACCATTTTATCAAATTCTACAGGCTGCATCGCTTCGGGCTGTATATGAATATTGGTAATCGTATTGAGGTTATCCTGATTTCTATGCACCACTTTATACTGTGCAATGAAAGATTGTGCGACAACGGTAATGATCCCAATAGTATTTCCATTAACAAAAACGGAAGGTATATTGATTTTTCCTTTCTCGTCAGAATCAGGATGGTCTGTGATCTTTATTCTGGCAATGTTTGTAGAAGGCAAATCTCCAGTCAGTTTTTCTGTTGACAAATCCACGTACTGAATGGGCTCAGGCGAGATAATATGCAGGTTGATGCCTTCGGTAATTTCAATCTCAGGTAAATCGGAAACAATCTGTTCTTTGGTTGCAGTTTGAGCCGTGAAAAATTGAGCTGTGAATATTAAAAGGGTGTATAATAAAGTTCTCATTGTTTTATTTTTTTTGTTGGTTTTGTGAATCTTTCAATTGATTTTCGTCGATCAAAAAGACATATGAGTTGTATTTCAGTTTTGCTTTATTTTCTTTGATCAGGTTGGCAATAGATTTAGATGTTGATGTAAACAGGCTGGATCCAATGCTTGAGAAAAATCCTTTTCCGCCCATATCCATCTGAGTTCCTTGTACTGAGTTACTTCCCATTTCCCGCATCATATCTCTGAAAACGCTTTGCGGAACGTACAATCCCTTCATCCCGTCAACATCATAAATCGAAAGATTGACAGGATAGATTTCTCCTTTTGTGAATACAGATACAATGTTGAGATTGACTCTCTGCATTGAAAATCCTGAGATTTGTCCGTATAATATCGAACCTTTGATTATTTTTTTGTTCCCGACAAAGATGTCTTCCAACAATCGGAACCTAATCCTGCTTCCAAGAAAGCCTTTGTTATTTTCGTCAATGACCGCTTTGATAAAGCTGTTTTCTTTCTCCTTATAGAAAGCATTGAAACCACTGTTGATTCCGGATTTGCTCACATTGAAAGTTGAATTAAGAAAATCTTCCATTTTCTCTTTATTGGACTTCAGTTTTTGTTCTGCTGCGAGTTTACTTTGGTACTCAGGATCACGGGATTTTTCTAAAGAATCCATCACGAGCATTTGTTCTTTCAGATATTTTACAGGGTCTGGTTGGACACTTTGTGTCTTTTCTTTTGGTGTATCTGCGTATTTATCTTCTTGGTTCCCGTAAGATTTGTCATTCAGCATTTTAATGATTTCTGAAGACCTGTTGTAATCTTTGTCATCCCTCTGTGATTGATTTGGTTTGTAATACGAGGATTGATTTTCTTTTGCCTGGTATCTGTTTTGTCTTCCGTTTTCTGCTTTTAAGGAGTCAATTTTTCTTTTTTGGTCCAGTGACAATTGGTCATCATAGTTCAATAAACTATCTTCTTCTTTATCCAAACCACCAAGCATCGTTCTGTTATCCTCTTTTTTGAAAAAAGCATCATACGCATCATTTTTGGTCATAATGGAATCTTGCGTATCGCCGAGTGATAGTGACAATTCTTTTGGTTTATTTTTTTCAGAAGTATCTTCTTTGAGAAACTGTGCTCCTACGTAGCCGAAAAGAAAAAGAAATGGCAGAGCCAAAAGAGGCAGAACATATTTTTTTTCTTTAAAATTTATTTTTTTAATGTCCATTTTTTAATTTTTGGTATTGGTTGAACAAGTAGTCAATTCGTAAACTGTCTTCTTTTTTCAGTGCGTTTTTGTCTCTTTTCACTTTTAAAGTTTTCAGTTCTTGTACTATTTTTTCCATCTCTTTATCATTGTTGACAGATAGATTTTGACTCGACTTATTTTTAGAATAGAGAACCGGAGGTCTTATTTTAAATGCTGTTTCGGAAGGGAAAAAGATACCTTGAATTAGAGACCCTATAAATGAAACCGACAGTAGAATCATTGAATACGTGAAGAATTTCTTTGGATTTTGAACTGCCCACTGCAGCCATTTCTGACCCTTTTGTTTTAATGTAGTTTCCATTTTAGTAAGAATTTTTATTTTGATTGGACAGTTCCTCGTTATTGATGATTCGCCAGTTTTTAAGAATCACACCGTGAGGATTATTGGGACTTCTGATGATGTCTTCAAAGAAACCTTCGGTGATGAGCTTCCTCGTAATGACAGAAGATTTTCTTGTGATCATCTGCTTACCGAAAAAGCTAAATTTCTTTTGTTCCATACTAAGCGTAATCGAATCGGTATGGATACTGACCATCGAACTGGAAGCTATTATTTGATTGTAAAATCCTTTTTCCCTTAGGTTCGTATATTCCTTTTTTCCGCTGTCATCAATAAGATACAATGACTTTTGAATATTATCCTTGATATAGGTATCATCGGGAGCGAGTGTGAAAAACAATCTGTGGAATAATTCAATTTGAGCTTTATATTCAACAGGTCGGTTCAGCAGGACATCAGTCTGCTTGGCAAGAACCGGAACGCCATTGTCTAAAATGTAAATTGATTTTCTGGAATCCTCGATCATTCTGTATGCAAAGAAAAATCCGGCAATGACAATGAAAACAGCAAAAGCAATGGTGGATAAAGAAATGACCTTGTTGATCTTGATTCTTTGTTCTATATTTTTGATAAGCATCTTTATTTTAGTTGTTGGTTGATAATGTTTGGTTGTTGGTCATTCGTACAACATTTATTTTCCTTTTTTCATCGCTCTTTGAACTCTGCCTGATGCTGAACCTGCTGCTGCACTTGCTGCTACAGAAGCTCCTCCTGTTTTGGCAGCCAATATTGCTGTTTTAGCACTGCTTGCCATTTTTCCTGCTGCACTTTTCATTTTCGTCATTGCTCCCGCCCCTCCTGCAGAAACAATACTGTCTGCAATGGTTGGGGTCATTAGTACTCCGATTCCCGTAACAACATAGGCAACACAGGTGAAAAGCTGATTGTAGATCATTCCGGAGTTGCTCACATAGACCATCAAAGCGTCTAAGTTGGTAATGGTTCCATTGGATAATAAGGTATCATACCTTTCGATCTCCATTGTATAACCGGAAGCGATCAATTGCTGACCGATGTTGATGATCGTATAGGCAACAAAAGTGTAAAGATTAATGTTGATGAATTTTGATACCCAACTGTATAATGAATTTTCAAATCCGGGAATAAGAGCCATTCCAACAGCTATCGGCCCCAAAATAATTAAAATGTAAGACCATATTTTTTGAATGAAGAAAATGAGATATACACAAATCCGAAGAATGGAAAGACAACAAAATTCAATGAGTTCTGCTACTAATTTTTGCATTTGGAACTCCATTCTTATCGACCATTCCTTGATGGGCTGAATGAGTTTATCCAATCCTTCGCTGATGTCATACCACGAATCATCCGCATCTTCAGTAGTATTCTCAATGACTTCCTGTTTGGCATCTTCTTCCGCCTTTAATTTGATGACAGCATCCAGTAATTGTTGCTGCTTTTTAAATCTCTCGACCCGTAAATCATTGACTTCCGATTCTATATCGTTGAAAATTGAGATTCCGGGTTCGGCAATGGCCTCAAATGGCGCTTGAATCATACTGACAAATCCACTCCAGTAAACAAGGGTAAATCCGATAAGAATTGGTTTCAACATCGGTGTGATTTCCCATTCTCTATCTCCGGCTGCCATTTGCCAACCCATGTACCCGAGGTACATCAGAGCGCCTAAACCGCCTATTGCTTTTCCTACCAAAGCTGAACCGGCGGCGCTATCCTGCACACTGTTGTCCAGTTTTGTAAAAACTTCCATAAACCACTTTTCAAAGGCACCATCTCCCTTTAAAAATTGGAGTAGATTGCTGTAATCACCGTCTGTCTGGGCGAAACCCATAACAGGTAAAAGAATTGTTAATAAGCAAAAAGTTAATGTTATCGTTTTATTCATTTTTAAAATCGGTGTTTATAATGATTCATCAAATTTTGAACAATTTGCTGGTCTGAAGCGGGTGTCCAACCAGGTGGCAAAGCATAATTTGAATGGTTCTTTAAAATATTTTTGTAATCTGTAAGAAGTGTTGTCTTGTTATTGTAATCCCTTAACTCTCGCACAAATTTTCTCCATTTAATAAGGGTTTCGTGGTACATAATGAACCGTTTTCCTCTTGGCATATCCATACTTCTGGACATTGCGTATTTTTCTTTGATGAGATCCAGCTCTTCCTTAAGCCTTCTAATGGTTCCTGTCGTATTGAGCGTTTCAAACGTTTGTTGGTCTTTCAATCTCCATTCAATAAAATTTTGTGGATGGTCGGGGAATTCGGTAATTGGTTTTAACATTCGTTTGTAATACAAAAGCCAAAGAGGATCGGCATCAACAGTAGCGGACGTCCAATGGGCAAAATCCTGAACACTTCTTTTATGAATGGTATCTGAAGCTGCTTTTATTTTTTTTGCTTCTTCCTCCTGAAATTTTAACTGGGCGAATCTCTGATTTTGCACCCCTGTAGGTTTTAATGGTCGAATATCTTCACCGTCTTTATAATCCCTGTTGATCTTTGGAGCCCATATTCCCCAGACTGTTGCGTAGGCAAAATTGGTTTGGATTCCCAAAAAATATTTTGGATATGGTCTCCAATCTCCCCAATCTTGAAAGACAATTCTTTTATGTTGAGCAACAATGGAAGGGTCATTCAATCTCTTTACACTCAATTGTCCAAACACAGTGGCTGTAAAAAAGAGCAACTGAAATAGACTGATTTTTTTTAGTAGATTTCCCATAATTTTTTAATTAAAGAGGTAATGGTATTTAGTGATGATGTCGCCAACAATGGCTTTGTCTATATTGATGTAATTGCGGAGAACCGGAACCTGATACAGATAAGGGATTTTCTTGGCATTCTCTAACCGTAAATTGATGTACAGAATATTTCCGTTGATATTTCTGACACGGGTAAATATCTTTTCAATAAGCATTTCCCTATCCATTGCATCCATCAGAAAATCTTTGTCTTCATTGAGAATATCCTGGGTAACTTCCTGCTGAAGCTTCATCGTCTGCTTGCCTATTTCAACATAATATTTTGAAATGAGTACGGAATATTCAGGATGCTGCGCTGATAGATCCAGCATTTTATTGGAGTTCGTCACTATTTTACCTAAATATTGATAGAGATAAATAAGTTTCTTGCTCTGGGTCAAAGCTGAATTCACATTTTTCAGTTGTTGATAGATATACTCCTGAATGGCTATGATCTGCGTGATTTTATTGTTGATGTCATCATACAATTCTTTTTGCTTTTCATAGGAATCCAAAAAAGCTTGTTCGCTTCCCAATCGAACACCGTGATTTACGGTGATCTGCGAAAGGAGTTTATCATTAATGACTATTTGCTGGCTTTTTACCGATGCAACGGAGAAGAATAAAACTCCGGAAAGAAATATTTTTTTCATTTTAGAAAGATTTGATGTGACTCATTATGTTCTCAACCACCTGCTTATCTTTGTTGACATAATATTGAAAGGCTCTTTTATTGCGTTTTACTTTGGCTTTAATATCCCTTATCTTCAGAAGCATATGCGTGGAATTCCTGCTCAATGTTTTTATTTCGCCCAAAGCATATTCTAATAATACTTTACGTTCTGATTTTTCCATTTGATTGATGGCTCCGTAAGACAAAATGATCCCGGTTACAAGCCGTGTTACCATTTGCAGATCATCAACAAACTGAACTTGGGAAGGCAAAACGGATATAATGGAATAAGGAGCATCGTTTATTTCATTGATAATAGCAGTCTGATTGTTGGTTATTTTTGTTATTTCCCTGCTCATTGCTATTCCTGTTGGTATGGCTTGAATGGCAAATGAAACAATTCGCAATCTGTCCTGAACTTTGGTGATTTTTTCTTTAAAATTGTTCCATTGGTTTCTATTGGCCGTTTCTACGGTGGCATTCGCAATTTGTTTTTGTCGCATTTCTTTTTGCCTGTCGTGTTCTTTCATCGTGGCATTGATTTCTATATCCATCATCGGAAATGATACATTTTCCTGTTGCCATGCTGGTGTAGAACCACCACCGGAGGATGTCAACACAAGATAAACAGCCGGAATAGATAGGCTAAGAAGAATCTTCTTTAACATTTTGTAATTTTTTAAAAATTCCGTTTGTACCTGTTCATTATATTTTCAACAATAGCTTTGTCTGTATTGATGTAGCCTGCAAATGGATTAATGGAATTCCAGAATCCTAGTCGATTGGCTTTTTCCAGTCTTAATTTAATCGCCAAAAGCCAAAGCTTCAGATTTTTGACGTTCCCGGAAATATTATGCAAGATTTTATATCGATCTCCTGCAGTAGCCAGATTCAGCTCTCCGGATGCGAGAATATCAGATACATCTGTCACGATCTTTAGACTTTGCTCATAGGTCTTTTGTGAAGCTTTCACCCCAAAAATGGCATACTCAGGATGTTCTGATGCTAGTTGTACCACTTGTGAGGAATAACTATAACATTTATTGAGATCTGAGTAGATCTCCTGTGCCTGAATTCCGTTTTGTAATGTTCCTGAAACTTCTTTCAAGCCTTTCAGAATTTTATTCTGAATGTCATTGGCTGCCACCATCTGTGTTCCTACCCAGATCTGAGCATCTTTTAACTTTGAGGTCTCTTCGATTACTTCATTTTGTTTGGCTTTTAGATTTTCAGAATACAGAATCATTGCCGCCGTTACGGTAGGGTCGATGTAAGTGTTTTGAGCGAATCCAATTGTCCCCCATAGGGAGAAAATGAGTAGAAAAACCTTCAATCTAATGTGGTTCGCCAGAGATGAAACGTAACGAAATCCTCTTGGAAAATTTATAGCTTTAAAGGTTTTCATAAGCGTAATTTTGTTTACTGATTAATTCTGAAAAAGTGATTTGGCGGTCTTCTAATTCCTGTGAGATGACTTTGAAAACACTGTTCCCTTTGTGTTCTTTTTTCATCATTCTGTAGAAAGAGTTGATTTTTTGATCTAAAGGATTTTGATATAAGTTCACGAGTGACACTAAGTTTTCCAGACTGTCTCCGAAGGTTTTGAAATCACCAACTATTTTGCGCAATGCTTCATCATAGTCGCCATATTGATGCACATAATATTCAACAGCAGATTTCTCCGGTTTCTCTGTAGTATAGGTGAGATATTGCTCCAATGAAACTTCATTTCCATATACTTCGCCTTTCGAACCTCTTTTTAGATAAAATTCTTTAAAACGGCTTCTACCGAATTTGTTGTTGAGATTGTTGATGGTGAAAATCTTATTTTGCTCTACTTTATTGAGTGAAAGCAATGATGCGATTTTGTCAAAATTATCTTTGAACTTGGTTTGATCAAGCAAAATGAATGTATCTGAGTTGTTGATGATACTGTCTTTTACCACTGCATTTCCAATAATGTCATCGAGTTCCTGAGTTACCACGACAGCTTCTCCCCAAAACTTCCTTACCGTTTTATATAAATAAAGGATGTAGCCTCCCATCAGTTTACTTGCGATAGCCTTCCAAGCTTCTTCAATTATTAAGGCTTTTCTACGGTCTTTTCTAAGGCGCATTTTCTGAATAAAAGTGTCCATAATAATGAGCGTTACTATCGGAAACAGTTTGGGATTGTCCTTTACATTATCAATTTCAAAAACGATGAAAGATTCATCGAACAGCGTATTATCTGCACTTTCATTGAGCGTTGTTCCGTACCTTCCGCCTTTGTAAAAATCTTTCAGTACAAATAAAAAGGTGCGCAGATTAAACTCTTTTTCTATAATATTATGTTTCTTATTATTCAGGTAAATAGGAAGAAATTGATCGCAATAATCATAAAACCCATTGAACGAAAGTTCTGTTACGACCAGCTTTTCTTCCAGTTCTTGTATTTTTCTGATAATGGCTTTTCTAAAGGATTTATTCCATTCATCAGCTGATCTGTGTTGCCTGATGATGTCATTCGATTTGATTAAAATCAACTGCGTTTCATTGTATACTTTCCTTCTTTCTTCATCGTTCAGCGTATCATACGCTTCATACACTTTATAGAAATTTTCGCTTTCATATTCCGGGTTATTGATATTCTTGTCGGGATGATAAAATTTCAACAATTTTCTTCCCGCTTCCTTTATTTCATCGGAACTGGCATCGAAAGTAATTCCCAAAATGTCATAGTAAGTATGCTGTCCTTTGGCTTCGTTTTCATATTCATAAAATAGATCATCTTCGTGAATGTTATATTTACTCAGATAGAGAATGAGTTCTTCAGAAGTTTTATTTTCATACCACTGTGTTCCTGAGTTGAAATACTGATGGTAATACGACATCAAAACATTGTCTAAAATGGATTTTTGTGCTGATGACATCGAAGAATCCGGACCTTGCCAAATCAGAAAGATCAGGTTGGTCAAAAATTCGATTTTTTCGATATTAAATTCTTTCTTATCCATTAGAAAAGGATTCATAGTAATCGGTTTTTCTTCGGTGTACTGGATGTATCTGCCTCCTTTGTATTTACAAGTCCCCGAATAGGAATCTCCAGTGTCAACAATAACTACGTCATAGTTATACGTGAGATATTGCTCTATAATATTGTTCATCAAAAATGACTTTCCGGAACCTGACGGTCCTAATACAAATTTGTTTCTGTTATTGATTCTTCCTGTTTTCATTGGTAAATCCGAAGGATCTACTTTCAGCGGAACGCCTTGCCGGTCTGTAAATCTTAAATAGAAATTCGATTCTTCATTGACGGGGTAACTTTCCTTAAAAAAAAAACACAAGGCCGCTTCGCTTGTCGTCATAAATAGATCGTATTCCCTGAGTTCGGTGCCATTACCCGGAATGGCTGATCGCCAGAGTTCCAATTGGTTGTAGGCATTTTTAGAAACAATAATTCCTTTCGTGAAAAGCTTGTTTTCAATCATCGACTGAATGTTTTCCATTTTCTCCAATGTGTTTGCTGAAAAAAGGATGGAAAAATGGGCATTCACAACGAGCTGTCCGTCAATGGCTATGTTATGAAGCAGGGTCTGAATTTCATCTGCTATAATCGCATTGGATGGAGAGTTGTTGGCTGCTCCTTCGTGCTTTTTCTTTTTTTTGTCGAGTTCCCTCTGCTGTTGTGCCTGAAGCGGAATGGTAATAATTTGATTATAGACAATCGTTTCGTAGTCTTCCAGTTCATTGATAAAACTAAAATTATCTACTGCTGTTTCAGCTGCTGCACCGTTTCCTCCGAGAACAGAGTAAGGTTCAATTTCTGAAGGCAAATCAATATTTTCTACATCCACGTAAGAAATGTTCTTCACGAATCGGTTCCCAATCTGTAAAAATTCGTGGGTGCTTTTGATATTATCAAATGTTGGAAATTCGGAAAACTGCATCGACAAAACACCAGAAATGTAATATTCAAAATCTTTCTCAAACAAAAACTGCGGTTCACAGTCATTCTGCTTCAAAAGCATCAATACTTTCTGACATTTATCCCGTAGTTCTTTATAGCTTTTATCAGAGAAATTGTAATGCTTATTTTTCTTTTTCAGCTTATCATCGATGATATCTGTAAAAAAAAGCACCGTTTCAATGGTTTTGAAAAGCCTGCCGTCAAAATGTTCCGAATATTTTTGTTGTAGAAATTGGTTGGATTGCTCTGCAGTATATTTTTTCTTAGAAAAAATATCGAGCTTCTGAACAATTCTTCCCTCTCCAATAATTGATACCACCTGATTTAAAACCGTGTGGAAATTAAGATAGCTATCCGGGTCTGCAGAGTACTGTTCGACAATATTTTTTATTTTGATCCCGATGATAGGGTTCCCATATTGTCCAAAAAGAACATCAAAATCCCAATTAAAGTCCTTTCCATAATCATAGCCGATAAATGGAATGCTAAATGCGTGTTTTTTTGTTGTTGCCATTCTTTAAAAGTTTATTACTGTCTAACCTTTTTGGAAAAATTAAGATATGATCGAAGTTTTTGGTTTTGTCATACAATCCATATTTGTCCTGTCTTCTGAAAATGAGATAAACCCCGCCTGCGGTGACTGCAAGACCAAGTAAAGAGCCTAAGAGACCGAACTTCGAGAGCACCAATGCTGAAATGACCCCGCCTCCGATGACCCCGACTGCGTAAAAGATGTATTTTCCTTTGAGCCCGAAGAATACAAGGGGCTTTTTCAGCCCCTTATAAAGGTAGAATCCCATACTAGGCAAAGAATGCGGTTACGAATTCCGGAACGACAATCAAGAAGATCATTGCTCCTCCGTAACCAAGGATTTCTTTGTTGACATCCTGGTCGCCATTCGTCCATTTATTGTAAACCCTAAGACCTCCGATAAAACCGACCAATCCTCCTACTGCTTTCAAGATCAGTTTGACCGGATCCCAATAATCAGTGATGTCACTTGCTGCATTCGAGATCGCTGTTGCTCCTCCTTGCGCAAATGCGGGGGTTATTGCCATAATTGCCAAGGCTAGGGTTAGAACTTTTTTTGTTGTCACGTTTTTTGTGAAATAATTTTTCATCATAATTCAAAAAATTTATAAAGGGTTAATAATCAATTGAGTGTTAAATTTTGGGCATAGAAGTCCCAGACAACGGATGGAAATCCGCTGTTAAGTCTAATAATCAGTACGTTAGATATTATTTAAGTTGGCTAACTACATCGTGGATTGATAAACCTTATAACCATGGTGATTTGCAACCATTTGAACCAAGGTTTCAGAAAGATTAAGCATCGCCTTCCAATCTTTTATTCTGGAAGTTTCGTGGTCTACACTAACTGTGATTAGGTTTTCGCTAATCACTTCGTCAGGTTTCTGATTTTCCTTTTCGGTTGATGTCTTTTCATTCTGGTCAAGGGACTCCTCGCTTGATTCATCTTTTTCAAGATGTAATTGGCTTTCCATTTCGGTAAAATCCTTTTTTGATGGATTGTCGAATTCATCCAGATCTTGTTCAGATTCAAATTGTTTTCTTAAATACTCCAGATCTTGTCTTTCTTCATTTTCTCCAGTGATATCAAAATGGATTGGATTTTTATTAAATGATTTGGGAGTGTTGAGATTTTCTACATCTTCAATCCCTATAGTTGCAGTAAGATCTTCGTACTGTTCGGAAATTTCGGATAAAGAAAATTCCTCCGTCTCTTCTTTGTAGGTTTCTTTTTCTTTCTTCAGAAACAGATCGTATACAATGTTACCTGCATAATACAACACGTAAACAGCCAGAATAGTAAGTGAAATTTTTATCATTTTTTATTGATTTAGTTGTCAGTCAATCGTTGTCGTTTGTTGGTATTGAATCTTTGATTTTTTACCTCTTTTTAATCACTTGTATTTTGATTTTTGAGGTTTCATTGATATATTTTATAAGTTCATCGAATGTATGTTCTACTGCATATTTTTGCTTGCCTATAAGGCTTCTGGTATTAATAGTTTGTAGGCAGTTTCTTTTAAATACCGGGCTTGGCAGCAGCATTCCATATTTTGCGAGCTCAATGTCCATTGCTTCCTGATTCAGATACTTGTAGCCTTTATCATATTTGGAACGGATAAATATTCTTTCGGCCTCACTTTCCAGTAGTCCCAGCATATTGATGAAGACCAAAGTCGATTTTACAGAAACATCGGAATACTCAAAAGGTGTTACGATAAAATCACTGTATATGAGCAAATCACTGTATTTTGCATCGAGCGTTCCGGCCAAATCAAAGAGATTGATCTCATCGCTTTCTTTTAAATTAATGAGAGTTTCAAAGTCTGAAAAAGGCTGCTCTTCTTCCTCGCCAATAATTTCTACATCGTACAATTTTGGAATGTCCAATAGCTCATCTTCTTTCCATTTGTGATAGAATGATTTCTGATAATCAAAATCGAAAACATTGAGTTTTCTTTCTGAAAGTGCGGTAATGTAATTGGCAAAAGCGATGGCTAATGTCGTTTTTCCGGTTCCTCCTTTTTGGGTAGCAAATGTGATGATCATAGGTTTTAGTTGATTTTTATTGGACTGAAGATGATTTTTCCATCAACTTTATCGTCTCTTTTTTCGTCTTTTTTTGAGTTCATTTTCGGCAGGGTCTTTTGCAGTTCCCGAACTTTTCATCAACTCAAAAAGCATTTCGTTGACGGCTTTGTTTAATTCTGTTTTTTCATTATTTTCAGTCCGGTTTTCTGTCTGCACTTCATTGACGCTTATGGGATTCAGAAATTTTTGATATTCCTTTTCTCCGATTAATGGTTGAAGTTCACCCACGTAATGAAATCTGGTATGAACAGCATACAGCTTTCCATCTTCGCCTTTTGTTATAGAAATATCTTTTTTTTCATCATTTGTGTTTTTGTTATTTCTAATAAAGTCCTTTACTTCAAACTGGACTTTTCGGTAGGTTTCCAAATCTTTCTTCCCTCGGTTTTCAAAAAGCATAAAGTCCTTGATTTCTGCTTCCGGATTATTCTTCTTAAAAAATTCAAGCAGGATCTTTTTTGTTTCCTGGCTGCGAATATTATAATCCTTCAGTATTTCAAAAGTCTTCTTATCCACCTTGTCAGAAGTAAATTCAAATACTTCATTCATTTTCATAATATCACTTCCTTTGTATACTTCTCCTGTTTTATGGTCGATCACGGTGTAGCCGAAAGGATTTTTATCTTCTTTATGATGAAAAACCATATCGATCCCGAAAACATCTTTCAGCTTTTTTTGGAGCTCGCTTTCAAAGGCAATCTTCATTTTTGAATCATTTCCTCCGTCAGTAGTCTTCTCTTTTGGAAGCACTGCTTCATTTTTTCTATTATCCACCACTTTAAAAACCTTATTGGAATACAATTCTTTGTATTTGCTTAATATGGCTTTCATCTGCTTAGCCCTTTTTTCATTTTTGCTGTTATCAAAAACAATCTGATCCCCTCTAATAGATTTTTGGTTTACTCCGTTTTTTAAAATGTTAAAAGAATTTTCATCACTTGTGTTTTTGCCTATCTTGTAACCATTTCTGCTGAGTAGAGTTTCCAACTGATCAAGCGAACTTATTTTGTAGTTCAGCAGCTTTTCCAGTTCTTCTTCCGGTTTCTGACCATATAATTTTTCCATTGTAACGCTTAATGCTTTTTGGGCTTTAAGCCTTTCATAACTGTCATTGATCTTTTTCCCTGTCTGTTTATCAACCCGGGTTGAAACAATGTGTACGTGATTATTATCTGTATCCTTATGAAAAACCACAATGAAAGGCTGTTCGCCATATTTCATTTCATCCATAAAATTCTCCGTTATCTTAGTAAGCTCTTCTTTCGAATGCCCTTGAAATTTTGTAGAGATCATCGCGTGAAATTGAGGCTTCAACACTTTTTTATTCCCGATTGAAATAGCTCTTAAATAGTTTCTTACTTCTTGCTTGCTGCTTGATTCGTTAATGAATGAAGGAAAATTTTTCATCAGCATTAATTCTCCAATGCCTTTATCAATTTTCTTATCGTTATAATGAACTCCTGGAAAACTCGGACCTGCCGGATCCATGATCTTAACAATCATCTTGATAGCTTTGCATAGATTTTTGTAAAGATTTCGTTCTGTTCTTTTTTCAGAATTATGATCTCTGATAACTTATCCGAAAAATTTCTGAGTTTATTTTCGCTGATAAATTTTTGACCATTTGCTATTTTTGCTACCTGATTGATATTATTTTCAATTTTTCCGAAGATGTTATCCTGTTTTTCAATGAACGCCAATACTTTTCGTCTCTCGTCATCCATCATTCTATTCTCTACGGAATTGATGATTAGACTAGTCAGGGAAATTTGTTTATTGGAACAGATTTTTTTCCAATCTTTCTTCTTTTCACTCTTAATTCTGAAAAAAATAACTTCATCTTTTTGCTCATCAATATTCATCTTTCAAATTCAAATTTGATTTTAAAAATGTTGTTTTCTATATTGGAACAAAGATGACCGCCGCAATTGCCATAATGCCTACAACGATAGAACTAACGACTTTTACTTTTTTCACTTCCCTGATTTGTTTTTTATCTATTGAAATCGTCTCTCCTTTTTTGGAAATACCATAAATATTGTTGCCATCAACTGATGTGATTTTTATTTTGTGGATTTTTGCAGTGAAATCCTGAACGTCATATTTGTGATTTAATGCTAAAGAATTATCTTTTAATGGTTTGCCAGGATTCGAAACAATAGACCTACAAGATGTTAGTGAAAGAGTGATCATCAGGCATAAAAATTTGAAAAAGTTTTTCATAGTTTATGATTAAGGTGTTACCCAACTTGTCAAACCGTTTACGCTTTTTAGAATATATGTTCCGGTAGCAGGCGGAGTTGGAACTATCTCTGTTGCAAAACCAAATGAACCATCTGTTTTGGCAACTACTTTTTTCGTATAGGATGAATCTCCGTCTGCATTGGGCATTTGGGAAGGTGTAACGCTGAGCTTGCCATTGATATTTAACCATCTTTCAGAAAAATCCCCCGAAATCAAAGCAAATTTGTAATCCGTATAATTGTTCGTGATACTATCCCAAAAGCTGGTTGAACTTGTTGTAACGCGGGTTGAATGTATAGCTAGTTTATTACTTACGCTTCTGTTTCCTGTGGCCGGGCTACCAGCGCCAATGCCGATGAAAATATTGTTAGACCCTGTTCGGTTTCCTGTTCCTGACAGATAGCCAATAGAGATGTTATCATTTCCTGAAGTAATGTAGGACATAGCTCCCGGACCAATTCCAATATTTCTACTACCGGAGATTACGCCGTTTGCGATGCCATTCAAAGCAGAAACTCCTGCAGCATAATTAAGTTTGCCTGTAACTTCTCCTTGAGACATTGCATAAGCACTAGCGGAATTTCCTTTTCCAGAGGTTATATTAGAGTCGGTTGCAAAAATAGAATTGTAGTCACCGGTGATTGGACTTCTGGAATTTCCCAGTATGTAATTTTCTTTCTCATCAAAATTAAGATGCAGACTGTTCTTGACAATAAGTTCAACCGTAGAAGTGTTGCCCTTGAGTGCAACTGTATTTAGTGGGTCTTCTTTTATAAATGACTTCCATAGATCACCGTCAAAATAATACAACCCGGACTTTGTGATATGAATAACCTGACCGGATAAATTAGTAGCTGGAGATGTTACAAACACGACAGCTCCTTTTTTTGCAGATGAATATGTTTTTGCTGCGAGTTGGTTACCTGTAATCCTTGGAGGAATAATCCCGTCATAATGATTGGTGTCATTTGGTTTCCCTACAACTTCTAAAGTAGCCTCGGGCGTCTGGGTGTTGATGCCAATCTGTCCCTGTATTGTTGTTGCTATGAAAGGCAGAAAAAAATAAATTAATGTTTTCATTTTATTTTTTATTAAAATTCATTTGGTCTTAAGAATCGTATTAACTGTGTATAATTTGTATTAATTGCTATAATTTTAGCGTCCTAGTGTAGATAGGGTCTGATCCAATTTGAGTAGCCCTGAACTTCTCCATAAGTATAATATGATGTTGATATTGCGCCTAAAGAAGCTTGAGGAATTTTTATGGTGAAATTTTCAAGCAAGGCAGGAATAAGCATTGTTGAATTCTCAGGATGTAAAAAAACAATCTGGTTAGGAATATACCCTATGTCACTAAAGATATCCGGAATATTTATAAGTGCGTCGGAAGTAATTGGTTCTGAATCAGTCGACCTGAATATTTGAAATTTTACATTGACGATACCATTAACTTTTCTGAATGATACGGATCCTTTTAAGCCTCCATAATTTTTGGTCCCAATGGTATAGTATTTAGAAGCGGTTAAATAATTATTTGTATTTCCATTATAATTAACCGGAGCGGACCATGTAGAAGTTGCACTAAGAGCCGCAGTACTGGTATGGTCAAACGTCAATAGAATTCTATATTCAGTGGGTTGCTTTTCTTTTGAAAATGTTTGCCACAAATTGCCATCAAAATAATATAATCCGGGTTCAGTTATTTGAATGACTTGTCCTGATAAATTGGTAGCCGGAGATGTTACAAAGACGACAGTTCCTTTTTTTGTAGATGAATATGTCTTTGCAGCGAGTTGATTTCCTGTAATTCGTGGAGGAATAATTCCGTCATAATGATTGACATCATTTGGTTTTCCTACCACTTCTAAAGTCGCCTCTGGAGTTTCGGTATTGATGCCGACCTGACCTTGGATTGATACTACTATTAATGCCAGTAGAAGATGACTCAATTTTTTCATTAGTATTTTGATTAAAAATTCTGTGACAAAATTGGGCGTTAAAACCTTCTAAAACAATAGTATTCAATGGGTTTGGGCTAAATAAGAATAATCTGGATTAGTTTGGAAACTTCCCAGGATTAAAAAAGAATGATTTGGATTAATTTGGATTCTTGTACCAAAATTTAATTAAAAACAAAAAAACAAGTTCCGCAGTTTTTTTCCCCTTTTTGAAAAAAAGGCAAGATCGTCTTTGGATATAAAACTTGAAAAGTTTGTATATACAAAGACACATCTTGCTCAAAAAAAGCCGCTTATTTTTCGGAGTTCTGAAAAACGATTAATAGTATTGATAATCAGCAGTTTTGATTCTTTTATTGTTTTTATTGGAAATGTGTGGAAGTGAAGTCTGAGCATACGAAAGTAAATAATAAATCCTTTCAAAGTGATAATTTATCTATCGTATTGTAGATCAAATCGTAAGGATTTTGACCTGTACTTATCTTAAGCAGGTGACCTGTATATGATTTACGCAGGTATGAACTCCAGCTGTATGTGTATTACGCAGGTTTGATGATCGGCATGATTCTATTTTATGATGATGATCTGTATCTTATTTACACAGGTATGAATTTAAAGCTGTATTTATTTTATGCAGGTTGATGACTAGTATAATCCTTTTTATACAGTTTGCAGGGAAAGCTACAGCAGAGTTCACAATACATTCCGTCAAATTAAAAAAGGGAAGAGAACCTGACATCCCCTCAAAGCTTTTTTGTTCGGAAAAACGTAGGACTTTAGACTTTGGAATTGCGTTTTGCAAAAAAGCGAAGTGGCTTTGAAAGGACATCCAACAAAACCAACCCTAAAAGCAACCGCCATCATTGCCCGGAAATCAACAACAGGATATCTTTACTGAATTACCGCCAGATAAAAATAAACATTGTAAATATTATTGAAAATGAAAAAGAGCGGATAAAAAAAATGATCCGAATTTGCAACATTTGGTGCAACAGGGGTAAACTTCACTAAATATTTTTTTAAACAATTTTGGTAGTTAAAATATTAATCGTAATATTGCGATGTATAATTTTTGATAAAAATGGGAGTTACAAAAACTGAAATATACACGGAACAGCAGAACCGTTTAGCAACTTCGCTAAAGGCATTGGCTCATCCTGCACGCATAGCTATCCTGCAATATATCATTAAACAAAATGCCTGTATTTGTAATGACTTGGTAGAGGAATTGGGATTGGCACAAGCTACCATTTCGCAGCATTTGAAAGAACTAAAAAACATTGGTATTATCAAAGGAAATATAGAGGGAACCAGTGTATGCTACTGCATTGATGAAAATGTCTGGCAGCAGATTAAGAAGGAACTCAATACTTTCTTTGTTGACGATATAGGTATTGATAAATGTTGCTAAGCATTTATTTTAACCAAATCAATCGTAATAATGCAATATAACAATTAAATAATGAAATTATGAAACTATCAAAAATCAAAGAAATCTTACCAACATTAGAGCATGTTGAATTTCAATTAGAGAACGGAACGTTTGTTCCCGAACATTTCCACGTTACCGAAGTTGGGCAAATCAATAAAATTTTTATTGATTGTGGTGGTGTAATCCGCAATGAAAAAGTTGTCAATTTCCAATTATGGAATGCTGACGATTACGAACATAGATTGAAGCCAACCAAACTATTAAATATCATCAAACTATCCGAAGAAAAATTAGGTATGGAAGATGCCGAAATTGAAGTAGAATATCAAATTGATACTATCGGGAAATATGATTTGGATTTCAACGGAAAAACATTCGTACTGAAAAGTAAAACAACAGCTTGTCTTGCTCAGGATGCTTGCGGTATTCCTGTCGAAAAGCAAAAAATAAAATTATCAGCGTTGAATAATGCTTCCTGCACACCTAATTCAGGATGTTGTTAAACCCTTTAAATCAATCAAAATGTATAAGAATTTAGTTGAAACAATAAACAATGTTACTACTTTTCAAAACATCAGTGAAGAACGCAAAAATATATTACGACCACTGATAGATTTTGTACAGCAAAAAGTAAACAATAGTCAGGAAATAAGTATCAACTTCATTTGTACCCACGATTCCCGAAGAAGCCATTTATCGCAGGTTTGGGCACAGGTAGCAGCAGCACACTATGTTATCCCAAAGGTACATTGTTATTCGGGTGGTACAGAAGAAACGGCATTATTCCCGAAAGTGGCAGAAACATTGACACATCAGGGATTAAGTATTTTCAAAATAGCAGATACCGACAATCCTGTATATGCCATAAAGTATAGTGATAATTCTTTGCCGATTGTTGGTTTCTCCAAAAAATATGATAGCCCTTTCAATCCTGTATCAGCGTTTGCAGCTATTATGACCTGTTCACAGGCAGACGGCGGATGCCCTTTTATTGCAGGAGCAGAAAAGAGAATACCTATCACATTTGAAGACCCTAAAATTTCAGACAATACACCGGAACAATCAAAGGTCTATGCTGATAGAAGTTTACAGATAGCAACGGAAATGTTCTATGTTTTTTCAATGATTAAAATGTAGCCGATGCAACCAAAACTAAAATTCTTAGACAGATACCTTACCTTATGGATATTCCTTGCAATGGCAGTAGGTATAGGATTGGGATATATTTTTCCCGGTATTTCAAAAATTACAAATGCGCTATCCGTAGGCACTACAAATATTCCGTTGGCAATAGGTTTAATATTGATGATGTATCCGCCATTAGCAAAGGTTGATTATTCATTATTGCCTATGGCGTTTAAGGATAAAAAAGTAATTGGTATATCCTTATTGCTGAATTGGGTTATCGGTACAGTGCTAATGTTCGGGTTAGCCGTTTTATTTTTAAGGAATGAACCCGATTATATGACAGGTTTGATACTGATAGGTTTGGCAAGATGTATCGCAATGGTAATCGTTTGGAGTGATTTAGCTAAAGCAAACAGAGAATATACAGCTATGTTAGTTGCATTAAACAGTATCTTCCAGATATTTACTTACAGTTTTTTAGTATGGTTATTCATCAACGTATTACCTGCAAAATTAGTATTAGCCAATTTCAATGTAAGCGTATCAATGAAAGATGTTACCGAAAGCGTATTGATATATTTAGGTATTCCTTTCTTGGCAGGTTTTTTAAGCCGATACATCCTTGTAAAATCAAAAGGTATAGAATGGTATAACCGGAAATTTGTACCCAAAATATCGCCCATTACATTGTATGCTTTACTGTTTACTATAGTATTGATGTTCAGTCTGAAAGGCGATAAAATAGTAGAGTTGCCAATGGATGTAGTAAAAGTAGCAATACCGTTAATCATCTATTTTATACTTATGTTTTTCGTGAGCTTCTTTATCAATAAATCTCTTAAAGTTCCTTACGATAAAAACGCATCCATCGCATTTACAGCCACAGGAAACAATTTTGAATTGGCAATAGCCGTAGCAATATCGGTTTTCGGTATTCATTCGCCACAGGCATTTGTGGGCGTTATCGGCCCATTGGTGGAAGTTCCTGTACTGATATTATTGGTAAGTGCAAGTTTGTGGCTAAAGAAGAAATATTATGACCAAAATGCTCATTGATGCTTTGAATAAAGAAATGATATAAAGAAAGTCAGCAAACTACTTGACCAGTTTTCCATTTGGCAGATATAAATTTAAGCAATATTAAAAATGAAGAATTGGACAACGCAGTGGATAAATACATCAATTGACAACTGTTCTACAATTACAAGAAAATATTAATTGTAATTTTATAGAGCTTATTTTAAGCTAATTTCAAATAAAGCACAAAATATATGACAACACTCTTTATAAAAAATATGGTTTGCAACCGTTGTATTATGGTAGTGCAGAATGAATTGGAGAAGCTTGGATTGACTGTGAAAAATATAAAGCTGGGAGAAGTTACCTTGGATAAAGAATTAGCTGAAAACGTTAAAACCAATTTAGTGCAAGCACTGACTGTATTAGGTTTTGAATTAATAGATGATAAAAAAAGCCGAATTATAGAAAAAATAAAAAATATTATTATTGACCTCGTTCATCATCAGGATGGCGAAACAAAATACAATTTGTCGGATGTTTTAAATAGCAAGATACACCACGACTATAATTATCTCTCTAATTTATTTTCAGAAATTGAAGGCACTACTATCGAAAAATATTTTATTGCCCAAAAAATAGAGAAGGTAAAAGAATTATTGGTATATGATGAACTATCTTTGAGTGAAATTGCTTTCCGTTTAAATTACTCAAGTGTAGCCTATTTAAGCAACCAATTCAAAAAGGTAACAGGACTTACCCCAAGTTATTTCAAGCGAATACGAGAGGATAAAAGAAAACCTTTGGATAAGGTCTAAGTAAATCTTACAAATCATTCCCAAAATTCCACAACGAAAAAATGGAAACAATACGGAACTTTGTATCATAAAACTCATACAAAATGGTACACAAATATCAAGTAACAGGTATGACCTGTGGAGGTTGCGAAGCAAAGGTGAAATCAGCTTTATTAAAGGTTGAAAATGTGACAAATGTTGAAGTTTCAAAAGATGAAAACTCAGCTACCCTGACAATGGATAAACACATTCCAACTACACAATTGCAAAAAGCATTAACCGCTGTTGGAAAATATACCATAGAAATGAGCAATAACAAAAGCCCACAACATACCACGACAAATGAACCAGTGGCAAAATCCTGCTGCTCTGCTCATTCTCACGATGATAAAAAAACAATCGAAGTGACTAGCAATATAAAAGGCAAATACTATTGTCCAATGCATTGTGAAGGCGATAAAACTTATGATAAAGCTGGCGATTGCCCTGTTTGTGGAATGCATTTGGTAAAAGAAGCAGAATTGAATGTAAAGAAAACGATGTACACCTGCCCAATGCATCCCGAAGTTATTCAAGATAGTCCGGGTTCATGTCCTATATGCGGAATGGATTTAGTACCCATGGAACCAAGCGATTCCGAAGAAAAAAAAACCTATCTGGATTTGCTTAAAAAAATGAAAATTGCAACCCTCTTTACGGTGCCAATTTTTATTATTGCCATGATGGAAATGGTACATAACAATCCGTTATTTCAAATAATGGACAGCAACATGTGGAACTGGGTGCAATTTCTGTTTTCAATTCCTGTTGTTTTCTATGCTGGTTGGATGTTTTTTGTACGAGCTTGGAAATCCATAATCACTTGGAATCTAAATATGTTTACCCTTATCGGAATAGGAACTGGAGTTGCATTTTTGTTTAGTATTGTAGGAATGCTGATTCCGAATATCTTTCCGGAAGAATTTAAAACCGAACACGGAACCATTCATCTTTATTTTGAAGCAGCAACAGTAATCATTACACTGGTCTTGTTGGGACAATTGTTAGAAGCAAGAGCACATAGCCAAACCAGTGGAGCTATAAAAGCGTTATTACAATTAGCACCAACCGAAGCTACTTTGATTGGTGAAGGGGGCGATAAAGTGATTTCCATTCATGATATTAAGAAAGGTGATTTATTACGCGTAAAACCAGGAGATAAAATTCCAGTTGACGGAAAAATAACCGATGGTGAAAGCAGTATTGATGAAGCAATGATTACAGGAGAACCAATTCCCGTTGACAAAAAGAAAGACGATAATGTAATTTCGGGAACAATCAACGGGAACAAATCATTTGTAATGATGGCCGAAAAAGTAGGTTCTGAAACATTACTTTCTCAAATTGTACAAATGGTTAACGATGCTTCTCGTTCAAGAGCACCCATTCAAAAATTAGCCGATAGTATTTCTAAATATTTTGTACCCATTGTAGTAATCATTTCAGTAATTACCTTTTTTGTTTGGGCACTATTTGGTCCAGAACCAGCGAAGGTTTATGGATTTATAAATGCCATTGCAGTTTTAATCATAGCTTGTCCTTGTGCTTTAGGTTTAGCCACGCCGATGTCTGTGATGGTGGGTGTGGGCAAAGGAGCACAATCTGGAGTATTAATTAAAAATGCCGAAGCCTTAGAAAATATGAATAAGGTGGATGTTTTAATAACAGATAAAACAGGAACGCTAACTGAGGGAAAACCTTCTGTAGAAAAAATTTACGCATCAACTAATAACGAGGATGATTTATTGCAAAATATAGCTTCCTTAAACCAATACAGTGAACATCCATTGGCACAAGCAGTAGGCAATTATGCCAAAACAAAATCTATTTCATTAATTGGAGTCAAAGATTTTGAAAATGTTACAGGAAAAGGAGTTACAGGAACGGTTACCAATAGAAAAGTAGCATTAGGCAATAAAAAACTAATGGAACAGGTTAAGGCAACTATTTCTAACGATTTAGAAACCAAAATTATTGCAGAACAAAAACTTGGTAAAACGGTTTCTTACATTGCTGTTGATGATGTTACAGTTGGTTTTGTTTCAATTACCGATGCGATAAAAACTTCGAGTGCAGCAGCGATAAAAGAACTAATGCTCCAAGGTGTAGAAGTAATTATGCTTACTGGCGACAATGTTAATACAGCCAAAGCAGTAGCGGATGAATTAGGTTTATCTTCCTATAAAGCAGGATGCTTACCCGAAGATAAACTCAACGAAATTAAACGTTTACAAGCAGAAGGGAAAATTGTAGCTATGGCTGGTGATGGTATAAATGATGCTCCGGCATTAGCACAAGCCAATATCGGAATAGCTATGGGAACTGGAACTGATGTAGCCATAGAAAGTGCCAAAATAACTTTAGTAAAAGGCGATTTATTAGGTATCGTTAAAGCAAAAAATTTGAGCCATGCTGTTATGAAAAACATCAAGCAAAATTTATTCTTTGCCTTTTTCTACAATGTGCTTGGTGTTCCAATTGCAGCAGGTATTTTATATCCGTTTTTCGGAATTTTATTATCTCCAATGATTGCAGCTTTAGCAATGTCTTTAAGTTCTGTATCGGTAATCGTAAATGCATTGCGATTACGCAGTTTTAAACTTTAAATGAATTATTCAATAAACAAAATGGAAAAGAATAATCAAGACTTACGATTCAAAACAAATATTAACTGTGGTGGATGTGTAGCATCTGTAAAACCTCATTTGGATAATACCATGGTATAATATGCCATTGGGAAGTAGATACAACTAAAGACAAGGTGCTTACCGTAAAATCAGAAGGAATTACACAAGAACAGGTAATTGAAACTGTACAGAAAGCAGGTTTTAAGATAGAACCATTAAACAAAGATAATTTCCTTATCCTAATAACCTGTTTAGTTATTTAACTTATAACAAACACTTTAGGTAATTAACTGTATATTTATTTTAATAAGCATAAAAAGGACTATGCAGACTAGTGATTTAGATATTTTATCTATAATTCTGTGTTTGCAGTTCACGAAAGTGCAAAATATAGCAATTAAAAGAAATAATTTCATAATTTTGTAGTGTTGAAAAATTTGAGTAAACATATCAGCTTTGTCATCTTACTATGTTTGGGCTTTTTCCTAATGCCAAGCATAAGCTATGCTTGTGCAAAAAAAACAACTAAGACAGAGCAAAAGTCCTGCTCAAAAGATCAATCTGCAAAAGCAGAACATAAAAGCAGTTGCAAGGACAAGTCCTGTAAAAAATGCAAAAATGGTCACGACTGCGACGGCAATTGTAAGCACAGTTCATGTGGATGTAGCACTTCTTCATCTTCTGTAAGCTTACCAATACCAATAGATTTAAAAACAGCTAACCCTTTTGCTGAAATTAAAAAGCAAAAATTCGGTTTCAAAGAAGCCTACTATTCTTCAGGCTACTCTTCCATTTGGCAACCACCTAAAATAAGCTAAAACGATGGCTTGTTAGCCATACGTGTGCCTTGTCGAAAGCTGAATCCAGTTTTCGCAAACTCTTCGTATATCTTATTAAATTAAAAAAAATAAAAATGAAATCAATATCAAAAATATTGATGGTAATCATCGTATTACTATCAGCCGTAAACAGTTTTGCACAAATCAAAAATGCAAAAACAGAAACTGTAAAAATATATGGCAACTGCGAAATGTGTAAAACAACCATCGAAAAAGCAGGAAATTTAAAAAATGTAGCCACGGTAGATTGGAATAAAGATACCAAGATTGCTACACTCAACTATGATGGTAAAAAAACAAATCAGGACGAAATATTGAAACGCATTGCCTTAGCAGGTTATGACAGTGAGAAATTTTTGGCTCCAGATGATGTATATGCAAAATTATCCGACTGTTGCCAGTATAAAAGGGAACTAAAACCAGTTGCAAAAACCAGAGATGCAGGTATGGATATGAAAAATGAACACGCCAACCATAACCAAAGCGATATGGCTCAAAAAAATACCACTGAAACACAAAATGTACCGCAATTAAAAGCCGTTTTCAATAACTATTTTTCAGTGAAAGATGCGTTGGTAAAAACTGATGCAGGTACTTCTTCCGCAAAAGCTACCGAATTGGTAAAAGCCATTAAAGCAGTAGAAATGACAAAACTTTCCAACGAAGAACATACCGTTTGGATGAAAGTAATGAAAGATTTAACTGCTAATGCAGAAAAAATTGCTATAGCAAAAGATGTTACCAAACAAAGAGAAATTTTCGCTTTACTGGCTAATAATATGTACGAATTAGCCAAAGTTTCAAAACAAGAAACACCTGTTTATTATCAACATTGCCCAATGTACAATAATGGTAAAGGAGCAAATTGGCTAAGCAAAGAAGAAGCAATTAAAAACCCGTATTACGGCTCCAAAATGCTTACTTGCGGTAGCGTACAGGAAACTATTAATAACAAATAAAACGCTATTGTTATGGAAAGTATGGAAAACCAACACGAAATGCAACATAACCATAAGAATGAAAAGCATAATACTAATCACTCTTTAGCAATGTACAAACGCTTTGCTGTAATGGCTGTTGCTATGTTCATAGCTATGTACTTCATTATGTATGCTATGATTGACGGCTTACAGAACCTTATCCTGAACATCAATAATTTGTATATGACTTTGCTGATGGTTTCTGCAATGTTGATTATAGAACTATTGATAATGAAAGGAATGTATGAAAGCAAAAAAATCAACTGGGCAATCATAACGGTTTCCCTTGCGATTGGTATCTTTTCTTGGTTTGGTATTCGGGAGCAATTATTTGTGGGAAATAAAGAGTTTGTAAAAGGTATGATACCACATCACGCAGCAGCAGTATTGATGTCTGAAAAAGCTAAGCTTACCGACCCCGAATTGATACAGTTACAAAAAAACATACTGGAAACACAGGCACAAGAAATCGAATTTATGAAGCGTAAGCTAAATGAATTTGAAAACAAATAAATAAGACAAATTTCTTCAATAATATCAAAAATAAATAAAATGAAAAATATAATTTTCTCAATCATTACATTAGTAACAGTTGCAGCGGTAACAATTTCCTGCAATCAATCTTCAAATAAAAATAGCGACCAGCAAGCTAATGATAGCACAACAATTGCTGCAACTCCGGAGTTACAATCACCTACACACAATGATACGGTAGCAACTGTTACTTCAACGGATACATCTTCTCAAGAGGCAGAAAAGTCCGATGTGAAGCAAGCTCAAAAGTTTACTGTCGCACCTATAATTAAGGATTATTTGGCTTTAAAAAATGCACTTGTTGCAGATAATGACAAAGCAGCGGCTAATGCAGGAAAGCAATTGTTTACTACCTTAAAAAATGTGGATATGAACGCTATCCCAGCGAATAAACATAAAGAATATATGGAAATAGCGGAAAATGCCAAAGAAAATGCAGAGCATATTAGTGACAATGCTGGTAAAATAGACCACCAGAGAGAGCATTTAGCATCGCTAAGTAAAGACGTTTCTGACCTTATCACATTATTTGGAACTACCCAAAAATTATATCAGGACTACTGCCCAATGTACAATGATGGTAAAGGTGCGGTTTGGATTAACGAAGCTAAGACTATCAAAAATCCTTATTATGGCAGCAAGATGCTTACATGTGGCTCTGTAAAAAAAGAGTTCTAAAAATGAAGAGAGTATTAAAGATAATGTTGACAATAGTGCTGTTTATTTTTATTGCTATTCAATTTTATCAGCCTGCCCTTAATGTAGATAAAGGGCAGGTTTACACAACCGATTTTACCCAAGCGTATAAAATGCCTGTTGAAGTAAAAGCGATGCTTCAAACCTCTTGCTACGATTGTCATAGTAACAATACTAATTATGTTTGGTACGACTATGTGCAACCTATGAGAGCATTAGTAGAAAACCACATAAAAAACGCAAAAGAGGATTTGAATTTCAACGAATGGGGTACATACTCAAATAGGAAGCAGGAAAGATTATTAAACTCAATTAAAGAACAAATCGAAACTAAACAAATGCCCTTAGCATCATATACAATGATGCATAAAAACACAAAACTGAATGATGAGCAAATCAAAGTTTTAACCAATTGGCTAAAAGAGCAGGATTAAGTTTCAAGAAAAAAAATATCAAAATGAATATACCTAAAAATGTTACGATCAGGTTGCTGCAAGCAGTTTTTATACTGTTATGTTCGCAATCTCTCTTTGCACAAAAAGTAGTTCGTTACGAGTTGTATGTAAAAGATACGCTTGTAAACTACGCAGGCAAAGAAAAAAGAGCCATTTCCGTAAATGGTCAAATACCAATGCCAACGCTCACTTTTACCGAAGGCGATACAGCCGAAATCGTTGTACATAACCAATTAAAAGAAAGTACCTCATTGCATTGGCACGGAGTGTTCCTGCCCAACAAAGAAGATGGTGTGCCCTGGCTTACACAAAAACCTATTAAGGCAGGCACAACCTATACCTATCGCTTCCCAATTATCCAACACGGAACGCATTGGTATCACTCACATTCTGGTTTGCAGGAGCAAATTGGGATGTATGGCAGTTTTATAATGAAGAAAAAGGATGATGATAAAACCTTTAGAAAAGGAATTGACGATTTGCCGACTGTACCCATCATTTTAAGCGAGTGGACAAATCTTAATCCCGACAACATCAACAGGATGCTGCATAATGCCAACGATTGGGCAGCTATTAAAAAAAATGCAACACAGTCTTATGCAGAAGCTATTAGAGAAGGACATTTCAAAACAAAACTAACCAACGAATGGAAACGGATGTTGGCAATGGATGTAAGCGATGTGTATTATGACAAAATTTTAATCAATGGAAACCATACGACCGATTTAAAAAAGGTGGACGGCAAAACGCTAAAAGCGGGCGATAAAGTACGATTGCGAGTTTCAAACGGTGGTGCTTCGTCCTATTTTTGGTTGCGGTATGCAGGCGGTAAAATTACCGTAGTTGCAAATGACGGTAATGATGTAGAACCTGTGGAAGTAGATAGATTAATCATTGCGGTTTCTGAAACTTACGATATTGTAGTAACAATTCCTGAAGATGGTGTTGCTTATCAGTTTCTAGCTACTACTGAAGACAGAACACAATCCGCAAGTTATTTTGTGGGCAATGGCATCAAACAATTAATATCACCACTTCCTAAATTAAAATATTTTGAAGGGATGAAGATGATGAACGATATGATGAAGATGAATGGAGATTTGGACGATATGGGAATGAAAATGAGCCTGAACCAAATGGATATGAACGTGGTAATGTATCCTGAAATTACTGGAGAGGCAAAACCAAAAGAAGACCATAGTCAACACAATATGAATATGGAAAATGATCCCAACCGTTACAATGCAAATGCTTTGGGAGAAATCAAAACGCTGAATTATGCAATGCTACAATCTCCTTCCAATACGGAACTTCCTAAAGATGCGCCAGTAAAAGAATTGAAATTTACCCTTACCGGAAATATGAACCGTTATGTGTGGAGTATGGATAATAAAATACTTTCAGAAGTTGATAAAATACCTGTGAAAAAAGGAGAAATTCTTCGAATTACCATTCATAATAACTCAATGATGCGCCATCCAATGCACTTGCACGGTTTTGATTTCAGGGTAATCAATGGCAAAGGCGAAAAATCACCACTAAAAAATGTTATAGATATAATGCCAATGGAAACTGATACCATTGAGTTTTTAGCAAACGAAGAAGGAGATTGGTTTTTCCACTGTCATATCCTTTATCATATGATGTCAGGAATGAACAGGGTATTTGCAGTTGACGATTATCAAAATCCGAATTTACCTAACAAAAAACAAGCATATAATATGTTGCAAAGAGAAAGCAATATGCCACACTTAATGGCTCAGAATGATTTTGCTAGCAATGGAAATGATGGTGATGCGATGCTTCAGAATTCAAGATGGAGTTTAGGGACAGAATGGCGATTAGGCTATAACGATATGCACGGTTATGAAGTAGAAACACATTTAGGAAGGTACATTGGAAAAATGCAATGGTTTATGCCGTTTATAGGTTTTGATTGGAGGTATCGTAAAATGGGTATGGATGAACACGAAACCAATTTATTCGGACAGAAAAATGAAAAAGATACACGTAGAGCTATTAGCTTGGGCTTTATGTACACATTACCAATGTTAGTAAACTTTCAGGCAGAGGTATATCACGATGGAATTGTACGTCTTTCTTTAATGCGTGAAGATATTCCCATCACAAAGAGATTGAGGGCTGGTTTTATGGTCAACACCGATATGGAATATATGACAGAGCTAAAATATATTATCAATAAAAATGTGGGTATTCGTACACATTATGATAGCGATATGGGCTGGGGTATTGGGTTATCTTTAAATTATTAAAACAAAGGATAAACAGCTAAGCCAGGAAACCGAAAACGTTTTTTCAATCCGTTTGAGCTGTCTCAACTATATACCACAATATTACAATTTAAAATTGCACATGACAATGATAGAACTGATAAAGGCAACACCCGCATTTCCTGTCAGGGAAATTGACAAAGCAGTTCAATTTTACAAAGACAAATTTGGTTTTGATTGTCGGCACAAGGAAGACACTTTTGCAATTTTGGTTCGGGGCAACATAGAACTGCATTTGTGGGCTTCCTGCAATTATAGTTGGAAATGGAAAAGCATTTTTCTATTTCTAAAACCGATTAGTAGTGGGGCAGAAAGCTTTTTAGCAGGAACACACAGTTGCAGAATTGAAGTAAAAGGAGTTGAAGAGCTGTATAAAGAGCTAAAAGAAAAAGAGGTGCTTCACAATGAAAAAACAGAGATAGAAAGTACCTATTATGGCACAAGAGAATTTGCAGCATTAGACTTATACGGAAATCTTTTATCCTTTTATGAAAATGTATAAAAAGATGTTTTTGTATTTTAGTATTTGCTTAAATAAACAATTTGCTTATCTTTGTACTTATGGATAATCTTTCTTGTATAAGGCAGCAGGCGGACGTTAAGCAGATAATGCGTTGCAAAGACCGGATTAGTGAAATCAAAGGAACAGTTGATTATTTATCCAGCGGACTTGAGTTAGCGGGTAACAATGTAAGACTGAAAATACTTTTTCTTCTTTATGAAGAAAAGAAACTTTGTGTTTGCGACCTAAGCGATATTCTCAGTATGACCATTTCGGCAGTTTCTCAGCACTTGCGAAAACTCAAAGACAGAAAACTCATTGAAACGGAAAGACAAGCGCAAACTATTTTCTATTCGTTGGCAAAAGAGTATGAAAAAATGCTCAAACCTTTTTTCAAAATCCTTAACGAAAACAAAATTTTGGAAGCAATATGAAAACAGAAAAAAAATTAATCGGTGCAGGACTTTTGACAGCAATTGCTTCGTCCTTGTGCTGTATTACGCCAATTTTGGCTATAGTTGCGGGTTCAAGCGGAATTGCTTCTACCTTTTCGTGGCTCGAACCTTTTCGACCTTATTTTATTGGTATGACTGTTTTAGTTCTTGGCTTTGCTTGGTATCAAAAACTGAAACCTCAAAAACAAATTGACTGTAATTGTGAAACAAATCAAAAACAAAATTTTATGCAAACGAAATCATTGTTAGGAAGTATTACCGTAATATCAGTTTTACTTCTATCATTTCCGAGTTATGCTCACATCTTTGTTCCGAAGACAAAAATCACGGCAATTGTTACTTCGACTTCTAAAATTCAGAAAGTTGAATTTACTATTAAAGGAATGACTTGTTCAGGATGTGAACATCATGTAAAGACAGAAATTAGCAAACTAAAAGGCATTGTTGAAGTTATTGTTTCTTACGAAAAAGGCAACGCAATTGTAAAGTTCGACAACAAACAAACCAGCATCGAGCAAATCGAAAAAGCTATCAACTCTACTGGTTACAAATCACTAAAAAGCAAAATTATTTCATAATGGACATCATTTTAATATCCGAAATAACTTGTCCAACCTGCGGACATAAGAAATCCGAAGAAATGCCAACTGATGCTTGTCAATTTTTCTATCAGTGTGAGAGTTGCAAAACAACTCTAAAACCTATAAAGGGAGATTGTTGCGTGTTTTGTAGTTACGGTACAGTAAAGTGCCCACCTATTCAAGAGGGAAATGCTTGTTGTAAATAACTAAACCACTATGGACTTTCAGTCCATAGATTTGAACAACGAATGAAATTCGTTTAAAAAACTCCACAGATGCACAGATAATAAAATATTAAAAAATTCATTTTATTATCTGTGCATCTGTGTCGAATAAAAAATTTATAGAAACTGAAATTCTTGCACTGAAAGTGCATAGTTTCAACTAACTATTTTAATGCTTAATTGAAACTATGCACAACGAGTTTTCTATAGTCAGTTAATACTTACAACCTTTTTTCTAAAACAAACCAAAGCCAAAGTCCGGAATTGTTTTAGAAATGGGGTTGTTCCGCTTTCCGCAAAAATACGTTTCCGACCGCAGGGAGGAATTGCATTTTTGCCGCCCAACTTTTGGTCAGGCGGTTTTTTATATTTTTATCAGTTGAGAATGGAAATTTTTTAGATTAAGGAAAAAACCTCTGTTTTCAGTCAGTCCGTTGCGAAACAAGTTCCACAATAGAGAACATCCCATTTGTGCTAATGTAGAATTAATAAACAAATCCTGCTTTTCTAATGCTTCTGCTAAACTGCAACTTGGTGTATCATCTTGCGTTTCAGACTGCAAAAGCAGTTCTCCAAATTCTTCCGTCACATAAGGAAGATTCGACGTTGTTTGATATTTTTCGGAATCAGGTTGTTTTATATTCTCAACTGTAGAAAGCAAAACCTGTCCAGAATATCGGTTGTTGCCAAAATCCATCCAATATTTAGCCTGGTTTCTGTATAATCTCCTACCCTCTTTCAATTCATTCAGAATATCAGCAATTTCAAATCGTGATTTGACATTATCAACACACGACATATAAATTGCGGACTGCATATTCTCTTGGATTCTTCCTAAAGAATCTCTTTCAAACTTTCTGACTTCGGCTTTCCAATTCGTTCCAGACCATCGGTTTGCCCGATTTATCAGTGCAACTGCCTTTGGTAATCCTACTTCACATTCTGCAAAACGCTGTCTGCCTTGATTCGCTTCTGTGACAATATCATCATCCCACAACCGCACCTGTAATCCTGCGTGTCCCAATTCAATCAATGAATGGTTCATTTCCATCAAGGCGGTCAATACTTTTGAACCTGTTCCACCTGCACCTATGAGGTTTACCATTACAGGATTGGTAGGATTTAAAAGGCTATCATCGGTAAAATGGACTTTTGTTTTTTCAGATTGTATCATTAGAGTAGATTTTTTAAAGTTAGATTTGAATTGATTAGAATATCTGTCGGAAACGGCTCTTTTGAATCAATAAGGCTTTTCCAAAGGATTACCAAGTTTCCTTTAATCGGATTATGGCTGTTGACCAAATGGCTGAAATAAGAATTGAAAAAATAGTTTTCCCATTTCTTAGTAAACTCTTCGAGTGATGCGGAACTTTTAATGTTTACGTCGACCGTTCCCATACAAACACTTCCGCTTTCGTAAACATTAAAGAACGGAGCGTGAAATAGTGGTGTATCTGTATTGGGGCGTTGGTCTGTCTCCAATGCGAATATTTTCATTCCCTGCTTATTAGCACACCATACCAAAGGTGGCACATTCGCTAATCCGTTTGGAATCGAAAGCTTCTCGGTAAATAATAAATGTCGTTCCTGTGCTTTTGTGTACCAGACCACTTTTCCATTTTCCGACGTATCTATTAAAAGTATAGTTTCAGAAATAACTCCACTTGGTCTTAGAAAATCTTTGTCTTTCTTATTTTGGATATTCAGCATTTTCGATAAACGCTGTGCTTCCCTTAAGGTCAAAGGATGGGAATTGATGGGATTTCCATTGCGGTCAATATCAAAATGTTCAACATAACCATCGGGATTATAATCTTCTGTCTCATAAAAGACCAATGCTGATTTAGGATGGTAGAGTGTTCCAAAATTATTGGTTATGTCAGTTTCTTCATTTTCAGTTGTATTGATTGTATTTCTCATAGCTTGTTATTATAATTTGCTTTATTTATATGTTTGACAGATTAGTTAAGCAATCGACACAATTCGTTCAAGACCTTAAATAGCTGATTTTCAAAATCAAGATTTTTATCGGTTATATCACTTCCGTTAAATGTTTTAAAAATCATTGGTTCCTGTGTTTCAGCATATTCGTTGAACTCGTTATTGACCATACTCGTTAGATTATCATAAATTAATCCGTCACTCTCGGCAAAAAAGGAAATATATTTATCCATTGCGATAACAGTTTCCTCGTTGTAATAGTCATCTTCGTCCATATCTTCGGATTTGACCGCATTGTTATAGTGGGCATTTCTGAAAATGCTTTCATTAGGGTAATCACAATAAAGTTTAAAGGCTTTTTCTGCCAATTGAAGGCATTCTTTATCAAACCTGTTTTTCGGTCTAAAACGTTTCAGCCGTTGCTCAAAAAAGATAAGATTTCTGCAGTCGGCAATCTTTTGTCCCATCATATCTCCGATGATTTCTGCACGTTGAAGGTCTTTTTTGCGGTTGTGACTATCCTCTATTTCTTCGTCCTGTTGAAGCCAATCGTTAAGCATTTCGTAATTATAATAGAGATAAGAATCCTCCTGCCTATAATATGGAATATCTGCATTTCTATACAGATAAGCGCATACTGATAACAGTAAACAGGCTGCTTTTCTGTGTACCTTATTGTGGAGAAATTGATAAAGCGGTACGACAGGAACATAAAACAAGGTTGCCCCTGTGTTGCATCTCTCTTCTATTGCGAAGTAGGTCTTACTAGCCTTTTCTATCAGTCGGATACTCTGCCAATTTTCACTCTTGGTTTTCAACTGCGCTTCAATATCTCTCAAAGCAAGGCTGATATTATAAGGATAATTAAAATGCTGTGTCGGCATCGTAGTTATATCATAATGCTTTGCTAATTGAGAAAGGGACTTATAAAAATCCCTTTCTATTTTAGCAGACTTACGTTTGGTCTGTTTTATGGTTATGTCATTCTCCTCTAATTTCGGCATAAAGCAGGTTTTCAGAAAAGCATCGGAAGTTGAGAGATTGGAACTGATTTCCGTTGGTCTTTCTGAACTTCCGAGCTGTCTTTCATTTGATGCATCCACTCTGCGTATTCCCTTAGTTGTCGGTGCAGTTGTTTTTGTTTTTTTTCTTCGGGTGGTTGAATTGTTCCCGATATTGTTTTTCGTTGCATTCATTTTTTGTTAATGGTTGTTGGTTGATAGTTGATAACCTTTTAGCAACAGCTTTTGGCGGACGGCTTTATACAGTTCTCATTTCGTTAATCTAAAAGCTATCCACCATTTGCCTGTTATCCTTTTGTTCCAACTACACTCTCAAATTGGTATTCAACGGCATCATCCTTGATTTTCGGTGCTGAAATTTTTGAAGTGGTTAGAATCGGGTATGTGTTGGCGTAAAAATTCATTACGGCTTCTACACTCCATTTTGGTTCGGGGTCGGTCAAGCGGATTTCCTGCCCGTTATCTTTTAATATAAAAACTCTGTCTAATAGTGTTGCGAGTAACATAATTTTTGATTTTTAGTTTAAATTTCGGTTGATTGAGGTTGATTTTCAGAGAAAAGACTTGGGGCAAAATGCCCTTCGTATTCATCCTGCTTTTTGCGGATTTTCTCAGCATATTCAGGAAATTCCGAACCTTTCGGAAGTGCAGACCACGCTTCTTTATACTTGCCCTCCTTTTCGAGTTCTTCAGCTTTCTGTAAGGCTTCGCCGTACTTTTTATCTTTGACTTCCTTTTCTTTTTTCTCCTTATCAGATTTCTCTTTTTCCATTGCCGATTTCTTCTTGGCTTCTTCGACCTGTTTCATAAAACTTTCCATATCTACCATTAAACCCGATGCGGTTTGTAATGGAGTGGAAATATTCTCAAAAAATCCATTGTCCAAATCTTCTGCTGTCCCACGCAAATTAAGGGGCGGAATCGTTTTCCTTGCATCGTCTCCGCATTGCTCATTGGTGAGCAATACGGAAAGAACAAAGTTGTTTTCTGTGGTCGGTCGGAGTGTGATTTGCAAATCTCCTGTAAGATTGAGTTTGGCTATCTGTCTGAAAAAATTGGTTTGCATAATTGTAGGTTTAAAGTTGATGGTTGTTGATGTTTCCTGTTTGGACTATTTTGTCAGTTCCCATAATGAAAATTCTTTAGTCCAAAACTCTTCCCCTGTATATTTTCCAAAAGCATTATAAATAGCGTTTCCATTCTTGAATACCTGCATTTGATAACAGTTTAGATTATTTTCGGGTTGAAGGAGTTTTTTTAATTCGTCAGTTTCCAATTCAATGAAAACGCTGTCTTTTTCAGAAAGCCATTCTTCTATTTCGGGGTGTGTTTCCTCCGAAAACCTGAAAAATTCGACATTGGTATCAGCATAATTCAGCCATTTTAAATCATAGTCATTTTCCAAAGGCTTTACAGCTTCGAGCCTTTTCTTTTGGGTTTCTTTCCATTCTCCCGTAATGTGGATAATGGCAAAATCGCCATTATCCCATCCGCTGTTGGTCATTGTTTTTATCAGTAAATATTCTGTTTGTTGAAGTGATCTTTTCATTTATGCAATTTTTTGTTTGTTATTATTTATTTTCCTGTCTAATAGGATTCTCATAATCTCATCTTGGTAATCATAGCTTGTACCCTCAAATTCGTAACAATCCGTATCTACATTGTAGATACAGTCTTGAAAGTCACATTGATTGAGAAAATAATCCTGTAAGATTTCGTTTTCGTAAATGGTCTTGCCGTAAACCATACAGCCAGATTCTTCGTAATCCAATACAAATCCGACATTGTAGTGAGTTGCAACCATCCATAACGATTCAATATTTGGACTCCATCTTGTCTCATAATGGAAAGAACATTCATCAGTCTCATCACAATAAATTTCAAAGAAGTAACCGTTTTTGCTCTCAATAAAATCGGGTAACTGCCCGATATTTCCTTTACTTTCCTTTTCAATCATTTCTTTAAACAAAGCCAAAACTTTGTTTAAACTGTCCTTATCTCCATTGAATGTTACTTTATTGTTGCACCAATTTGCCATAATATTTGTTGTATTAATTGTTGTTTTCGTAAATGTATGTTCCACTCGTTTTCAAAGGGTCTTTTCCCTCTGTAAGACGGATTTCTGATTTGAATTTTCTTGAAAGACTTTTTGCATACCGTATTGCTGTCGTTCTCTCGCAATAGAATTGGGAAAAGACCTCCACCTTTTCCCAATCATTCTTATCACTTTTCGGCTTCATCTGAAAGTTATATTGTGCTTCCATATTTGTGAATGCTTTTAGAATGGTAAATCATCATCTGTATCTTCTGCAAAAACATTGGATTTCTGTGGTTGTGAAGCTGGTTGTTCATCTGTGTCAGACTTTTTCCCACCTCCGTGTACTTTGATGTTTGAAGTATGAAAATTCAGTCCCGACTTTATTTCTCCATCTTTTCCAATCCACCCACTCGAACTCGCCCTGCCTGTCAATTCAACTAAAGTTCCTTTGGTTAAAATCTTAGCAACATTTGGACTTAGCCAATAAGAACAGTTGTAATAGGTGGTCTGCTCTCTTCGTTCGCCTTGCTTAGTCTTGTAGCTGTCATTGATGGCTACTGAAAAATTAACGACCTGCTTGTCGTCTTTTAAATGGTTGATTTCTGCGTTTCTTGTAATTCTGCCAACGATGTTCATAATGTTAATTTTTGATTGTTAATAATTGATTTGTTGTTAATTGTAAAATTTTCGATTAAATTGATTTGGTTTCGAGGACACTCGTTTTTTTTCTTTTTTCTGCTTATATCCAATTGGAAAACAGTATTCTTTGTTGTTGTTTTGTTTTTTTTCCGTTGATGTCAATGACCGTCTTCGATTTAATTGATTCGTATAACTGAGGTTCCGTCTTTTTCTTTGCCGATGATCATAGGAAAGTAACAGGCATATAAAACCACAATCCTCCAAAGCTTTGGAGGATTGTGGCTCGAAATATTTTTGTCCGAAGGATTCAGGAGTGTCTGAAAAAATTATTGGAACTCGTGGAAAGAATTTTTATAGAAACCCAAAAATATTTTTTTAGGTGAATGATGCTGTCCTACATTTGCAATAGTAAAAAGCCAAACATCAGTTAGAAGTGATTAACTAGACGGTTTTGACGCCGGTAAAATCAAAATAAAACATTCGATAATTAGTTTGTCTAATGATTTGAATTGCAATATTCATTTAATTTTGGGTTAATAATTCTTGAATAAAAATACTTTTTTGATAAATTTTACGGAGTTTATTATTACTTTACGGATTTTCTTAATTTTCTCTCACTTACTTTGATTATATTTGTCAAAATCACAAATAGATAGCTGGATTTATGAATATTCAAATACTTACCATCGTATTAAAAATCAATGTTGATTTTTAACTTGACTAGTTTTTTGCCTTTGATATATTCTATGAGCTATAAATCATAATAAAATTACACTGTGAATGAAATTTGAAATTCTACTAAATGAAATTTTTGATGACGTCAAATTAGACGACACTTTAAAAATCACCAACAACAAATCAGTTCTTGGAATAATTAACGATTTTGAAAATGGAGAATGGAGATATGATAAATTTCAAAAATTCATATGGAACAACATAAAGGAAACTGCATTAAGTCATAGTGAAAGGAAAGCACTTTTGGATGATGGAGAAGGTTCAATTTTAACAGAATCTGCAAAAAAATTACGTTTAATTGAGTCTGTTGATGCAATTGGAAGAGGTAGTGAGATTGCAGAAATTGTACTTTACGGAATAATGAAAAATCACTATTCTGCATTGCCAATTGTCCCTAAAATTTTTTACAAGCAAAATCTAAAAGATGAAGCTAAAGGTTCAGATAGCGTTCATATTGTTGTGGAGTCAGAAGATTCTTTTTCATTATGGTTTGGGGAATCAAAATTTTATAACAGTATAGAAAATGCGAGGTTAGATACAATTGTTGCTTCTGTAAAAGACTCTATAAGTCTAGATAAAATCAAAAAAGAGAATAGCATAATAACGAATTTAAGTGATATCAATGATTTTGATGAAATCTCTGAAGATTTGAGAATTAAAATAAAAGCTAGTCTTTCACAAGAGGAATCAATTGACAACATAAAGCCAATATTAAACATTCCAATATTATTGTTGTATGAATGTGAACAAACAAAACTTGGAACAAGTTTGACCGCAGAATATAAACAAGGTATTATTGATTATCACAAAGACAGAGCAACTCAATATTTTAAGAAACAAATTCAGAAATGTGGTGACGTACATTTATATGAAAAAATTAATTTTCACATAATTTTATTTCCAATTGCAGACAAGGAAAAAGTCGTAGATAAATTTATTCAAATCGCTAAAGCTTATAGAGATTAGTTATGCAAGAACAAGTTTTTGACAGATGCCATATAATTAATGGACTTTTAATCGATAACCAAGAAAATGAAGCAAGACAGGAGCTCATTAAATTGTTAGATTTTCACAACACTAATCAATTAGCTTACAATCCATTAGTTAATCATTTAATAAGAGAAACAGGTCTTTTTCCATACTTGGAGTTAGAAACCTCTAATTGGGAAGAAAGATTTATCTATAATGCCTTTAAAGTTGATGTCGGCGAAGAAAATCCCTTAACTCTACATAGAGAACAATCTTTTTTACTTAAAAAGCTTTTGGAAGGAAAAAATATTGCTGTAAGTGCACCAACAAGTTTCGGTAAAAGCTTTGTAATTGATGCGTATATTAAAATTAAAAAACCAAATAATGTTTTAATAATAGTTCCAACATTAGCACTAACAGACGAAACTAGAAGACGATTATATAAAAAATTCGCTCACGAGTATAAAATCATAACAACCTCTGATGTTGAATTGTCAGATAAAAACATATTCATATTTCCACAGGAAAGAGCTATGAATTACATTAACATCGTGGAGTCATTTGACATTATGATAGTTGATGAATTCTATAAAGCCAGTAGTAAATTTGATAAAGAAAGGTCGCCAAGTTTAATTAGAGCGATGATTAAACTTGGAGCAAAATCAAATCAAAAGTATTATTTAGCTCCAAATATCACGTCATTAGAAAACAATCCATTTACAGACGATATGGAATTTATAAGGCTTGATTTTAATACCGTTTTTTTAGAGAAACACGAACTATACAATCAAATCAAGAATAATGATGAAAAAAGCGAAGTACTCTTAGAAATCCTATCTAAAAATAAAGGAAAATCTCTGATTTATGCTGGTACATATTCCAATATTGATAGCCTAACTATTTTATTTCTTGCGACATATGAGCCAGTTAAAAATGAACTTCTTGAAATGTTTGCAAATTGGCTTTCTAAGAATTATGATTTCAATTGGAGCTTAACAAAATTAGTTAGTCGCGAAATTGGCGTTCACAATGGCCGACTACATCGTTCTTTAAGTCAAATCCAAGTAAAACTATTTGAAGAAGGAGAGGGAATACGAAATTTAATTTCAACATCTTCAATCATAGAAGGCGTTAATACATCTGCTGAAAACGTGATAATTTGGAGAAATAGAAAAGGAAGTGCAAAATTGGACGATTTCACTTATAAAAATATTATTGGAAGAGGTGGCAGAATGTTTAAGCACTTTATAGGTAAGATTTACATTTTAGAACAACCACCAGAAGAAGGCTTAACTCAATTAAGCATTCCCTTTCCAGATGAAATACTAGGAGATTTAGAAGAATCAAAATATGATGGATTATTAACTAAAGAGCAAGTTGCAAAATTAAAGTTCTATAATGATGAAATGGCTGAGCTTGTTGGAGCTAAAGTCTATGAAGAACTAAAATCAGAATCCATTTTTCAATCGAGTAACTCTGATTTGATAAAGGCTATAGCAATTGATTTGACTAAAAATCCTGACGAATGGAATGGCTTATATTACTTGAATGAATTTAAGCCTGAAAATTGGGATAGACTTCTTTATAAAGTGATAAAGTTACAACCAGGAAACTGGGATTGTAGCTATAAAACCTTTGTCGAATTTATAAAAATAATGGCTTACAATTGGACTAAATCTATTCCCGAACTGCTAAAAGAACTTGAAGATTATGATGTTGGGATTGATACTTTTTTTCTACTAGAAAGAAATGTCACATATAAATTTTCAGCACTTTTAAATGATTTAAATACGTTACAAAAACGAATTTTAAAAAATAAGCAATATGATATTTCTAAATTCATAAAGTGGTGTTCAAACGCATTTCTACCTAAAGTTGTATTCCAACTTGAAGAATATGGTTTGCCTAGAATGATTTCAAAAAAAATTCACGAATCTAAAGTTATTGACTTCTATGATAGTGATTTAACCATACATAAAGTAGTTGAAAAATTTAACGAAATAGGAAAAGAAATGACTATTGAAAAAACAAATAATTTGGACGAATTTGATAAATATATTTTGAATTATTTCTTTGACGGAATAAAAATAATGAACGCCTAAATTAAAATTTATTTTCCGTAGTATTCATACAAAACCATTCATTCAAATCTATAAAATCCTTGTACACCAAAGAACAATCTTCTACATTTTTATACTTTTTTTGAATAGTTTCTCTAGTTGCATTTCCATTTGGGTCATTGTCCAAGAAAAGTGAAATTCTATCATATTCTTTCAACGATTCTTCAACTCTGAAAAGCATCGTCGTAGAATTGAGAATCAAACAATCTGAAATTGAACTTTCTGCACTTTCCAAATTTTTAAAAGTCAGATAATCAAAAAAACCTTCAAAAACTACAATTTCATTGGAAGTATTCAAATCATTTTTTATCAAAGTGACATCTTTTTTGCCCAAACAGATTTTTGAATATTTACTTCGGATTTCAACTCCTCCTGAATTATTAAAAAATCCGATTCCAAAATATTTCTTACCATTCAACATATACTCAATTTGTTTTACCAAATCTTTTTGTTCGCAAACTTTTCGGGATTTTAAATATTGAATTAAAGCAGGGTGCTTAATTTCATTTACTTTTATGATTTGATAATTTTTTACTTGGACAGTATCTTCAATCCGAATATGATTTTGAACTGAGAAGTCAAATTTTTCAAGATACTTCAAAGCATCAGAAACTGAACATCGATTCATTTGCTGAACGATTGAAATCACATCATAACTTTTCCCGGTTCCGAAATCAAATGCTTTATTTTTAACGAAATCAACCGAAAAACTCGGGATTTTTTCTTCCCTGTCAAGCGCAAAGTACAATGCAGTTTTCCGATTCTCTTTAACAGGAAAAAGGCTGAACGATTCCAAAACTGTTCTTATATTCACTTTTTCTTTTACTTCTTCGCAATTCATTTTTTTTCTTTTTTAAAGCAAATTTTTTATCCACATTTTCCTTTTTAATAAAAAAAAACTTTTTAATTACTTTTAATATACTTTTAATGAGGCTTTGTATCCTCTTATGACAAAGGTTTTGAGCCGCTTTTAGGGTGAGCGCAATTCCGAATTCTGGTGAGTGCAATTCCGAAAATAGAGTGACCGTAATTCCGAAAAGACAACTGTTTTAGGGTGAGTGCAATTCCGAATTCAACTTTCTATTTTCATTCATTTTTAATACAATACTCGTAGTTATCCACATTTTTTTATGGTTATCCATATTTTTAGTGAGTTTTGAATTTCGGAGTGAGCGCAATTCCGAAATATCACTCAAAAATTTTGGCACTTTAACACTTTCTTAACCTCAGTGACCGCAATTCCGAATTCCGGGTGACCGCAATTCCGAATTCAAATAATTATCGGATAACCATTTGGTAATAATTCTCCCATTTTTGTACACCGATAAATTTGTATGAGGTGTTCCTGAATTTCATTCAGAAATAATTTTCCTTGAAATTCCGTAGATTTACTTTCATTCAATCGAGCCGTTCGGATAAATTCTTTGAATGCTTTTTCTATCAATACTCTGGTTTGTGGAACGTTTCTGTATTGATGGGAAAACTGGAGCATTTCATTTTCGTGCAGACCATATCTTTTTTTGATGTAACTTAATCTTTGGGCAGTTTTTTCCCTATGGTCAAGATACGCTTCGTTTGACTCCAATTGTTCTCTTGTGTTTAGAGATAAATTGTTGTTCAAAATGGTTTTAGTCAAATAAGGAATAATAAAAATTGAATCGCCTCTATAATTGTAATTGAAGGAAAGCGTATTGAATGTATTCAAACTGATTCTTGCAGGTTTTAAAAATTTGAAACAAAAATCCTTGGAAGTTTTATACTTCAATCCAAATTTCTTGTTCAGTGTGGAGAGTTTTAAAACGGCTCCGTTTTCAGGCAGTTTTGCAAGCCAGATAGCGAAAATAATATGCTTATTGTTCCTGATATTGTACACCAAATTGTACAAAACGTAATTGTATTGCGGAATAACCATTAGTTTTTTAAGCCAATAACTACTGATTAAAAACGTGGTATAACCTCTCTGGTCATAACTAGGTATAGAAATTAGTCCACCAAAAGTTTTGATTTCCTTGCCTTTGGAATTAGTGGATTTGTACCAGCTCATTTTGAACTTCGTAAGAAATTCGTAAGCATCTACCACTTGCTTAGTAGAACCGCTTGGTGAAATTTTGCTGTTCCTGATTTTTAAGGAAGCGAAAATATTGTTCTCGGTTTCAAACTCCTCATCAAACAAGGAGAGTTGTTTAGGCCGGTCTTCCGGACGAAATTGCTCATTGCTGATAGTAGAAACAATATTAAATATTACGCGAAGCGCATTGATGGGAATATCCGCAGCCTCGTAACCTTCCAAAATGAAATCGTCTACGAAACCGTTTCCCAAGCGAATTCTCTCAGTATTTATTTCATCATTATTTTCAAATTCCTTGCGGATTAACCGTAAATCCTTTTCCGGGACAGCCATAACATTGCTTTAAATTGGGATTGAAATTTTTATTTTTCTTGATAAATTTTAAATGATTACTCGATTAGTAATTTTATATCAACTCGATTTTCTCGCTTACGAGGGTTTTGGCTCCATCATTGAGGTTATAATATTTGTAGATATTAATGCCTTGACCTTGGAAGACCCTTTTCTCGACTTTACCAAAATTTGGGATCTTCACTTTTTGAATTCCTTTGTACTCGGCAAGCATTCCGTTGATGGTCACTTTTTGACCGGGTTTTAAATCTGATAGTGTCATAATTCAATTTTTTTTAGTGGATTTTTATCGTATACATTTGCCGGGCTTTCAAAGGTTGCCGTTTTGGGATTTTGGACGTTTTATATCCGGAATGGATTGAAGTGAAAGTTGATGACTTTCCATTTGACCTTTCATGAAAGGTAAGGTACTTTTCAATGAAGATCTCCAATTGGTAATAGGTCTATCAGAACTATTTTTCCATCCATTCTTTTTCCAATTCTCATATTTCGATTGTATTTCAGAATCTAACTCAGGCTCATAAATTTTTAATGTTTCCGCATACGTCATAAATTCTTCCAAAGACGGAATATTTTCATCATTCCCTTTTTGAGTTGTTGGTTGTGGTTGTAAGGATTGTATCGATTGCGATAAATGACTTTCAATTTCCTGATCATTGGTATTTTCAGAAAAATTTTGAACAGGACAATCTATATGTAATGAAACTCCGGATTCTACTATTTTTTGAATAGATTCCTCCTTTCCAATTTCTTCTTTACTCACCATTTCAAGGCTAGAAATTTGTAAAGGATAATCTCCTATTAACCTGTATTTACACGCAAGTCCGCTTGTTGTTTGGTATTGAATTAATCCTAAATTCCGGAGTTTTTCTTTAGTGGATTTTACCGTTTTTCGAGTGACTCCTAATTCTATGCTTATGACAACATCAGAAATTTGAAAATCACAAGAGTCATTTTCAGAACCAATTTTCAGTAGGTATAAGTACATTGAAATTCCCGTTGTTCCAATTGATGTTCCTTGGTTCAAATCCCAAAACCGCTGAATTAATTCAAGGTAATGCATATTTATTTTTGCGAGAAAAGCGCTAATGCCTTTTCTTTATCAATGATGATAATGTTTCCGTTTTGAATGATGGCATCATCCAACAGTCCTGAAGATTTTATTTCCGAGGCTTTCGAAATAGAACATCCCAGCATTTTTGCCAGACCTTTCAATCCATATTCATATTTTTTTTCCGAATTAATTTTTTTGGAAACCTCCAAAAATTCTTCAACAGTTAGTCGCCATATCGGAGTTTTGGGATCGATATTCTTCATCTGTTCTTATTTTATAGATTTTTTCAATTCAGAGATCCAATTCCTCGCAGCAGCCTGCCAGCATTTCATTGGTTTGTTATTACTCAATTTCCAGTTTTTAGATCGATAAAAAGAGAAAAAACGATCTGCATCAGCAGACGGAAAATCTCTTTCAGTAAAATATAATTCAACTTCATTAAACACCGGAACTAAAAACCGACTCTCATCTTGTAGTAAGAAATTTTGATTTCGAGATATTTCTTTTTCACCTACTTTTTCACTGTCAAAATCAATGATCTCGATCAAGCTTCCTTTGTATGAGTTATAACTTGGTGAATACCGTATAAATCCTGTACGATAAAGTTCTCTGATGCACTTATGGTAAGTAGCGATTGACTTGATCTTACTTAACTTCATCACATCTTCCCGGCTAATCCTAAAAGGATTCTGAAACCGGTTCAAACTCCAGAATTGTAAAAGTGAAACATACATACTGATGTGAGAGGGATACAATCGATCATCTTCAACAACACGCTCAAAAAAGCCGATGATACTTTTATTATTCTTCATAATTCCGTATTAAAAATTAATGTTTTTTATCCGTGAGTAATTTTTGGATGTCTTTATAATTGTAATACAAGGAGCCTCCTATCTTGCTGTATGATAATGTTCCGTTGATCCTCAGATTTTGTAATGTTCCTGAAGATATGTTAAGCAGCTTCTTGACTTCGGAACTCCGGAGCCATAATTTTTGCTCTGTCGTCTTACCCTTGAGTAATATTTCAATGCCTTCCAATAGTTCAATTTTGAATTGCTGAAGGTCTTCTTTGGTGATAATAGATATTGCCATTTGTCAATTATTTTGTTCGACAAAATTTCAAAATCACGCTTAATATCTTTCGGTAGTTTCTCGGTACTACCGAATGATTCTCCTGTACATCCTTTGAATACTGAGTTTTAGATCAATTGTTACTGATGATTCAACTCATTTTTTTTGAAATTGGACAAAAAACATCCAATGCATTGCGATGAGCAACACTTTTATTGGATTATCATTCAATATTTATATAAATTTTTTATTTCTTGCCATTAAGACTATAGCTTTCCCGACATTTTTAAGAATTATCTTGATCGAATTCAAATTAGCTTGAAATACTTTTAAAGATCATCTAAGTAGCAATCTCGCTGATAATGGTGTATATAAAGCTGCTCTATGAATAAATCACACAGAAGATCTTTCGGTAGCTTATCGATACTACCGAAAGATTTACAATTACAAGTCCTATGATATGCTATTTCATAAGTCAATTGTTGAAATTATAAACTTTAAGGACTCTGAATTAACAGTCCGTCAATATTAAGGCAGCTTAAAGTATTATATGTTTTTAATGGTGGAATAGAAGATGGTCTTATTTGAAATTGGAGAATTTTGTGTAGAAACTAATTCTTCTTATAGGTCTAGGTCATCCAGATATTGATTAAAATTTTGCTGAAGCAATGACAAAAATTTAGTTCTATCCGTTTTTCTTAACCTGATTTCGCTGAGTGTTTTATGATAATTCCCTAAACCAATATTTAATGAATTTTCTGCCCAACGGAAAATTTCCGCCAGATCTGAATGACCTCCATTAAAACACTTCGTTTGATGAAGTGCATACAACAGCTCAATAAGGGCAACTTTCGGGGCTGTCCATTCCAGATTCTTAATATGGTCAATAGAGTTTTCTTTAATGTCTTTTGAATCAATTTTATTTGTTAAATATTGTTCTAAAAGATCATTTGCCATTATTTGAGACACAATATGGTCGTGGGAAGTGGAAAATTCCTCATCATAACTGTACAGTTCCGGACTGAGCTTCAACTTAAAATCAAATTTGAACCGAACGAAATATTTTTTGTCCAGGTACGTCGATTTACGACGGTAATAACTGATAAATTCCCTTTGCTCATTATAGAAATATAAAAGATTGGATCTCTCGTTTTCATAATACGATCTTAACGCCTGCGAATCAGCATAGGGTTTTGAGGCTTCTACAGCTAACACTTTGGAGTAGTAAATATAAACTGCTACGAACTGCGGTTTGGTATTTTTAAAGAAATATATTTCGTTACTCCAGTCCGGAAATTGATATTGGCGCAATAGGTCCTTCAATTGTCTTATAGAAGCGTCTGTTTCCATCAGAATCTCTTCTGCGCGAATAACAATATCATTCTCACTTCTGTTGATCTGATCTACTGCTGTTGAAAGATCTTTCCAAAGTTGATCAACTTTTTTTTTAAAATTTTGTCCGTTCATACGTTTTTCAATTTATTGTTAACGTAAAAATCGGTCTAAAATATAAAAAAGTCAGGTCTTCTTTAATTCTTCCTGTCTCATTCTGATAAAATCTCTAGGCCTGATACTGTTGATCTCGAGAAAGTGTGCTGAGAAGATCTGCCTGTTCGCCATCCCGCATATTTTGGAGAGTGTTTCAATTTTATAACTAAGATATTTAGTATCCTCTACAAGCAAATTGGTGATATATCTGATTCTTAAAGCTTTAAGGTATGTTGGAAATGTTACATCAAAGTGTACATTGAGTACATACGATAAATGGGTCCGGTTGCTTCCTATCATTTTGGCAACAATATCAAGTGTTAAATTCTGCTGAAGAAATTGTTTTTCGTCTTCAAAAATCTTTAGATTTGTTTTGATGTCCTCGATAATTTCTGAACTGTATAAGTCTAAACTGTTTTCATCAGATGAAGCAGGTGGTATGAAGTCGAAAGTAATGGTTTCTTTTGAGGTATTTAATTTTTCAAGCACTTCCTGATACCTGGCATTCAATTCCTTTTCTCTTTTCCTGAACCTCCAAATTAAAAAAAACAAGATTAGCAGTCCCGCACCAATGAAAGAATATAAAATAACTTGATGACCTTTGATCATCTGCTTCTTCTCTTCTAATAAATTCTCCTTATCATACTCGCTATAAATTTTGTCCGTGAGCATCACAAAGTCAGCATTAATAATGGAGTCAGCCTTTAACAACTGATCCCCGTAATACATCTTCCGTTCAGAATCCCCATTTTTTTTAGCATCATCGATCAGATACAAGTAACTTGCTCTAATCTCAGGGGTAATAAACCAGAATTTATTGACCAGCGAATCAACTTTTTTAAAATAGTTTAACGATTCAGCTCTATTTCCCTTTGATCTATATAGTTTCCCTATATAAAAATAGACGCTCGTCAATGATGCGTAATCCTGATTGCTGCTCAGAATATCTTGAGACACTTTAAAATGCTTCAAAGCTTCATCTGCTTTTCCCTTTCTAAGTAACTGCACTCCCTTTCCTTTCTGGAAGTACCCAAACTCAATGACAAGCTCGCTGTTGTTATGAAGTCTTTCCAGCCCAATGTTAATGAGGGAGTCTTCCTTATGATATAATTTTAGATTTTTATAACACGTGCTTAAGCGATAAATACTGTTAAAATAACCTGATTCATTATTGTACCTGATGTTCCGGTCTAAACTCTCTTTGGCATTTTTTTCAAAAAAATCAGCTGCCTCTTCAAAATGTACAGCTGCATATTTATAGTATCCCAAATAGCTTTTGATCATTCCCAAATGATAGATGATCTTATTCTTAAGGTAACCATCTTTTGAATTTTTTGAATATTTGAACGCTATCAGATATTCTTCTAAAGCTTTTTTATATTGTCTTAGATTATAGTAATAAATAATTCCTTTTCCTGCATAGGCTCTCGCAATCTGATCCTGGTCGTTTGATTTTACAGCGGTGACAATGGCACTGTCAGCATAAGATAATTTCCTGCTGGTTTCTTTGCTGTAATAGATGGCTTCTTCGTAACCTCGGATCAATTTTTTAAGGTTATGGTCATTTTTTGCTTTTTCAATGTACATTTTGACAAAAACCATTGCCCTTTCATCATTCTCAGAATAAGAATCGATCAATCGGGAAATCTCCTTGTAAGATTGTTGCTGTATCTCTTGACCTTTTGTCATAAACACAAACAAAGTGAATAATAGCGTTAAAACTCCATTATAATAATACATTATGATAAGATATATACAAATTTAACAAAAAATCCACAATCAAACGCTTGTTCAAAATTTACACTCAAAACAAATAACTGATTATCAATACGATACACCTTAATTTTGTTGGTAGAATTGATCAATAGTTACATTTAATGTATCAATTGATGCAACAATAGTTTTTTTTAATTCCCTAACCCTCCTAATTTCGACATCAGAATTCTAATCAATATCAAAAACCGGCCGGGATAACTTTAAAACCATTGTTAAAAAAATGAAAAAGTATATCTCACTTTTAAGTCTAATAACTGCATTCTGTATGCAGTCTTGTGAAAGATCTGAGTCTGATTTAAATACAACAGAACAGAAACAACAAAATATGAAAGTTCAAAGCAATAAAGAATCTGCAAGGATTGAAAATGGCATTGCAGAAGAAAAAGGTTCTGACAATATGGATACAGGTGATGATGATGAACCGAAAAAAGATAAGCAGCACTGGAGGATGGCGCAGGACACGATCTGGTAAGGATAATTTCTGCTTAACTGATACAGTTTCAAAAAATGGAAAATCAGAAAGTAACCCTAAACAGCGGAAAGAAATGTACCGAAAGTGGAAAATGGGAGATTGAAGGAAGAATAAGCACTGTAGTTTACGTTTCAAAAGGCGAAGTAATGCCCGCCTACTGCGGGAAAAACGTAAAATGGATTTTAGTCAGAAAAGGATAAATAACAGAACTATGAAAACCATCAAAATAAGATTTGTAGAATTCGTGAGCTATTTCTTTATACTGCTCTTCTGCTATGCGAGTATTAGCAAATTAATGGATTTTGAGAATTTTCAGATCCAAATTGCGCAATCAACTCTCCTGAGTGCCTATGCACTTTTTATCACATATGGAATTTTGATCCTTGAGCTTTTTGTTTGTTTACTTCTGATCTCTGAAAGAACAAGGTATATCGGTTTATATGGATCCTACATTTTGATGGTTTTGTTTACTGTCTATATTTATTTGATTCTTAACTATAGTGAATTTGTTCCATGTTCGTGTGGTGGCATTCTTGAAAAGATGGATTGGAACACACATTTGATTTTCAATCTGATATGTATATTGATTGCTGTCTTTGCTATAATTTTTTCTGCAGACCATCAGATGATCAACAGAACAAAGATGAGCTTAATCCTTGTAGTGACAGCTTTTCTATGCTCGGCAGGAATGTTTTTTCTCTACAAGCAGTCAGAAAATATTGTAAAGAGGGACAATGGTTTCCAAAGGAGATTTTTGCAGCATCCCATTCTGAAAGATGGTACTTATGATTTGAAACTGAATTCGTATTATATTGCAGGCTTCTACGGTGATACTTTGTATTTGGGCAATTACACCGCACCTTTTTCGATTACAAAAATCACCGATTTGTCTTCATTGAAACAGCAGAATTTACGATTGGACCGAACAGACATCAATTTCAGATCACCTATATTGGAAGTCGCTGACAGTATAACATATCTGTATGACGGAACAATACCTGTCGTTTTTGCAGGACAGACTGGAAAGAATGAGCTAGCGGAACAAAATGTTGGAAAGACCTATTTCAGAAAAATAAAAAGCCTTGATTCAGATCATTTTGTAATCGGTGCTTTTCACCGTCTCAAACAGATACAGACTTTGGGGATTATTTCCAAAGGTCATAAGGATTCAATAAAGCTAAGACCCGATTTGCTTGAGAAAAAAATTGAAGGATTTTTTGAACCTGACGGGCAGTTAAATTACGATGCTTTTACAGGAGAGGTGGTCTATGTCTATCATTACAAGAATCAGTTTGTCGTTACTGACTACAATCTGAAGTCAAAGAATGTCTACAAGACCATTGACACGGTCAAAACAGCGCATCTGGGATTATCCGTTTTATCTGATGGAAGCCGAAAACTGAATAATCCGCTCATCGTCAATGAAGGATCATTTGCTTACAAGGGAGTGCTCTTTGTTCGATCGAACCGGAAGGGAAAACTTGAGAAGGAAAAGGGTAAAAGAGCCATCATACTTGACCTCTATTCTACACAAGAACAAAAATATCTTGGAAGCATAAATATACCGAACAGATCCGAAGAGCAGCGAATACAATTTGCAATAAATAAAGACCAACTGTATGTAATTATTGAAAATGAAATAATCAGATATCGTTTTGCGCAAAACATCATTCAACATTTCATTTCAGGGGAAGCCGAAAACCTGAACAAAGAGTAGGCACCAACAACAAATTTTAACATCATGAAAAAAATGAGACAAATCGTATTGCCATTGGCTATCCTATTTATTGGAGCCGGTAGTGCGTATGCTACCAATGTAGCATCCAAATCTGCTAAAGCAGAAATTCCTGGCTGGAAAATTGATCTTGAAAATCCTGGCGCGCCATGTGTCATGACGGAGCAGCAATGTACGACAGACAATACAGGATTTGTATGTACGGTCAGTGATGCTTCCGGTGTTCACGATCTTTATCAAACAGGATGCGAAACGGAACTCTTCAGAATTCCTTAACCTCCTTCATCAATTAATTATTAAAAGAAGGGTGCTATTAAGCACCCTTTATGTATTTATGTATCCAAGAAATATCTTTATAGTCCTTTAAATGATAATTAAACCAATCTAAAATCTTGACGGTCAGGTCTCTTTGTGTCTCTTGCTTTTTCATCGCATGACCTTCTTTATCATAAAATAATGCAATCACAGGTTTTTTATATTTCCTCAAAGCTATAAACATCGATTTTGTGCCCTCTGGGCTGACATTGCCATCATCTGTCCCAGTCCATAAGAGCATTGGTGAACTGACATTCTGAGCAAACATAATTGGATTGTTCCTCATGTATTTTTCGGGATCTTCAGCAACCGTAGATTTAAACCAGTACTGCCGTCCTTCATATCTGTAATAATCTGGCGCATTAAAGTTATAGTTATAGGCATAGTAGGTGCGGATTACATCTGAAACAGCCGCTCCTGAAACATACGCCGCAAAACGATCGGAATGAGTGGCTATAAAATTGGTTTCATATCCTCCGAATGACTGTCCCATCAAACCGATTCTATTCATATCCACATATTTTATTTTTTGCAGTTCATCCAAAGCATTATTGATACTCTCCAAAGCAGATATTCCGGCACCTTTATCAGATTGTGAGATGTCGGCAAGCAACACTGCAAACCCCTCCTCTATCATCAGCGGAATATTGTAACCTGTCGGATTTGCAAAAGATGGTCTCAAAAACCTTTTGGTGAGATAGTCCTGTTTCTCATAGATATGCATCACAACAGGATATTTTTTAGAGCGGTCAAAGTTCAGCGGCATATACAACGCACCGCTGATCTTCTCACCATCCGAACCCTTATAAGAAATCCTGATCATCTCAGTTTGCTCAAACTTTTGATCGCCGCTATTTGACACATAAAGTTTTCTCGGATTTTCTTTTCCATCCCTTACAATTAATGTCGGACGCTTATTATAATTTTCAGCGATCCAATAATAATGTTCCCGTTGACCCAACTGCTTAAATTCAGTGATCTGATCAGGAGTCGAAGATAAAATTGAATGGAGTTTCCTATTTTTCAAATAGGCATAAGATACATTTTGATCACTCAGATTCGTGATCTTGACAACCAAAGGTTTCTTTATATCCGCTGTCCTGAAATCTCTTTTATTTCCGATATCAGTATAGACACGTTTAAAATCGATCAGTTCGATCATTGAGTTTTCTCCTTTAAATACTTCCCTGACCTTTCTGTTAAAGAGATTCTGCTCAGCAATCGTATTGCCCCCGACCCAAAGGACATCGTTGTCTGAAGTAAAATAAGGCATCATTTCCCGAGAAACATCTAAATCCACTATTTGGAGTTTTATTGTGTTATAGAGTTGCCAGTTATTCTCCTTTTGAATAAGGAGGTACTCACCCGTCGGAGAGATCACCATTTCTTTCTGCACATCGGAGATAAAAGTGTACTCATCCACAGCGGCATTCCACAAAAAAAGTTTATCAAAACCTTGTCCTCCTGCCTTATCCATCTTATCCACCTGATCTTTGTCGACCTGATTTATCAGATACAGGTCATTACCTATTGCAGTTTCCCCAAAATAACCGGAACGGGTCATCAAATTGGTTTTTGCAGTGAATGGGTTCCAGTCAATCTGAATAGCTTTAAGTATGGAGGTATTATGCGCCGCAAGGTCGAAATCTGTTCCATACCAAACATCCACCATTTCTTTTTTGGCTTTTAACTTTTTCTCTAGTTTGATAACGATCTGGTGATTGGAACGTGACGGACTGAGCGTCATCTGATCATAATCATTGTACTTACTGATGTCCATTACATATTGCTTTTTGTCCTGGGCAATATAATAGATCTTAGATGTACCATCATTAAGGCTATGAACCACAAGACCGTTTTCCTTAGTTCCTGACGGAACTATATTTTTCAGGTCTTCTGTTGTTGAAAAGACATTTTCAAAAAGTCCCTTTTTCAGTAACAGAACTTCATTCAGATCACCCATCTTTCTTCTGACGACCGTTTGATCATTTTTTGCATATACATACTGTACATCAGCAATAGTTTGCCGGAGATTCAGATCGGTATCAAAAACTTCTAACTTCCGGCCTGCCTTTTCTGTGTACAGTACAATAAAGGCATTAATCTTATCAACATATAGAAATTTGCTGACATTCTTCAAAGACTGGGATTTCCCTGTTTCAGGATCGAGGTATTCCAGCATTTCTCCGGATTGGATCGCCAGATGATTCCCAACAAACATCATTAAATTGATATTTTTCCTTTCCAACAGAATATCTTGATTCAATATACTCTGCAGTTTCAGATTTTTGGAACCATCGCCCAAAACAGAATACCAGGCCAGCCATTTGCCATTATCAGAAGATTCAGGGAATCGTATTTCCTCAGTTTCCTTTACCAACTTTTCAAGATGTTCATAGTTTTGAGCCGATAGTTTTCCTGTAGTCAGACTGACGAACATACTTATAAGCAAACCATATAAACTGTACTTCATTACATATCCAAAGGAGCTGAACTCCTGTCCTTCTGCATTCCAAATTTCTGAAAACCTCTTGTTAAATCTTAAAATCATTAAACCTCTGTCTCTACTATTAATATCCATCATTCTGAGGCGTTAAGTTCTTGTTCAAAAGCATTTCTTTCTGTGGCAACGGAAAGAATTGGTTGATGGCCTTCCAATTGACCTTTACAGGTTTCAGCTGATCCAGCTGTCCCCATCTTTTCAGATCTAAAAACCTGTTGCCGTGTTCTGCAAAAAACTCTTTTCTTCTCTCATTCTTTATCTCATCCATCGCCTGAGACTGTGAAATGGAAGTAGCTAATGCACTCAATCCTGCCCTCTGTCTTGTATAGTTGATGAACGGTACTGCCTGAGCGGTCTTGTTTTGTTTTACAAGCGATTCTGCAAGCATCAGGTACACATCCTCCAACCTGTAAATGACGGAGTATTCAGTACTGTTCGTGGTTGTGGTAACCTTGTATTTGGTCTGCTTATAATTCGTCTGGGAACCGAATACCACAGCTGTAAAATATTGTTGTCTGCGGAGATCATTGGCGGCAAAAGAATTGACAAGATCAGGGTTAAGGACAAAAGATGTTGGTGCTGAAACAAAATTGTAGAGCAATGCTTCATTGGTCGGGTCTGTGTTATTCTTAGGCTTCAATTGCCAGATGATATGCTTTCCTGTTTTCTGAAAAACTTTGGACAGGTCATTTTGAAAAACATAGTCCGCATTCTGAATGACGGTCTGACATAGTACTTCCGCTTCCTGCCATTTACCAATCAGCATCTTCATCTTGGCCAGCACCACATATCCGACCCCCTTATTGATATAGATCCGCTCCGCATTACGATATGCTGTCGGCAGCAGGTTTACTGCCTCAGACATATCTGTTTCAAGCTTTATCAGAAACTGATCCTTTGGCATTCTGTTCAGTGTACTGTTGTACACATAGTCTGTAGTATCGGTATAAGGAATTTCTCCATAGATCTGGTACAGGTAAAAATAGATCAGAGAACGGATCATCAGAGCTTCCCCTTTGATCCTGTCCTTTGCCGGTTCAGAAAGGCTCTTTGATCTTTCCACGCCTTCGATAATACTATTCGCCATATAGATTTGCTGATAGGCATTTGTCCAGACCAGACTGACTGTAGAATTGGTTGCAAGGGGCTGGTTGTTGTAAATATCCAGGATCGCATTCCCTGCGCTGGTAAAGACACAGGTAATATCATCGGAATAGGTTCCCAGCAGAGCACCCGAACCGTCTGATGTACCACTGATCACAGAGCCGGTCCACAGACCTGAATACAAACCTGCCAGGGCGGCATCTGCCGTTTTTTCGTCTTCAAAGATCATTTCAGTGGCCAGTTGGTTATTTGGGAAATCAGTTTCCACAAACTTCTCGCAGGCAACCGTACTGAGTAGAGCGGCGAGCATCACGAGCAGATATATCATTTGATTAATTATATTTTTCATTTTCTTTAAATATTAAGAGTATGGTTTTTAATTGCATATCAATGGAATTCAGTTTCACATCAGAACGTCACCTGAAATCCCAAAGAGTATGTCTTCAAAGGAGGCAGATAACCTACCAGATAAAACTCCGGGTCCATTCCGAAATAGTTGGTGATGGTCAGAAGGTTTTGTCCTTGAAAATAGACCATCGCTTCCTTGATCCCCATTCTATCTACCGGTATCCGGTAATTGACCTGCACATTTTTCAGCCTGATGTAAGAGGCATCACTTACCGCAGCGGTAGAATTCTGAAAGAAACCATGCAGTGAAAGTTTCTGAGGATTATAGCCCGCTGAATACTGCATGTAGGTTCCATCTGGATTAGAGGGCGACCATGCATCCAGAACCTCAACAGGCTGGTTGCTGAGTGTTCCCGGCATCAGCATCTGGCGGTTGTAGTTCCAGTTCCTCTGTTTAACGAACTGCCACAGGAAGGAAGCTGACCATTGTCCGAACCTGAACTGGCTTGACCATCCACCAAACATCCGGACGCCCAGTTTCTCCACTGCCTTGTTGTCATCAGGTGAATTGATCTTTCCATCACCGTTAAAATCCTTGAACTTATATAATCCTGTTGCAGGATCGATTCCCTCATACTGGTACACTCTGGCGATAGTCGTCGGATAGCCAATAACATATTGATTGGAGTAGGTCGAACCTTCCAGGTTCGGAAACTCCACCAGTGTATTTCTGGGTATGCTGAGATTGAAAGATGTATCATATTTGAACTTACCGCTTCTCAGTACCTGAATCGACGTGTCAAATTCCCATCCGGTATTCCTGATCTTTGCAGGCAGGTTAGACTGTATGGAAGAAAACCCTGTTGTTGCCGGAAGCGGAATGCCCACCAGCTGATTGGATGAAGTATTTTCATAATACGCTCCTGAGAAGTTAAAGCGTCCCTTCCAAAATCCAAGTTCCATTGCTACTTCCTTTTTCACCGTCTTCTCCCAGCTGAAATTGGGATTGTACAATCGTGCAGGATTAAGCCCGGTCTGTCCGTTATAGATATTGGAAGAAATGATATAGGTGTTGAGGTATTGGTAATCCCCTATCTTGTCATTTCCTGTCGTTCCTATACTTCCCCTGATCTTACCTAAGTTCAGCCATTTGGAATCTCTCAGGAAATTCTCTTCCGAGAACAGCCACGCCCCTCCTACTGCCCCGAAATTCCCGAAGCGGTTGTTGGGACCGAAACGGCTTGAACCATCCCGTCTTCCTGTAAGGTTCAGGATATACCTTTTTTTAAGCTGATAATTAAATCGGGCAAACACTGCGGTATAGTTGTACTCACTGCGTACCTGATCTGAGATGGTCTTTACACTGGCAGCGCCAATATTGTCGATCAGTGCATTGCTTTCAAATCCCCTTCCCGTTATCGCACCCTGATCAGATTGCGTCTTTTGAAGAGTAGTCCCTACCAAGGCCTCAAACTGATGGTTCCCGAACTGATACGTTCCGACAACCTGCGGTTCAAGTATGTAGGAAAAGTTCACCTGATTATTCTTTGATGAGGTCGAGTTCAGGCTCGTCTGACCCAATGCGGGGTTATTGATGGTGTGGGGCTTCAGTGATCTTTCCTCGAAATTCTGATAGCTGATCCCGGCATTCATCTTGACCGACAGAAAAGGAAAAAGCTTGTAGGAGACGTTTAGCCCGTTGTTAAAAAATGCGGTCTTATTGATATACTCACTGAGGAATGAGGCTACAGGATTCGTAAAGGTGCCGTTCTCCCAGTTGATATTTCCGGACGTATTGTACAGTGCAGGCGCATTCGGACTTAAGGTGATGCTTTTCAGGGTAAGGTCATCGTTCTGAACATTGTTCTTCTGAAAGGAGAACGTGTTGACAAAATTGAACTCCAGTCTCCTGTCAGGCGTAAAATAAGAAAAATTGGCATTGACGTTATCCGTCCTGTACCTGAAATCAGCAGGAAGAACCGTTGACTGTTCATTATGACCATAGCTTATATTGTAAGAGGTGGTCTCAGAACCTCCGCTCAAAGACAACTGAACGGCATAAGCATCAGCTGTTCCGCCGATCAGTTCCTTCTGCCAATCGTTATACCTCGACTGGTCCCAGGTTCCGTTGATATCATACATAGTTGCAGGATATGGCACTTTATCATTCTGAAATCCCTGTTTTCTCATGCTGATATACTGTTCCGTATTCATCAGCTCCATCGATCTTGTGATCCTGCTTAAAGAATAGGAAGTGTTCAGTTTCAGTTCGGACCTTCCCTTCTTCCCTCTTTTAGTGGTCACAATGATGACCCCGTTGGCTCCACGGCTTCCATAGATAGCCGTAGCATCGGCATCTTTAAGAATCTCAAAGCTTTCAATATCATTTGGATTGATCGCATTCAAAGGATTGATCGATGACCAAGGAAGGATCCTGTTGGAATACAATGAAGGCGTTTCAGAAGCTTGAGGAACACCATCAATAATATATAGAGGTTCATTCCCTTCACGACGGATACTGTTCTTACCCCTGATCTGAATATCAAATCCCCCTCCAGGTGTTCCCGAATTCTGAGTGATCGAAACCCCGCTCATCCTACCCTGCGCTGAAGCAAGGACATTGGTGACAGGTTGATTTTCGATGTCTTTGGCTGAGATCTTGGCAATGCTTCCTGTTCTTTCCTTATTTTTGACCTTATAATAACCTGCATTGAGAACAACTTCCTCAATTTCTTTTTCTTTACCTAATGAGATATTGACGGTTATTCTGCTACCTAAAGTGATTTTTCGTTCGGGATAGTCCGGATGGCGGTAAATGATTACGGGGTTTTCTCCCGATACCTGAACACGGTAAACGCCTGCTGCATTGGTCACAGCCACTTCTTCTTTACCTTCCTGAAATATGGAAACACCTTTGACTGGCTGGTTATTTTCCGTGACAGTGCCTGTAATGGTGCGCATCTGCCCTATTGCTACGCCGGAGACGAGCAAGGTGAAGCCAAAAGCCAATTGAATATGACTTAGGCTGCAAAAGTTTTTTTTCATACTTTTGAATAGGTTTAATTCGTTAGACTTTGCTCTTTCCTACGCTAGCAGTCAACTTTTGTGGAAAGGGCTTTTGTTTTTCTATGGTTACGTTACACTTTCTGTTTCTTGAATATGTTTTTAGCGTATCTATTTGATGATGCTTGGGAGGAAGCTTTAGTAAGGACATAGTAAAACCTCCTGCCCCAGCACATCTTGAAATAATATGAATGAAATTGTGTCTCGTGTAAGCTGTAAGGCCGCAATGGATTGTACACCCCATTGTTTCGTGCAGTCTGATACTGTATTTTGTGGAAGCGGCTTAGAATGTAGAGCGAACGAACAGCATTGGAAATAAAAACAGCGTGGAACTCACTACATCATCGCTTGTACTAGAGGTATCGCCAAACACCTTGCAACAAACTCCGTAAGTGAGCCCACGCCTAAGCGTGAGCTACTTTACTTATGGTCTCGTTGCATTTGTTTTGAAAATTGGCGATTTTCTAGTACGAGGTTCTAAGCAATAGCTTCTATAATTCTTTGAAGTATCGCAAAATTACGTATTATAACGTAAAAAGCAAATATATATATAAAATTCAATACATCCAAATATGGATGTGTGTATTTTTTAAATATTGTTGTAATTGGTGGAAATATTAAAAATGGTGGACGGTAAAATTGTTGAAATTATTATATCTGAACTTGACCTCTTTATAATTGATATAATTAGGGAATACAGAGGTAGAGCGGACAAATACATATCGCAGGTGGAGCTATCACAAAGAATGGGTTTTGCAGATGGTTATGTAGGTAAAGTTGAAAATTTTGGCTCGAACGCTCGTTATAACATTAGAAAGATGCATCTTGCTGCGAAGGCTTTGGGATTAAGTTCTTACACTAAACTCTTACCTGAAAAAATTTTAAATAATGATCTTGTTTTATTGCGAATTCAAGTAAATAGAAGGAAAAATGACACCGTTGATTTTGATAAGGATGGTAATGTAATTAAAAACTATGTCATACTTGAAAAAAGGGTATTAACAGAAGACGAAGTTAAACTACATAATAACCGAAGAAGTAAAAAAAACTGATAACAGCAGTTTTTTTGAAATGTGAAATTATCCCTTTTAGTTTCTAGTACTTATAAAGCAGCTAAGATGTAGTATCTATTATCTCTATTATCATAAACAACTTCCACATAAAAGCTGTATAATCGGTATACTGTAAATTTCACATTATTTTTAAAGGAAGAATTAATAGATTCTGCTTCACAAAAAACTAAGTCGTATTGTTCTTCTTTTGATAACTGAGTGAATTCATAAAAAGATAATTCTTTCTTCAAAATTTACTTTCCAATAGCTTTATAATATCTTTCAGAGCATTGTTGTAAAACTTCTTCTGATTCTTCAGCTTGTTTGTGCAATAAGTATATCCAAATCGAAAGTCCGATGATAGCTGAAGTTGCGATGATGTTGTAAATTTTTAATGTTTTCATAAATGTGTTTTGGTAAAGATAAAAAAACTAAAAAATAAGAGTTATCAATTATTAAAAAATAAATTTCAACAGATTATAATATTTTGTATATTCGTTTGATAACCAATAAACTAAAATACTATGAAAAAAGATTATTTTCATTTTAAGGCAATTTTGTTCTTAATTGTCTTTATTCCTTTAATTAATTTTGCACAAAGCAAAACTGTTCCAGAAGAATTAAAAAAAAGAATACAATTTGGCTATCAAGCTGATAAACTTGTTCTAGATTCAAATAATAAAAAGGCTGCTTCTGAAAAAGATACCATGTCCAATCTTGGATTATTTTCAAAAAAACCTAAACTGAATGATGTAAAAGAACCAACGGAGGCTGATCCTGTAAAGCTTCCCGATTGGATCTCTAACAAAAAATATGTAACTGAAAATGTTGATGCATTAAAATATGAGCCTACGCTATTGGTGGGAGGTTTAGTCAAAATATATCCTAATGGTAGTTTTGACATCTATACTGTCACTTGGAATGTTAGTGATAGTAAATATTCTCCAGAATTAAACCAAATAGAAAAGCCGACAAATTTTTACGAACAAACTTTCGATAATAAAACAAGATTTAATTCTGATTTTTTGATTGGTGGTGTTTCAATTAGTATAGATGAAATGGTTAAAACCACATATACAGAAACTAACTATGTTAATCTTAAAAAATATGATACAGAAAAATTGAAAAATTTAAGGGATTATATTAAAACTATTCCTGGAGCAGACTTAAAGGATTGGGCAATAATTAGGGGAGTCGTTATTTTGGATTGTACAAATTCGAAAAGTTTAAAGTTAGATGCAAATGCAAATGTGACTGCAAGTTGGATTTCTGCGAATGGAAGTTTTTATCGTCAACAAGGTAATACAAATAATTTTAGACTTATTTCAATTGATTTAGAAAATCTTTTCTTGATACAATAATAGTTGTTGTATTTTAAATAATAACAATTTCAAAAAATTACAAAGATAATAGCAAACCTAAAATGCTTACGTGAGTTGGGATTTTTCATAAACATAACGAAAGAAGTATTTGTAAATATTTGAGAGACAGTTGTAATTTTTATGTCTGTGATAGTTTGGACAATTCATTAATAGTTGAAGAAAAAGAAAATTATAGAGCAATAAATATTTTTACGAATGCCAATAAATTATAGGGAAAAACAACCTCTTTAAAGTCATTTCTTTTAATGTAAATCTATATATTTGAAATGATTCTCATTTAATTTGAGTTTCATGGTTATTAGTTTTAGTCCCCGATTTATTCGAGGACTTTTTTTTGGAAATTATCTAAAAATAATATTATATAAGTACATGAAGCAATAGTGCTAGCTATATAATGAATCTGCATCATAGAGTTTTTTGTAGAATTGCAACACTTACAACTCTCTTGCACTCAAAATCTAAAGATTTCGCTATAAAATGACATATTCTAACGAGTGTTAAACTTTATACAATTATAGAAAAGAATCAATAAATTCTTCTTCAGAAATGTAAAGATTTTATTCTTTAATGCCTTCGACTTTCCGACTATGCGCAAACTAATATTAACACATTAGAATTTTGTATATTTAGAGAAAACTATTAAATATTCCATGATTACTTCAATTCAACTTCTTAAAAAGAGAATAAATGAACTAACCTTTGAAGAAATGGCTTTCGTTCATCTTTCAACGAGCAATTCTCCAATATTTGTTAAAAATTATCAGCTCCGTTCAACACTGTCATTTATCTATCAAAATATTTGTCATGCTTTAGTAAACGAAGCAAGCAAACAACTGATGCCCTATCTCTCATTGTGCGCCATTTTAGATCAATTGGGAATTTGCTACGATAGAAAAGACAAAATTAAACCTCGATATGCTAATGGTATCAAAAGGGCTCTAGTAAATTTTTCTGAACTAGAAGAAGATGATAAATTAATTGATGTGCTTTACGCATTAAGAAATGGACTTTTACATAATTTAAGCTTAACATCTTTCGATAAATTCAAAAATAAGTTTTACAAATTCCGCTACAACATTGAAATTGAAGGCATATATCAAGATGCCGAAATTGAATGGAATGGTAACTATGCAACATTAGACACTGACCCTGAGAAATATACAACTCATATAAATGTTGAAAAATTACGAGCATTAGTATTTGGAAGCATTGATAAAGCAAATGATCTTAATCAAAACTCTTTACTAGAATTGAGACTTGAAGGAGGTCTCCGTCAACTTTACTTTGATTACGTTCGTGCTGTTGAAATTGAATAATAATAAAATAGTGCCTATAACTGTTTCAGCAGATTTCCTCTAATTAAAAACTAATAACTATCCAAAATATTGACTTAAAAAAATAAAATGACATTAACACAAAATAATGCAGAAATGAAATATTATAAATCAGTGATTTTCACTAAAACAAAACTGGAAGGCTTTTTTAGATATACAGATGAATTTCAAATTTATCCTTTACAGCATGATGCTCTTAAAAATGTGAAAAGATATAAACATTATCCTGTCATTATAGAATTTAAGATTGAAGAAAGGGAATGGGTGATACCAAAAAAGGACTTCTCATTTGCAGGAGATTTATATGATAAAGATGCTCATGAGCTTTTGGCGACTGCGATGACAAAATTAGATAAAATTATTAATTTGATTAATTTATTTAGCACACATTTGTTTTTTAGATATGAAGATACTGATGGATTTTGGACTATTCCAGCTACTTCAGAAAAATCAGATGAACAAATAAGATTAATAGAACATTCTGATTTTTTATATAAACTCTTTTTTATCAAAAATTTCACCTATCAGTGCTTAATTGATGGTTTGACAGCAAACATTGAAAGTAATTTTAATCAAATAGAGTATGTTGATCACAATATTTACTATTCTCAGGATCCAAACTATGACTACAACACTTTAGCACCTATAAAATTTCCCGATTTTATATTCTATGGACTAAACGGATATTTTGCATTATCTGAAATCGAAAAAAAAGTTATTGATATTACTATTAAGTATGCTAGTATTTGTATGAAAAATTTGGAAGGAGAAACAACTATTGGAATTTTATCAGCATTTACATCAATTGAGAGCTTGATGAATCATTATTATAAAGATTTTAAGCCCGAAAATTGTAAGGAATGCGGACAGTCCAGATATGCTATATCTCGGAGGTATACGGAGTTTTTGCTGAATTTTGTTGGAGAGAGTGATGAGTTAAAAAAAGAGTATAAAAGACTTTATTCATTTAGATCCAAAATTGTGCATACTGGATTCAGTTTTATTACAGAAAATTTATGGCATGAACTTGATGAAGAACAAAGTGATGAAGAAGTGATAAAAAAATTGCAAATAATGATGATCAATAAAAAACTGATTATTAATTATCTAGCTCTTACAGCATTAGGAAAGAGAGATAAACACCATGTTCAAGAGTAGAATTTATAGCCATCACGAGCAATTAGCAAAAAAATATTATAAAATTTCGTGTGAGTTTAATCAAAAAAAAATCCAAAATGGCAGATCTTGAAACAAGGATGAATTTTAAAACAATTATTGATTATAAAGAAATTCATGGGGAATCAAAAGATATTTCATTTGCTGAAAGTTTAATTAAAGGAATACCGTCAGTAACTCTGTTAAATTATATTTCTGGATTCAATATCAAGTTATATCTGAGTGATACGGGAAATGAATCACACCTTATTCAGCTTCAATTACTGAATAATTTGGTTATCAAAGCTGGTAAACCAACATTAGAAAAATTTAATGAAGTAATAAAAAAACATATTGATAGACAAGAGTGGCCGATTGTTTTATGGCGCTATTCAAACCTCCTCTTTTATGAATTAATATTTAAAAATTACAATACACTTCCTGATAAAGATATCAGCGAAGAGCAGACTAAAGATTTTTTAGATGCATACTTAATTTTAAATAGTGTGACAAGCAATAGGTTTAATATTACATCCGACGAAATTCAGGAGGCAGTTTTGAAAGAAGAGATCGAAAGTATTTTTCTTCCAAATTTTATATACCAAAAAGACTATGCATCAACAACTGAGTTATCAAATCAAATCACAAGATGTTTCAAACTGTTTGAATTCTTGGAAAATTCAGAAAAATTTAAAGATCTTACTAAAAAATATTATAATCATCTAAATATAAAAGACAGTAAAGATCTCATATATAATCTGCTTACAATATTTGGACAAGTTGGAATTAATGATCCAATTGCAATGCGAAAACAAATCATACCATTAAGTGATTTGACATCGTTATTATCTATTGATTACATCCAAAGTTTAACTATTAATGATACAATTTCAACATATACAACTGACAATAGCTTTAGAACTTTACGGAAAAAAATGCTATATCAATATAGCACGTACACATATTTTTTACTTGACATCAATTTTCTAATTGATCAATTATATAAGGCGCAAATTTTCTCTTTTAAATCTTTCATAGAAAAGAATGGATACAAGGGCGACTTTTTATCAGTAAAAGGCAAAGAATTTATGGAAGATATATATTTCCGGCTCATAATGGAGAAATGCTTTCCTCATTACATTCGTAGGTCAGGAAATGATGTAAAAAAACATGATGGCAATGAGCTTTGCGATTATTATTTACGAAAGGGAAATGAAATTATTTTAATTGAATTTAAAGATATACTTCTAAATGCTGACTTAAAAGAAAAATCAGATAAAGAAGCACTTTACTCAGCACTTGACAAAAAGTTTTTTGAAAATCAAAAGAATGATCCTAAAGGCATTAAACAACTATACAATGCTATAAAATATATTGAGAAAAACGAAATATATTTTGATGACATATTTGAAAATGGTAAACCAAATATTTATCCCGTTGTAGTTTACACTGATTTATCATTTGGATATGAGGGTATAAATAAAATACTAAAACAAAAATTGAATGAATTAATGAATTCTGAAAGTTTTGAAAAAACGACAGTAAAAGAAGTGACTTTCATCAATCTCAGTTACTTCGAACTACATGAGGATCATTTAAAACAGAGCATTATAGAGATTCAAGAATACATTGAAGAATATCATAAACATACTAAAAACGAAAAATACAGCACAACACCATTTGAAGTATTCAGCAGATTCTATTTAAGAGAAAATGAAAAACAGATATTGGGCAATCCTTCGTTTATGCTAGAAATATTAAAACAAATTTTCCCACCAGAACTAGACGATCTGCTCACAAATTAGCAAATTTTGAATCAATTAATAAATCAAAGTAAATTCATTTATGTTTGGACATCTAATTAAATATTCCGAAGCTTATTTAGAAAAATTACCTGAAAATCTACTAGATCTGATAAAGGACATTCCAAAGGCGGAACTGATAGCTACTATTGTTGCAATTAATTCAAAAATAAATCCGTCCAATAGTTCTTTTATTGATGACTCAAGAATGACGCAGATAGAATGTATCCGGATATTATTTTTAGATACTAAAAATGATTTAACACATTCAAATTGTTTATTTTTTATTGAAAAATATCTTCGTACACCAAAAAATAATATTTTATTTTCACGGGTTACATGTCTATATGCTTTACAGGAAATTTTAGCAATTGATGATTTCTCTCAATCTACACCGGAATATACAATAGAAAATCGCGAAAATATTCTTAAATTTTTATTAGCCGTTAATGAAAGGATTTTGTTATTTGATAAAGAATATCTCTCAGCAGGCTATGAGGAGCTTGGAGACAGGTTTTTTGAATATTTTATGTTCAAAGAATTACCGCATAATCAATATTATCATAGTCTTAATCCAGTCAATTTTTCATATAAATCTTATTCATTTTTAAAAATTTTAGAAAATGATAAAAATTTTGGCAATCACTTTAAAAAGTATTTAACCGAAACATTCCATGTTTCTTCATTATTAGATTTCTTCAAATTTATAATGTATACATATTTCAAAAGTTTTGATGAAAAATTACAATTGAATTATATTAACATTATGAAAACAGAAGTGTCAACAGTTAAGATTCTCGATGCTTTTAGTAAAGCAAATAATTTTGAAAAGCCACATACAAACGATCTTAAAATTTTCGAATTTTTAAGCATAAAAAAGAGTCCTCTATTTAAAGGTGTCGATGAAATCGACAAAGATTTGATTACTTATTTGATTTTGGATAACAAAATCTTCTTAGAAAAAACCTATTCACTATTTATTAATGATTTTTGGTTTGATTATTTAAAACCTAATCAAATTTGCAACAGAACAGATTGGGGAAACTTTGTTGGTAATAATTTCTTTGAACCATTTATCGAAGAAATTTTTAAAGAAGCATTTAAAAACAATAAGAATACTGTATTCAAACATACTGATGAATTAAAATTAAAGATTGATGGAAGAACAGAAGTTGAGTATGCAGACTATTATATAAGACAAAACAACAAAATCATTCTGGCAGAAGCTAAAAGTAATTATCTACCGGTAATTAACGGTTACAAAACCGTGAAGACTAAAGATGACTTTGATAAAATAGATTTTGATAAATTTTACAAAGATTATGGTTTAACACAATTAGCTAAAAAAACAATTAAATATTTTCATCAGTATAAAAAACTTTTAAGTGACAGCTCTTTTGATTTTAATAAAAAAGTAGAACTTTTTCCAACGTTGATCGTAAATGATGTCATTTTCAGTTCTGGATCTGCTTCTATGGCATTCAAAAAAAAATTTGAACAGATGTTAGAGGAAGAGAAAATTGAAATCGAAAATGACGTGCAAAAAATTAATCCTTTAACGATTATTAATGTATCTGATCTGCAAAATATTCAAAACTCTTTAAAATATAAGAAACAAAATATTTTCAATATTTTTAGACATTACCATTCAATCTCGAGTCTAAAGGCTATTGCAAGAACCGGTAATACTAGTTTGGGCTTATTAACCGTAGAACATTCCATAAATAAGTTAATTAAAGAAAATTTAGTAGCAAATAAAAAATTAGATTGGTTAAAATAACTGTCTTGACGAAAAAATTTATTACAACTATTTTAAATTAAATAATTAAACGATGCCATATTATATTCATAAATATCTGCCTTCTGAAAATCAAGATATGATTCATGGTGAAAGAATTGTGGAAACACAATCTCAACTACCATTCGAGAGTACAGAATTTGAAGGTCCATTTAAAACTCTTAAAGAAATTAGATTGAACTCAAATATTTATCAAGATTTACTTAAGAATAATCCAAAAAGAGCTCAAAAAATATTCGAAGAAAATTTCATTGTAAAAGCAGAGAACATTATTATTTTCCCGGATTTAAAAGATAATCCTTTTATGAATTTCATTTATAAAATAATGCAGCACTCGTCAAATGGAAAGTTTAAATCAAACGATGTTTCTGGGATACATTTATTATCTGGTAGAGTAAGAATTGTAGAGGTTATTGCAGAAAATAAAACATTAGGAATCAAAAAATGTATTATTGAAGCTTTTAATGAGAGAACTGAAAAATGGATAAAAAAATCTGAGCCATCAACTTTTTTTCCAGAAAATTGGGGCTTACAAAAGCTTGTCAATGAATGCTATATTGCATTCACAAACAAAATTCAAATGGATGAGAACTCGTATCGTGGAAAAACAAGCGATAATATTGAGATCGAGTTTATAATAAAAAATAACGAGTTGAAAACCTTATATCCAATAGTATAATATTTATTGTAATTTCTTCAAAACCTCAACATATTAAATTCAAAAAATAAAAATTTTCACATTTGCTAAAATTTTACAATTACTTATTTTTACAATCAAATTTTAATAAATATGAAAGACAAAGATGTAATAAAAGAAATTATTGAAACAGGATCAGAAATATCTGGAGGAATTGGAGGTGCAATTATTGGAAGTCTAATTGCTGGACCAAGTGGTGTAGCCATCGGTGGCGCAAGTGGTCCGATAGTCACAAAGCTTTTCAAAGTAATTGGGAATGAATTAAAAAGCAGATTTCTTGGATCTAGAGAAATCGTTAGAATTGGTGCTGCCTATACTTTTGCAATTGATAAAATTAAAGAAAATGAAAACAAAGGATATACTTTAAGAGATGATGATTTTTTTGATTATGAGATAAATAATCGACCACCTTCAGAAGAAGTCTTGGAAGCTATTTTACTTTCCTCCCAAAGGGAAGCTGAAGAACTGAAAATTAAATTTTTAGGAAATCTTTATGCAAATATTTGCTTCAAATCAGACATTAATAAATCACATGCCAATCAATTAATAAAGACTGCTAAAGATTTATCTTTCCAACAATTCTGCATTTTACAACTTTTTAATGAAAAATGGACAGAATCTCTAACTCTTCCAAAAATTAGGGGATTTGGAAAATGGGAAATCAGCGCAATTGATATAATTACTGAAACAAGAGATCTGCAACAAAAAGGACTTATTAGCATACCTGCTACACGTGATGGCGGTGATAATTCAGCTCCCATAAGCTTAATAAATATTTCTATTACAAAAATTGGTCGCTTATTCTGTGAAATGCTTTCGCTTGAAGAAATTGACTCCGAAAGTCTAACTAAAATGAATGACCTTACATCGATAAGAGAATAATGTTAAAAAAATAGAGATGTATCGCAATTACAATCCATATTAATAGGCTTTTTATGAAAAAAGAACTTATTAATTCTTCAATATTATTTTATCAATCGAAATGTCAGATTAATTCGTTCTTTCATTGGTATAGTAGATTTGGAAATCCGATGTTCCCAATGTTCCTGAAGATCACCTTTCATAATAAGCAACGAACCGTTCGGAAGAGGTAGGCTATATTTGCTCTGATGATGGTCTTTTTTTCTGAAATCAAAGTTTCTGGTCTGACCGAGGCTGATAGATGCAATAACAGGTCTTTTTCCATATCTGCTTTCCTTATCTCTATGCCAAGCTACCGAATCATTTTGGTCACGATAAAGGTTTAATAGAACCCCATTGAACCTATAACCGAATTCTTGTTCAATTTTTTCTTTTAATGCCAGCAACTCCGCAATCCAGGGATTGGTACTTGAAGTATTACTATCAGCCGATTCATAAGATTTTTTGTCATCACCATACCAGGCGGTTAGTCGTGGGGTTATGACTGTCTTATCATACATTTTCTGGGTACGTTGTTCCCATGGAGCCGTTCTAAACAGATGGTCTTTTAATCGATCCGCCTCTTCCCTGCTCAAGAAATTTTCTTTGTATTCCAAAAGGTCTTTTGGAAACTCGTAAAATTCTTCAGTATCAAATAAACTCAGCTGGCTCATTGCAATTTTCTTTTAAAATATTTTTCTTTATGCCGTCCAACTTCTATGGGATATTTTTTTCATCATTTGTGTTTTCAATTTCCTTTTTGGGAAGGTCTTTTAATAAACAGACTATGTTTAAAAACCAGAAACCTTATTTTCCAGGTTTAGAATCGTGGTCTTCAAATCCCCAATCATCATTTTTAAATTGGCATAATCCGGCATTAAAGGTTTATAGTCTTTAGGTAAAATTCCCATTACATAACTCCATATTTCAACTATATCCCCTAATGCAATGTCATAAGGTTCATAAAATAAATTGTCAGCTGCTACCGTAATTGATTTTTTATTTCTCTTTAAAAAAGTCTTATAAGTGATACCTTCCCTAGTCACAAAAACATAATCCTTATCAGGTTTTAGGTCATCCAGTTTTTCAACATATTCTCCGATGATTATCGATTGATCGGCAAAAGGTGGCATTGAATCGCCGTCTGCCAGAAAGCCTCTGTATTTACCATTTTTTAAAAATGGCAGAAGAATCCTCATAAGTTTTTCAATATAACCAGGATCATTGAAACCCTTCAAATAACCCATTGAAGCTTTTTGCGGAACGATCTCAATGTAATTATTACCATCCTTATCCACAACAATAGGCAGGACTACCCGATTATTGGGCAAATTCAAAATATCATCAATTGGATATTTTCTAATGTCAACAGTAACTAAAAGATCAATGCTGATATTGTAGTATTTTGATATCCTTATCAACACATCAATTGGCGGTTCTGCCTTTTCATACTCATAAGAAACATATCTCGATCTGGTAAGAATGAGTTCATCCGCCAGCTTCTGCTGCGTTAGATTTTTCTTACCTCTTAAAAACACGATGTTATCTGCAAAAATTGACATTGTCATAATTTATGACAACAAATATACGTATTTTGTTTAAAAACGTGACTAAGTTTGCAATATGGAAAGAGCTATTGCGCATATGGATATGGACACGTTCTTTGTCTCCTGTGAACGGCTAAAGAACTCCGGATTGGAAGGACTGCCTGTGATCATCGGAGGAGGAGACCGTGGTGTGGTGGCATCCTGCTCCTACGAAGCAAGGTATTTCGGGGTTCGTTCGGCAATGCCAATTAAGATGGCATTACGGTTATGTCCTGAAGCAAAATTGATCCGTGGCGATATGGAACATTACTCCAATATGTCCCATCTGGTGACCGAGGTCATTCAGGAAAAAGTACCGGTGCTGGAAAAGGCAAGCATCGATGAATTTTATCTGGATCTTTCAGGAATGGACCAGTTCTTCGGCTGCTTTCAATGGACCAAGGAGATTGCAGATGCCATCCAGAAAAATACCGGCTTGCCGATCAGCTTTGCTTTATCTACAAACAAAACAGTTTCCAAGATAGGCACCGGTGAATCAAAACCCACAGGAAGATTTGAAGTTAAAGAAGCCAATATTCAAAAATTTTTAAATCCGTTGTCCATAAAAAAGATCCCGATGGTAGGACCCGAAACATTCAACTTATTCTCAAGATTGGGAGTCAAAACGATACAGACCCTTTCTGAAATGCCGGTTGATGTTCTGAATCAATTGGTCGGAAAGAATGGAACGATACTTTGGAAGAAAGCCCATGGCATCGATGAAACCCCTGTAGTCCCCTACTCTGAAAGAAAGTCGATCTCCACGGAGGATACATTTGCTCAGGACACCATCGATATACTGAAGATCAGAAGCATTCTATCGGGTATGGTGGAAAAACTGGCTTATCAGCTGAGACAGGAAAAGTGGCTGACCTCAACCGTTTCCGTGAAGATCAGATATTCCAATTTCGATACTGAGATCAAGCAATGCAGAATTCCTTACACCTCAGCTGACCATACTTTGCTCAAGTATGTTTTGGAACTTTTCAAAAAAGTCTACACCAGAAGAATGAGGATCCGATTGATCGGTGTCAGATTTACAGGACTGGTACACGGACTTCATCAGATGGATCTTTTCGAAGACACTGAAGAAATGATCTCCCTGTATCAGACAATGGATCATATTAAAAACCGATTTGGAAGCTCAAGTGTAGGAAGGGCATCGGGGTTTTTAAAATAAATTTTTATCTATGTTTCTTAATTGCCATACTTATCACAGTTTACGTTATGGAACCATCTCTGTTGAAGACCTGGTTCAGCTGGCTGTTGATTATCAACTAAAAGTGTTGGCATTGACGGATATCAATACCGTGACCGGTATCTATCAGTTTTACAAACTTTGTCAGGAAAAAGGAATCAAACCGATTGTCGGGATGGATATTAGGGTTGAAAATGAACAATACTATATCTGTCTTGCCAAAAACCCAAAAGGCATTGCAGAGGTCAACAGGCTTTTAACCAATTACAATTGTGAAGGAATCGAGATCGCTAAAGCGAATCCAGAACTGAAGGATAGTTTTGTAATCTATCCCTTAACAAATATTCCTGAAAGACTGCTTGAACATGAATTTATAGGAATAAGACAGGATGAATTAAACCTATTGTTCAATCCTGAATTTAAGGCTCTGATTCATAAAATGGTCATATTGCATCCGGTGACCTTTAAGACGGAGGAAGAATATGAACTGCATAAGGTTTTGAGGGCAATAGCAGGAAACACCCTGTTAACCAAATTGACAGAAGATGATCATTGTAAAAACAATGAGACCTTTATCGGTAAAAGACAACTGTTGGAGAAGTATTGCCAGTATCCTGAGATCATTGAAAATACCAAATATATTGTCAATGCGTGCAGCTTCGATTTTGACTTCAAAACACCGAAAAATAAAAAATATTTTACCGATAGCAAAGAGAATGATTTCAAATTGCTGACACAATTAGCCTATGAAGGATTGGGAATGCGATATTCTGTTGACAATACACAGGCAAAGGCAAGAGTTGAGAAAGAGCTTGGCGTCATTGATCAATTAAATTTTTGTGGTTACTTTTTAATTACTTGGGACATTATCCAATACAGCAAACGAACAAGATTTATGCATGTGGGACGAGGAAGCGGTGCCAACTCCATTGTCAGCTATTGCATTGGAATTACTGACATCTGTCCTTTAGAACTGGATTTATATTTTGAAAGATTTTTGAATCTTAACCGGAAGACACCTCCTGATTTTGATATCGATTGGAGTTGGAAGAACCGGGATACCATACTAGAATATATTTTTAACAAATATGGAAAAGACTACGTCGCTTTTTGCGGAACTAATGTGGAGTTCAAGAGCAGATCAAGATTTAGGGAGCTTGGAAAAGTGTTTGGGCTTCCAAAAGATGAATTGGATCAGCTCTCTAAAAAACCGAAAGATCAGCATGATCAGAATTCTATTGTCCATGAGGTATATAAATATGAAAGATTGCTTATAGGTTTTCCTAATCAAAGAAGCATGCATTCCTGTGGTATCCTAATTTCTGAGGAACCGATCACCAATTATTCTGCTTTGGAGTTTCCACCAAAGGAATTCCCAATCGTACAGTTCGATATGCATACGGCTGAAGAGATAGGCCTTGAAAAATTTGATATCCTCTCACAAAGAGGATTGGGAACCATTAAAGATACAGTCAAGTTGATTGAGGAAAAAAGAGGGATTACTGTAGACATTGAAGATACAAGGATTTCAAAGAATGAGACCAAATGCAATGAATATCTAAGTATCGGGAAGACCATAGGTTGTTTTTACATAGAATCCCCCGCAATGCGTGGATTATTAAGAAGATTGAAATGTGAAAACTATAAGGTTTTGGTTGCAGCCTCATCTATCATTCGTCCAGGAGTGGCACAGAGCGGAATGATGCGCGAGTATATCTTCCGACATAACCATCCGGATCAATTTGAATATTTCCATGAGGTCTTTGAAAAAGAATTGGGAGAAACCTACGGCATCATGGTCTATCAGGAAGATGTCATTAAAATAGCTTTGCACTTTGGTGGTGTTTCTGCAGAAAATGGTGATGTTTTAAGGAGGGCAATGAGCGGTAAAGGTCGCTCCTTATCTGCCTTACAGAAATTAAAAGATGACTTCTTTGAATCCTGTAAGAAAAAAGGGCATCCTGAACAACTTTCGCAGGAAGTGTACAGGCAGATCGAATCCTTCGCAGGATATTCATTCTGTAAGGCACATTCTGCATCATATGCGGTGGAAAGTTATCAGAGTCTTTATCTAAAAGCCTACTACCCCATTGAATTTATGGTATCAGCCATTAATAATGGCGGTGGGTTTTATAGAACGGAAGTTTATGTGCACGAAGCTAAAATGGCAGGAGCGACCATTCATAATCCTTGTGTCAACCTCAGTGAATTTCAGACGACGGTCTATGGTACTGATGTGTACTTGGGGTTTTTGCACATTGAAAAGCTTGAAGCTGCGGTCAAGCAATTTATTGCTGAAGAACGAAAAAACAATGGAGAGTACAAGTCGCTTGAGGATTTTGTTAAACGAATATCCATTGGTATTGAATCATTACAAACACTCATTTTTATTGGAGCCTTCAGGTTTACAGGAAAACAAAAACACGAACTGCTGATCGAAGCAAGATTCTTATTATCAAAAGGGCAGTATAAAACTAAGATCATTTCTTTATTTGATGAACCTCAAAAAGATTATAAATTACCAGTTATTGAAAAGAATAAATTTGAAGACGCTTTCGATGAAATTGAAATCTTAGGCTTTTCTGTTTCCTTCTCTATATTTGACCTGCTTAAAACAAAATACAGAGGTCACGTTCTGGTAAAGGATCTTCTTAAATATCATAAGAAGCAGGTCAAGATGCTAGCCTATCTGATTTCAAGAAAACACGTTCCCATTAAAAAGAAAAATCATCCCGGAAAGAAAGATGATATGTATTTCGGGACTTGGATCGATGCCGAAGGACAGTATTTTGACACAGCCCACTTCCCTGACAGTCTCAGAAGGTTTCCTTTTAAGGAAGGTGGTATCTATCTTCTATTGGGAACCGTTGAGGTAGATTATCACTTTCCGACCGTTACCATCACAAAAATGGCAAAGATGCCGCTGATTGCAGATCCTCGATATTCGATAGATAAGGAAAAATCACTGGAAATAGAAAGAAGTCTTCGGGAAGATGTGAGTGTCACTTTTAGAGAGCCATATCCACAAGAACATGAAATTGAATTGCCCCGTAAGAAAATGGGATATTAATTTTTAAAACAAAAAATATTATAATAATTTGATATTCTAATAAATGAATTATAGATTCAATTTAATTTGTAGTATCAATTGTTTAACTTAATATGTTAAATTAGCTCATAAATATTTTAGTAATTACAAATATTGTAAGAAAAGATAGCTAAAAAAAATCAACCATAACCGATGAATAGAAAATTAACTACAAACTCTAGATTAGTAAATGAATTATTTGCAAACTACATTAGTACGTTTACAGCATTTTGTGAATTAATTAACAATTCTATCCAGGCAAAAGCGAACAATGTATGGATTGATATAGATTATACAGATAATTCTGAAATACATCCAACAATTATAAGTCAGATCACAATCAAAGATGATGGAATTGGCGTACACAGAAATGAACTTGAAAAAAAATTGCTCGATATTGGTACAACAAACAAAGTTGGGGGCAAGGGTATTGGACGATTTGCTAGTTTTCAACTTGGTAAAAGTGTTATGATTGAAACAGTAGGTTTTTCCAGCAGTAAGAATAATTACAGTAAAGTTCAGATTCCCTTACATTTCGATATGTTCGGTAAAAATTTAAATGTCTCTGAAATTGATATAGATTCAAAAGAAGAAACACTGTCCGGTAAGAAGTATAATACTTATTACAAAGTTGAAATTTCTGAATTTTATACTTTTTTGATAACTGATAAAGAACCCAAAAAGAAAATAATTGATAAATTCCTTAAGGACAATATTGCGGATGCTATATTTGAAAAATACCCTCTGAAAATCTTCAATAAGGAAATTACATTTCATATTAATGGTGTCAAAATTGAGCCTTCACAGTTTATAATTGGCAATCCTGTCACAAAAATCTACCCTTATGTAGATCTTAAAGGTGTGGAACATAAAATTGTTTTTAATTTTATTAAGATCAAGAAAGTTGACAAAATAAAAGTATTTCTCACAACAAATAATGCCGGTATTCAGACCATTGCTAACAGTTTTGAATTTGATGCAGCATGGTTAAGTCCGAAAACGGGTGGATGGTATATCTACATTGAGTCAAACACTTTGCCAACCGACCTCTACAGAAATGTTGATTTGGACGATATGGATGAGGACTGGAAAAATTACAGACCTTTTATCAAAGATCATATCTCCTCATTTTATAAATCGATAAATGCGGAATTTGACAATTTTTCACAAAAATTGAAAAGCGATGAATATTACCCTTTTAAAGAGAAAACCAGTAGCTCGCAATCTAAAATTGTTGTCTTTGACAAACTTGCCTATCTAGTAGAAGATAAATATCATTTACTAAATGAAAATAATAAGCTGAGAGAAATTATATATCCACTTATTGATAGAACAATCTCTAATGGGGAATTAGACAATATACTTAAGAACATCCTTCATCTTAACACAAAAACCATAACGAAATTTTCAGAATTATTGCAAAGGACCGACTTAGAAAACGTCATTGAATTTTCAGATAAAGTTGCACGGAAAATTGAAGATCTAGAATTTTTAGAAAAATTAGTTTACAGTGAAATTTCCAAGAATGTAAAAGAAAGAAAAGAGCTGCATAAATTTCTGGAGAAAATGCTCTGGATATTTGGTGAAGAATATAATGACACTACTAAACTTCTGTCTGACAAAAATCTTGAAAAAAATCTTCTTCAGTTACGAGATGACACGATGACTTACAAAGTATCTAAAAAGGATGATAACGCAGAAAAAGTTGAACGGTCTGTTTCATCAATTACTGATCTTTTTTTATACAATGAAAGAATAATAGACCATAAGAAAAGAGAGGTATTGGTTGTAGAATTGAAGGCACCAAGAGTCAAAATTAGCCCTAAAGAATTGGAGCAGGTAATGAAGTATGCAACAGAAATTGATAAACTTAACTCAATCAGCAAAAATGTTAACTTTAAAATTTTACTGATAAGTTCTGGAATTAATTCAGACGCCGAATATAGATTAAATGGTAGTCGCCAAAAAGAAGATAATCCTTATTTCTATTTTAGAAATGAAAATAAAAATGTTGAAATCTGGGTAATGAAATGGTCTGAACTTATAGAGAATGTAAGAAGAAAACTTCAGTATATGTCACATATATTACATACTAAAGATGTAGATGTACATGAAAAAGCATCAAGAGATTTTGCAGATATTGAATTCGGCAAATATAACTCTACATTAAAGAAAGTAGCAATGTAACAATGCTAGACCTAAATAATAGATGGCTAAACAAGTGGAACATCATATCAGAGATTGGTTGGTAAATCATCCTGAGTTCATTGAGAATGGACTTCAAGTGATAGATAAAGAACATTATCTTCCAGACTCAATTGGCAGTAATGGATTTATAGATATTTTATGCAAAGACATCTATAATAATTTTGTTATAATTGAAATTAAAAGATCCGATCCCGCAGCTCGACAAGCATTTACAGAAGTATTCAAATATGCTGAACTGATTCAAAATAATTACAATGCACGTAATAGTGAGATTAGAATTATAATCGTTTCAACTCATTGGGATCAGATGATACGTGCATTTTCACATCTTTGCTTTAAGTCAAATTTTTCATTAACTGGTCTCCAAATTTTTATTGATGAAGAATCTAAAACCCCCGTAGCTAAAGAAGAAATATATCCAATATCTTCCAGAACTTTCTCCAGAAAATTTATGTCTTCACAGATCATATACCTTTTTCACGATCAGGACAAGCGTATAAAGGCCAACAAAGAACTTAGTAAAAAGTTACATAACGCAAATTTTCCAGATTATGTAACGGTTGATCTAAATGCACCCAATAAACGTGGGTTTTATCCTTATGCGCTAAGCATTGCATTTCAAAGATTTTCTAAAAATGAAATGCTGAATTTTATATCACTTTTGAAAGGAGAAAAACATTTGGATATGACAGAAGACGAATTTGAAACAGAAGGTGCATATCTATTTGATTTGGAACAGGTATTTATCATTTCTCTCGAAATGCGCGAATATATTGATTCTTTTGAGTCAAGTTCAGGAGAAAAATTTGACAGTGTTGTAGGAGTTCAGAATTGGGAAATTGAATCGATAAAAAAACATGGCATATTTAATTCTGACCCCAGATACACTACGGAGTTACTACTTAAAGAACTTAAGGGCCATGATGGTAATAGTTATAATAAATTTGTAGGATTTTCAGAATCAAATCAGAAAAAAAGAATACAAGAAATTTATTCCGAGTGCCAATACTCTTTAAATCATACTCCTCATTGGCAATCATGCGTAAACTTCATTCTTTCTCAAATGATTAATTCCAAAGAAAAATATAAGATCATCATTGATATATATAATCCTGATTCTATAGTCGCAGCATTATATTTTGCCCTTACAAAAGGTAATCCTGAGTATCTTCCTAAATTTTTGCTTATTATCGATTATCCTGATATTAAAAGAACCGAATTTTACTGTGGTGATATATACTCTTCTGGAATAAAACCAAAGATGACAATGTTCAGTTCAGACAACATTGACGAGATTAGTAATGAAATTTTTGATTTCCAAATTTTTCCTGAGAATGAAATAATTGCAAAGAAAATGGGACTGATCTATGCAATCAAAGAGACTGTATTTGTTGACAGCATTGAAATTTCGGACAAATTTATTGTTTTGAAAAAAAATACTACTGAATATGTTAACAAGCGATATCCTTCCATTGAACAATATGTCATTTCAAATCAATATGAAATTTCGACAATGATAAAAAATCTAGGTCACGTTTATAAGGAATTTTAAAAAATATTTCCGATAATAAAAAATTTTATCATTTTTGGTAGTAAAATTATTTAGAAAAACACAATTGGAAGTACCACATAAGAAAGATTAAGTAACACTCCCGTTTATAACAATTATAATAATGTTTAAATGTATTAATCAGCTGAAAAATTAACATTACTTGGTTATATTCTTAGTTTTTTTTGGAATAATTTCTATCAGCAACAATCCTTTCAGCAACATCTAATTACCTAAGAACTTATTGCAATTTTCTTTTTGTCAATAAATTTTTGTTTTAATTCCATCATATCCTCACTGACTTTTTTATCAAGTATTTTCGCATAATGCTGTGTCGTCTTAATACTTTTGTGACCTAGCATTTTACTAACACTTTCAATGGAAACCCCGTTGGATAAAGTAACAGTTGTTGCAAAAGTATGGCGTGCAATATGATAAGTCAATTCTTTACTAATACTGCACAGGTCTGCAATCTCTTTGAGATATGCATTCATTTTTTGATTACTAAGAATAGGCAGCAACTTTCCAGTATTAAGACATACTGGATGATTTTTGTATTTTTCAATAATTTTCTCTGTTTGAGAAAGCAAGGGAATATTAGAGGTAGTTTTAGTTTTCTGACGTTTGGTATAAATCCATTGTGAGCCATCAAGTCCTAAATTGATATTTTGATAGGTTAGCTTTTGAGTATCGATGTACGCCAATCCGGTGAAACAGCTGAACAAAAAAATATCTCTTACCAAAGACAATCTCTCATTTTTAAAATCTTTGGCAAAAAGCACTTCTATTTCCTTTTCATTAAGGAACATTCTTGTCACTTCATTAAACTTTGAATGATAGTTCATAAAAGGGTCTCGCTCCATCCATCCATTTGCAAGACAGATACGAATGATTTTACCAAAATTCTTGATATACTTTACTGCAGAATTATTGTTACAGGATCTTTCAGTTCTTAAAAAAAATTCAAAATCGTTTAAAAAAGCGTAATCGATCTTTTTAATTTCAATATCGGTAACACTGTACTTCCATTTCAAAAAATCTTTGGTATGTTTCAGACAGGTCTTATAACGGGTTAATGTTCCCTGGGCAAATTCTTTGTCTATTAGTTTCTCCATTCGATCATTATGATCCTGAAAAACCGGAATGAGTGTTCTAGTCAATCTACCTCTACCCACTAACTTATTTTTAAGAGCCTCACAAGTTACCGTTTCCTTATCTCTGATTAATTCGTGATAGGAATCATAAACTTTCTGCTCAAATGTTTTTAAATAAAAATTAAGTGATTTACATTCTTCTGAAGAGCCACTAACCTTCTGCATAGCAGAGCTCCATTTTGAAGGCTTTATTGTACGTTTTGTGCTGATCTCGGATATTTTGCCATCAATTGTAATTCGTAAATAAATAGGAGACTCTCCTACAGAATTTATTTTAGCTTTTTTTACATAGAAAAGTAAATTGAATGTCTTGTTCATTTCGTCTAGCGTTTAAGATTTAAAATTAACCTTAGCAAAAACTTATCACAAGATATTCAGTTGCTGAACTAGCCACTGAACAGGGTTTGTCTGAATTTTCAGTGACCTTTTTAAACCTGCTTTAACAGGTCACTGAATAGGTCACTTTCAGATTGTGCTTTTTTAGTTCTCTTTGAACAGACATAAAACAAAAAAAGCTTTAAAACATACGTTTTAAAGCTTTTTGTACTACTTTGATATTGTAGTTGCGATCCGGACGGGACTCGAACCCGCGACCTCCGCCGTGACAGGGCGGCATTCTAACCAGCTGAACTACCGGATCAATTTTTTTAAGAAATTGAATAAAACTTCTATAATCCGAGGTTTCGAACCC
>Ga0308160_10000304_pt1 | contig 110625 bp, 103 predicted proteins | sample PhyFR1_FD_201036 | JGI IMG/M metagenome (GOLD analysis project Ga0308160, IMG submission 201036) | Phyllosphere microbial communities from UC Gill Tract Community Farm, Albany, California, United States - DLSLF.R1 | ecosystem: Host-associated > Plants > Phyllosphere > Unclassified | place...
TATTGTGATAGGAAACGCTGTCTTCATTGCAGAATCGGATCCGAAATTTTACAAAAAAACTAGTTCTTCAAAATCTCTGCAATCTCTTTATGACCTTTTTCATAAGCGAGATCGATGGGAGATAATCCTGAAATATTGATGATTCTGGTGTCAGCTCCATTCTCCAGTAATGCGACAATAAAATCGATGTTGCCGTGCTGCGCTGCAAAATGAAGTGGAGTTTCGCCGGTAGCTTGAATGGCATTGACATTTGCGTTGGCATTGATAAGGAGTTTTCCAATCTCTTCATTGTTGTTTGACGCCGCAATATGTAGCGCTGTTGTAAGTTGTTCATTTTTGGTTGCTACATTTGGATCGACCTTTTTTGCTAATAAAAGACGAACAATATCTATTTTGTTGAAATATGTAGCTAAAATCAATGGCGTAAAACCCTGTGAGGACCATTCATTAACAACAGAAGGAGCTTGCAGAATAATGGCCTCTAGGTACGATGTTAAACCAGCGGCGCAAGCCTCATGGATAGTCATGGATTTAGTATGTTGTAACAGTGTCCGTATAATTTGAGGTTTGTTGTAATAACATGCTAATAGCAGGGGAGAAATTCCATGACTTGTTGTCTCTTGTAAAAGTTCAGGATTTCCAACCAGTAAAAGGTCAATGTCATGGCTTTTGCCTTCTTCAATATATTGTTCTAAAACGGAAAGGTTCATGTTCTAACTAATTGTCTAACTTTCGTACTAAAATAGACTTTATTCGTGAGAATAAATGTTTGAATGGAGAAATTATTTGTATTTAATTTGGAGATAGATTGAATTGAAAAGCCAGAACAAAATTGGTTTTGTCGGGTAGATCGAAGCCTAAAAGTCAAAAAAAAGTAGTTTTTGGGGGATTTTATATACACAAATGTGTAGTAATGCACATAATGTTTTTGTAAATTAAAAAGTAGATGTACTTTTGTTAAGCCCCTCCCAAGGGCATGTTTTTCATAGGTAGATGTAGGGTCGGGTGTTTCTCACTACGACCCTTTTTTTATAGCTTTGTTTTTATATTTTAAAAGAGATGTCTAAGAGAAAAATTGTTATTGCCATTACTGGAGCTAGCGGCTCGATCTATGCTAAAGTTTTACTTAAAAAGCTGTTGGCATTGAAAACACAAATCGCGGAAGTTGGGATAGTGATGTCGAATAATGCAAAAGATGTATGGCGAGCTGAGCTAGGCGATGAGAGTTATCAGGATGTACCGTTCAAATTTTATGATAAAGGTGATTTTTTTGCACCCTTTGCATCAGGATCGGCACGCTATGATACGATGATTGTCTGCCCATGTTCAATGGGGACATTATCAAGAATAGCGCATGGAATTTCTTCAGATTTGACAACACGAGCAGCGGATGTAATCTTAAAAGAACGCCGACGATTGATTTTGGTTACTCGTGAGACACCTTTAAGTATTATTCATATTCAAAACATGAAATTGGTAACTGAGGCTGGAGGAGTCATTTGTCCTGCATCACCTTCATTTTATAGTTTGCCAAAGACACTGGAGGATGTGGCGGAAACAGTGGTTGACCGCATATTAAGCCTTGCAGGGTTTGAATTTAAACATTATCAGTGGGGAGAAAATACCTAGTTATCGATCGTTGAAATCTATTTTTAATGTTCTTTAATAAATTTGTATTTTGTAACTTTGTTTCTCGAAATGAAGCAATCACAAGCATCACGCGAAAAAGTTATTTGTAGCTATATGATTTATAGTGATAAAGACGCTGTCTGTTTGTTCATACTGCGCACATTAAATGCTTCGATAAACAATTTGTATCCTATTAATTTCAATCACATTCATATATGAAAAGCTTATTGATTACCTCTGTTAAAGTAATTTTACCTGGTAACGAATTTCATCAGCAGCAAGTTGATGTATTTATCGAAAAGGGAAAGATTGCACAGATTGGAAAAACTGTCAAAGTAGCTGATAAAAACATTGAGACCATTGATGGTGCAGGAAAGATTTTAGCGCCTGGTTTTTTTGACTTACATGCCAATTTTGGAGAGCCTGGACTCGAAACGAAGGAAGACATAGTAACTGGAACCGCGGCAGCTGCGGCGGGAGGATTTACTGGAGTAGCCGTGATGCCGAATACTGATCCCGCTATTCAAAGCCGTTCCGAAGTTGCGCTTATTGTTAATACGGCAAAAGGAAATCTTGTTGATGTACATCCGATTGGAGCTATCAGCAAAAAGAGAGAAGGGAAGGAATTGGCTGAGTTGTTCGATATGAAGCAGACGGGTGCCGTTGCCTTTAGCGATGGAAACAGAAGTGTACAGCAGGCGGGATTAATGAGTAGAGCATTGTTATACGCGAAAGGATTTGACGGATTGATTTTTTCACATGCTGAAGATGAGTCTATGGCTGGCGGAAACAAAATGAACGAAGGCGCAATGAGCACTTATTTGGGAATGAAAGGGATTCCCAATCTTGCCGAGTCATTAATGGTTTCTCGTGATCTCTATTTGGCGGAATATACTGAGGCGCCTATTCATTTTGCATCCATTAGTACTCCAGAAGCCGTTGATCTGATAAAAAAAGCGAAAGCAAAAGGCCTTCCAGTGACATGTGATGTTGCTGCACATCAGTTGGTCTTTACAGATGAAGATATTATCGGTTTTGATAGTAATTATAAAGTGAGTCCACCTTTACGAACTAAGGGAGATGTTAAAGCTTTACTCAAGGGTATTAAAGAAGGTACTATCGATGCTATTGTTTCGCAACATACACCGCAGGAAATAGAATTCAAGAATGTTGAATTCCACATTGCAAAAAACGGTATTATTGGATTGCAAACAGTACTACCGTTATTGATTCGTGCCGGATTGAATGAGGAGCAAATTGTAAATACTTTGTCAATTAGACCTAGACAAATTCTGGGACTTGAAGTTCCTCGTTTTGAAAAGGGTGCGACGGCCAATCTTGTGGTATTTGACTTGCTGAAATCTTGGAATTTCGATGAAAAAACGAATAAATCAAAATCAAAAAATTCTCCACTATTTGGACAGAGGTTAATGGGGGCTGTCGAATTGGTCATCAATAATAATCAACTCAAAAAAAACGATTAAAATCATGGAAGCAAATATTAAAGCAGCCGTTGAGGCAGGTATTTTGAATTATGGCAAGGTTGACGAAATTTCAACTGCACCAGAGTTTCTGGAGAAGATCATAACTGTCTTCAATACGGAGTCAAGCTATTTAGAGAAATTGGAACTTTTGGACCAATCTTTTGATGACTATCCATTATTTGATGAGCTACGTGAGGTATATGTCGATCTTTTGCTGATGAACTTTTTTTCTAATGATGTATTAAAACTTGAAGACGATTACTTAGATTCAGAGGAGTGGGAAGCAATTGAAGATGAAACAATAGATCGTGGAACAGAATTGTTGAATATTTTTCTTTATTTAGGAGAATGTAAAGATGATGAGATCGAACCTGAATTGGAAGATTTCTTAAAAGAATTTTTGCTTGTTGATGAAGATGAATTTCAAGATGAGCATGAGATTTATGAAGATATCATTGCCAATCAAATTGTCGTAGATAGCCCGTATGCAGAAATCGCAAAAGTAGGTAAAGGACTAAACCCACGAAGTGAAGTTTATGAACTTTTCTATCCTATTATGAGTTTCTTTAGTGAGTTGAAACCTACGGAAAAACAGTTTGAGGAATATGCAGAAGCATCGAACAATAAGGCTTTTGATATTGCCCTTTACCAAATAATTAGTACTTATTATAACAAATAATTGTATGGCAGATTCAATCAACCAAAATAATGTAGGATTTGATGCGGTAATCGACAAGAAGAAAAGTCTTATCTATGGTGTCATTTTAGGAATAATTTCTTTTATTCTAGGATTAATTGTCTTGTTTGTTGTCAAAGATTTAAATTCCTTTTGGGGGGTAATGTCGATGTCATTTGTTGTTAATACGGGGCTTTTCGTGGTTATCTCAGCATTATTTGCTTTCTCTCTTAGGAAAGCAAATGGTGGATATTGGAATTTTTCGATAGCATTGAAATCGATTTTTATGATGCTTGCGATCTCCACAATTATTTCCACCGTTGGAACGCAGCTGTATGTCAATTTCGTGAATCCTACTTTGCAAGAGAAGGTAGTGACACATACTATTAATGTGACAATTGAGTATATGGAAAAAAACAATGTTCCAGATGAAGTTATTGACTCTAAAATTGCAGAACTTGAAAAACAAGTTGATTCTATAGGAAAGATAACTTTTGGACAGGTGTTCAAAGGATTGGCCATCACATTGATGTTTCAATTTGTTTTTGCATTATTACTGTCAGCCCTAACAAAACGAGAAAAATTGGTAGTTAAACAAGATACCAATTAGTGTTTAATAAAATAAAATTGAGCCTATAAGGTATTACTGAAAAAGTAATACCTTTGTTGGTATTATAATACTACTTTTTTAGCATGATTAACATTCACATGGATATTTCTGTTGTTGTTCCTTTATTTAATGAAGAAGAATCCTTACCCGAATTGACCGCTTGGATTGACCGTGTCATGGCAGCCAATCATTTTTCCTATGAAATTATTTTGGTTGACGATGGGAGCAAAGATAATTCCTGGAAGGTTATTGAAGAGTTGAAATTAAGGAATACAAATATTTCTGCTATAAAATTCCGACGCAATTACGGTAAATCCGCAGCTTTAAATGTAGGTTTTGCCGCTGCCCAAGGCGATGTGGTTATTACAATGGATGCAGATCTACAGGATAGTCCAGATGAGATTCCGGAACTGTATGATCGAATCATGAATAAAGGTGCAGACTTGGTATCCGGCTGGAAGCAAAAACGCTATGATCCATTGACCAAAACAATTCCGACCAAATTATTTAATGGGGTGACGAGGTCGATGTCAGGGATTTATAATCTGCATGATTTTAATTGTGGTCTTAAAGCCTATAAAAAGGATGTCGTTAAGAATATTGAGGTTTATGGTGAGATGCATCGTTACATACCTGTTATTGCGAAATGGGCTGGATTCACAAATATACAAGAACAGATAGTACAGCATTATCCACGTAAATATGGTACAACCAAATTTGGACCTGGTCGTTTTGTAAAAGGTTTCTTGGATTTATTATCAATATTTTTTGTCGGCAAGTTTTCAAAAAGACCGATGCACTTTTTTGGTGTTATGGGAGTTATTAGTTTTCTTGCAGGGTTATTTATATCCATTTATCTAATTTGCCACAAACTTATGAGTATAGCCAGTGGCACACCGTTTAGAGATATAACAGATCAACCTTTATTTTTCTTTGCACTGACTGCGATCATTTTGGGAACGCAATTATTTCTGACAGGTTTTTTGGCGGAGTTAGTTTCTAGAAGCAGCTCCGACAGGAATGATTATCAAATTGAGAAAGTCATCTAAATTATTATGCGAATTGTGATTTTAGGATCCGCCTATCCTTTAAGGGGAGGTGGGATAGCGTCTTTTAATGAACGATTAGCATCTCATTTTCAGGAGTTAGGTCATGAAGTGGACATCTATTCTTTTAGTCTACAGTATCCCAATTTTCTTTTTCCCGGAAAGTCCCAATATTCAGATGAACCAGCCCCAGTTGGCCTTCATATCAAGACGAAGGTCAATTCAATTAATCCATTTAATTGGTTAAGGGTTGGCAAGGAGCTAAAAAATGCAAATTACGATTTGCTTATTGTGAGATTTTGGATGCCATTTTTTGGGCCTTGTCTGGGGACAATTCAACGACAAGTTCGAAAAAATAAACATACTAAAATCGTATGCATTGCTGATAATATAATTCCGCATGAACAGCGCATAGGGGATAAGTTGTTGATTCGCTATTTCTTGAAGTCAGTTGATGCCTGTCTCACAATGAGTAAAAGTGTGCTTAATGACCTGAAGATATTAAGTCCCCAAATGCCGGCTCTGTATACACCTCATCCCTTATATGATAACTACGGCACACACCAAAGTAAAAAAGAAGCACGCAGATTGTTAAATATTAATGAACAAGATAGGGTTGTCTTGTTTTTTGGATTTATTCGCCAATATAAGGGTTTGGATATTCTGTTGGAGGCATTGGCTGATTCTAGAATTCGCGAACTTGGAGTAAAATTGTTGCTCGCGGGTGAATTTTACGGTGATCCAGCCCCGTATATGGATCTGATAAAAAGGTATAAATTGGAAGAGTTTATTTTTATGCATACTGATTTTATTCCAAATCAAGAGGTAGGGCGTTATTTTTCAGCTGCAGATTGCGTTGTCTTGCCCTACCGCGGCGCTACACAGAGTGGAATTACTCAGGTCGCTTATCATTTTGATTTGCCAATGATTGTGAGTAATGTCGGTGGATTGCCTGAATTGGTTCAAAATGGTTATGTGGGCTATGTAGTGGAACCAAATGCTCTTCAAATCGCTGACGGTATTGTTTCATTTTACCATCACGATAAAGAAGAACAATTTAGAACAAATATTATTGACGAGAAAAAGAAATATAGCTGGGATACTTTTGGTAGTGAAATTTTGAGATTGGTTCAGTGATGGGTGGTGGTGATTTTATTTGTATTTAAAGCCAAATTTATCTAAGTTTGGGAGACTGAGGTCGAAATTTAAAGGAAGGAGAGATTTTGTTGCCGTTTACACAAAGCAGTTTAGCGAAGATAGAGGAGTTTTTTAAAGAACAAGGTTATAAAGTGAGGTACGAAAAAGGTTCGTTTCGTACAGGTGCCTGCATGTTACAGACGACAAAAGTTATAGTAGTCAATAAGTTTTCGAATCTTGAAATAAAAATCCAGTCATTGTGGAATATATTACTGGATATTGAAATTGATACGGAGGTTATTTCTGAAAAACTTCTTCCACTATATGAAGAGGTATTGAAATCAAAAATTGTAGCTTGAGAATTACATTTTTAGGAACAGGAACATCACAAGGGGTACCTGTAATAGCGTGCCAATGTCAGGTCTGTCAATCTGGAGACGAACGTGATAAGAGATTGCGCTCTTCTATTCTTATTGAATACAATCAACATACATTGGTTGTGGATACCGGCCCCGATTTCCGGTATCAGATGCTGCGTGAAAAAGTCATGCATTTGGATGCTGTCTTAATGACGCACTCCCATAAAGATCATATCGCTGGATTAGATGATGTAAGAGCATTTAATTATCAGCAGCACAGTTCAATTTCTATTTATGGTGCAGAGGCACTTCATGAAGCGTTAAGGCGTGAGTTTTATTATGCTTTTACAGAGGTTAAATATCCTGGAGCCCCAAGATTGGATTTGGAGGAGATAAACGCTGGAGTGCCATTGCCTTTATTTGGGAAGGAAATTATGCCTATTGAGGTTTTGCATTATAAGATGCCTGTATTGGGCTTTAGAATTGGAAGTTTTGCCTATATTACTGATGCTAAATTCATCTCTGATGAATCGCGGAAATTGTTGGAAGGTGTCAGCGTGCTTGTTGTTAATGCTTTACAAAAAGAATCTCATATTTCACATTTAACTTTAGAAGAGGCTATTGAATTTGCATATGATATCCGTGCTGATAAAACGTATTTTACGCATATTGGACATCGAATGGGACTTCATGAAGTTGTATCACGAGAGTTACCTGAAAATATGTTTCTAGCTTATGACAGATTGCAGCTTGATATAATATAATCTATTTAATATAAAACTATAGTCCTTTTTTCTTTGTTATATCTATAAAAATAATTAGATATTAAATTGTAAGAAATGGGAAATCTATTGTACATCATCGCCGTTATCTTAGTTATCATTTGGGCGATAAGTTTTTTTGGAGGTTATGCAGCTGGAAATAATATCATCCATATTCTTTTGGTGATTGCAATTATCGTAGTGTTATTGCGTGTTATTCGTGGCAATGCTTAAATACCTTTAAATTAGACTCAAATAAAGTTGGGCAATTTGTAGGTCTTGGGGATAGGTGATTTTTATATTCTTGGAATCGCCTTCAACAATATGGATTCTCTTCCCCATTTTTTCTACGACTGAAGCATCATCTGTAAAAAGTGGATCTTCATCTTGTTGATAAGACTTTAGCAACAGCTCTCCGTGAAAGACTTGGGGCGTTTGTATCAACCATGTCTGGTTTCGATCTACGGCTTTATTTGTTGACATGTCTCCCATGCGAATGGATTCAGTACTTTTTTGTGCCAACACAATCGCTTGATGATCATAAGCTCCTTGAAAGGCTTTTCTAATGAGCTGGTCGGAGATAATAGGGCGCGCTCCATCATGTACAGCAATGTAGTCTTTAGGACCAATATCAAAATTCTGATAAATGTACTCTATTCCATTTTTGACACTTTCAAAACGGGTATGTCCGCCAAATGCAATATGTATGGGATTTTCAAATTGATACTTTAAACATAATTCAGTCCAATAACTTTCCATTGTTTTACTGATAACCAAAATAACTTCTGAAATACTTTCCGATAGAGAAAAGTGATTGATTGTATGCATAACTATCGGTAGGCCATTTAAGTCAAGGAACTGCTTCGGAAGATCGCTGTTCATCCTATTCCCAGCTCCTGCAGCAACGATTATCACAAAGTTCATGGTATTTGTTAAAATGAAAGGTTATTATTTAAAAAACGTGGATAGTTTGCGGCCATCCACGTTTTTTTATTCTTGTTGTTATACTATGCAATTAGATAATTAGCATAGCATCGCCATAGCTGTAGAATCTGTATTTTTCTTTTACAGCCACTTCGTATGCATTCATGACATTTTCGTAACCCGCGAATGCCGCAATCATCACCAATAGTGTGGATTCTGGGGTATGAAAGTTTGTAATCATAGAGTTTGCGATACTGAAATCGTAAGGAGGATAGATAAACTTACTTGTCCAGTCAGAAGCCGCTTTTAAATGATGATCAGCAGAAACTGACGATTCTATTGCGCGCATCGAGGTTGTTCCTACTGCACATACACGACGTTTATTGTCGATGGCTCTATTAACAACACGTGCTGCGTCATCAGTGATAATGAATTGCTCAGAATCCATTTTATGTTTGGTTAAATCTTCTACTTCAACAGTACGGAAAGTTCCCAGACCTACGTGAAGAGTAACCTCTGCAAAATCGACACCTTTGAGTTCTAAACGTTTCATTAGCTCTCTTGAAAAATGAAGACCTGCTGTAGGGGCTGCAACTGCACCTTCATTTTTTGCATAAATTGTTTGATAACGGAATTTATCCTCCGGTGTTGCTTTACGTTTGATATATTTTGGAAGAGGAGTTTCGCCTAAGATCTCAATATTACGGCGGAATTCTTCATCCGTTCCATCAAATAAAAATCTAATTGTACGGCCACGAGAAGTTGTATTGTCAACAACTTCGGCTACCAATAAGTCGTCGTCACCGAAATATAATTTATTACCTACACGGATCTTGCGCGCAGGGTCTACCAATACATCCCAAAGACGAAGCTCATTGTTCAATTCGCGCAACAAGAAAACTTCAATAGTAGCCCCAGTTTTCTCTTTATTACCGTAAAGGCGTGCTGGGAAAACCTTAGTATTGTTTAATATCATGACGTCTTTGTCATCGAAATAATCCAATACATCTTTGAAAATTTTGTGTTCAATTTTACCAGTATCCCTATGTAAGACCATCAAGCGCGATTCGTCTCGATTTTCAGAAGGTTCAGAAGCAAGTAATGATTCTGGTAAGTTGAATTTAAACTGAGATAACTTCATCTTTAATAATATATTTATTAATATCTGCCTTTCAGCGCATTACAGTGCGCCAAATACCAGGCTGCAAAAAGCATACAAAGTTATAATTTTTTCGGGTATAGAAAGGCCATATTTCTAATTTATACATATATTTTTGTTGATTTTGACATTAAATCAAAACTATATTGTATTTTAGAATACAATTATGCTATTTTTTAGATTAATACTGGAGAGTTGTCAATTTGCTTTTTCGGCATTAAAGGACAACCGTACGCGGACTTTGCTTTCATTGCTGGGTGTAACCATCGGTATTTTTACGATCATAGGCGTATTTTCAGCCGTAGATACTTTACGGAATAATATCGAAGAATCTGTTAAGAAGATTGGCAGTAAAACGCTCTATATAGAAAAATGGCCATGGGATGGAGGTCCCAATTTCCCTTGGTGGAAATACTTGAATAGACCTGAACCCACGTATAATAATTATCTGGACTTAAAAAGCCGGATGACGACAGCAGAGTATATGGCGTACATGATCAATATTGGCAATACGACTATAAAATATAAAAATAATTCGGCACAAGGCTCGTCGGTCAATGCGGCGACTTATGAAAATCTTTATATTCAAAATTTGAATATTGTCGATGGTCGTTATTTTGCTGAAAGTGAATCCAGAGGTGGTGCACTTGTTACCGTATTGGGTGCGAATATTGCCGAAGGACTTTTTCCTAATGAAGAGCCCGTAGGAAAATATATCAATATGCTAGGCAGGAAAATTCAAGTCATTGGTGTATTAAAAAAAGAAGGTAATGGTGTACTAATCAATACTTCACCTGATGACACTGCTTTTATACCATTTGAGTTAGCTCGGAATTTGGTGAACTATGATAATTTCTCTCCAAGTATCGCTATGGTAATCAAGTCAAATTATACATTAGCTGAGGCGGAGAGTGAGGCAAAGACACTCATGCGTTCCATCCGTCGTATATCCCCGCAACGGGAAGAGAATTTTTCAATCAATCAGACAACGATGATTACCGGTGCCTTGGATCAGCTTTTTGGTATTATTAATCTTGCTGGTTTTTCAATTGGTATTTTTTCAATTTTAGTTGGGGGATTTGGTATCGCAAATATCATGTTTGTGAGTGTTAAAGAAAGAACTCATATTATCGGAATTCAAAAAGCGCTTGGGGCTAAAAATTTCTTTATTCTGTCGCAGTTTTTAGTAGAATCTATTGTGCTTTGTCTCCTAGGTGGAGGTATAGGATTGGTAGTCGTTTATTTTTTAGCTTTTCTAGTCCAGGCCGCGACCGGTGTAGCGATTGTTGTCAGTTTAAAAATGGTAATACTTACCGTTTCACTTTCTACATTTATTGGTCTGATATCAGGAATTGTCCCTGCTTTAATGGCTTCTCGATTAGATCCCGTAGAAGCTATCCGAAGTAAATAAAAAGAGATATGTTTAAAAAAGCTCAATTTTCGATATTACATGGATTTTGGCTTTTAATTTTTGCCTATAGCTGTTTGCTTATGGCGGAAATTACCCTTCGTTACCGCGGGTTCGCTCTCGATGCTAATTTTTTGATGATCAAACAAACTGAAATTGAAGAGCTTTGGTGGTATCGCTACGTTTTTTATATTCATGTCTGCACTGCTATCTTTGCTTTGCCTGCCGGCTTTACCCAGTTTAATACTTATCTATTGAATGCATATCCGCGAGTTCATCGAGCTATCGGTTATTTGTATGTATTCGTAATTTTGATTTTTGCTGCTCCTTCGGGCGTATTTATTGGGTCCGTTGCCAATGGCGGGTTAACATCCATTATTGCATTTGAATTATTGGGGCTTGGATGGTTTTATTTTACCTGGCGGGCGGTTCGTTTGGCAGTTCAGCGAAAATATAATAAACATCGTGATTTTATGATCCGCAGTTTTGCCTTAACTTGTTCGGCGCTGACTCTGCGATTTTGGAAGGTTGCTTTGGTATATTTGTTTCAGCCCAATCCAATGGATGTCTATCAAATTATTGCGTGGTTGGGATGGATACCTAATTTGTTGCTGGCGGAATTTATTATTTATAAAAAAAATCATAAATTATGAGAAAAAGCCTTTGTTTAATGCTATTGCTTGGAGCAGTCCTTGGTTGTAAGGATGGGAAAAGCAAAAAAAATGAAGTCACCGGAACGAAAGATAGTACTGTTGTCGAACGTGAGGCACATCAGGAACTTTACGGCAATTGGGTCGGCGAATTTGTTGTGGATGAAAGTACCCTTGAAGAAGGAGAGGAGTTACCTACAACAGATTATTCTCCGAAGATAAATTTGACCATAAAAAAAATTACAGATAAGGGAAATATATTCGGACAGAATGTTGTCAAAGGAAATCTACGCTCTTTTGTCGGAAAGCTAGATGAAAACGGTGCTGATATACGGTTATTATTGGATGAACCCGGAGACAAAAAGTCCGATGGACGTTTTGAAATTAAGCTTAATCATGATACGCTAATTGGCAACTGGACTGCGTACGACCAAGGAGTAAAGATCAAAAAGCGAAATTTTAAATTGTTAAAAAAGCAGTTCGCATATAACCCAAATCTGATGCTAAAAAATCAGGATGGTGAAAGCGGGACTTTGGTTGATTGGATTAATGAAAAAAGAAAGGAGGAAACTGATGTGGACGGTGATTCAACTTACACATACATTATACAATATTATAGATCTGCATCTCCTGCGGTCTTTACTGTAAACGCCTCTAAGCAAAAGTTGACAGAGAAAGATCTGAAAAACCTTAAGAAATTAGATTTGGAGATTATCCGGAATACCATTTTTGCCCGACATGGTTATGCATTTACCAAGCCCAGTATTCGTCAGTTTTTTGAGCCTGTAGATTGGTATGTGCCTATTTCAAAAGATGTGAATGCAGACTTAAGTCAATTGGAAAAAGATAATATAGCTTTGTTGGCTAGATTTGAGAAATACGCAACTGATAATTATGATACTTTCGGAAGATAATTCGATGAAATTTGTCAATGAATATTTGAAAGATTGACATCACAAAAAGGCTTTACATGGTAGAGCTTTTTTGTGATGTCAAGAGTTGTTTTATCATTTCTTCCGAATGGAAATAGCATTTTTATGCGCTTGTAGACCTTCAAGTTCAGCGAGTATTTCAACTACTGACCCGATTTGTTGAAGTCCAGTTTCGTTGATATGCTGAAATGTAACCTTTTTTACAAAAGAATCTACAGATACGCCTGAGTATGAGCGCGCATACCCCGATGTAGGCAGTGTGTGGTTTGTGCCGGAGGCATAATCCCCCGCGCTTTCAGGAGTTAAGTGTCCTAAAAATACAGAACCCGCATTACTGATAAAGCGTGTGATGGATTCCCATTGGTCTGTTTCTAGGATAAGATGTTCTGGAGCATATTCATTTGAAAACTGTATTGCCTCCTGAAGATTTTCAACGTTGACAGCATAAGAGTTTTCAATAGCTTTCGCAGCAAGTTCCTTGCGCGGTAGAACCGCTAATTGAGCTACAAGCTCTTTGTTGACTGCATCAATTATTGCTGTTGAAGTTGAAACCAAGACAGCTTGACTATCGGCACCATGTTCGGCTTGGGCCAAAAGGTCCGCTGCAACGAAAGCTGGCGTGGCCGATTCATCTGCAATTACCAATACTTCTGATGGTCCAGCAGGCATATCAATGCTGACATTCGTAAGTCCCTGTATAATGGACTTTGCTTTTGTGACAAATTGATTACCTGGACCGAATATTTTATCAACTTTTGGTATCGTCTGTGTACCGAAAGCCATTGCAGCAACAGCTTGCGCTCCGCCAGCAAGATATATTCTGTTTATTTTTAGTAATTTGAGACAGAAAGCGACAAATCCGTTGATTTGTCCACTAGATTGTGGAGGAGAGCAAACTACGATTTCTTTACATCCAGCGATCCGAGCAGGGATGCCTAGCATTAATAAAGTGCTGGGTAAAACAGCCGATCCACCAGGGATATAAAGTCCCACTCTTTCAATCGGACGAATCTCCCGCCAGCATTTCACTCCTGGCATTGTTTCTACAGTTCTTTCTCTTTTTAATTGAGTACTGTGGAATCGATGAATATTTTGAAAGGCAATTTCTAAAGCTCTTTGTTGATCACGGTGTATTGTGGATGCAAGAGCGTCAATATCCTCTTCATCTAAATATAATTTGTCAAGTGCAACTTTATCAAATTTGTCGGCATACTCGCGAAGGGCCACATCTCCCCGTTGACGTACTTGTTGAATAATTTCTTGAACAACCTCCTGTATCGCATTGTTCGGATCAGTATTCCTAGCGACCAGTTGCTGGATTTCAGTTTTTCCTAACGTTTTGTAATTATATTTTTTTAACATGGTTGTATTAGTGCATCAAGTTTAAAGAATGATTTTTTCAATTGGCATCACAACGATACCTTGGGCACCTTCAGCTTTTAACTTATTGATTTTATCCCAAAAATCATCTTCAGTGATAACAGTGTGTACGGCTACCCAACCTTCTTCCGCAAGCGGAACGACTGTAGGACTCTTAACACCGTGCAATAAAGAAGTAATGGCTGGCAAATTCTTCTTTTCTACATTCAATACGACATATTTAGTTTCTTTTGCTAAAAGAACAGATTCGATACGTTGTACTAATTCTGCTAAAACTTCATTGCCTTCTAATCCTTTTCTGCCAACCAATATGGCTTCTGAGTTTTTAACATCAGCAAAAGGTTTCAATCCGTTGCTTTTTAGCGTCCCACCGGTGGATACGATATCACAGATCGCATCACTAAGACCTAATCCAGGTGAAATTTCAACTGAGCCTGATATCAAACGGATGTCTGCATTGATCTTATACTCGTCTAGAAAATTCTTTAGGATATTTGGATAAGAGGTTGCAATCGCTTTGCCGTTAAGGTCTTTAATGTCTTGAATGGTACTATCTTTGGGAATAGCTAGTTTCAATGTACATTTTCCAAAGCCTAGTCGTTTGATATATTCTACTTTGGATTCGGTCTCATCAATGATATTTTCACCGACGATGCCTAAGTCAGCTATTCCCTGTTCTACATAACCCGGAATGTCATCGTCTCTCAGAAACAATATTTCCAAAGGGAAATTTCCTACCGTGGTTATTAAGGAACTTTTATAATTTTCAAAGTCTAAACCACAGTTTTTTAGTAATTGAACAGATTTTTCGTTTAACCTACCCGATTTTTGGATAGCAATTTTAAGATTTTTCAACGCTTTATAAATGTTAGCAGTAAATTATTAATAATAAGAAATCAAACAAAAGGGAAGGTATTCTACGTAAGAACACATTAAATCAACATATCGCCACAATGGCGATGATGCAAATGAAAATGATGTACGTAGGTATAGACCATGTTTGTATTAATAACTGATAGCAAATGTATACTAAATTAATGGGAAATGCAAGACACTCATTTTAAAAAAATCACAGCATATAATTTCTGTATCTTAAAAACGTTGATCTGCTTTAAAAGATGCACTTTGTATTGCCTATTGGTACAAATTAAGGAGAGTGGGAAAATCAGTTAGTTTAGAGGAGAAATGAACATAAATAGCTGTTTCGTATAATGAAATTTCCAGCCTTCAAATATCAAATCACACAAACGTTTTAAAAACAGGTTTCAACTCGCGTAAATTTCCTTATTTTTAGGGGGCGGAACGACTTTAAAGCAAGCATGCCCAAATTTGTTTGATGGCGTTATCGTTTTGGAGCAAGGGAATGTGACTGATTGAAATTGCATAAATGGTTGTGCAAGGGCATTATCAATGAGTAAACAGATTATTTTAATGAGATTGTTAGGTTTTATTTTTATAGGTTGGATTGGTTTTCTACAGAGTCATGTCTTAGCGCAGGAGAAACCAGCTTCTACGTTGGATATTCGAATATTGGAGTCTATTGCAGAGACAAGAACAGAGCCACAGACACAAACCTTTAAAGTGCTTTCTGATATCAATAATTATGTTCAGATAGCTGTTCCTGTTGGATTATTGGTTGCTGGTGCCGTGAACGATGATAAGACAATGCGCCAGAATGCACTGTATGTTGCAAGTAGTACTGCTGTTACTGCTTTAGTTAATGTTGGTTTAAAACATTTGTTTAAAAGGAGCAGGCCATTTAAAAAATATCCGAATTTCATATCGGTTCGTACAGCCGGGGGGTATTCGTTTCCTTCTGGTCATACTTCATCTGCTTTTGCTACTGCTTCTGCTCTATCGCGTGCGTACTCGAAATGGTACGTAGTTGCACCATCGCTGTTGTGGGCAAGTAGTGTGGGTTATTCTAGAATGTATTTGGGTGTACATTTTCCTTCTGATGTGCTAGCTGGAGCCGTGCTCGGTGCGGGTTCATCTTTTGCGCTAGATGGATTAAAGAAATAAGATTAAATTTTTAAAAAAAAATAATTGATGCGACAGGTTATCAGAATATTAGTAGTGGGCTGTGGGAATATGGGAGCCTCCCATGCGAAAGCATATCATGATTTAGACGGGTTTGAAATTGTAGGGTTAGTGGCTCGAGGTGAGAGTAAAAGTAAACTGAATAACGAGTTAGGAAATATATATAGACTTTTCGAATCCTATGAAGATGCTCTTGCTGAAACGAAACCAGATGCTGTTTGTATTGCGACCTATCCAGACACACATAAAGACTATGCTATAAAAGCCTTTCAATCGGGCGCCCATGTTTTTATAGAAAAACCGTTGGCTGAGGATGTGATTTCTGCACAGGATGTGGTTAATGCAGCCGTGAAATATGATCGAAAATTGGTTGTTGGCTATATTTTACGGTATCATCCTTCCTGGATTAAATTTGTAGAACTTTCCAAAACGATGGGAAAGCCACTTGTCATGCGTATGAATCTCAATCAACAGAGTCATGGTTATATGTGGGATGTACATAAAAATCTGATGTCCAGTTTAAGTCCCATCGTCGATTGTGGCGTGCATTATATTGATGTGATGTGCCAAATGGTAGATGCAAAACCATTGTATGTATCTGCAATAGGTGCACGATTAACCGATGAGATTCCTACTTGGAATTATAATTATGGACAGTTGCAATTACATTTTGAGGACGGTTCTGTCGGTTGGTATGAAGCTGGTTGGGGGCCGATGGTCAGTCAGAATGCTTTTTTTGTAAAGGATGTTTTTGGGCCTAACGGTGCCGTTTCCATTGTCGCGAATAAAGCAAGTGATGAAGGTCAATCGGATTCGGTAGCATCGCATACAAAAACAGAAAGTCTTCGGGTCCATTATGCTGATTTAAATTCGAAAAATGAATTTATGAGGGCCGACGAGTGGATTAACTTGTCTGACGAGCCCGATCATCAGGAGCTATGTAATCGAGAGCAGTTATTTTTTTTACAGGCGATTTTAGATGATTTGGATCTTTCAGCTTCGATGGAAGATGCTATTAATAGTCTGCGAATTGCTTTAGCATGTGACGAAGCCGTAAAAACTAGACAGATGATAAAATTGTAATTCTTTTCACTTAGCGAACTCCTTTTCGCGTTTTATAAAAATACGAATGGGAAAAAGTAAATAAATAAAAAAAATAACGTATAACATAGGCTTTTTGGTCTGTCTTTTGTTATTTAGCTACATATTTCTCACTCTTATGAATAATTTACTCAAAGTTGCATTATTATTTGGATTATCAATTTCGACGACATATGCGCAAGATAAGCAATGGCAGATGGAGTTGGTCTTTAAAGGTGAAGTTTCGCCTGAAAAATTTGAAAGCGAGGTTCCGGAATTTGCAAAAGAGTTTTATGAACCATTTTTGAAAGGAAAAATGGCTTATCGGAATGTGGAGGTTTTGACTGACGCAGATTATTCTTCTACAGTAGTGAACCAAAAAGCACATGCCATATTAAATCGAAAACTAGCAAAAACATATTCGTATTCGGTCGGAGATGATGTTGTTACTGCCGAAGCGTATAGTCCCTCGTACAAGATTGTCAGTGCCAAGTTGGAGCAGTCTGAAGGACCTTACGTGCAGTTGCAAGATATGGGAGAGATCGAGTCGATCGCTGGTATTACTTGTAAGAAGGCAAAGTTATTGATAAAAAATCAGGCTGATTCAGCAATAGCAACAGTTTGGTATTCGGAAGCAGTGCCGACTTATTATTTGACTGCATTTTCGTTTATAAATGATTTGCCTGGTGGTGTACTCAAATTGTCTTTAGGTGAAAACAATGAACTTGGTTTTGAAACAACAAAAGTGGTCAACGTATCTTCTATGGCAGATTTTCAACTACCTAAAAATGCAAAGGTAATCGATATCTCTGGAGGAGGCAGCAATAGCGAAGGGGAAGATGTGAGTTTATTTGAAGACACTTTCCCATTGGACAAATCACTAAGATGGACAATGGTCAAGGATAAAGATACCAACGACGAATATTATGGTATAAAGAACATAGCTGGAGAAGAAGTGCTGCCCTGTTCTCTTTTCTCTTTAGCTTATTTTAATGACCAAATTGCTATCGTTTCCGATAAAGATAATTATTTTTGGTTGCTGGACAAGAAGGGCGAAAAGGTAAATAAAGATGGATTTGATTGGCTTACGCCTGCAAATCAAAAATTGGCTATTTTTCAGAAGGACGGCAATTTTGGACTGGTCACACAGGAAGGGAAAGTTCTGCTTGATAAAAAAGAAAACATTAGCAAATTTTTAGATAGTTATTTGATGTTCTCTGAAAATGGTAAAGTTGGATTGTTGGATGAAAATGGAAAGATTTTATTAAAGGCAAACTTATTATTTCTAGATGCTGATAACGCTGGAAATGTTTTGGTTCGAGAGAAGGATGGTGAAGAAACAAAAACGCTAGCTCTAGACACGTTCCTAAAGACCTATGTGAAGTGATTTAAAGTATATTATATAGGTTTATTGCTTATCAAAAAAAATGCCCTCGATAGTATCGAAGGCATTTTTTTAGCTATTTGACTTTGCAACATTAAGGAATGTTCAGGAACTTATGTGTTTGTAGCGAAATATCCCATTTAGGATTTTCTTTTACATAGTCAATAATAGAAGGAGTCATTTCTTTAGATTTCGACCATTCAGGTTGAAGATATAATCTGCAGTGTTGCCCAACGAGTTGTGCATATTCCTCTCCCCATGCGAAATCGCTTTTATTGAAAACGATAACTTTAAGTTCACCAGCGGCGGCTAATACATCTTTGCGTGGTGCTTTGAATTTTTTTGGAGATAAACATATCCAATCCCATTCACCACTTAAAGGGTAGGCACCAGATGTTTCTATAAATGTTTTAATGCCAGCTTGATGCAGACCTTTCGTGAGGTAATCTAAATTATAAATAAGAGGTTCTCCCCCTGTAATGACAACTGTTTTTGCAGGATATTTTTTTGCATTTTCGATAATAGAATCTGCTGTGGTAAGGGGATGGATAGATGCATCCCAGCTTTCTTTTACGTCGCACCAGTGGCAGCCCACATCGCAACCACCCAATCGTATGAAATAAGCAGCAGTCCCGGTATGGTAGCCCTCTCCCTGAATAGTGTAAAATTCTTCCATTAAGGGTAATAGTGTTCCGTCTTCTGGTACTTGATTTGACATAGTTAAAATTTCAGTCTGCAAAGGTAGTAAATATTAATGAGATGCTCAATTTATAGGCAAGCTTTTAAATAGTCGTCATGTCATTTTTCACTTATTATAATGGCTTGTATAACCTGTTTGATCGCTTTATTTTAGGTTCTTTTTTGCTAGAAAGCTCCTGTTTACTCCCTTCATATTACAAATTCTCCACCATTCTCTATAGTAACAACGAGATAACACTCTTTTTATAAGGGGATAGTAGGGGGTTAACAGGGGTTCTACCTCTACTATATCCCTGTTATACCCCTGTTAACCCCCTGTAAATACCCTATTAATTTAGGAATTAGGATAATCAATTATTAATAGGTGCACCAGGTTAAAAAAGATTTTCTTGAACGGTAAGATCGAATTTTCGCTCGGTTTTAAACTGCAAAGAACATGTCAAGTGTGGTATAGCTTATGAAATCTGGGATTTGTTCTATGGAGAGGAAGTAAGTTGATTTAACCTTCTATTTTTGTCAGGTAATAAATAAAACCTTCATGACTTCGCAGACACCAACAGCAATGAAAGCAAACTGAAGGTTCTTTCTGGCCACTAAGAGCAGACACTTTCAGAAAAAAAAGCCAAAACAACTTTCTAAATTACAATTGGTTCAACAATGCCTTTAATAACCCAAAAAACCTGTTATTTTATCAGAATTTTTACTAAATTTGTGTCACAATTTTTTTATTGAAAACATGAGTGTGATAACATAATTGTACATGTTGTTTTATGTTTTCTATTTTTTAACAATTTAAAGATCATAGTTGTAAATGATTAAAATTACACTACCGGATGGTTCCGTAAGAGATTATCAAAAAGGAATCACTGCTGCTGCGATTGCGTTGTCGATCTCAGAGGGGCTTGCAAGAAATGTGCTTGCTGCTGAAGTAAATGGTGAAGTATGGGATGCTGCCCGTGCTATTGAAAACGATGCTACTGTAAAATTATTGACCTGGAATGACACCAAAGGTAAATCGACCTTTTGGCATTCATCGGCGCATTTGTTGGCAGAAGCCTTAGAGGCGTTGTATCCAGGTATTAAGTTTGGTATTGGTCCTGCAATAGAAACTGGTTTTTATTATGATGTTGATTTTGGCGATCGCGAATTCTCTTCTGACGATTTCAAGGTTATCGAAGACAAGATGTTGGAGCTTGCTAAACGTAAAGAAACTTTTGAGCGTAAAGCTGTTTCTAAGTCTGATGCATTGGCATACTTTACTGAAAAAGGTGACGAATACAAGCTTGACCTGATTAAAGATTTGGAGGATGGGAAGATTACTTTTTATACACAGGGCGAGTTTACTGATTTATGCCGTGGTCCTCACATTCCGAACACAGGATTTATCAAAGCGATAAAGTTGACAAATGTAGCAGGTGCTTATTGGAGGGGCGATGAGTCTCGTAAACAGCTAACCCGTATTTATGGGGTAACTTTTCCTAAAGCATCGGAGCTTACTGAATATTTGAAGTTCATTGAAGAAGCGAAAAAACGGGATCATCGCAAGCTTGGAAAGGAATTGGAACTTTTTGCTTTTTCAGAGAAAGTAGGCGCGGGGCTACCGTTATGGTTACCAAAAGGAGCAGCTTTACGTCAAAAGCTGATTGATTTCTTGCAAAAAGCTCAATTGAATTCGGGATATGAGCCCGTGGTAACTCCACATATTGGACATAAACAATTGTATGTGACTTCGGGTCACTATGAGAAATATGGTGCGGATTCATTTCAACCAATAAAAACACCTATTGAAGGCGAAGAGTTTTTGTTGAAACCGATGAACTGTCCACACCATTGTGAAATCTATAAGGTAAAACCACGTTCATATAAAGACTTACCGGTCCGTTTTTCGGAATTCGGTACCGTATATCGTTACGAGCAATCAGGGGAGTTGCATGGTCTTACACGTGTGCGGGGCTTTACTCAGGATGACGCGCATTTGTTCTGTCGTCCAGATCAGGTCAAAGACGAGTTTAAAAAAGTAATAGACTTGGTTCTTTATGTATTTGGTGCATTGGGATTTAATGATTACACAGCACAAGTGTCCTTGCGTGATCCGGAGAACCGTACTAAATATATCGGTACTGATGAAAATTGGGCTTTAGCTGAATCTGCTATTATTGAAGCCGCGGAGGAAAAAGGACTACCAACAGTCGTGGAATACGGTGAAGCAGCTTTCTATGGTCCGAAATTGGATTTCATGGTGAAGGATGCCTTGGGTCGGAAATGGCAGTTGGGAACTATACAAGTAGATTATAATCTGCCTGAGCGCTTTGAGCTAGAATATACAGGAAGTGATAATATGAAACATCGCCCTGTGATGATTCACCGTGCACCTTTTGGATCTTTAGAACGTTTTGTAGCGGTATTAATCGAGCACTGTGCTGGGCAATTTCCATTATGGCTTGCTCCTGAGCAATTTATAGTCTTGCCAGTGTCAGAAAAATACGAAGAATATGCTCAAAATGTTTTGAATTCGCTAAATAATTCCGATATTCGCGGACTGATAGACTTACGTGACGAGAAAGTGGGCAGAAAAATCAGAGACGCCGAAGTGAAAAAGCTTCCTTATATGTTGATTGTAGGGGAAAAAGAGGTGGAAAATGGCACAGTTTCTGTACGTAAACATGGCTCAGTGGAATTAGGAACTATGACTGCTGAGGAATTTAGAGATATATTAATTAAGGAAATAACCGTTTAATTTTTAAACATTTGGCATTAAAAAGACCCGGTGGTCCAAGACCACCAATGAGAAAGAAAGAACCAGATCACCGCATTAATGAATTAATCAAAGTACCTGAGGTACGTTTGGTGGGAGATAATGTGGAACAAGGAGTTTTCCCTACGCGCAAAGCGTTAGAGTTGGCTGATGAGTTGGAACTTGATTTAGTGGAGATTTCGCCAAATGCTGTACCGCCGGTTTGTAAGATTATCGACTACAGTAAGTTTGTTTACGAACAGAAGAAGAAACAAAAGGAAATCAAAGCTAATGCAAAACAGACAGTTATTAAAGAAATCCGTTTCGGACCTAACTCTGGTGAGCATGATTTTGAGTTCAAATTGAAACATGCAATTAAGTTTCTAGAAAGTGGTGAGAAGGTTCGTGCTTACGTACACTTTAAAGGTCGCGCTATTGTACACAAGGACCAAGGTGAAATCTTGTTGTTACGCTTCGCTCAGGCTTTAGAAGATTACGGTAAAGTAGAACTTTTACCCAAATTGGAAGGTAAACGTATGTTTTTGACTGTAGCTCCAAAGGCTCCAAAAAAATAATAAGAATTCTAACAGATTGATATAAAATTTATAAGTATTATGCCAAAAGTTAAAACCAATTCCAGCGCAAAGAAACGTTTCAAATTGACTGGAACAGGTAAAATTGCAAGAAAAAACGCTTTCAAAAGCCACATCTTGACAAAAAAGAGCACAAAACGTAAACGTAACTTAACACAAACAAGTTATGTATCTGATGGTGATATGGGCAACGTAAAACGTATGCTTGCTATCGGTAAATAAGTTTTATTCGATTTTATTTAATAATAATTTTTTAACCGGGTATAGGGTTGTAAGTTCATTGAAATACATGGCGCCTTCTACCAAACTAATTTTAAAAATATGCCACGTTCGGTTAACGCAGTAGCTTCTAGAAGAAGACGCAAAAAAATCCTAGGCCTTGCAAAAGGTTATTTCGGATCACGTAGCAAAGTGTATACTATTGCTAAAAATACAGTAGAAAAAGGTTTACAATACGCTTACCGCGATCGTAAAACCAAAAAACGCGAATTTAGAGCTTTATGGATTCAACGTATCAACGCTGGAGCTCGTCAACACGGAATTTCTTATTCCCAATTGATCGGTAAATTAAGTGCTAAAAACATTGGTTTGAACCGTAAGGTTTTAGCTGACTTAGCTTTAAATAACCCAGAAGCTTTCAAAGCAGTTGTAGACGCAGTAAAATAGAGTTTTTAATCCGTTATCAATTTGTTAGAGATATTAAAGGAGCCTTTTAGGCTCCTTTTTTGTTGTATCCTATAACGGATGTTGTATCTTTTTTTGGACGTCACGTAGTGAGTAATCTTAATACAAGGAATATATTTCATTTTATTGTTTATCCCGCCTATTATACTTTAAAGCAATTGAATTATTAAATATAGCTGGCCATCCTCTTTGATTTGAAATTAGGTTTGATTTTTGTATCCCTCTTTGGAAAACAAGCAATTATGAAAACAAGAACGATCGCATTTGGATTTTCACTTCTTTTAATGGGAGGTATGGTTATGGCTAAGGGAACTGATTTGGGTCCTATAATATACAAATTAGCTAATCAACAGGGAAAAGTGATTTCCATCGAAGGGGTAGGAAATACGCGTACGATAGAAGCCAAAGGTGGTGAAACCGTCCAAATAGAAGGTGCAGATAACAAGGTTGTGATACGTGGTAATGTGAGCAAATTGATTATTGAGGGCAAGGGAAATACGGTAACGGGCAATGACGTCGTAACGGTGACGATAGAGGGGGCAGACAATATGGTTAATATTGGTTCGCTAGAGACAGTTCAAATTGAGGGAGTCAAAAATCATGTTCATTATAAGTCCACAAAAAACAAATCTGGTCAGGCAAAAGTGTCTACAGAAGGTGCTGATAATATGGTAATGAAAGTTAAATAGCAAGTAAAAAGGGTTGTCAATATATTGACAACCCTTTTTTGTTTTTATTGGAGAATATTTACAATTTACTCTCTCTTTTTTTCTTTTTCTTAACTACTTTAGGCATCTGAGCTTGCTTTAACTCATATTGTCTTTCAATATACTGTATAATTTCTGAGGCAATATCCTTTTTTGTCGCTTTCTCAATTCCTTCTAAGCCTGGAGATGAATTAACTTCTAATACTAAAGGCCCTCGATCTGAAGGAATCATATCTACACCACACACAGTAAGTCCCAACTGGGCAGCAGCTGCAATGGCTGTATCCTTTTCAGCCTTACTTAAGCGGATAATTTGTGCAGTACCACCGCGGTGTATATTGGATCTAAACTCACCTTCTTTCGCTGTGCGTTTCATTGCGCCTACAACTTTGCCATCAACTACAAAAGCTCGGATGTCAGAACCTTTTGACTCCTTGATGAACTCCTGAATCAGAATGTTATTGCCAAGGCCGTAGAACGCCTCAATAACAGAAGAGGCAGCCTTCTTTGTTTCTGCTAGTACAACGCCGATACCTTGAGTCCCTTCTAATAATTTAATAACTAATGGCGCTCCACCAACCATACTGATAAGGTCATCTACGTCCGATGCAGTACGTGCAAATCCCGTAATTGGGAGTCCGATACCTGCGCCGGATAAAATCTGTAAGCATCTCAATTTGTCCCGGGATCGCGTAATTGCTTGACTGGGGTTAGCGGAAATAACATCCATGACCTCGAATTGTCTAACGATCGCTGATCCATAAAATGTTACAGAAGCTCCTATCCGCGGAATAATAGCATCAATGTCACTAAGATCCTGTCCTTTGTAATGGATACTGGGTTTACCTTGTTGAATACCTACATAACACTTGCTGTGATCGATGACAACACATTCGTGTCCTCTTTGTTGTGCGGCTTCTACGAGACGACGAGTTGAGTATAAACTCTTTACTGTCGATAATACGGCAATTTTCACGGTTTGTATATTGAATATATTTTGTGCTAAGATAACAAAATTGCTTGGCTATTTGTTTTATTTTACCGAGGTCTTCATCGAGAGATTTTCTTTGGAAACATCAACTAAAAATCTTTTATACAAGAAATTTTTACCCAAAAGCATTGGGTACGTCATTTGCGATCGGTTTCTAAAGGATATCTTAATGCCAAATACTTGGTCGTATAATATTGCTGTGGTGCGGATATAGAATCGCTTTTCTTCTTGACCAAAAGAGCTTTTAACCAGTTTTATTTTGTAGAGTTTTAACTTTAATGCTTTTGTCTCTTCAGTTTCAAAATTTACGATAAGTTCACATATAATCCAGTCCTGACCATCTTCGTTAACAATCTTGTACGAGTTGCAGTGTAATACCGAAGAAGCAGCTCCAGTATCAACCTTTGCTTCTATACCAAATATTCCCAATTCAGGTAAATCTAGGGTTTCTTTCCAACCCACAAGAAGTTTTTCTTTCATTTATACCAAATCGAAAAAATGCCCCTCATCCCCTATATTAAAAGAGATGAGAGGTATAATACTTTATTCGTAGATAAATTCCCCAAAAGGAGAAGTTATCGTTACTTTTTTAGATTGGGATTCTTCTACACGACCTATGATTTGTGCTGGAATTCCAAATGATTCTGAAATAGCTATGATATCTGAAGCGATAGATTCCGGGACGTATAATTCCATACGGTGCCCCATATTGAATACCTTATACATTTCCTTCCAATCCGTATTGGATTCTTTCTGTATTAATTCAAAAAGAGGAGGGATTGGGAAAAGATTATCTTTGATGACGTGTACATTGTCGACGAAGTGTAGAACTTTGGTTTGAGCACCACCAGAACAATGTACCATTCCATCAATTTGTGCACGATACTTGTCTAGTATTTGCTTAATTACGGGAGCATACGTACGAGTGGGTGAAAGTACTAGTTTGCCCGCAGTTACCTTTTCTCCGGTTTCAACTTCAATCTCATTCGTGAGATCTTGACTTCCTGCGAAAACCAAGCTGTATGGAACCGCTGGATCGTAAGCCTCAGGATACTTTTCTGCTACTTTTTTGTTAAACACATCGTGACGAGCGGAAGTCAATCCATTAGATCCCATTCCTCCGTTGTACGCGTGTTCATAATTTGCTTTTCCATTCGATGCTAATCCAACAATTACATTACCACCTTTGATGCGATGATTTGAAATAACGTCTTCACGTTTCATGCGACAGGTTACGGTACTATCAACAATTATTGTGCGGACGAGGTCGCCAACATCAGCAGTCTCGCCACCCGTAGAATAGATGCCAATACCCAATGCGCGAAGTTCAGATAGAATCTCCTCCGTTCCATTGATGATCTCAGCGATGACTTCTCCGGGAATAAGGTTTTTATTTCTGCCAATCGTAGACGATAGAAGAATGTTGTCGATAGCGCCAACACAGAGTAGATCATCAATATTCATGATGATTGCATCTTGTGCAATACCTTTCCAAACTGAAATATCACCAGTTTCTTTCCAGTATACATACGCCAATGAAGATTTGGTGCCAGCACCATCAGCATGCATAATATTACACCAGTCCTGATCTCCTCCCAAAATATCTGGTATTATTTTACAAAATGCTTTGGGAAACAGACCCTTGTCGATATTTTTTATCGCATTGTGCACATCCTCTTTCCCTGCGGATACGCCTCGTTGATTGTATTTTAAATCTGACATCTTAGGGCAAAAATAAGCAATAGGACTGAATTAACGAATCTAATTCGTCTAATTTAATCACTTATTATAATACGCCAATGTTCAATTAGATTTTCAAGATTGCTTTTTGCGTTAGCTGGACTCGTGCTAGGTAAACATCTGTAAATAATACCTTCCCTTTTATCGAAATGTTTCAGGTATAAATTATGTGCCTTTTGCCCGTTAAAAACAATTTGTGTGATTGATGGATAATTTTTAAGTAGTTCAATGATTTGATTAGGGCGTTCATGTTGTATTGCGAGATCCATGCTGCCAGGACGGGAGGCCTCTGCGCAGACATCCCAAAGACCAATGTTGTTTTTAAAAAGGAGATTTATCTTTTCCGCATAATTTGTTGTATCCTCGGTATGAAATAGGGAATTAAATATTTTCCAAAAGCGATTTTGCGGATGTGCATAGTATTCATTTTTCTCTAGCGATTTGTCCCCTGGTAGAGATCCAAGGATAAGTACTTTCGTATAAGAATTCACTAGGGGTGGGAAGGATCTTTTGCGCATAATCAAAAATAGTAATTTTATGTTTTTCTTTGAAATATCATAAATATTGTAGTATATTTATGATATTAAAATGATATCAAATATATATTAATAAATTATGGAAAAATTAATTAAACCAATTTCAGGCTATTTAGCTTTATTGATAGCTGTTGTCTCATTTGTGGCAGCTATATTTTCATTTGCTAGCGTCGAGAAAAGTTCGCTGTATGTCGTGTTGGGTGTCGTGTTAATGATTACTACATTTTTTATTTTGAAAGGATTGATGATAATTAATCCAAACCATTCACGTGTATTGAATTTCTTTGGAAAATATGTCGGGACGGTTAAAGAAAACGGTCTGTTTTTTGTCAATCCGTTGTATTCGACAATTAAAATAAGTCTTCGTTCGGATAATCTTCAGGGACAGACGTTGAAGGTAAATGATAAGATGGGTAATCCAATTGAAATTGGAGCTGTTATCGTATGGCAAGTTGGCGATACCTATAAAGCTGCTTATGATGTAAGCAATTATACGTCTTATGTACGTACACAGAGCGAGGCTGCAGTAAGACATTTAGCAGGAAGCTTTCCTTATGATAATTTGGAAGATGAAGGGGCGGAGATCACTTTGCGTGAAGGTGGCGATACCGTAAATCATATTCTTGAACAGGAATTATCTGATCGTTTGGCACCTGCTGGAGTAATTATCAAAGAAGCGAGGATCAGTCATTTAGCATATGCTTCAGAAATCGCGGGTGCTATGCTTCAAAGGCAGCAAGCTGCGGCAATTGTTGCTGCACGTTCAAAGATTGTGGATGGTGCTGTAGGCATGGTTGAAATGGCGCTAAAAAAACTGTCTGAAAAAGATATCGTAGAATTGGACAATGAGAAAAAAGCAGCTATGGTCAGCAATTTGATGGTGGTACTCTGTGGAGAGAAAGCTGCAACACCAATTGTAAATACCGGTACATTGTACCAATAAACGGAATGAAATGGCAGATAAGAAAAACTTTATGCTACGCTTAGATGACCAGATGCACAAAGCATTGGAAAAATGGGCTGCGGATGAGTTTAGGAGTGTTAACGGGCAGATAGAATATCTTTTACATAAGGCGCTACAAGAAAACAAAAGATTGGGTACCGAGAAAAAGACTGCTGATAAGAAATAGAAATAGTAAGGAATGAAAAATGTACCTTTGGCTTTGTTATGAACAGAGTTAAAGGTATTTTTTATTTTAATGTTTTTAAAGATAGAAGATGAATATTAATCCACAATACAAATTGTTGGTGGTCAGTACAAGTACGATCTTCGGTACTGAATTTTTAGCTTATATTAAGGAAGATTTTGTAGAATTCATTCAATCTAATGAGTTGTTGTTTATTCCTTTTGCGAGGCCATCTGGAATTTCGTTTGATGCGTACACGATTAAGGTACAAAACGCATTAAAAGATAAAGGTGTAAAAGTTAGAGGGTTGCATGAGTTTCACGATATGAAAAAGGCTGTTCAGGATGCGAAGGCAATTTTTATTGGTGGAGGAAATACATTTTTGTTGTTGAAAACACTATATGATCTAGATTTGATGCATCTATTGCGTGTTCAGGTGGCAAAGGGAGTGCCATACGTCGGTACATCAGCGGGTTCGAATTTGACGGGTTTGACAATTGGGACAACAAATGATATGCCTATTGTTTATCCGCCCAGTTTCGACGCGCTCGGCCTTTTACCTTTTAACATCAATCCACACTATTTGGACCCAGATCCAGCGTCTACACATAAAGGGGAGACAAGAGAAACGCGAATTGAAGAATTTCATCAATTTAATTCTCAACCAGTCGTAGGTTTGCGTGAGGGAAGCTGGTTGCGTGTAGATGAGGGAGTGATACGATTGGAGGGGGCTTTAACAGCACGTTTGTTTAAGCCTAATCTTAATCCAATAGAACTAGCACCTGGATTAATTAATTTTTAAGATATTGTAAAGTCTGTTGGTGTTTGAAGTCCGATGTCTTATGAAACACCATAGGAGGCAACTTTATGATAAGCATCAGGCAATTCTAAGTAGAAAAAATAATTTTTCACATTGTTGAAAATAATACAAAATAAGCTACTTTTGCGCTAAATCCATTAAAAGACTCTTCCAATGGAACAAAATTCAGCATTACACCCAGCCGATATCGCGGAAGAAATATCGCGTTTAAATAAAGGTGAACAACATCAACAGTTTATGGACTATCCTTTAGAGGATAGATTGGAGATCTTTTCTTTTTTTGAAATGGATGTTCAATACACATTGATCAAATCAATGACGGAACATGAATTGTCCGAATTGCTGAATAATTTGAAGCCAGATACACGTAACGAGTTATTGTCCGAATTGCCTGATGATTTGATTAAGTATCTTATCAATCTTCTGAATGAGCGCGAGAAGCAAATGGCTTTGGAACTGATTGGTTACAAAGAGAACAGTATTGCTCGTCTTATGACACCAATGTATGTGCAAGTTCGCCCTTATTACACTGTTGACGACGTCTTTAGGCATATCAAAGTCTTTGGGAAAAAAGCTGAAACACTCAATTTTATTTATGTAGTTGATGAGAAAAACGTGTTGATCGATGACTTGAAAATCGGTCAATTACTTCTATCAGATGCCTCAACTAAGATTTCTGATTTAATCGATTATAACTTTGCAGCAATTAAGGCTTCTACACCCATGGAAGAAGCTTTCGAGATTTTTCAAAAATATGACCGAAGTGCGTTGCCTATCGTCACCGAAGCAGGCGTATTGGTTGGAATTGTGACATTCGATGACGTATTGGATAGAATTGAAGATCGTGATACAGAAGATATACAGCGATTTGGAGGGATGGAAGAGCTGGACCTGGCCTATACAAAAACTCCCTTGTTGCAATTGATACAAAAAAGAGCTGGTTGGCTAATTATCTTGTTTTTTAGCGAGATGCTTACAGCTTCAGCGATGGGTTTCTTTGAAGGGGAACTGGAAAAGGCAGTTGTTCTTGCTTTGTTTGTTCCCTTAATTATATCTAGCGGTGGCAATTCGGGGTCGCAAGCAGCATCCTTAATTATCCGCGCTATGGCTCTAGGTGAGTTAAAGCTTAAGGATTGGTGGTATGTGATGAAGCGTGAAGTTTCTTCCGGTTTGATATTAGGTGGAATATTAGGAACTATCGGTTTCCTACGAATATTGGCCTGGCATTTTCTTGGCTTGTATGATTATGGACCTTACTGGATAGCAATTGGCTTTACTGTTGCTGTTTCCTTACTGTTTATTGTTCTGTGGGGAACACTGTCGGGCTCGTTTATCCCATTTATTTTACGTCGATTTGGATTGGATCCAGCGACAGCGTCAGCACCTTTTGTAGCTACACTTGTAGATGTTTCCGGTCTGATTATTTATTTTACAGTTGCAGCATTCTTTTTGCAGGGAAAATTGCTGTAATTCAAATTTAAGATTAACTAAAGAGCCTAAAGTATACTTATGCCTTAGGCTATTTTTATTGAAAATGGTTTCTTTTGATTGCTAGTTTCGGCATCTCGTCATTATTATCTGGCTTGTCAATATTGTAGGTGTCTACTATTTTTTATTAAAGACGGTATTTCATGCTTGATTGTAATTCAATAGAAGAGAAAATTCCTGTAACCTGTTTTATAAATTAAGTCTTCGATATAATTTCTCTTTCAAACCTCCTTTTTGAGCAATATAAATACCTTTTTTTCCCGAAAATAAAAAGGCGGATATACAAGCTATTCCTACAAATAAAATCGGTTGAATACCAAATAATTCATAGCCCATTACGATGCAGGCTAACGGGGTATTCGTAGCGCCTGAAAATACAGCGACGAAGCCCATAGCTGCCAAGAGACCAAGAGGAAGAGGTATAATACCACTTAGTGCGCTGCCTAAGGTCGCTCCAATAAAAAAAAGTGGCGTGACTTCACCACCTTTAAATCCCGCGGAAAGAGTAAAGGTTGTTAAAAGTAGTTTGACGATAAAATCATAATAATTTGCCTGACTCATAAATGCACCCTGAATCATTGGGATACCAAGGCCGATGTAGTTGGTGCTGTGTAATAAGGTAATGATAAGTACCAAAACAGTACCACCAATAATAGGTCTCAGGAGAGGCCATTTAATTCGCTTAAATTGGAGACTAAAGAAATCGCTTATAAAAGTAAACAGCCAAGCTGTAATACCAAATAGAATTCCAGCGACGATACTAAGCCCTGTATTGGTTAATGAAAGTACTGGAATCGCTTCTTGGATTGAGTAATGAGTATGTGGGATGTTCCAGAGTTGGCAACTGAAATTGGCAAGATAGGCCGTAAATAAGCAAGGAAGAATACCAAAATATCTTTTTTTGCCTATAAGCAGGACTTCTAATCCGAATATGGTTCCTGCTAAAGGAGTACCAAACACAGCTGCAAAACCAGCTGTTATTCCGATTGATATTAATATGCGCCTTTCAGCTTTATCGAAATCAAACCAACGGTTGAGTTGGTCAGAAATTGCACCACCTATCTGTACAGCTGTTCCTTCACGACCTGCCGAACCTCCAAATAAATGCGTGAGTAAAGTTCCGAATAAAACGAGAGGCGCCATGACAAGCGGGATGCGACGTTGAGGGTGAAGATATTCTTCAATCAGTAAATTGTTGCCTTTGCTTGAGGGATTACCCCAATACTTGTAAGATAATGCGATAATGAAACCTGCAAAAGGAAGTCCATAAATTACCCACGAATGAGCATTTCGGTATTGCGTTACCCAATTAAGGGAAAAGAGAAAAAATGCACAAATAGATCCGACAATCAAACCTATCGTAGTACAACAGATAAGCCACTTAAGAAAAAAATGAAGATTACTTTGATTTGAATTTGCTATAGCCATAAGTCTACACTTGATATAAAATTGTTGTTTTATACTAAAAAAGTAGACGTCATCAGCTTACTGAGGCGGTTCAAGGCAGACATCATTGCCATATTTGTTATTCAAAGCTACAAAAAACGAATGATAATAGCAACCCAGCCTGCGATCATAAGTAATCCGCCAAGTGGCGTAATAGGCCCAAGAAATTTCAGGTTTTTTTTCCAATATTCCGCAAACGACAGAAAGTAAATACTTACGGAGAATAAAATAGTCCCTGAAGCGATAAGATAGAATGCAACTCTCTCGGATTGCTGTTCAAAGGAGAAATTAAATCCTAGCATTAATAACGTAAGTGCCGTATACATTTGATATCGAACGCCAACTTCAAAGGATTCCAGTTTTTCAGCGGATAGGATCTTTTTAAAAGCATGTGCTCCAAAAGCTCCGAGTATGATAGCCAATGCTCCAAATATTGCAGCTGTAATGATTACGAAGTTTTGCATAGTATATTTATTGAATGGCGGATTTAATCATGTCGATATGAAGGATTCCATAATCGGGATAAGGTTCAGAGGTCTGTTTAAATCCTAATTTTTCGTAAAATGATTTTAAATGAAATTGCGCACCAATCTGTATGTCATTTACACCAAATTCTCTAGAAATAGATTCGATAGAATTGATCATAAGTTGCTGGCTGAGCCCGGTTCCCCGTGCTTGTTCTGCGACGATAACCCGTCCGATAGATGCCTGTGGATAGGAAAGTCCAGGAGGAACTAATCTCGTGTAGGCAAGAATGCTGTTGTCTTGTTCTGCCCAAAGATGAAGACATGCGAAATCTTTATCATCTAATTCAGGATATAGGCATTCTTGCTCCAAAATAAAAACTTCCGTTCGCAGCTTTAAGATACGATAGAGTTCTTTATTATTGAGCTCGTCAAATTTCTTCAGATTCCACTGTAAAGCCATCGTTGAAAATAAAGAGAGTCAAATTATTCCATAGAATGCCTGAAAAGACATACCCGCTTAATTTGACTCTATTGATTAAAAATATTTATGCTAAAAGACTCTTAACAACTTCGGAGATTGTTTTACCATCAGCTTGCCCAGCGAGTTTTTGATTTGTAGCACCCATCACTTTGCCCATATCTTTAATAGAAGAAGCGCCCGTCTCGGTGATAATTGCTTTTACCACAGTTTCAACCTCTTCCTTGCTTAATTGTTTTGGGAGATAAGCTTCAATAACCTTTTCTTCCTCAACTTCAATTTCATAAAGATCTTCACGGTTTTGAGTCTTATAGATTTCAGCAGATTCACGGCGTTGTTTTACAAGCTTTTGCAAAACTTTAATTTCTCCTTCTTGGTTTAGATCTTCAGCATGACCTTTTTCTGTTTTTGCCAAAAGGATTGCAGCTTTAATTGCGCGCAGTCCACGTAATTTTGCACTGTCCTTTGCGATCATTGCCGCCTTGATGTCTTGATTTATTTGTGTTTCTAATGACATAATATTTTAATTAGTTTCGATTGACAATCGTACCTGTTGCTTGCGCAGTAGGCATTATTAATAGATCGTTGATGTTGACATGTGGAGGCCTTGTAATGACGAAAAGTATGGTCTCAGCGATGTCTGTTCCTGTTAAAGGTTGTAAACCATTATAAACGTTATTAGCTCTCTCTTGATCGCCGTGAAAACGTACCTCAGAGAACTCGGTTTCAACCATTCCAGGGTCAATAGAGGTAACTTTAATACCTTTTGGTAACAAATCGATACGCATGGCTTTAGTCAGTGCATCGACAGCGTGTTTGGTTGCACAATAGACATTCCCATTGGGATAAACTTCCTTTCCCGCAATGGATCCTAAATTAACAATATGCGCGCCATTTTCGGTGTCCATAAGCGGAATGACAGATTTACTTACATAGAGCATACCCTTGATATTTGTATCTATCATTCTGTCCCAATCTCCAATATCACCGTCTTGAATAGGATCCAATCCCTGGCTCAAACCCGCATTGTTGATTAGGATATTGATTTTCTTCCACTCTTTGGGAAGACCATTAATTTGATTGGCAACCTGTTCGGCATCCCGAACATCTAGTTCAAAGATATGTATTTGAATTGTAGGGTATGCTGTAAGCAGCGTATCTCTTAATTTTTCTAAACGATTTAGCCGACGGGCGCAAAGTAACAGATTGTAACCCTCTTTCGCTAAAACTTCAGCGCAAGCCTGACCGATTCCTGAACTTGCTCCTGTAATAAAAACTGTCTGAGACATATGTCGTAACTTGTTGAGATTAAAATTTATTCAGATTTGACTCAAAATTAGATTCCAGGTAACCTATTTTGTAGCCACATAGATTGTGCAGATACCGAATGTCTGCGGTCTAACAATTGTTTCATTAAAACCAGCCTTTTTGTTTATGGCAACGAACTTTTGTCCATCTGGAAATTGAGCAACAGATTCTGGTAAGTATTCATACGCACTGGAATCCTTTGAAAAGAATTTTCCAATGGTTGGTGTTATAAATTTGAAATAAAAATTATACAATTGCTTAATAGGGAACTTCTTCGGGTTCGAAAATTCTAAAATAATAGCCTTTCCACCGGGTTTTAACACTCGGTAGATGTCTGATAAACCTTTTTCTAGGTTTTCGAAATTTCGGACACCAAACGCCACAGTAACAGCGTCGAAAGTATTATCTTCGAATTGAAGCCTTTCGGAGTCTCCCAATTGCACCTCAAATTGATTCGCTAATCCTTTATTTGCAATCTTTTTCTTGGCGACGTCAAGCATTCCTTGGGAGATGTCTACACCAATAATTTTTTTTGGATTTAATATTTTAATTGATTCCAAAGCAAAGTCACCGGTTCCTGTAGCTACATCCAACATGAGTTGTGGCTTTATGGATTTTAAGGCATTGATGGCTTTTTTGCGCCATATAATGTCAATTCCCAAGGACATGAAATGATTCAAGAAATCATAGGAATGAGAAATGTTGTCAAACATATCTGCTACCTGTTTCTTCTTCCCTTCGTTGGTATCTTTATAGGGTTTTAATGTTGAGGAATCGTGCGTCATTTTACAAAGATACAACATAAGAATATTTTTTAGTATTAAAAAAGGGATTTGTTTTATATAAAAAATGGGGGTTAGTTTTTGATTGCAGTTATAAGGATTGCTTTGTTTTTGCCATTTTGCTTATTCACAACAATTCAAATTGTTAACATTTTTTAATGCATTGATTTTGAGTATGGGTTATTAGTTTTTAACATCTTTTCAACAGTCATTGTTGAAAACTAATCGTGTAAATCTGTGTCCTTCAAAGCTTTTTGAGGCTTTTAGGATGATGGTATAATTTACCTGTTTGTAATTCCTCATGGCGGTGAATTTTATTTTTTATACATTTGTTATCCTATCTAGATTTTAAGGATAGCAAAGCTATATTTCTGATATAATATCATGATGAACGACAGTAATTTTGAAGCGAATAATACGGATAACAAACGGGGTAATTATGGTGAACGCCGTACCAAATTAAATAATTTGGTAAGCGGTCTGGGCAAACTTCCCCCTCAGGCGTTGGATCTTGAAGAAGCTGTTTTGGGTGCATTGATGCTTGAAAAAAATGCACTAAGTGAAATTATCGATATTCTTAAACCAGAATCGTTTTACAAGGAATCACATCAAAAGATCTTTGAAGCCATCTTTGGTCTTTTTCAAAAAACTTCCCCAATTGATATTTTAACAGTTACTTCTGAGCTTAGAAGGATGGGAGCCCTAGAGATGGTGGGCGGAGCTTATTACATTACTCAGCTGACTGACCGGGTCGTTTCTGCTGCGAATATTGAGTATCATGCGCGTATTATTTCTCAAAAATATATTCAGCGAGAGCTTATTAAAGTTTCTACAGAGATTATCAATAGTTCTTACGATGAGACTTCTGACATCTTCGATCTTTTGGATCATGCGGAGAAAAGCTTATTTGATATCGCGCAGAATAACCTTCGGAGAGATTCAAGAAAGATGGACGATATCATGCGTGAAGCAATTTCTAATCTTGAAATGTTGCGTGATCGTACAGATGGTTTGACAGGCGTACCTTCGGGCTTAACAGCATTGGATCGCATGACATCAGGGTGGCAACCTTCAGATCTAGTTATTATTGCCGCGCGTCCGGCGATGGGAAAAACCGCATTTGTACTTTCTGTTGCACGTAATGCCGCTGTCGATCATGGCAAAGCTGTTGCCGTATTCTCGCTAGAGATGTCGTCCGTTCAGCTTGTCAATCGTCTAATAGCAGGTGAAACCGAAATTGAGCAAGAGAAATTGAAAAAAGGAAATCTTGCTGATCATGAGTGGCAACAATTACATTCACGCATTGGTCGCTTAACTGACGCGCCTATTATTATTGATGATACACCCGCGTTGAACGTATTCGAATTTAGAGCGAAATGTAGACGTTTAAAAGCACAGTATGATATCCAGATGGTTATCGTCGATTACTTGCAGTTAATGCATGGAAAAGCGGAAGGTAAAGGTGGCGGGAATCGTGAACAAGAAATTGGTAGTATTTCTCGGGCTTTGAAATCTGTTGCTAAAGAGTTAAGTATTCCCGTATTGGCTTTATCGCAGTTGAGCCGTGCGGTAGAATCGAGGCCTGGAAATAGTAAACGTCCAATGTTATCCGATTTACGGGAGTCTGGTTCTATTGAGCAGGATGCGGATATGGTTCTTTTCCTATATAGACCAGAATATTACGGTTTAACAGAGGATGAGGAAGGGCGCCCCACGGCCGGTGTTGGTGAGGTTATTATTGCAAAGCACCGTAATGGTGAAACTGGAATTGTTCCGCTCCGCTTTGTGGGTAAATTTGTGAAATTTGTGGATTTGGAAGATGAGTTTTCTGGTATGAGTGGGGGAGATGGTTTTGGAGATGCACCTGCCACTTTTTCAGCTTCAGCATTAAATCCATCATCAAATTTTGGAGATGATTTTAGTGGTGGAGGTTTTAGCGGAGGCATAACTATGCCGTCCCGGATGAATGACATGCCTGATGATGCACCATTTTAGTAGTTAATTTTACACAAGTATTCCTAAATAATAGAAAAACCGAATGATTTGAATTCGGTTTTTTGTTTTAAAATTGATTTTAATCCTTACTATATATTTTGTGTTAATTTCTTGATGTTCATTTTTGTGATTTTTAGAACTTGTAAGTCACTCCGGCTCCAACAATCTGTCTAATTTGTAAAGCAGAATTTCTTTTCCCGATTTCAACACCATCTTTAATAACCGGAATCGCCGTATTGTCATCGTAAATCATCTGTACACCTGCATTTACTGTGATAAACTTGTTTACTTTCATAAAAAGATTTGCCGTGTAGTCAATATCTACATTTTGTGGTTTGTCCAGATAGTTTGAATAGAGTTTTAATATATTTTCAAAGGAAATGTTCTCCATTAGGTTTACTTTATAGTAAGCATCGAATGAGGCTCCGAACTCAGTACGGGATTTGCTGTTTGGATCGAGTCCGTATCGTGTAGATAAGAGCGTGTCCCTTACAAATACAAATCTCACTGCTGCAGGAGAAAGATTGAATCTGAGGTTATCCGATCTTTTGTATGCAAAACCAGGTCCGAAGCTCAAATACGCCGGTGCTAAAAATCCTGATATCCGCTTTTTAGGAGATTCTGTATAATCGTAACCATCGGCAAATTGTGTATTGAAATTTAAAAAAAATGTATATAGCCAATATTGGGATGCTTGACGACCCAGTAAGCTGTTTAATACCAATCGGTCATCATTTTTTCGCCAGTCCGATTCTTTTTGAAAGGTTAACCCATAAGCAGCGAGGACTTTATTGTCCCAGGACCATTTACCTTTCTTATAATTGAAGTCGTAGTTAAGAGTTAGGTTGCCCGAAAATGAATTTACGCCACCCGCAGCCCAATTGGAAAATGAACTTTGGTTGATTAGAAAGGTGTTTTCTCCTTTGATTATCCAGGTTTTGGTACTGTCTGATGTAGCTTCTTGACTATGGGCTTCATGTACTGTTAAACTAATAGCAATAAGGACGATAGATTTTATTATTTTCATGTATATACTTTATTTGTGTGCATTTCCTAATTATTGTAAATCAGATTAATATTTCCAGCTATCTATTTCAGGATTTAATTTAAAACAGTAATCGCTTTATCAACAAATTGTATCCACTTAAGATCGATTTACTTCTTAATGCTGTCACCCACAGTTTGATTTATAGAAACCGAATGCAAATTATAGTCTTACCCATCTTTAATATAATGTTTTATATGTGTACGGGAAAGTAAATGTTTTATAATTAAACGAATAAGTCTCTTTAATGTTTTTTCGTCTTTTTATTTGTGTTTATTTTTAAATAAAATCGGAACTTTGTTCAATTGAAAATACACTTAGGTATATACTTTGGTTTTCGATAAAAGCTTTTTCGGACTGCTGTTAAAAGGCTTTAACAGAATTCCAATATAAGAAAGAGGCCGCTCTCTTTAGATCAAGAGAATCGGTCCTATTGCATTATTCTTAGGGAGGAAATAGATAATTGTTCAGATGAAAATAACGTTACTTTGTATAGGTAAAACGGATGACAAATACCTGGTTGAAGGTATTGAAAAGTATATCAAGCGATTAAAGTTTTATGTGAACTTTAATATTGTGGTGATACCCGACATCAAGAATGTCAAGAATCTTTCTGTCGAACAACAGAAGGATAAGGAGGCTCTTCTAATCTTGAAGCAATTACAGGTACAAGATTTAGTTGTGTTGTTGGATGAACATGGAAAGGAGTTCCGCTCATTGGAATTTTCTGCTTATCTAGAAAAAATGATGATACAAAGTGTTCAACATATGGTGTTTATTATTGGAGGACCTTATGGCTTTGATCAGAAAATTTATGATAGAGCAAATTCAAAAATCTCGCTATCAAAGATGACTTTCTCCCATCAAATGATTCGGTTATTTTTTACTGAGCAACTCTATCGTGCATTTTCGATCATGAAAGGTGAACCTTATCATCACGAATAATATGGAAAAAAGTCCGTAACTTCATCATGAATAAAAACAAGCTTATGAATTTGCCCAACAAAAGAGATTATCACTATAAAAGTGACGAAGGTGAGAAGAATAGCCAATTGAATAAATACATAATGATTGCTTGTATTATCATCGTAATTCTATTGGCATTTTTTTTCGCGTAATAGCTTAATATCCTTCCATACGGATCAAGTAAAAGAAATAAATCTCTTACTCAATATCCGTATGGAGGATATCAGCAGATGATTTTAATAGAATTTAATTGAAATGTTTAAGTAAGAACGCCTAATTTTTAGGAGAAGGTTGGCTGGCTTTTTGCGTTCTTTTTGGGGTGGTGTTGTTTACGAATCCCCAGTTGGTCATATAGAATGACAAGGGGTTGATCTCTAATAATTTTTTCATTTTTTCTTTTTTTACCATATAATAATTTATTGATTCGTTAATAAGTGATCAATAATCAAGCCAAATTTCTGTATTGGTCATGTTTTAAGAAAATATAGCGAAAGTTGTCAATAGGTAAGCTGTTAAAATAAAAGTACATTTTACAGCAAATGCGAAAAACGCAGCCCTTTTAAAATGGGCTACGTCAAGTCAAATTATTTATTTTTTATCAATTTTATAGAGTTTGCCAATATCTGTGATAGCGTATAGCGCGCCATCTTGTCCCTGAGTGATATCTCTAAATCGTTGCCCTTCATTCGCTAGTAGACGTTCTTCCCCGACGACCTTGTTGTCCTTGAGTATAATTCTAGCAATGTGCATGCTGCTCAGGCCACAGATAAAAAGATTATTCTTCCATTCCGGAATATTTTGTCCAGTATAGAAAGTAATCCCACTAGGGGAGAGGACAGGATCCCAATAATATACAGGCTGCTCTAAGCCATCTTTTTGCTGTATACCTTCACCAACTTTATCTCCTTTATATTCTATACCATATGTAATCGTTGGCCAGCCATAATTCTTGCCCGCTTGTATTCTATTCAGCTCATCCCCACCCCGTGGTCCAAATTCAGTTTCCCAAAGATCACCTGTTTCAGGATGTAAAACGAGTCCCTGCGGATTACGATGCCCATAGCTGTAAATTTCAGGACGGGCATTTGACTGGCCTATAAATGGATTTCCAGGAGCAGGCTGTCCATCTTTGGTAATACGTAAAATCTTGCCTAATGCTGCATTCAGATCTTGTGCCAGCGGTCTTGTAACCAAATCAGATCTTTCACCTGTGCTCAAGATAATATTTCCTTCTTTATCAAAGATGATGCGTCCGCCATAATGCAAATTTCCCTTATGAGCCGGTGTTGCTTGATAGATAACCTTAGCACCTTCTATCGATTTCTCATCTGCTGAAAGCTTTCCTTTCGCTACTGCGGTTAAAGTTCCAGATGCTGTATTGTCTGAGAAAACCCAATAAACCATGCGATTTGATTTGAAATCTGGGTCCAGACGTAATCCTAGAAGACCTCCTTGTCCACTGCTATTGACTTGAGGCAAACCTTTAATAGGATCTCCCAATTTACCATCTGCTGTTGCAATTCTAAAATCGCCCTCTTTTTCTGAAATCAATAGTCTGCCATCGGGTAATGCAACAATACCCCAAGGAGATTTTAGTCCTTCTGCGATTACTTTGCCTTCGAAAGGAGTAGTCGTTTTTGCACCTTTAATTCTGGTTTGTCCAGCGAATGCCGGTTTATAATTTGTGTTTGCCTTTTGTGTTTCTACTGGAGGATAATTTGTTGTGTCAATTGCGGAATTTGTACTGCTGTCCGCACCTGAATTTGAATTCGCATGATTGGAATTACATGCAGTTAATCCTAAAGATACTGTTAACAGGCTTATTGTCAGTTTGGTTTTCATTATCTGTGACTTGTTTTTTAGAATGATTATCTGTTTGAAGATATTAAAAATTAATGAAATATTATTTTTTAGCATGTAATAATATATATACATTACCCATTATAATAAAGAAGTTGGCATGCCAGATCAGCTAATTTGTTTTATGATTGGTACAAGAGTTACTTTTTTGCTAGGCAATTTTTTAATATCTGGTGGAGTTCCGTCTCCTTGTTTACATAATAATCACTTACATCAAGAATTGTGTTTGTATTTAAATTGTAGATACATACGGGCACGTAGTTTGGCTGGGCTGAAGTCTCGAAAGTCTTAAAATAGTCTGCACTTTCCTGAATGCTTGAAAACTCTTTGGATTCGCAATGCTGTGTATCTTGATTATATGCAATGGTTATAAAGTTCTTTTTCATTTTACTTGCCTTTTATCAGAATAACGAAAATTAGGAAGTAAAAGTTTTAAAAATCATTGCTTTTTATTTCTCAAACACTAATATGGCTCGCCGCTATTGGCTGCCCAAAAAATATCTTTGCTTTGTTTTCGAAATCCCTCGGATCATCAGTCGTATAAAAGGCCAATTGTCCGTTTTGGGAGCAAATTGATTCGATTTCCTGATGTCTACTTAGATATTCTTTTAAGCTATTTGCAACAATAGGGCCCTGTGAGATGATCGTTATTTTTTTTGGGGTATATTTTTGGATTACGGGTAGTAACAAAGGATAGTGGGTACATGCCAGTACAATGGTATCGATTTGATCCGATTGCTGTAAAAGCTCGCGCAAATCTTTCTCTACAAAATAATGAGCGCCTTCCGTATTGATTTCATTATTTTCTACTAGAGGAACCCAGAAAGGACAGTCGTGTTGAAAAACTTCAATTTCTGGATTGAACTTGTGTATTTCTATTTTATACGATTCAGATTTTACAGTTCCGGTAGTAGCTAAAATACCTATCTTGTTCGTTTTTGTGAAATTGTGTACGATTTCCGTCGTGGGCCTAATGACGCCAAGAACCTTCTTTCCTGGAGGAAGGTCGTTTTGTTGAATCGTTCTTAATGCTTTTGCAGAAGCCGTATTACAAGCTAAGATAACGAGATTACAACCCAGATCAAATAGCTTAAAAACACATTGTTTGGTGTAGTTATAAACGGTTTCAAAAGACCGTGTACCATAAGGAACGCGAGCGTTGTCGCCTAAATAGATATAATCGTACTGTGGCAAAAGATGCTGAATTTCCTTAAATACGGAAAGACCTCCATAACCGGAGTCAAAAATGCCAATAGGACCAGGGTTTGATAAATTATCCATAACACAATGTTATAAGCTCTTTTACTTATAACATTGTGTCGTAAGTAAAGGACTTATTAAAGCAAAGATGGTTTCTCTTTGTATATTTTCCAAATTAATTCGCCAAATAATGTATTTGTCCAAGCAAACCAATGTCTTGTGAATTTTTTAGGGTCATCTTTGTGAAAAGATTCATGCATAAATCCCGTTCCACCGTGTGTATTGACCAAGGTCTTAATACAACTACGAATTTCATCATCATTTGTGGACGTTTGGGCACGCATGATAATAGACATTGGCCAAATCATATCCCTGCCTATATGCGGGCCTCCTATACCTTCAGCAGCTGTTCCTTTAAAAAAGAAAGGATTTTTGTCAGACAGGACAAAATTCCGTGTGCGTTGGTAAACTTCGTCATTGATATTGACAGCCCCTAGATAAGGTAATGCCAATAAGCTTGGTATATTTGCGTCATCCATCATCAAATGACTCGAAAATCCATCTACTTCAAAGGCGTAAATTCTTCCCAGCGTAGGGTGGTTTATGATACCATGTTTATTGACCGCGGCCTCAACTTCATTGGCGAGTGCTTCCATTTTGGCAGCGAGTGCGTGTTCATTTTTGACCTTTTTCAAAATTTCGGCAGATTGTCTAAGACTAACAATCGCAAATAAATTGGATGGAATTAAAAATGAGAAAATAGTAGAATCGTCTGAAGGTCGAAAACTTGAGCAGATCAAACCAACCGGATTTACAGGATATCCATAGCCATCTACCTGTAATGTATCGGACCCTCTGGAGGTTGTTCGTTCAAATTTATAGGGGCCTAGACCATCTTTACGTTGTTGCTCAACGAAAGTTTGATATATTTTATGCTGAGCGTCCAACCATTCTTCATTAAATGGACTACTATCATTCGTTTCTTTCCAATAGTGGTAAGCCAATCGAATTGGATAGCATAATGAATCGATTTCCCATTTTCGTTCATGGATTCCAGGTTTCATACTCGTGTGGTCGCTGAACCATTCACCTTTCTTTGTTGGATCATTATAAAATGCATTGGCATAGGGATCAATATTAATACATTTACTCTGTTTTTGAATCAAGCCAACGATAAGATCCTGTAGTTTTTTGTCCTTTTTCATAAAAGGAAGGTACGGCCATACCTGAGCGCTGCTGTCACGTAACCACATCGCATCGATATCTCCTGTAATCACATAGGTGTAATTCCTCCCATTTTGGACGTAAGGAAACACTGTTGTATCCAAGGTATTAGGGAAGCAATTGTTAAATAACCAAGCCAGCTCCTTATTTTTAACATTTTTCTGAAATTCTACAATTGCATCGTCGATTACCTTACTGGAAAAAAGTCTTTTCTCTTTAACTGTGCGTACAGTAGGAAAAGAATGTTCCTGAGAAAATGAAAATTTGCTTGTAAGTGCACCTGCAGTCAACAAGGTTGCGTTTTGGATAAATGTTCTGCGTTTCATGCTTATTAGGGCTGTTTTATGTTATATAAGGTTATTTACTAAGATGCAAGATATAAATATTTTTGAATAAAAGGAACAGCAAATACGATTTAGCATGATAAAATTGACTGAACATATGAATAAAGTCAATTTTATTCGGTTAATTTGCGTTTAGGAATGCATTTTGCTAGAAAAAATAATCTTTGAAATAATTTTATGAGGCTTAATATAACAAAAAATAATAATTTACTCCGAATTGTGCTCGCAGGCATGGGAGTAGGTATTTCCTTCGGTGGTTTTGCCCAGATTAAGAGTCAGCCTTATTCGTATCATTTTTATCAAAAAATGAACGATGTGGTCTATTCTACTGAGACAAGAATGCATACTTCTGCTAAACCATTCGTCATTAAAGACTCTTTATTGTTAGCCAAGTTTGATTCGATACAGTCCAATAAACCCGTTTCTTCGTCCAATTGGTTTATGCGCAAAATTTTTAATGAACATCTTGTGCAGGTTGAGAAGGATGATTACACATTCTATGCTGACTTTTTACCTGATCTTTATATTGGAAAAGATATGCTAGGTGATAAACGGCGCACCTGGATGAACAGCAGGGGATTTCAGGTAGGCTTGAATGTGGGAAATAAATTTACATTCAATACTTCGGCATTTGAAAGTCAGGCGGTCTTCCCTAAATACCTGGATGATTATATTGTTGCAAATAAAGTTGTGCCCGGTCAAGGAAATACAAAATTTCAGTCCAACAATAAAATGGACTGGATGTATGCGACGGCAAGTATGACCTATGATGCGCATAAGTATATTCAGGCAACCTTGGCCTATGACAAAAATTTTATTGGGGATGGGTATAGATCCGTGCTTCTGTCGGATTTCTCCTCAAACTATGCGCATCTGAAATTGACCGGTACGATAGGGAACGTTCAATATACTTCGATCTGGGCCTATATGAATGATCCTACGCATCCAAGACAAGATTTGACGGGATTATATCCGATGGAAGGGCAGAATAATACACGTTTAGGGGATGGAAAAAAATGGGGTGCTTTTCAATATTTGGACTGGAATGTAACCAATAAATTGTCGGTAGGCTTTTTTCAATCTGTGGTTTGGGCTGCACAAGATGAAGCTGGAAAACGAGGCTTTGATTTCAGTTATTTGAGCCCAATTATCTTTATTAGACCTGTAGAAAGTAATAATTCAACCTCACCAGACAAAATGTTTTTGGGTTTGACTTCAAAATATAAGCTACCCTATAATTTGACGGTATATGGCCAATTTTTGTTAGGGGAGTTTACGGCCAAAGAGTTTTTTGCGGGTAACGGATATGCACATAATAAATGGGGGGCTCAACTTGGTGTAAGAGGATATGATATGTTTGGTGTCAAGAACTTGAACTTTTTAGCCGAATATAACACCGCCAGACCTTATACTTACGCGCACTTTAAATCGTATTCAAACTATAGTAATAATGCTGAACCATTGGCACATCCGAAAGGAGCAAACTTTAGAGAGCTTGTTGGCCTCGTGAATTATGCTTGGGATAGATGGGACTTTTCATTGCAGGGCATGTTTACCCAGAATGGATTGGATTTACCTGACGGAACTAATATGGGCGGTAATATTTTTCAGTCTTATCGAACTATACCAAACATGTATGGAAACCACATCGCGCAAGGGATAAAGAATAACATCTATTACGCAGATGCTAAAGCAGCTTACGTTCTCAACCCGAAGTATAATCTACGCCTAGAACTCGGTTATACACAACGATATGCAAAAGCGCAATATGAAACGCCTGTTGTCAATAAGTCAGGGGTGGTTTCATTTGGACTTCGCTCCAGCTTCCGTGCAATTTATAATGATTTGTAGGAATTGTAAAGGCTGATATATACTTGAATTGGACAAACTATATTAATTTCGCTTTAGAGCAATCAACTAATATAGTTTGTCTCAAAAAAACACCTAAGGAAGAGATTTGTAAAATGACAATGTTAGTTTGTGTCAAACATAAAACATTGTTAAAACTATCGATTTAAACAGCATATTTGCATATGGTCAGATTGCCAATGCGCAAAAAATAAATACATTCCGATGAAAAAAATCCTCGTATTGAATGGCCCAAATTTGAATTTATTGGGTGTAAGGGAAAAATCAATTTACGGTAGTCAGGATTTCCTTAGCTATTTTGAAGAACTAAAACAGCAGTATAAAACGGTGCAATTACATTATTTTCAAAGCAACTCAGAAGGGGGATTAATAGATAAAATCCATGAAATTGGTTTTGAATTTGATGGAATTGTATTGAACGCAGGAGCTTATACACATACTTCTGTTGCGATTGGAGATGCGATTGCAGCTATCACTACACCTGTTGTAGAGGTTCATATCAGTAATGTTCACCAAAGAGAAGAGTTCCGTCATCATTCGTTTCTAGCAAAGAATTGTAAAGGTGTAATCTGCGGTTTTGGTTTGGATAGCTATAGATTGGGTATAGAGGCACTTATTAAATAGAAAGATGCTTCATGTGCAGCTATAGATGTGCTGAAAAAGTTTATACCTCGGAATACATAAAAAAGCGGGGATTCCCGCTTTTTTATTTTATAATATTCTAACCAATAAGACTTCTGATTTCGACTTCGTCTGCTTTGATCTGTGCTTTCATTTCTTCCAGGGAGTCAAAACGTTCATCATGGCGGATAAAATGAAGGAATTTAACACGTAGTGTCTTGCCATAAATATCCTGATCAAAATCGAATAAGCTGATTTCAATAGCACGATTCATACCATCGACAGTTGGCCTGGTCCCAATATAGCCCATCCCCTTAGCAATCGAAATAGGGCTTTCCTCTTTGTACTCCCCTGTAGTGATGTTTTGGATATGATTATAGATGTAGACCTCAACTGCATATATGCCATACGCTGGTATGAGCTTATGCGGTTCGTGGACCTGCAGATTTGCTGTTGGAAACCCGATTGTACGCCCAATTTGATCGCCTCTGATCACAGTCCCTGTCAATTCAAAAGGATAACCCAAATAAAGGTTAGCTGTTCTGATATCACCCTTGATGAGTGCTTCACGTACTCGCGTGGAAGATACTGCAATATCGTTTATATCCTGTTCGGGGATTTCGTCAACGCTGTAGTCAAATATAGATGCAAACTGTTCCAAATCGCCCATAGTGCCTTTACGGTCTTTTCCAAAATGGTGATCGTAACCTATCACAATCTTTTTCGTCCCTAGCTTACCGACAAGAACATTGCTAATATATTCTTCAGGAGTCTGATTGGAGAAATCACGCGAAAAAGGAATGATAATCAAATGGTCAATTCCTACTTTACTTAATTGACTGACCTTTTCTTCGATATCGTTGATTAAGCGTAAGCTATCATCATCTGGATTGATAATTAACCGCGGATGGGGGAAAAAGGTAAGCAAAATTGTCTCGCCATTAATTTTCTGAGCCGCTTCCTTTAAGTGAGCTAATATTTTTTGATGGCCAATATGAACACCATCGAAAGTGCCGATGGTTACGACTGCATTTTCAACTGGTGAGAAATCATCTAAACTTCTGTAGATTTTCATTTATAGGAGTTTTTGCAAAAATAAGATAAAGAATCAATAAAATGGACGGGTAAAGTTATTTAATGATTTCTTTATGACTTTTTATTTCAGCGATAAGCTGTTCAAGATTCCATGCATTTTCTACCCTATAATCCCCACTTTTAGTACGTCTCAAAGAACTTAGATGTGACCCACTCTGTAAGACTTTTCCAAAGTCATAGGCCAGTGATCGGATGTAAGTTCCTTTTGAACAGGATATGCGAAAATACACGTTAGGGAGTTCGATCTTTTCAATGAGAAAGCTATTGATGCGTACCTGACGGGATTTTATTTCAACCTCTTCACCACGACGAGCTTTTTCATAGACGCGTTCGCCATTAATTTTTATAGCCGAATGGGCGGGTGGAAATTGTTGAATATCACCTTCAAAGGATTTTGCCGCATCAAAAATCATTTCCTCTGTGATATGATCGATCGAAAAGGTTTCATCAATTTCTGTTTCCAAATCATAAGAAGGCGTTGTCGCGCCTAAGGTGATAGATCCAGTGTATTCTTTGTCTTCAGCTTGGTAGCTGTCTATTTTTTTTGTGAGTTTGCCAGTACAGACAATTAACAAGCCGGTTGCTAGTGGGTCTAAAGTCCCTGCGTGACCGACTTTTAATTTTAATGGTTTGATTGAGTTTCTAACTTTACCAACAACGTCAAAACTTGTCCATGTTAAAGGTTTATCGATCAACAACATTTCTCCTTCAGCAAAGTTGAACTTTGCTGAGTTTTCACTAACCTCTATATTTTCCATCCAAAGATTTTAGATAATTTGTAAACTATGACCTGAGAGTAGGAGGGCAAGAATAATAGCACCAACGACTATCCGGTACCAACCGAATGCTTTAAAACCATATTTGGTCAAAAAGCCAATAAAAGATTTAATAGCAACAATCGCAACAACGAAACCAATCAGATTTCCGATAATAAGCAAATTAAGTTCTTCTCCTGTAAAGGTATTTCCCTCTTTGAAAAACTTCAAAAGTTTTACAGCAGAAGCGCCAAACATCATCGGTAAAGCAAGGAAAAAGGAGAATTCAGCTGCGGCTTTACGCGTTAACTTTTCGGCCATACCTCCAATAATTGTACTTGCAGATCTCGAGGTGCCCGGAATTAATGCAAGACATTGGTATACACCGATCATAAAAGCTTGTTTGTACGAAACCTTGTCCGAATCTTCGACGGTTGGTTTGTTAAACCACTTGTCAACGAAAAGTAAAACCATACCACCGACTACCAACATAACGGCCACCATTAAAGGACTCTCTAATAGTGCATCGATATAGTCATTGAACAGCAATCCCAGTATAGAAGCCGGAATAGCTGCAATAATCAATTTGTAGTAAAATGAAAGCGTTTTAAAAAAACGTTTGTAGTATAGTACAAGAACGGATAATATCGTTCCTAACTGAATAACAATAGTAAATAATTTGACAAATGCTGACGGTTGAATACCCATTAAGGCAGTCGCAATGATCATATGGCCTGTTGAAGATACAGGCAAAAACTCCGTTAACCCTTCAATGATAGCAAGGATAATCGCTTCAATAATAGACATCTGGTTGAGATAAAATTATGCTTTAATTTGATTTGTTTTTGGGACGATAAAGGATTGCTGCGAATCCAATCGCAAACCCCAGAACAACAACAATAGGAGCCAAAGTAATCTTTGTAAAACTATAAATATCAGTTTCACCAGACATTAATGCAAAACCAATAATGACAATAGCTAAGCTAGCTATAAACAGTTGGTAATTTACTTTGGAGAATACAAATGAACCTTTGTTGACTGATTCAGTAGATTTCTTTATTTGCGCCATTTTTTATCTGTATAAATCGTTAGATTGTGCTTTTAAGTATTTTGTTACTGCGAAGTACGTACTAAGTCCCGAAATGAGAATCCCAATTAAGATTACCCCTAAAAAGATTACCGCAAATTCAAACCAATTGCGTAAAAAAACTAATTCCGGTATTTGTTGTTGTGCAAACTTCAATGTTAAAATGAGAAGTAAAATCGCTATTAAAGATCCGAGCAAACCATGAATGATACCATAGGTTATAAATGGCTTACGGATAAAGTTCTTCGTCGCTCCAATCAGCTGCATACTTTTGATTAAGAAACGCTGCGAGTAGATCGCAAGACGTATCGTGTTGTTGATTAACGCTACGGCGATGATCAGTAGGATAACCGCAAAAGCCAAAACAATCATTCCAATGATACGCACGTTTTTGTTGACCATGTCAATTAACGACTCTTGGTAGACAACTTCTTTTATCTTATTGTTTTTGGAGATCTTCTCAATAAATGTTTTAATACTATCAGTATTGGCATAATTCTCCTTCATGTAAACATCCAAAGAAGGTAAAAGTGGGTTATGCCCCAGATATTGTACAAAATCTTCACCAAGATCTTCTTTCAAATTTTTTGCGGCTAATTCTTTACTGATATATTCGGTACGGAGCACGTAGGAATCCTTTTCAAGGTCTTTTTGTAAGGAAAGAACATCACCTTCACTTGTGCCATCATTTACAATGACATTTAAGACAATATTTTCCTTAACGTATTTCGAAAGATTTTTAGCGTGCACCAAGAGTAATCCCAACATACCTGTTACCAACAGCACGAGTGCGATACTGATAACTGTAGATACATATACAGATTTCGTTTTTCTTTTTTGTGTGCTTAATTCGTATTCTGACATAATAAGCAAAAATTTATTTGCGAAAGTAACTATTTGAGTGGAAGATTTCGAATTAATCTTGTAATTACTTTGATAAAAATCAATTCGAACTCTGTTTTCTACCTATGTTTAATTAACTTTTCAATACTATAATTTATTGTTCAAACTACAAAACTTTTATCACATTTCAGTATTAAAATCGTAATTTCGCCAGTCATAAAAATTCCTTACGAATAAAAATGGAGTATAATCACAAATCATTAGAGAAAAAGTGGCAAAAGTTTTGGGCGGATCATCAAACGTATAAAACATCTGATTCGCATCAAAAGCCAAAATACTATGTATTGGATATGTTTCCTTATCCTTCCGGAGCGGGCTTGCATGTTGGGCACCCACTGGGATATATTGCTTCGGACATCTTTTCAAGATATAAACGGTTGAAAGGTTTCAATGTATTACATCCGATGGGGTATGATTCTTTTGGACTTCCTGCTGAACAATATGCGATTCAAACAGGTCAGCATCCTGCCGTTACGACCGAGGTAAATATCAATCGTTACCGGGAGCAAATGGATAACATTGGATTCTCTTATGATTGGAGTAGAGAAGTACGTACTTCTGACCCTGCGTATTACAAATGGACGCAGTGGATTTTTATGAAATTGTTCGATTCTTGGTATAATAAAGAATCCGATAAAGCCGAACCGATCGAAACGTTAATTAATAGGTTTGTTACAAATGGTTCCGCTGCCATTGCGGCAGTTTCTGATGAAGATGTTCTCGAATTTAGTGCTGATGAATGGAAATCTTTTGATGAAGAAAAACAACAGCGCGAATTATTGAAGTATCGGATTGCCTATTTGCGTGAGAGTACCGTAAACTGGTGTGCCGCTTTAGGTACAGTATTGGCAAATGATGAGGTGATTAATGGTGTTTCTGAGCGTGGTGGCTATCCCGTAGAGCAAAAGAAGATGATGCAGTGGTCGATGCGTATTACTGCCTATGCTGATCGTTTATTAAGAGGATTGGATACTGTGGATTGGCCAGAGCCATTGGTTGAAATGCAACGTAACTGGATCGGAAAATCAGTTGGTGCCTCTGTAAAATTTCCAGTACCGCAGTTAGATACGGCTATTGAAGTTTTTACGACACGTGTTGATACTATATTTGGTGTTTCATTTGTCGTTTTGGCTCCAGAACATGAATTGGTCGCTGCATTGACCACAGCAGAGCAGCAGGATGAAGTGAATGCCTATATCGAGAAAACGGCAAAGAAATCCGAATTGGATCGTATGGCCGATACAAAAACAGTGTCAGGAGCTTTTACTGGTGCCTACGCCAAACATCCGATTTCAGGACAAAATGTACAGATTTGGATTGCGGATTATGTTCTTGCCGGATATGGAACAGGGGCCGTTATGGCCGTTCCTAGCGGTGATCAACGTGACTATGTTTTTGCCAAACATTTCAACCTTGAAATTATACCTATTTCGGATTCGCAGAATATTGAAGAGGAGGCTGATCCAAATAAGGATGGAAAATATATCAATTCTGACTTTATCAATGGCATGACCTACCAAGAGGCTGTACCTGCTTTAATTGCTAAATTGGAAGAACTTAAATTGGGTAAGGCGAAAATAAACTTCCGTATGCGTGATGCTATTTTTGGGCGTCAGCGCTACTGGGGAGAACCGGTGCCAGTCTATTTCAAAAATGGATTACCTTATTTAATTAAAGAAGAAGAATTACCGTTATTATTACCTGAAGTAGATAAATATTTACCAACAGAATCGGGCGAACCTCCTTTAGGAAGGGCGAAAGATTGGAAATATGAAGATCAATACGACTATGAGTTGAGCACTATGCCAGGATGGGCGGGTTCTTCATGGTATTGGTTTAGATATATGGATCCTAAGAATGAAGGTGATTTCGCGTCTAAAGAAGCTGTGGATTATTGGAAAGCAGTGGATTTATACATCGGTGGTTCGGAACATGCTACGGGACACTTATTATACTCGCGCTTTTGGAATAAATTTTTAAAAGATTTGGGTTACCAGAATGAGGAAGAACCATTCCGTAAATTGATTAATCAAGGAATGATTCAGGGCCGTTCTAATTTTGTGTATCGTGTGCTCGATGAAGAGGGCAGAGGTACAAACGTGTTTATGTCCTACGGATTAAGAAATGATTATAAGACAATACCATTACATGTAGACGTTAATATTGTCTCCAATGATATGTTGGACTTGGAAAAATTCAAAACCTTTAGACCAGACTTTGCAAATGCTGAATTTGTATTGGAAAATGGTAAATATATTTGTGGTAGCGAGGTGGAGAAAATGTCGAAATCCAAATTCAATGTTGTCAATCCTGACGATATTATCGAATCGTACGGAGCTGATACATTGCGGCTGTATGAGATGTTTTTGGGTCCTTTGGAGCAAGCTAAACCTTGGAATACAAATGGAATTGAAGGTGTTTATAAGTTCTTACGTAAAGTATGGCGTCTGTTTCACGATGCTGAAGGCAATTTCAATGTTTCTGATGAAGAACCATCCAAAGCAGAATTTAAGGCTTTGCATAAAATTATCAAAAAGGTAGAAGATGATATTGAACGTTTTTCATTCAATACCTCAGTTTCAGCTTTTATGATCTGTGTAAACGAATTGACTGATTTGAAATGCAATAAACGTCAAATATTGGAACAGCTGGTTGTTGTTCTTCAGCCCTATGCTCCACATATTTCGGAAGAATTGTGGGCATTGCTGGGCAAGGAAGCTGGTACGTTGTCATACGCATCCTATCCTGTCTTTAAACCAGAATATTTGGTCGAATCTGAATTTGCATATCCTGTATCTTTCAATGGAAAGATGAAATTCAATCTGTCGTTAGCTCTTGATTTAGATCAAAAAGTAGTTGAAGATACAATTAAAGCACATGCTGACGTACAACGGCATTTAGATGGAAAAGCGATTAAAAAGATTATTTTTGTCAAAGGGAAAATAATCAATATTGTGGTTTAAATCACTTAATAAATATAGAAAAGCTGTTTTATCCTTTCGATAAAACAGCTTTTTTATGCTAGTACATCTTGAAAAGCTATTGTTTTATCAAAAATAGATTTTGCATAGGGACAATTTGCAATAATCTTGGCCTCGTTCTTTCTTGCATAATCAACAGCTTCCAGTATGAGTTTTTTACCTACGCTCATCCCTTTATATTCATCGTAAACCTCCGTATGATCAATGGAAAACTCATGATCATTTTGCCAAGTGTACTCTAAAATTCCAGCTTCATTATTTTCAACTTCTGCAATAAAATTGCCTCTGTCGTCCTTTTCGATGTTTCTTACGTCCATAGTTTTTTCTCAAAATAACGTCTAAATGATCTTTTTGTTTTATGAAATTTTTCAATTTTGTATAGTTTACAAATCGCTCATTGTCATTATGGCTACACTATTGATTGATGTTTACTCGAGGGGAGGTTATTATTGGCCTATGTTTGGTTAAATTATTGTGACACGACATTGTTATGATAATTTATTGTGAAGGGGAAATGCTACGGGTGCCGCCTGGAAACGTATGTTGAAAGAAATTTAAAGGAATAAAAATGAATATTCTTTCTACACGAGATGAGAAAGAATTAAGTATGTGGATAGATGGTTTTTCCTAATTTTTTTTGTACCTTTGCAATTATCTCCTTAGAACAGTCGCATTTTTATCTTTTCAATGAAGCTCTAAAGGTCCGAAACCTCCTCGGGAACATTTTATTTTAATCCATATTGAATGAGCAAAAGCCAAATTACATTTAACAAAAAAGAACGAGAAAAAAAGAAACTACTCAAAAAACAACAGAAAATTGAGAAAAAAGAATTCAACAAGACAAACAATGACAAAGGAAAATCATTGGAAGAATTGTTTGCTTATGTTGACGAACACGGGAATATCTCAGACAGACCTGCTATAAAATTGAAAGAGGGCGAGAGCCCAAGCATGGCCTCGAATCATCAAGATGACTATTCGTTTGGAAAGGTCGTCCATTACAATACAGAGTCCAACTATGGATTCATTCGAGATAACGATACTCAGCAATCTATTTATTTTAATGATCGTCTAGTCGGGCAAAAATTAAACCTTAATCAAAAGGTTAAGTTTAAATTCAAAAGTGCTAAACAAGGAGCACAGGTAACTGAAGTATTGATTGAATACTAACAATGAAAGAAAGCACTTAACCTATTAAGTGTTGATGATGATAAGGTCCTTTGTTTGAAATCATAATGATTGGAGTCAAACAAAGGTTTTTTTTTGCCTTATCTGGACTGTGCTTGGCCCTCAGTTAGCTATAGTATGTTGTTGCCAAGACTTCTAACTGATTTATAAAATTGATTTTTTGTTTTAAAGGTCTGTTTTTTAGAACGCCATGTTATGTTGACTAAAAATTCCTTCTGATATAATAAGGTTGATGGAAACAGAAATAGAATAAACCACCAGCAAAATAGACCAAAACATCAATAATATCTCCGGTATTATAGCTTGTGTACTTAGGCATAATCCATTCAAAAAGGAGGGCTACAAAAAAAGAGATCGTCCAGATTTGATAAAGCGGATAGCCATGTACCCTGTTTTTGTTGAATACGAAGCTTCCAATCACAGACGAAAAATGAATAATGATCGGTACAAATACAAAGTCTGTTAACCAATTGTTCAAAAATGGAATTGGGAAATTAATTGACCTAGTAAATCTGATGAAGAACCAACAAAACCAATAAAAAATAAATAATCCATCAAAAAGCTGCTTGCCTAATGCGCAAAGGAGACTGCAATTAACATGGCGATAGCTCCACATGCCATTAGGGTTAAAAACATAAAAAATGCAGTTTGTTTGCCAAATTTTTTCCAAGGGCTATCGTTTGGATGTGCCGGAATCAACGTTTGCTTTAATTCCAGATACTGCTTCTTTAGCCAATTGTTTGCTGATTTTTCCATGTATACTATCGTATTTATAATTCATGACACAAATTTAGAACAATTGTTCTAAATTTGTGTCATGAATACGAAAGAAAAAATTATTACCGAAGCTATAAAAATCTATAACCGTGAAGGTGTGCGTACCGTAACGACGCGTCAAATCGCACATGAAATGGGTATAAGTGCCGGCAATCTTCACTATCATTTTAAGCATACAGAGGATATTATTTTTCATGTTTTTCAGTTGCTTCAGGAAGGTTACGAGAAAATGATTTTGAGCTATGAAAAAGAGACTGTTTCGTTTCAACAATTATTGGACGGTTTTATCGATGGTTCTTATGTGCTGATTGATAGGTATAGATTTATTTTTGAGAACTTCGTTGAAATCTGTAACTGGATTCCAAAGATTGCTGAATGTTACAGGCGTTTGGTTGTTCAGCGTGAGGAGCAACTGGTTTCCTTATTTATGTTTTACGCTGATACTGGTATATTCCGCCGCGATATCCCGTTGTTGAATTTAAAAAGATTCGTGCATCAGCTTTTTATCGTTTCAGATTTTTGGAGTTCCAGTTATGCTGTTCTGGGTAGGCAACAAGGAATAGATCCTTTAGATGATTATAGGCAGACTATTCACACTGCATTTTATCCATATCTTGTTTAAAAGATGCTTCGAACTTGATGCATTTCAATTTATTGCTCTCTTTCCAATATGAAGATTCCTGAATTTTGCGAAATTTGTGTGAAATTTATAGAAAGAGTGCTATGCCGCAACTTATTTTAGATACACTTATAGAAGCTCCCTTGTCCGTTGTTTTTGACTTGGCGCGTAGCATCGATTTACATATGTATTCGACAAAGAAAACGGGAGAGAAAGCGATTGATGGGGTGACGACAGGATTGATCGAAGCGGGGCAGTACGTTCGGTGGCGTGCGCGGCATTTTGGTGTAACGCAGACATTGACCGTTCGGATAACTGCGATGGAAAAGCCTTATTTTTTCGAAGATCATATGATTCAGGGCGTGTTTCATTCTATGGATCATCAGCACATCTTCGAAGAGCTTGGGAATGGAAAAGTAAGGATGCGTGATGTCTTTAATTTCAGGGCTCCGCTAGGTCTGTTAGGGCGATTTGCAGAATGGCTCTTTCTGAAAAGATATATGCTGCGATTCCTTGAAGAGCGCAATCGTGTCATCAAAGAGGTTGCAGAATCAGGCAATTATGTGGTGTATTTTCCGGGCTAGCTTTTTTGAGAAAAATGGGTGGGACGGCGGTTTGCTCTGATGAGCGTATTTTACAATCTGTTTAAATCTGATTGATGTTAGCCTTGAACGTTCCTGTTGTTTTGTCGAAACGGCTAGTGAACTCCCATTTATTTAATGATTTCTTGCAACAATAACTAAATCCGGGTTTTCCTTCCGAAGCTGCTCCTGAAGGAAATCAAAAGCTCCTTTTTGATTCATGGTAACCTGATAGATTTTATTAAATTCATTGTAGAAATAGACGCGATAGCTATTGGGACCCCGGTAATTCCGGATAATTTTCGTTTCAATGCGATGGATTTGACGAATGGCAATCCGTTTATTTCCGATCAAGGGGAAGAATAAAATCTCACTTTCACAAAAAAGATAAGGAGCGGTAACTGCAAAAAAGCGGACCAGTCGTCTGCTGTACTCCTGATAGACCTCAAGATCATGATCTTTTAGTTGTTGCATTGCATTGATGAATTTTTGGTTTTTAATGTAGGCCATCCAGCATAATAGACCAAACGCAAAACCTAAATAAACGAAAAGTATGGATAGGGTAGGGAGTGATTTATAGAAAAAGGAGAGCTTATCTTCACTTGTTGACCATTTCTGGAAAAAGACAAATAGGAAAAAACCATAACAAACAGCGAACATAACCAGGAAAATTCCAATGATTACGTTACGCGCTTTTTTAATCTTTTTAAGCTCTGCTTCTAAAAATGATCGCAATACTGAGGTGTTGTTATTCATGGTTCTTTAGAAAAGTTTAAATATAAGAAAAGAGATTATGTTGTTCTGTCCGAATTTGATTTTAACGTCAGGATCTCTCTTTTGTGTGATGTCTGACTTTATGTCGTTGTGTTTATTTGTCTACATCAAAGCTTGTTATTCTCTTTTTTATTGACTTCTATGCGTAGATTGCCGGAAGGCTACTCGCTTGTCAAATAAAATCCCTCTGTAGCTGTAAATATGCTAACGTTGTTTTAAGCTCTTGTATGCTTTTCATTTTTCTTAAACTAGAATGGTATAGGTGAGAGAACGATCTTGTCTTAAATTGCCTAAAATTGTCTTTAAATGTTGGTGTGGTGCTTAGTAGTCTCTCAAGAAGCGCGCTATGTCGGTGTTTCATATAGAGTAGTCGTGTCCATCATCCCCATGGACGGATAATGGTTATCTTCTATCCTTAAGTCTACAGCTCGATTAGCTCGTCTGTACGGGATTTTGGATATAGACCGGGTAAAGTGTCGTTCGCTCTATTATATTGTCTTAGATCGCTTGGAAAGGGTCTTAAATCAAACGGCTGGGGGCTGGAACTTTTTGGACTATTCTCAGCCATCAAGATAGTTTAGAAAATCAGATTCGACCCAGCAAGTTTTATCCGAATCAACACGACTAAAGTTCTCAATCTATATGTATAGTCTGCACAACGTATTTCTCGATGCCCTTAGAGAAAGTTGACCGCTTTCGAGTCCCGAAAAATTTATTTCTGAAACCTTGATTGACGATTGAGCTTTGCTCATGGAGCTTCGTATGAGTAGGTAGCTCAGTCTGCTTAAAATGAATCGCTAATCGTAAAACCAGTGTGGATAAAATTTTATCCACACTGGTTTTTTGATAGATATTGTCTTTTTATCGCGTTTTTTTATATTGTTTTTTTATATATATGAATACTGTAATTATTTGTGGTTTAGAGATTAATAAATTTATTTTATGTCTTTTCTTTTTGATGCTTGTTAAAGTCTTTAAAATTCGGGTTTGGTCAACAAAATAGCCCTACTACCGATGGTTTAACCCTAAGGAAAGTGCTGAAATCAACCAAACAATCAGCTTGACATCCGATGGGAAAAACTTGACTTTGGTATCCCATAATACGTATTGTAAAGAATAGAGCCATTATTTTCAACAGGTTAGACGCAAGTGACTGATTGCAGTCAAAAAGTTGTCTTAACGCGTTCTGTCTATCCTGGTCACTACACATTACGGGGTATTATGATAATCAAGGTAAATAGAGATAAGAATGTTTTAATTGTGATTTTTTTATACCATTTAATGTATGTATATTATTGTTTTTCAGTAGTATTATAATTTTTATATAAAGTATAAGTTTTATGTAATAAAAACACTCATTTGCGTCCTGAACAGCTTGGATTACGGAACAAAATAGAAAAGAGTGCGGGGAAAAGTTTGTTGATTTTAGCTCCTTATTTTGGCGAATTATCGCCAATTTTATTGTGGTTAATAGGGTTTTTGGTCGGCAGAATTTACCTTTACTAAGGTCATCATTGAACTGGCCGACAAATAGGTTCAACTCCGATCAGGAGACCAGCTATTTTAAAATACCTGACCTTCCACGTTTCTTTTATTATTTTTTATCTGTTGTAAAGGCAAGCACTAATGGTTTTCAATGGTATATTGTAAACTGCGGACTATTCCCACGTTTTGAGATTTTTAGAATAAAATGTCCATTCAGGAGTTCTTATAATATCTTGATCTATGTCATACCAGGGATCAAGTTTACTATTGTTCCAATTGTTCAAAATTTGTATTTCCTGAGCCGGCATATAGCTTTGAGCGAGCAATACAATTGTTTTACCAGCGCTATCCTTTGCGAGATCAACCACGATAATGGCATGGCCGATAGGGGACCCTTTTTGGATAAAAATGTCTCCAATTTTAACATCTTGCGTTGTTTTTACGTTGGGAAGTTCATCATGTAGCGAGGCTGTATTTGCATAGGCAAAAATGTACTCCATGTATTTCCAGTAGGTTGGGTACGAGTAATCTCCTTTTGCATATTTTGTATATGTACGGGGCTTGCCGTCGGAAAGAAAATTAAACTTGATATCCTTATAGCGTTTTTGATGATAGAGGTAATCCGCTCTGAGTCGCATGACAGCATCGGCGCACTGGTGCAAATCGCGCTTTCCTATGCCCAGATTAACAACACTATTGTAGATGTTGTTTCTAGGTTTGATTTTTCCATTGTAATAGTGTACCTCATGTCCGATAGGGTATAATGGAAGATTTTCAAGAAAACTTCCAAATTCCCCAGCACTGTAGCGCAGTCTTTTAAAGCCTTGTGGTAATAAAATGCGCGATTTGACAGTCAACCCATCGGGGTTAATAAATTGGTTCCCGTCCGTTCGTAAGGGCTCCGCGGCGATTGTATCATTAGATTTGGTGTTCGATGGCGCGGCATTAGGCTGCCCGCAGCCAGTGAAAACCTGACAAGAGAGGAGTGGCAAGAGGACATATATTGATCTCATATAAAATTTTCTAAGCTCGTGTTTTGCGTTTTAACGAATATAATTAATTTTAGATGTAAGTGGAAGCCTGAATCATTTGAAAAAATTAAGAAATTTTTAAGTTGTTAATCAGCTGTTTGGATCATTTTCTGATGTAGCTTAGCCAAAGTTAAATAAGCATACGATTATGTCAGGAAAACAGATTTTTCAGACGTCAAGCAAAAAGCGCTGGTACGCTTTTTCATGGATGAGCAGCGCATTGGTGATTGGTTTGATCATCGGTGTCATATGTGTGGTATATACATTGGGAAAGATTCAGATTCCTCCCTTTCCGACAATTAATACCAACACACCATTGACTGAAAAGTCCACGGCCAAATTAAAAAAATCCAAACAATTCAAGGAGTTTACCATTGTAAAATCTGAATTGGAGAAGATTAAACGTGATCGGGAGCTCAAGCATTTAAAACATATTGGTACCAAAAATAGAATCAATATGGGATTTTATGTGAGTTCTTGGTCTAACGAAGTCCGTGAGCAGTCTTTATCTGATTTACGTCGCAATATTGGTCATTTGGATATGGTTGCTATGGAGTCCTTTTTTACTGTGCCTAATCAGGACACAGTGGTGGATAAAGCCGATAGTGCTGCACTTAAAGTAATTCATCAATACAAGCGTAAAGCACTCGCACAGATTTCTAATTTCAGTGGCAACGATTTCGACGGGCAGACTGTAAAGGCCATTTTACTTAATCCCGATAAACAACAACGTTTTATAGACGATATTCTTCTCAAAGTAAAGCGAAATGGTTTTGCCGGAATAAATATTGACTTTGAGAATTTACAGTTGGACGATCACAAGCCACTGAACGATTTTATGGCGCATATTTATACCGTATTTCATACAGAAGGTCTGCTTGTTACACAGGATATTTCACCCGAGAATGATGATTACGATCCTATTGCACTACAAAAATACAACGATTATATTATTTTGATGGCTTATGATCAGCATTCCATTGAAAGTAATGCCGGTGCTATTTCACACCAGGCCTGGGTAGAAAAGAATCTCGATGAGCTTTGCAGTAAGATCGATGCAGACAAGGTGATTTTGGCCTTGGCATGTTATGGATATGATTGGCCAAAAGGCAGTGTAGGCAAGACCTTGACTTACGACAATGCCGTTATTTTGGCTCATAATTACAATGCCAAGATTACCTTTGACCGCGAATCTGCAAATCTTAACTTTAGCTATAAAGATGGGACAGGGATGCCGCATGATGTCTATTTTACTGACGCAGCAACCTATTTTAATCTTATTCATAAAGCTGATGATTGGGGACTTGCGGGTATAGCACTCTGGCGCTTAGGAAGTGAGGATGCCCGTTTATGGTCATTTATTTCAAGATCATTGGATCAAGAAAACTTGAAAAAAGAACCCTTTGACTTTGGAAAAATAAGCCAGATTAATGTCGGTGGTATACAATATATTGGCGATGGAGAAATTTTGGATCTGGTAAATAGCCCCGCTCCGGGAGAAGTTAAATTTGCTTTTGATCCATCGACAGCAATGATACAGGGACAGGAATATGTTAAGACACCGAGTAATTATGTGATTAAGCGTTTCGGAGAACGAGACAATACAGTTGTTCTAACCTTTGATGACGGTCCTGACCCTACGTATACGCCGCAGGTATTGGACATCTTAAAAAAAGAACATGTTCCTGGAGCTTTCTTTCTTGTTGGTGTTATGGCTGAGAAAAATATGGATCTGGTCCGCAGAGAATACCAAGAGGGGCACGAACTCGGAAATCATACTTTTTTTCACCCCGATATGTCTACGATAGGACCCAACCGTGTTAAGTTTGAATTGAATGCCACCCGAAAGATTATCGAATGTATAACCGGTCATAGCACAATCCTTTTCCGGGCTCCTTTTAATGCAGATGCTGAACCCCAGACTGTTGCCGAAATTCTGCCCGTCGCTCAGAGCCGAAAGGAAAATTATATTAATATAGGTGAATATATTGATCCCAACGATTGGTTGCCAGGCCGTACTGCGGATGAAATTTACAATGAAGTTGTAAAACAGCGCAATAATGGGAATATTATCTTATTGCATGATGCTGGTGGCAATCGGGAGGCTACGATAGCGGCCCTGCCCCGTATTATTCATTACTTCAAATCCCATGGGTATAAATTCGCAACAATTGGCGATTTAATGGGGAAGAAGCGCGATGAGCTGATGCCGCCTGTAGAAAATGCTTCCGATTCGGGATTTAGTGGATCTTCCAACCGTTTGTTTTTAGGTACATTGTTTTACGGTAACATTTTTCTTAATTTAGTTTTTTCCATTGCAATTGTATTGGCAATTTTTAGAACTGCAATGATTGCTTATTTGGCGATTCGACAAAAACAAAGAAGTAAAAAAGAGCAATCTCAATTGGTTTTAGACCCTCGGGAGAAGGTCAGTGTGATCATTCCTGCCTATAATGAAGAAATAACAGTGTTGGCAACAATAAAAAGCCTATTGAATTTGGATTACCCTAATTATGAATTGATTTTTGTTGACGACGGCTCCAAAGACAAGACGTTTGAGATGGTTAGTAAGGTTTATGGCGATCACCCTAAAGTGAGGCTTTTTACAAAGCCTAATGGCGGAAAAGCGTCTGCACTTAATTATGGTATTCAGCAGTCCGATGCACAGTTTGTCCTCTGTATTGATGCCGATACACAACTGAAGACAGATGCCTTAAAACAATTAATGAAATATTTCAATAAATCGCAGGTCGCGGCTGTTGCTGGAAGTGTTAAAGTGGGCAATGTGCATAATATATTGACGCATTGGCAATCGATCGAGTATGTAACTTCACAAAATATGGATCGGAGAGCTTTTGATCTGCTTAATATGATATCGGTAGTTCCTGGGGCTATTGGAGCCTTTCGTAGATCAGTTATTTTGGAAGTTGGTGGATTTACAACGGATACCTTGGCTGAAGATTGTGATTTAACCATGCGTATATTAAAAGCAGGTTACATCGTGCGGAATTCATCAGAAGCAATCGCTTATACCGAAGCACCAGATACGGTCAGGATGCTCTTCAAGCAACGTTTTCGTTGGAGTTTTGGTGTACTGCAAAGTTTTTGGAAGAATAAACAGACATTATTGAATCCTAAATATGGCTATTTTGGTATGGTGGGGATGCCTAATATTTTGATCTTTCAGATCATACTCCCTTTATTTGCGCCGTTAGCTGATATATTTATGCTGTTCTCTCTAGTAAGCGGCCTTTTCTCATTAAGTGAGGTAAATGGTATTAGCTGGACGGGGATTTCAGGATTGTTTTCGCTGCATAACGGTTTTGGTCAGGTGATGTTCTATTACTTCCTTTTTGTACTTGTGGATATTTTCTTTGCTGGTATTGCCTTTAAAATGGAAGGAGAGAAGCTTAGAAATTTAATTTATTTGTTTCCGCAACGCTTTTTCTGGCGTCAATTAATGTATTTTGTTTTATTTAAGTCTGTCAGAAAAGCCATTAAAGGTGAATTAAATACCTGGGGGACATTGAAGCGTACCGGTGGCGTAAAGGAGCTAACAGCAGGTGAATAGGAGGCATACATTGGAATGAATCGAAGCAATAGGCTTTTCAGTGATGGTCTGCCGCGCATACTAAAAAATAGACGGAAATTTTTATTTGATCTTGGGAATAGGTACTTTCAATAAAAATTGTAACAACCATGAAGATACTTTCCGCTCATCAGATGAATAAGATCGATGGCGAAACCCTAGTGGACCAAAATATAAGTAGCCTGGACCTGATGGAACGAGCTGCAACTGCTGTTTTTGATGAACTTAGAAAACGTCATCCGCAATTGCAAAAGGAAACCTTTTACGTCTTTTGCGGTAAAGGAAACAACGGTGGTGACGGCTTAGTGCTGGCCCGGCTTCTGGATCAGCAGCAGGCTCAGGTAAATGTTTACTTAATTGAATCGGATGAATACTCCCTGGACAATCTTGCAAATCAGAAGCGCATAGCCAGTCCTGTCATCCAAAAAATTACCGGTAAATACCGATTGGATATTCCTTCCGATGCAATTGTATTGGATTGCCTGTTTGGATACGGGTTAAAGCGATCGTTAACAGCCGATTGGAACAGTATTATTGCCAGTATGAATGGTTGCGGTGCAACGATCTACTCCGTTGATATGCCATCTGGTCTTCTAGCGGATGAAAGAACTGCTGTAGGGGCTCCAGTTGTGCAGGCTGATATGGTCTATACCTTTCAGTCGCCCAAATTGACCTTATTGCTCCCTGAAAACCAGTTGTATGTAAAAGCGTTTAAAGTGCTGGATATCGGACTTAGCCAGCGTGCAATTGATGATGTAGAAACGGATCTCTTTTATGTCGATCAGTCCCTGATCAGCTCTTTTTATCGAAGGCGAAATAAATTTGATCATAAGGGAACCTTTGGTCATACCTTGATTATTGGCGGGAGTAAGGGAAAAATAGGCGCTGTTCAGTTGGCCTTAAAAGCTGCTCTGCGCGCTGGTTGTGGCTTAGCGTCTGCGTATGTACCTGCATGTGGCATTACCATCATACAGACCGCTGTGCCGGAAGCAATGGTGATAACAGATCCTGAACAAGATTTTATTACCCAGTTTCCCGCCATTACGAGCTACCAGTCTATCGGTATCGGCATCGGTATGGGAACAGAGCAATATACAATTGATGCGTTAAAGGTATTTATAACAGGTGTTAATAATACTCCTTTGGTATTAGATGCTGATGCGTTGAATATTCTGGCCCAGGAACCCGGCCTGTGGGCATTTGTTCCGCCAAACAGCATATTGACTCCGCATCCAAAAGAGCTCAGCCGTATCGTAGGCAGCTGGGAAGATGATTTCGAAAAGATTGAAAAAGTAAAAACCTTTGCGCGTGAACATCAATTTTACATGCTGATAAAAGGGGCTAACAGTGCGATGGTTATGCCGGATGGGCTACTGTACTTCAACAGTACGGGCAATGTGGGAATGGCCACAGGAGGCAGCGGCGATATCCTGACAGGTATTGTAACCTCACTGCTTGGACAGGGGTATTCCTCCAAGGAAGCGCTAATTATGGGCGTGTATCTTCATGGGCGTGCTGCAGATATTGCTGTAAGGACAATCGGGGCCTATTCCTTATTACCTACGGATACGATCAATCATCTTGCCGACGCATTGGTAGCATTAGAACGTGATGATGATGGATTGGTATATTGAACAAGTCTTCGCAGCCCGTACCTGGAAGCTTCGAAAGGAGATCTTCTCTTCCGAAGGTAAGCTGGCTGAGGTTATGCTGGAAGGAGATTTCGAAGCGACGCATTTTGCCGCTTACGATGGAAACGAAGTCGTAGGCGTACTCAGCCTAATTTGTTCAGCAGAGAACTATACGATTCATTTCTTTGCTGTCGCCCCGCATGTGAGATTAAAAGGGATAGGAAGTGCAATATTGCGCTATGCACGACTATTTATCAGCACATTTAATGGTAAATATCTTCTTGTTGATGCTGCATACGAACAGCAGCATTTCTGGAAAAGAAATGGTTTTGTTCCTGCAGCACAGCATGGAGACATGGTCACCTATTCATTGTCTATAACAGATAATATCATTTCCTAAGGATAAATGGAAAAGTAGATCCGTTTTACCACAATTGAGGTATTCATTATTTTTACAGATTGTCACTGTATGTTATTCGATCTGCCTCTGTTATCAGACGAATTACCCGACACGGGTTGCCTGCAGCGACGACATCTGCCGGAATATCTTTTGTAACAACTGAGCCAGCGCCAATAACCGAATTTTTTCCGATTCGCACTCCGGGATTGACAACGGCATGGCCGCCTATCCATACGTTATCTTCAATCACAATTGGTAAAGCAAACTCCCAGCCTTGATTTCTTGCTTCAAAATGGATTGGATGCCCCGCTGTAAAGAGGCTTACATTAGGGCCAAACATTACATTCTCACCTATAGTGACCGGTGCGCAGTCTAGGATCGTACAATTATAATTGCTGTAAAAATTCTCACCTATAGTGATATTATAACCGTAATCACACCGAAAGGGCGGTTCGAGAAAAAATCGGCTTCCTGTAGCTTGAAACAGCTTTTGGATAATCTGCTTTCTCAATTTGATCTGTTTTGGCTCCGAATCGTTAAATCGCTTAAGTTCTTCTTTTGCATATTGTCTTTCCTTGAATAATTGCCCATCCGAATCGTGATAAGGAAGGCCGGCAATCATTTTCTCCTTTGGTGATTTCATTCAGTGCCTATTTTGTCTGCAGCAAACTTAGATAAATTGATCTTGAAATACAATAATTAACCAATAGCTTGTTCAATCTATTGTCGAAGTGTTATTTCCTGGCCGCTGCCGTTATTACGCACAGATCTCAAAGTTTTAGGACATTGCATTTAAGTTTAAATGTAAAATGGATCGAAGGGTTTTCCCCTGGAAAAATACGCTTTCGATTAATTCATGCAGTTGTGACAAACAATTTTCATTCGAAAAGCATTTAGATATTGGAGCACACAGATGCTATTGCCTTTTTCGAGGCTGGATTCAAAACTATTATTTCAATGAAAATCGCTTATATAAGTACTTACTTGCCCAAAGAATGTGGTATCGCCACTTTTACGTCAGATTTGCTGCATGCTGTAGCTTTGCATAATCAGGATCTGACTCAACATGTTTTTGCCGTCTCGGATCAAGATTATGATTATCCCAATGAAGTTGTGTTTAAAATAGATCAACATCATCAATTATCCTATATTGAAGCGGCAAATTATATCAATGAAAATGGTTACGATTGTGTGATATTAGAGCACGAATATGGCATCTTTGGTGGTAACAGCGGGATATATATCTTATCATTGATTAATGCATTGCACATTCCCCTGCTCGTGAATTTTCATACCATTCTTGAAAAACCAAATGTCGATGAAAAAGCGATCCTTATTGAAATTGTAAAACGAGCCTCTATTGTCATCGTTATGAGCAATTATGCGATTACATTGCTCAAATCTATTTATAGGGTCAATACTGCAAAAGTTAGGCTGATACACCACGGCGTACCTGAGTTCAATCTAGATCACGAAGAAGCGAAGCTTAGAAAAGGGCTTTCGGGAAAGAAAGTTTTATTGACCTTTGGCTTTTTGGGCCGCAATAAAGGAATTGAAATGGTGATTGAATCCCTCGCAGAGGTCGTCAAACATGAACCTGATTTGGTATACCTTATTGTGGGTAAAACACATCCCAATGTCCTGGCTCATTCGGGGGAGGAATATCGAGACTATTTAAAAAGTCTTATCGAAGTCTATCAGTTGGAAGAGCATGTGCAATTTGTGAATTCCTTTGTCAGTCAGGCCGATCTGATTGAATATTTAGGTGCCTGTGATGTGTACGTTACGCCCTATGTTAATGAGGCACAAATTACGAGCGGAACATTGTCTTACGCCATTGGAGCCGGAGCTGCGGTGGTGTCTACACCCTATTGGCATGCCAAGGAACTGCTCGCTGATGGAAGGGGAGTACTGGTCGAATTTAAGAATTCTACCAAAATGGCGGAGGTACTCAAAAATTTGTTCTCAAATTTAGATTATCGCACAACATTGCGGGACAATGCTAGCGCATTTGGGCAGGAGATGACCTGGAAGAATATAGGCCTTCGGTACACGAGAATTTTAGAGAAAATTATTCCAACATATGATAACCTAAAAGGAAATATAGATTTTAATAAGGATGAGATGCCCAAATTCAGCTGGAAGCATATTGACAGACTGACCAATCAAGTCGGAATCTTACAGCATGCAACATATTCCCTTCCAAACTATAAAGAAGGATATTGCCTTGACGATAACGCAAGGGCGCTTTTAGTTACTTTATTGGCGCAGCGCGATTTTGCAGATAAAAGATTAGACCATCGTATTTCGACCTACCTGAGTTATATTTATTACCACCAGCGTGAAGATGGTCTCTTCCATAATTTTATGAGTTTTCAAAATGCTTTTTTGGATGAGGTAGGTTCAGAAGACTCTTTTGGGCGGACGATATGGGCGTTGGGGGTGCTTCTGCGGGAGACCAAGTTGACAAGTTACTATCAATTAGGGCATGAGATTTTTTTTAGGGCCGTACCAAATTTTGGCCAATTGCGCTCCAATCGAGCGATCGCTTACACGGTACTGGGCATTGCGGAATACTTGCATCATCAGTCTAATGATGAGGTGATGATTGAATTGATGCGGGCACTTATCGGAAAGCTCGTACGGGAATACGAGGCCAGTTCGGACGAACGCTGGCAATGGTTTGAAGCGGTATTGGCTTATGATAATGCGATATTGCCGTATGCATTATTGACGGCCTACCCCTTTTTAAACGATGAGGCTATAAAGCAACTGGGACTATCAACTTTAAAATTTCTGGAAAGCATTACAATACAAAATGGCGCGCTTTCATTGGTGGGAAACCAAGAATGGGCCAAGCAAGGAAAACATATCAGCAAGTTTGGCCAGCAACCCCTTGATGTCACGGCGATGGTATTTATGTATCGCGAAGCCTTTCGGCTGACCAATAAAAAGGTCTATTTTGCCCGTATGATTACCTCCTTTCGCTGGTTTCTGGGAGAAAATGATCTTAAACTTGGGCTGTACGATGATGAAACCAAAGGCTGTTGCGATGGACTCGAATCCTATGGTATCAATAGAAACCAAGGGGCAGAAAGCACCCTTTGTTTCTATCTTGCTTATATTGTAGTTTATCGGGCGTTTATTGATAGCGATCGGGATTCAAGATAGCCAATAATAAATCATCGAGTTTGATAGTCGCATAAGTAGAAGCGTAATCGGACATTGCATACGGTAAAATAAGGTGTTCATTGTGGACTAAAGCTCCGCAAGAATAGATGACGTTCGGGACGTAGCCTTCTCGCTCTTCGTCATTGGGCGTCATCAATGGACTGTGCAAGCGTCCAATTTCAACGTGAGGGTTGTCTAGATCCAAAAGCGCTGCCCCTAAAACATATTCTCGCATGGGGCCTACAGCATGTGTCAAGATCAGCCAGCCATATTGGGTCTCTATCGGCGAACCGCAATTGCCAATTTGGACAAATTCGTAAGGATATTCCGGTTGTTGAATCCGAATCGCTGTTTCCTGCCAGATATTGATATTGCTGGAATAGGCGATGTAGTTGTTTTCGCCATCAATGCGGCAGAGCATAGCATAACGTCCATTTATTTTGCGTGGAAATAGCGCGGCACCTTTATTGGCAATTTCACCATAAATAGGTTTCACTTTGAAATGGTAAAAATCTTTTGTGGTGAGCAACTTGGGAAGGATACTAAATCCGTCATAAGCTGTATAGGTTGCATAATAGATGTTCTCACCTTTTTCGGTTTTGAACTGGACGAAGCGGGCATCTTCAATCCCTCTTTTCTCGGTATCGGCGATGGGAAATATCACACGTTCCGAAATGGAAGTATCTAGGGAGAAAGTCATTTCATAATGCGAGGATGCTAGCCAGAGAGCCTGTTGTAAAAACGTGACGTTTTCGAGATTATCGTCACTATCCCGTCGTACTTCATCGATGTACCGTTTTAGTTCTTCGTAGGTAAATGTCTCCGTTAGCTTTTCTTCTAGTTTAGACTTGACCTCTGTTGGTTCGCCATGCAGTTCATTCATTTTCTTTAAGAACGATTCTTTGTGATAACGATGGTTTTTGACCTGCATTGGTTTATCCAATAAATTACCAACATAGTCGATATGTATATTGTTGTCAACATCAAGTGTGCCTGATCGAAAAACAATAGAGGAAACATGGCCTTCTCCCGTAGCCCTGAAACTTAAAATAATCCGTTTTTCACCTTTAAATAATTCTGTTTGGTCCGGATGCTCTATAATGGAGGGATTGAATAATGCGGCAGATTCAATGGAATATTCCATGGTAAAGTAGGAACCGATCAGTAACTTGTCAATTTGGCTGAGCTTCTCTTTTGGGAACGGGATTTTTTCCAATAAGTGGCTTACACGATCAAAATTACGTTCAAAAATTTGGACAATGCTGCGATGTCTTTTCGTATAGCTTCGCAGAACCTGCCCAAAAACTTCCTTCCGTTCCGATTCGTTAAGAGATAGGAGCCGTTTGATAACTTTTATTGTACGGTCATCGCCTAAGAAGAAAAAACGTGCTAGGACCCTTTTTTTATCTGGTTTAAAGTAAATGTCTTTCCGTTCAACTTGTACTGGTCTATGCATAGAGTTATATGTTCATGTTCACACCCTTATTAGAACGAACAGCAATTGGCTTTTGTTTTTATTGCGAGCCAATAATCGCGAAATATATTATAAAAATGGAGTAACTTTGACCAAGGAAAAATTTTAGATATGATTGAAAATAGTTTAGATAAGTTGGAACCAAAGGCAATTTGGAAAAATTTTGCTACTTTAAATGCGGTGCCACGGGCTTCGAAAAAAGAAGAACGCGTGATTGCTTTTATGGTCAACTTTGGAAAATCTCTCGGTTTGGAAACAAGCGTAGACGAGATTGGAAATGTGCTCATTAAGAAATCCGCTACGTCGGGAATGGAAGACCGTAAAACGATCGTATTGCAGTCGCATTTGGATATGGTTCACCAAAAAAACAACGATACTGTTTTTGACTTCGATAATGAAGGTATTAAGATGTATGTAGAAGGTGACTGGGTAAAAGCGGAAGGTACCACTTTGGGGGCAGACAACGGCCTCGGCGTTGCGACAATTATGTCGATCCTGGAATCATCAGATATTGTGCATCCCGACATCGAAGCCTTATTTACAATTGATGAAGAAACGGGTATGACCGGTGCGCTAGGTTTAAAAGGAGGTGTGCTTTCGGGCGAAATCTTATTGAATTTGGATACGGAGAATGATACTGAAATCGATATCGGCTGTGCGGGAGGGATTGATGTGACGGCAACCCAATCCTATATAGCCGAACCCTGTCCTTTTGATGTCTTGTCATTTGAAATTACAGTAAAAGGTTTACATGGCGGTCACTCTGGGATGGATATTCATAAAGGTTTTGCGAATGCCAATAAGGTGATGAATCGTTTGTTATATAGGGCCAATGAGTATTATGGTCTGCGTATCGCGTCTTTGTTGGGCGGCAGTCTTCGCAATGCGATCCCTAGAGAAAGTGTTGCAAAAGTGGTTATTAATAAAGATAAAGCAACCGGTTTTGTACAGAATTTGACACAATTGGCTCAAGAGATTAAATTTGAGTTTGCGACGACAGAACCGGCTATGGAAATAGTCGTGAAGCAAACGGATGCTGCTTATGCAACAGTAGTTCCCGTGAAGGTGCAGGAAAATTTGATCAACAGTGTTTATGCAGCCTTAAATGGTGTATATCGTGTAAGCGCCGATTTTGAGGACTTAGTAGAAACCTCCAATAATATTGCTAAGGTAGAAGTAGGCGGAGAAAAAGTTTCCGTCAAATGTCTAACCAGATCTTCTGTTGAAACTTCCAAATTTGATTTAGCGCAATCCCTACAAGCCGCATTCGAGCTTGGTGGTTTTAAGGTCGATTTTTCGGGTAATTATCCGGGTTGGGCACCCAATCCAAATTCAGAGATTTTAGAAGTTCTCAAATCAATTTATAACCGACAACATGGTGAAGCGCCAGAAGTCGTAGCCTGCCATGCGGGACTAGAGTGTGGTATTCTGGGAACAAACTATCCTGAGATGGATATGATTTCTTTTGGACCAACTATCTTAGGTGCTCATTCTCCGGCAGAGCGCGTCTCCATTTCTTCGGTACAGAAGTTCTGGACTTTTGTGCTCGAAATTCTCAACGAGATCCCTAAAAAATAAGTTTCAATAACAGCATATTCCCGTATATACAGGGCAGTAGCTTGTGATAACAGAAAGGTATGGTGAAAGCTATACCTTTTTTGTTTGCATTAATTTTTCGGTTTCCTTGTAAAAAATGAAAAATATCCTTACTTTCAGGATGAAAAAATGATTTACTAGACCAAATTTTATACATCCTCTCAAATTGAGGGAAACCTAATAGTGATATAATGACCATACTCCTCATTGTAATCAGCATTTGTTTGCTCATCCTCTGCATAACTTATTTTAAGATCAATGCCTTTCTCTCTTTTTTGGTAGTTTCCCTGCTCAGTGGACTTTGTTTAGGAATTCCTCCCTCAGAGCTCGTGGGTACTGTTGAAAAGGGAGTGGCAGGCGTTATGGGGAGCCTGACATTGATTATTGTATTGGGAGCCATGTTGGGAAAAATTGTGGCCGAAAGCGGTGCGGCTGAGATTATTGCAGAACAAATGGTCTACTTAATGGGGGAGAAATACCTCCAATGGGGGCTTATGTTGACCGGCTTTGTTGTTGGTATACCGCTTTTTTATGGTGTTGGATTTGTCTTATTGGTCCCTTTAATATTTTCTATCTCCTATCGATACAAACTTCCAGCAGTATATATTGGATTACCGATGCTGGCAGCCTTGTCTGTAACGCATGGATTTATTCCGCCACATCCTTCCCCTGTTGCGCTTGTTGCTCTGTTTCATGCCGATATGGGACTGACACTTATTTATGGACTCTTAATTGCTATACCTGCTATCGTTTTAGGCGGTCCTATTTTTGCGAGAAGCCTGAAAAATATACAGCCAAGTCATGAATCTATTTTCCGCGAAAAAGATCGCTCAGATAAAGAAGAATACAGACGTCCGACGGTGCGCGTAAGTTTGATTGTCGCTTTATTGCCGGTATTGCTCATTATTCTGTTTACATTGCTTCCTTATGTCGTCAATACCGCTAATACAGCCCTGCAGCAGGGAATCAAGTTTGTCGGTAATCCTACCGTTGTTATGGTCATCGCTATTTGTGTCGCTACCTATCTATTAGGATTGAAATTGGGGCGGTCGATGGTCAATGTGATGTCAGTTTATGAGTCTGCAGTGAAAGATATTGCCATGATTCTATTGATTATTGCTGGTTCGGGAATTTTTAAACAAGTGATGGAGGACAGTGGTGTCAGCCTGATGCTGGCCAATACGCTGCAGCAGCTTCCCATTTCACCTTTACTGTTGGCCTGGCTGATTACAGCCGTGATCAGAGGTTGCGTCGGTTCGGCTACAGTAGCAGCCTTGACAGCCGCCGGTGTCCTGCTGCCTATTGTTACTGGCGGAAAAGTAGATCCCAATCTCATGGTATTGGCAATAGGTGCTGGCAGTCTGATGTTTTCACATGTGAATGATACGGGATTCTGGTTGTTTAAGGAATACTTTGGCCTTAGCGTGAAGGCTACGCTCTTTTCCTGGTCGATGATGGAGGCGATTGTTTCCATCGTTGGGCTGCTTGCTGTTTTGCTATTGCAATTAATTTTATATTAGCTATTATTTTAAACTTTAAAATCGTTAAAGATGTACAACGCAGATGAACAATTCGAAAAATTAGGTTTGACATTACCTCCGGCACCGGCGCCAAAAGGTGTTTATAAACCATATGTTATTGATGGAAAGTACCTTTACCTTTCGGGCCATGGTCCTGTACAAGATGATGCTACACTGATTATCGGCCGAATTGGAAGTGACATCAGTCCTGAGGAAGGTAAACTCGCCGCGAGACAAGTTGGCCTGACAATGTTGTCAACCATTAAAACCAATTTGGGATCATTGAATAAGATCAAACGTGTAATCAAAGTATTGGGAATGGTCAATTGTACTTCGGATTTTCTTTATCATCCAGGTGTAATTAACGGCTGCAGTGAACTCTTTGCCGCTGTGTGGGGAGAAGAGAATGGTATTGGAACACGTAGTGCAGTTGGATTCGGTTCTTTGCCGGATAATATTCCAGTGGAAATCGAAGCATTGTTTGAGTTATACTAATCCGAATTGTATGGAAACTTGGTGCCACATACATAATATCGATCAAGTCGATTCACCTGCCTTGCTGGTGTATCCTGATCGCATCGTCAAGAACATAGAGCGCGCTTTACATTTTGTGCATGGGCGAGCCGATAGATTGCGGCCGCATATCAAAACGAACAAATGCCGGGAAGTCTGCCAGTTAATGATAGATAAAGGTATTACGAAGTTTAAATGTGCAACTATTGCGGAAGCTGAATTATTGGGTGTCATAGGAGCGAAGGACGTTCTGCTTGCATATCAGCCTGTAGGACCAAAAATAGATCGTTTTCTAAACCTTATTGCGGCGTTTCCAGATACTCATTTTTCTTGTCTTGTGGATCATGCCGCTGCCGCAGAGGAGATTTCAAAGCGGAGTTTGGCGAAAGACTTGCGCACCGATGTTTATCTGGATATCAATGTTGGAATGGGACGTACCGGAGTACCTTTGGAAGGGATCGAACGTCTTGCTATGGATATCCATCTTTTGGAAGGGATCCAGCTTACAGGTGTGCACGGCTACGACGGCCATATTCATGACAAAGATTATAACGCTCGCGAAAAGCAATGTGAACGTTCCTACACCATACTTGAAACGGCTTACCTTATGGCACAGGTATCCACGTCGAAACCATTGACTAAAGTGATTGGCGGTTCGCCAAGTTTCCCTTTTCATGCAGAGCGTACCGATGTAGAATGTAGTCCCGGGACGTTTGTGTTTTGGGATTTTGGGTATGCTGAGAATTATACAGAACAAGATTTTCTGCTGGCGGCGATACTTCTGACACGTGTAGTTTCTATTGTTGATCACAAACACCTTTGTTTGGACTTAGGGTATAAATCAGTTGCATGTGAATCGCCACAGCCACGCGTGAAGTTTTTCGATCCACGTATTGGTGAAATAAAGATGCAAAGTGAAGAACATCTGGTTGTTGAAGTGGCAGATGGTGCCCAGTTTAACCTAGGAGATGCATTGTATTGTGTGCCAAGGCATATTTGTCCTACAGTAGCCTGTTATGGTGAACTGCAAGTCGTCAACCAAAGGCAGGCAGATCAGGTTTGGACTGTATTTGCACGAAATAAAAAGATAAATTATTGATATGTACGAATTTGAAATGCCATTTTTGGTAGACGCACATTTGGATTTAAGCATGAATGCCATGGAGTGGAATCGGGATCTTCGCTTACCGATTGCAGCGTTAAACAGCAGAGAAAAGGGGATGGATGATAAACCAGATCGCGGTAAAGCAACAGTCACTTTTGATGAATTGCGCCGTGGACATATTGGTTTGGTTGTTGCGACCCAAATTGCCCGTTTCGTAAAACCTGAGAGTTCCTTACCGGGCTGGAATTCAGCCGAACAAGCCTGGGCGCAAACCCAGGGACAGCTTGCCTGGTATAAGGCGATGGAAGCCGACGGTCAGCTAAAAATGATCTGCACGAAGACTGATCTTGACCAGCATCTGGCGCTTTGGTCGGAAGGCAGTAATCATGCAGATAAGCCCATTGGATATGTGCTGAGCCTGGAGGGAGCAGATTCTTTGGTGGATATTAGTTACGTCGAAACAGCCTATAACTATGGTCTAAGAGCGATTGGCCCAGCGCATTACGGACCGGGTCGATATGCCAATGGAACAGACTCGTCAGGCAAGTTGAATGAACAGGGGATAAGGTTGTTACAGGAAATGGAACGACTGGGTATGATATTGGATGCTACACACCTGAATGATGAAGCCTTTTGGGACGCTGTAGAACGTTATCATGGTCCTATTTGGGCCAGCCATAATAATTGCCGCAAGTTTGTCGACCACAATAGGCAGTTTAGTGACGAGATGATTAAGGCGCTTGTCGGGAAAAATGCTGTGATCGGAGTAGCCCTCGATGCCTGGATGATGGTGCCCAATTGGATCCGTGGTAAATCTGATCCTAAAACAAGTAATTGCTCGATGGAAATTATGGCCAACAATATTGATCATATTTGCCAATTGGCGGGCAATGTCGATCATGTTGGCGTAGGGAGCGATTTAGATGGAGCGTTTGGTCGGGAACAGTGCCCTTATGATCTAGAAACAATTGCTGATATCCAAAAGGTCTTTGGTATCCTTTTAAAAAGGGGTTATAACCAAACCGATCTCGAAAAAATTGCAAATAAGAACTGGCTGAATTTTATGCGAAACGTTTTGCCTGAATCTTGAGAAAAAAGCTGCGTCCTTAAAACGAATGAAACCAATAAAAATAAACATTCCAATACTAATTAATAGATGAAACCAGTATTACGCGTGCAGTTGTCCCTGATGATGTTTTTAGAATATTTTATCAAAGGAGCCTGGTTTGTTACTTTGGGAACATACCTCATGAAGTCGCTAAATGCTTCCGGTATGGAAGTAGCGAATATTTTTTCCACCCAATCGCTTGGAGCTGTATTTGCGCCTTTCTTTGTGGGGTTTGTAGCGGATAGATATTTCAATGCCGAACGTGTCCTTTCCGTTTTGCATCTTATTGGAGCTGGGCTATTATACGGTATGTCCCAGGCACCGGATGCGGCACATTTTTATCCCTACGTTTTTGTCTATTTTATGGCCTATATGTCTTCGCTCTCCTTATCAAATGGGATTGCATTCCGACATATCGAAGATGCTAAGAAATATTTTCCGGGCGTACGCGTATGGGGAACAATAGGCTGGATCTGTTCGGGACTTGTGATCAGTTATTTGTTCCGCTGGGATGCGCCCGAATCGATTCAGGCTGGAGCGTTGCACAATACTTTTATTATGGGCGCAGTTTGCTCGTTGTTGTTGGCAGTCTTTAGTCTGGCCTTGCCAAAGACACCACCCCAGGTAAAGGTCAAGGATGAAAAATTTGATTTCGGAAAAGCGATCGGCTTGGATGCACTGAAGCTGTTGAAACAGCGAAGTTTTCTGATTTTTTTTGTAACGGCAATTGTGATTTGTATTCCCATTTCATTTTATTATCAAAATGCCAACCCATTTTTGGTAAATGTTGGCATCCCAAATCCTACAGCAAAGATGGCTCTGGGGCAATTTTCTGAAGCGATATGCCTTCTGTTGATTCCATTTTTCTTCAGACATTTGGGATATAAAAAAATGATTTTATTGGGTATTTCCGCCTGGGCACTCCGTTATTTGTTTTTTGCCTATGGCGATGGACAGGAAAGATCATTCTTACTTATATTAGGTATTTTATTGCATGGTATCTGCTATGATTTTATGTTTGTTGTCGGTCAGATCTATACCGATAGAATTGCTGGTGAAAAATACAAAGCTTCTGCGCAAGGACTTATTACCATTGCTATGTATGGTGTAGGCATGCTGATTGGATTTTGGGTTGCTGGTGCTGTTTCAGATTATCTCAAAACGGCATATGCCACACAATTCTGGGAATACTTATGGTTTATTCCTGCCGGTATTTCCTGTTTTTGTCTGCTGCTGTTTGCAGCACTTTTTAGAGAAGAGAAAGCGATAGATAGTGGGACAGGGGTGAAAGTGAGCTAAAGGTTCCTCTGGTGAATTAAAACAGGCCGTTCATAAAAAAGTAATGACCATGGAGCATCTGTCCATCACAGATGCTCCATGGCATGAAAATACCTAGATTATATCATATTGAACCATTCCTGATATTTTTCACCAATAAAAGGGAGTGGTTTTCTTTCGCCGGAAAATGCCGCCAATAATCCTAGGATAAGGGCAATCAGCAGGAGCAATCCAACAATGCTAACAGCAATTCCGCCAACACCCGGGACGAAACGCACTAGTCCAAGGGCCATTCCGGTCACTGAAATACCTATGCTTTGTCTGATATGGAATTGCCCTAGAGCGGTCTTTTCCTTGTTGTTCATGATAATCGCAGCAACAAGACCAATGATGGTTAAGTAAGAAATAATAGCAATTGTTTTTCCGTCATTTGACGTTACCTTCTGAATAGGGCTTCTCTCCATGATCCTTTAATGTAAAATGTTTGACTTAAATAATTAAGACAAATTTAGAAGAGATATCCCTTGCATCCTTTAGCTGAATTCAGGGATATTTAAATTATCCCTCGACACCTTCCAGTAATTGCTTTTCGTGAAGTTCAAAGTATTCACCTCTTTTCTCCATCAGTTCAAAGTGTGTACCTTGCTCCACAATTTCACCTTGATCCATCACGAGTATATGGTCTGCGTTCTTAATGGTCGAAATGCGGTGGGCAATAAAGATACAGGTTTTGCCTTTCATGATGCGGCTCAAGGAACGGAGAATTGTTTCTTCCGTTTTTGTATCCACGGCCGAAAGACAGTCATCAAAAATCAATACTTTAGGCTCTTTAATTAAAGCTCTCGCGATGGATACGCGTTGCTTTTGACCACCTGACAGCGTAATTCCGCGTTCTCCAACCGCCGTTTCAAATCCCTCCTCAAAGGCAATGATGTTGTCATATACAGCAGCATCCTTAGCCGCCTGTTCCACCTGTTCCTGTGTAAAGTGATCTAAGCCAAATCCGATATTATTGGCAATGGTATCCGAAAATAAGAAAACATCCTGTGGAACAAATCCAATTTGTTGGCGTAAGCTTTTGAAGTCAAGATCCTTGATTTCTAAATCATCATAATGTATGCTTCCTTTATCGACATCATACATCCGAAGAAGTAAGTTGGCTAAGGTTGACTTTCCCGATCCTGTTTTTCCGATAATAGCCAGAGTTTTCCCCACCGGAATCTGGAAAGATATATTTTTAATCGCTTGAATACCTGTTTCGGGGTAGGTAAAAGAAATCCCATTCACCCTGATTTCACCGGCGAGTTCTTTCGTTGCCTTTCCATTAACGATGGGAGAGTCAGTATGGAGAAATTCATTGATGCGTTTTTGTGAAGCTGCAGCACGTTGTACCAATGAAGTCACCCAAGCCAAGGACATGGCAGGGAACGTTAATTGGTTGACATAGATGATAAATTCGGCGATATTTCCAGCGGTCACAGTTCCTTTGGCAACTTCAATTCCACCAATGTAGATCGTAATCACCGTGCTTAGTCCGATAAGCAATAGGATAAGCGGGAAGAAAACAGCTTGTACTTTGACCAGATCAAGGGCCGTGTTGCGGTAGATCGTACTTTCTTTTTCGAATTCCTGCATTTTATTTTGTTCTCTGGTATAGGTTTTGATGACGCGGATACCAGCAAAAGTTTCCTGCACGAAAGACGAGAGGTTTGCCAACTGTTTCTGTATTTTTAAACTACGTTTATTAATGATTTTATTGACAAATAAAATAATAATCGATAGGACTGGGATTGGCGCCAATGCATAAGTCGCCAATCTTCCGTTTACACTATACATAGCATAGATTACCATAATGGATAGTACGACGGTATTGATCGCATACATGATGGCAGGCCCTAAATAGTTACGTACCTGATTGACATCTTCGGTGGCACGACTCATGAGATCCCCGGTGTTGTTTTTTCGAAAGAAACCGAAGTTTAATTCTTGATAATGGTTGTAGATCTCATTCTTTAGGTCATATTCAATATAACGAGAAGTTAAGATGATCGTCTGACGCATAAAGAATAGGAAAATACCCCGTAGCAAAGAAAGCAGGAGTACGACGAAACCGAAAAACAGCAGACTCGTTCCAAATACCTGGTAGATCAGTTCCTGTCTGTCGAAACCATCAAATAGGCGGTATAGATAGATGTTTTCCTGTACCAAATCAAATGCTTCACGGATCACCTTTGCAGGTAATACCCCGAAATAATTCGAAATAATAACAAAAATAACGCCTGGAATCAGTTTCCAGCGGTATTTATAAAAGTACTTATTTAAGTAGGCGAGATCCTTCATATTACGAATACAAAAGTAGGACTAATTCATCAAAATGCTTTACAATTTGAAGGAATTTACTGTCATTCGGAAATCAAATGTTAAGTCTTGGATAAAAAAAGTTGTTATGCACAACGAATAATTTTCCTACTTTTGCATCAAGTACCTTAAAAAATTAAAACAAATTAGAGTAGTACATTTTATGTCAACATCTCAAAATTCTATTTTTGAATTGATGAGCCAGTCTGGCCATCAAAACTTATTTTTCTGTAATGATGAATTAGTGGGCTTAAAAGCTATCGTTGCGATCCATGATACAACCTTGGGACCTGCGATAGGAGGGGTTCGTATGTTACCGTACGAGACGACAGAAGAAGCTATTGAGGATGCTTTACGTTTATCCAAGGCAATTACTTATAAGTCTGCAATCACTGGATTGAATTTAGGCGGAGGAAGTGCTGTTATCATCGGTAATAGTCGTTTGGACAAATCTGAGGTTTTATTGCGTCGATTGGGCCAGTTTATTGAAGGGTTGAATGGTAATTTCATTGCTTCTCTGGATGTAGGTACTACACAGCGTGATTTGGAATATATTTATACCGAGACTGATCATGTTGCTGGTTTACCAAAAGCAATTCATGGAAGTGGTGTTGGTGATACTTCGATCTTCGCTGCTCAAGGTGTTTATTTTGGTATAAAGGCCTGTTTAAAGGAATTGTACGGATCGGAAAGTGTTGCCGGAAAAAAAGTAATTGTACACGGAGTAGGTAGCGTGGGTGAGCGCTTGATCGCGATGTTGCGTGAAGAGAATGCGCGAGTTTACGTTAGTGATATTACGGAAGAGAAAATGCTAAAAGTTGCGGCTAAGTACAAAGCAGAGCCAATACCTTATAGTGAAGTATTCGATCACGAATTTGATGTTTATTCTCCTTGTGCGTTGGGTGGTACAGTAAATCCGGAATCAGCACAAAAGATGCAATGTAAAATTATTGCCGGTTCAGCCAATAATCAATTGAAAGATGAACTTGTTACCAGTTCAATTCTTCATGAAAGAGGTATATTATATGCACCTGACTATTTGATCAATGCTGGAGCATTAATCAGCTGTTATTCGGAAATTCAGAATTACGGTGTAGACCACACTGAATTTGTGATCAAAAATATTTATAATGCGACTAGAGACGTATTGAAAAAATCAAAAGAAGAGAATATCTCTACTTTTGAAGCGGCCAATCGCATCGCGGAGAAACGTATCCAAGATATTAAAAAAATCAAGCGATAGTCTTCATCCCAAAATCGTTCTTACTTATTATTTTATAAAAAAATCGTTCTTTAAAATTACTATGTTAAACAGGAGACACCTGAGGGTAAAAGTAGTGCAAACGCTTTATGCGTACAGTCTTTCAGAAGACAAAGACATCAAAACATTTGAAAAAGCACTATTAAAAAATGTGGATGAAGTCTATGAGATGTATATGTGGACACTGAATCTATTAGATGAAGTATCCGACTATGTCTTAATAGATGCAGAAGGTAGAGCTAATAAGTTCTTACCTACTGAAAAAGACTTGTCTTTAACGACCAAGTTAAGTACAAACACTTTTATTGAGTCATTGAGACAAAATCCACAATATGGAGAAGGTGTCAAAAAATATAAGATTTCCTGGAGCTTTGATCCGGAGATCGTTCGTACAGTATTTTTGCAATTGAAGGATTCCGAAGCTTATTTAGAATACTTACAGCAAGAAGATCGTTCGATCGGTACGGAAAAAGATATTATCAAGCATATCTTTAAAAAGATCATCCTGAAGTCGCCCGTTATTGAGCAGGTATTTGAAGAGAAATTCATCAACTGGCCAGTGGATAAGGAAGTATTGCAAGCCTTGATTGCGAAGACCTTTAAGAATTTTAGTTCTGAAGATCCGCGCAGAAATAAACTTGCTGAGATCACGCAAAACTGGAATGATGATAGCGATTATGTGATTGCATTATTAGGTAAGACAATTCGTAATACGAATGAATACCAGAAGCTTATCTCTGATAAAACGAAGAACTGGGAGTCAGATCGTATTGCACTAATGGATACTTTATTGATGCGTATGGCAATATGTGAGTTGGTTAATTTTCCATCTATTCCTGTAAAAGTAACAATAAATGAGTATATTGAAATTTCTAAGGTATTCAGTACATTGAAAAGTAACACATTTATCAATGGTATCTTAGATAAAATATTGAGCGATTTGAATCAACAAGGAAGAATCCAGAAGGCAGGTCGTGGTTTAAGAGATTAACATCAACTCTGATAAATAATTTATACGAATGAAAAACTTTGGCAAATATTCAGTTTTAGCTTTGTCGGCAGTACTTTTCTTTTCTTGTGGAAATGCACAAAAAGGAAAAGAAGAAGGGGCTAAGACAGCGACTGAAGCAACGGCTGCAGATAGTCTTTCTAAGGCGGCAGCACAATTGGGGAAAGTAGAGTTTGAAGAGTCCGCATTTGATTTTGGTCAGATAAAAGAAGGTGCACAGGTAAAACATACCTTTGTGTTGAAAAATACGGGCGATGCACCTATTATACTATCGAAAGTGACGGCCTCATGTGGTTGTACACAACCTGAATTTTCGAAAAGTCCTATTTTGCCAGGTGGAAAATCGGAGATCCATGTTACTTTTAACAGCGAAGGACAGGTTGGCAAACAACAAAAAATCATTACGATTCAATCGAATGCTTCCAATGGTTTGACAACAGTGCAGCTAAAAGGTGAAGTATTAGCAAAATAACACATTATTAAACGATATAATAGAAGATGAACACAGTATTATTACAAGCCGCGGGTGGCAATATGATGAGTTTTTTACCAATGGTTTTGATTATCGTGGTATTTTATTTCTTCATGATCAGACCGCAGATGAAGAAACAAAAAGATCACAAAAAATATATTGAAGAACTTGGCGTAAACTCTAAAGTTGTTACGACAGCTGGTATTCACGGACGTATTGTAGAAGTGTCAGACACTACTTTCTTAGTAGATGTAGGTTCAGGCGTAAAAATCCGTTTCGATAAATCAGCAATTGCTTTAGATGCATCTAAAGCTGCTAACAACACTGAAAAGAGCGCTTCATAAGCTTTTTCTTGAAAGAAATGAAAGCCAGTTTTCGTAGAAAACTGGCTTTTTTTATGTACTGATCAAACCTTTATCGTACCCAGGTGCAGACTGTCTGTATTATCTTCACCATAGCGCTCCAAAAAAAAGATAAAGACTTCATAGGTCACTTCCTTTTTATGTGCCGGAATATGAACATCTTGTTTGCCGGATATTAACTTTCCTTTCGAGTCATTTTCCAAAAGGGGATATTCAGCCTTATGATCCGCTGCACTGTACAGAATTAAGAATGAATCATAATTCCCCGTGTCAAACTTCTTCTCCAAATAAGCATCGTATTCCCAAGTAACCTGTAGCACTTGGTTCTCCTGATCGAAATCCATCGTGTAGGAAGTGATGGGATTGGGGCTTCCCTTGGCAATCATAAATTTCTGCCAGTCAATCACAAAACCGTGCCCTTCCTGAATGAGCGCGTGGTTCAAATTATAAGACATCGCGACATCATAGGCTCGTTTAGGATAACTGTACGCCTTATAGCCTTTCTTGATGATCGGATTTAATAGGCTAATATGCGATCTCACAGTTTTGAAGCGTGTTCTACTGAGCAACTGCTCCGGAGTGGGCTCCCGTTTTTTAACGCGAGGGAGAGAGCGTACATAATTTCCTGTTTTAGTGGACACAAACACAACAGAACCTGCTTTCCCGGAAACAGTTCCATTAACGCCATTTTTGATGATTGCCATAATTTATTAATTATGTTATAGATAATTAAGATAAGCATTAAAATGGAAACATACGAATACCACAGTATACCTAGTCACAATCTTTAATCTATATTTAGACAGTAATCAGTCATTGTTCATTCAGTCTACACTGAGCAAGCACTGAACGATCACTGAACAAACACTGAACAAGCACTGTAAAATAACCTAATTTGGTTACCACCTAGTCTTCGCTTGCTGCGCCTAAAAAATAAAAGAGAAGAAAGGGAAGGTGTACGACTATGTAACAAAAAAGAGTATAGCAAGAAATATCTATTAGGCTCTATTTCCCTGCTGACACCATGCTGTCAATTGAGCTTCTAACTTTGTGAAAAAGAATGCTATGAAAAATCTCAAACCATTTGATGGGCAACATTGTGAAACAACGGCAACTGGTACATTATTGAGACATATAGGCATTGAACTTTCAGAGCCTATGCTTTTTGGACTGGGGGAAGGGCTTAGTTTTATCTATTGGAAAATGAAAACAATGGATTGTCCATTTTTAGGTGGGCGGATCAAAACGGATCTCCTGACACAGTATATCTGCAAAAATCTCGGTCTCAACCTCAGAGTTCATGAAACTTCTTCAAAAACAAAAGCTTGGGAGGCTGTGCGGGAGCTCTTGGATGAGGGGCAACCGGTAGGCTTAAAACTCGATGCCTATTACCTGGAATATTTTACAAAGTCATTTCATTTTGCGGGGCATTATGTGGCCATTTATGGCTATGACAATGATAACGCCTACTTGGTGGATACGAGACAGCAGGGCGGTAACGTGCAGACGTCCCTTGTGAGTTTAGCTTTAGCTCGGGCAGAGAAAGGACCTATGTCTTCCAAAAATCTGTATTACACGATAACAGGTAGTGGCGGGGATCTTGACCTGAAAGAAATGCTGATTGCTGCATTGGTCAATAATGCAAAGGAATATCTTGCACCGCCCATCAGCAATATTTCGTATAAAGGAATTTTGAAGAGCAGTGAAGAAGTGATTAAATGGTACAAGACGAGTAAAGCAATAGAAAGTGAGTTTAAAATGGCTGCAGATTTAATGGAAAAAGCGGGTACTGGAGGTGCTTTGTTTCGAAATCTGTATCGCGACTTTGTAAAGGAAAGCTACGATCTCCTCGGAATAGAACAACTCGCTGTGGTTCATCAAGAGTTTGTACAGATTGCATTATTGTGGACGTCCCTGTCGGAATTGTTTAATCAAATTTCTGAGACAGCCAGTTTCGATGTTGTCCAGCAAGCGTCAGAAATTTTCAAAACCCTTGCCGCAAAAGAGAAAAATGCAATGGAAATATTGGCGTCTCTAAGATGAAATGCAGATAAGGACGTTGATTTTTACGCAAATTGATTAAGTTTGTATCATGGCGAATGCAGTTCGAATAAATAAGACCCAACGGCGTAAGATTAATGTCTTCGTGCGTTGTGTTGGAATTTCGTTGTTAGCTTGGTTATTGTTTTCGATCTCCAACCAATATACTGTGTCCGTCAAGGCGGCAATTGAATATGTCAATCTTCCCGAGAAACGGGCATTTCACCCGCAGCAATCTGATACGGTAAAAGTGAAGCTCGAAATGACGGGATGGCAATTTCTATTTTCAAAAGCTGCTTTGGAAACTCCGAAAGTTCAGGTGGACCTGAGTTCTTTAAAAACCAAAGACTGGATTGTCTTTTCCAATCAATTGGGTTTTATCAACCGGCAGTTTCCGCATGAACAGCGCGTAGTGTCTGTCAGTCCGGATACCTTATTTTTCGATTTTTCCAAACAGACCCAGCGTAAAGTGCCTGTCAGACCGCAGGCCAATATCGGCTTTAAGCGTGGTTATGGTTTTATTGCAGATACTAAAGTTACCCCCGCTTATGTGACCATTACCGGACCCTATGAGGACGTTTCCGCAATTGAGTACTGGGAGACTGATACCGTTAGAGGAAAAGAAGTGGAAACCGATGTTCGGACGGTGGCGAACCTAGCCCGTAATCAAAAAGCAAATATTAATGTCTATCCCACGTCCGTCGAAGTATTGATGCCTGTAGGAGAGTTGGCGGAGAAAGTGATTGAATTACCGGTGAAGGTTGAAAATGGACAACGTTATAGTTCCGTTAGGCTTAGCCCGAGCAAAGTTGTCGTGACGGTGTTAATGTCCGTAAAAGATTATAATAACTATACCGCGCGTGATTTCGAAGCTGTGGTAGATTTGTCGGACTGGGAGAAAAATGAGGTTCAATATTTACCCATTTTGCTGACAAAGGTACCCGAATATTGTAAGATAATTAGCGTTGTTCCTCAAAACGTGGACTTTTTTGTACGTAAATAACGATTTTAATGAAGATTGGAATAACAGGCGGAATAGGATCCGGTAAAACATTTATCTGTCAGCTTTTTAAAGCTTTGGCAGTACCTGTTTACAATGCCGATGACGAAGCGAAGAAACTGATGAATACGGATTTACGGATCAGGGAAAGTTTAATTGCTGCTTTCGGTGAAGCTACCTATAAGGATGGTATACTGGACCGGACTTTTTTGGCGCAGCAGATATTTTCCGACAAAGCAAAACTCGACCTTGTGAATGGAATTGTCCATCCCATTGTCATCCAGGCAGCTAAGGACTGGGCCGAGCAACAAAAGGCACGTTATTCGCTCAAAGAGGCGGCTCTCTTATTTGAAAGTGGTTCGTATAAAGATCTTGATTATACCATATTGGTCACAGCACCTTTATCGATACGTGTTAAACGGGTGATGGAACGGGATGGGGTAACGGAAGAACAGGTCATGGAACGTATCAGTAAGCAGCTAACGGATGAAGAAAAAATAAAAATGGCCGACTTCGTCATCATCAATGATGGAACCACTCCGTTATTGCCACAGGTGTGGACTTTACACCAGAAATTCCTAAAATAATACTATGTCTATCATATTAGCTGACTTCTTAGTCAGAAAGCCAGAAGGTTATTACTGTCGTTATGGCGATTTTTTTATTGATGCCAGCACGCCTGTAGTGCACAATGTTGTATCCCATGCTCATGGCGACCATGCCAGCTCGGGACATGATTATGTGTATGCTACGCAGGCCACTTCACTGTTTATGACTTATCGTTATAAACAAAATCGAAAAGATTCGTATCAGGTAAAGCTATTCAATACTCCTTTTAAAATAGGCGCAGTCGAAATCACATTTTTGCCGGCAGGTCATATCCTTGGTTCAGCACAGATCCTAATGGAATACATGGGAGTACGTTATTTATATACGGGGGATTACAAATTGCAATCCGATGATACATGTGAACCTATCGAAATGCAGCAGGCTGATGTACTCATTACTGAAAGTACTTTTGCAAATCCTGACATTATCCACCCTGATCCTGCCGAGGAGATAAAAAAGCTTGATGCGCACGCCAGTAATATATTATTGGGCACTTATGTGCTGGGTAAGGCACAGCGAGTTACTGATTTGATCAACAGGTATTGTCCGGACAGAAAGGTACTTGTGCATAGTGGAATACTGCCCTACCATCGTCTTTACGACCAGCATGGGCTGAAAAAAATGTGCTATGAACCTTACAATAGAAAAGAAATGAAGCAGGGTGAACAGAACAAAGTTTATCTGGTACCACCAATGACCTTTAATAGTTATTTTAGGGCAACCAAAGTATTGCGTGCATTCGCTTCCGGTTGGAAACGTCTGCAGGCACAAAATGATATCGAATTGTATATTTCGGATCATGTGGACTGGAATGACATTCTTCAATATATCAAGATGGTCAACCCCAAAGAAGTTTGGACACTTCATGGTGATGGTACTATTTTAAAAAGTTATTTTAAGGAGAAATTGATCGTTCGCGACGTACTTTCAGTATAGATATCAACTGGATGGTATCGAAAAACCATGTTCAATGAGAGATATGGATCAATGAAAGTGAATAGACCACTTAGAGGAATATCTCCAGTAAGACGTTTAAACCAATCTTGGAAACTCCGCTGATAGACACAGCGGAGTTTTTTATTTCATATTGACAATTTTGTCTACGATATAGACTGTATTTCCACGCCAGGGAAGCACACCATGATATTCCTTGTAGCGGAGATCGAAATATTTTCCGCTGTTGAGTTCTAATTGGCGGAAGATAGAATCATCTTCGATAGAAAATTCAAATTGATTGCTGGCTATACCGCCAGTTTTGATGCTTCCAAATCCTTCCTGGATGAGTTTGCCTTCGTAGGTCTTAAAAATATTGCCCTTTTTTACAGCATAATTAAGATACCCGGACTTTACACCCTCACCGAATACATAATAATACTTCCAGTAGACATAGGAGCCACCCCCGACCAGCAGAAAAAGTATCAGGAAGAGTAAAAACTTCTTAAACCCGGATTTTTTCTTTTTTTGTTCTGGCAAATTTTCCATAATGCATGAATATTAAGTCCTTGTGCTATAGTTGATGAGACTATCAGGGGAATAGATGATTGTTTGCCCACCGTATAGTTTCACCTAAAGATAAAAAATTAACAGCATAAATACGAATGAATTATTATGGACATACTTGATTGTTTGCTTTATGCTGATTTACTAATTCTATTAGTTATTTTATGGATTTTGCGCGCTGTAATGCTAATTTTTGTAAATTTGGATAATGGATTCGGCACAGGTACATCGCAAGATAATTCATTTGGATATGGATGCATTCTATGCATCTGTAGATCAGCGTGATTTTCCCGAATATCGGGGAAAGGCAATTGCTGTAGGTGGTTCACCGGATGGAAGGGGAGTGGTTGCAACGGCCAGTTACGAAGCGAGAAAATTTGGCGTTAAATCTGCTATGAGTTCGCGGAAGGCTCTTCAGTTGTGTCCCCATATTATTTTTACCTACCCACGTTTTGATGTTTATCGGCAGGTTTCGTATCAAATTCGGGAGATTTTTCTCCGTTATACCGACTTGATTGAACCGCTCTCGCTCGATGAAGCTTATCTGGATGTTACTGTAGATAAACAGGGCATTGGTTCGGCGATTGATATAGCCAAAGCGATTAAAGATGCGATAAAGGATGAGTTGAATCTGACTGTATCTGCAGGAGTTTCCGTCAATAAATTTGTTGCAAAGATTGCTTCAGATATGGATAAACCTAACGGTTTAACATTTATTGGTCCATCGAAAATTGTCAAATTTATGGAATCGTTGCCTGTAGATAAATTTTTTGGAGTGGGAAAGGTGACTGCAAAAAAGATGCATGAATTGGGGCTGTTTACCGGGCTCGATCTAAAAAAACAGCGTGAAGAGGATCTGGTGCGTTGGTTTGGAAAGACTGGTCATTTTTTTTACCGGATTGTGCGTGGGATTGACGATCGTCCTGTCGTTCCTAATCGTAGCAGTAAATCGATCGGTATTGAGGATACTTTTGGAGAAGATGTTGAAGCTTTTGAAGAATTAAATAGCATTTTACAGCGACTATGTAAACAGTTGTGGACACGCATCGGGAAGAAGGAAATTTCTGGCAGGACTTTGACCTTGAAAATTAAATATGCCGATTTTATTCAATTGACACGGAGCATGACCATAGAAAGCAGTTTTGATTCGGAAGACAAAATTTACGCGACGGCCCATAGTTTATTGAGTAAAGTCGAGCTTGTAAACAAAGTAAGGCTATTGGGGGTTTCGGTATCTAACTTCGTTGAAGAAACGGATTTCCCAAAGGAAGGGATACAGCTGGCACTTTTCGAGCATCGTCCTTAGCAGGAGATCATCTGATTAATCAAGTCATCGGTAAACCGTGTTGTATGAAAGATCTGAATTAAGCTTGTTACAGGCAAAATCGTTGTTATTTGCCGCAATTCTTTATCTTAGCCAAAATAATTAATAAACATATCCAAAAATTAATGAATACGGTATCAAGAGTACTCTTAGGTGCGTCTATCGTTTTTTTCGTGCATGACCTTGGTTTCGCACAGAAGAAGTTGGATTTTGCTCAATCCTGGGGGCAAAAGCAATCTTTGACAGTTCGTACAAATCAGTATCCTGGCTGGGCAGACGGGACGGCTTACCTGGAGAATGATGTTAACGATGGTCGTTTGTATCAGGTCAATATTAAATCAGGAAGCAGAAGCATTTATACAGTTCCTGCCAAAGAAGGAACTGTTGTTTATGTCGAGAATAACGATATCTTCCTAAAGAGCAGTGATGGGGTAGCGAAAAAGCTCACCAACTCGCCCGAGGTTGCTGAACAGAATCCGACCCTATCTCCAGATGGTAAATTCGTTGCTTTTACGCGTAAAAGTAACTTGTACAGTGTCGATGTGACTTCGGGAAAGGAAATGCAGTATACAAACGATGGCACTGACGTGATCTACAATGGTTGGTCATCCTGGGTATATTACGAGGAGATTCTTGGACGTCCAACAAAATACAAAGCTTTTTGGTGGTCTCCGGACAGTCGTAAAATTGCTTTTATGCGTTTCGATGATACAAAGGTTCCCATGTTTCCTATTTATTCGTCCAAAGGCCAACACGGTTATTTGGAAGAAACAAGATACCCTAAAGCGGGTGATCCAAATCCAGAAGTTAAAGTGGGCATAGTTCATCTTGAAGGAGGAAAAGTTACCTGGGCTGATTTCAACGAAAAAGATGATCAGTATTTTGGTCAACCCTACTGGGCTTTTGATAGCAAAAATGTCATGGTGCAGTGGATGAACCGGGATCAGAATAATTTAAAGTTCTATCAAGTGGACCCAAATTCTGGTTCGAAAAAGGAAATCTACGATGAGCGTCAGTCTTCATGGATCAATTTAGATCACGATGAGCGCATCACGTACCTTGCTGACAATAAATATTGTATTTTAAAATCAGATAAAACAGGTTGGGCCCACTATTACCTCTACAAATTGGATGGGACTTTAGTGAACCCCATTACTTCCGGTGAATGGCAGGTGACCGAATTGAAACGGATCGATGAAAAAAATAAGGTGATCTATTTCACTGCACGTAAAGAGAATTCGGCACGATTTGATTTGTACCGCGTTGATTATTCGGGTAAAAACCTGAAGCGTCTAACTTTCGGGGAATACTCCCATGATGTTAATGTATCTCCTGATGGCAAGTATTTTATTACTAAATACTCCAATGTGAGTACACCAGACCGCTTTGCGTTGTTAGATAATCAAGGGAAAGTTGTTCGTCAGCTGGCAGATAGTAAAGCTGCTGATTTTGCTTCTTATACCTATGGGAAGACTGAATACTTACATATTAAATCGGATGATGGACTGTTTGATCTTCCGTTGACTATTACTTATCCGACAGATTTTGACAAATCAAAAGTTTACCCGGTCATATTTAGCATCTACGGTGGACCTGATGCTGGAACGGTAAAAGATACCTGGAAAGGAACGGGTAACCAATATTGGGCAAGTGCGGGTATTATTCAAGTTTCGGCTGACCACCGCGCCTCGGGTCATTTCGGCAAACAAGGCGTTGCCTATATGCACCGCAATCTTGGTCACTGGGAGATTATTGATTATTCAACCATTGTAAAGTGGTTAAAATCACAGCCATGGGTCGCTAAAAACAAAGTACTTATCACAGGACATAGCTATGGTGGCTATATGACTTGTTTGGCGATGACAAAGGCCGCTGATGTATTTGATTTCGGTATTGCTGGTGCTCCGGTAACTTCTTGGGACCTGTACGACAGCCATTATACCGAAAGATGGATGGATACACCGCAGGACAATCCGGAGGGTTATAAAGCCGGTTCTGTCTTAACTTATGCAAATAATTACAAGGGAGTGTTGCGTATTATGCATGGCGATATGGACGACAATGTACATTTACAGAATACGATCCAGCTGGTGGATAAATTGACGGATAGAAGTATTCCTTTTGAACTCATGATCTATCCTGGCAGCCGCCATGGGTTTGAACGTTCGAAAAGTAAATACGATTCCAATGAACGTGCACGTTTTTACTACCAATATTTATTGGAGAAACCGCTTCCTAAAGAATTTAAATAGGAATCGGAAGACCAAAAGTTTAAAATCCTTTGTCCATTTGGACAGGGGATTTTTTTTTATGTTAAATATTACAAAAAAAATGATTTTTATGGGAGTGTAAATTGTTGAAAATTAAAAAATATGGCATCTTTGTAGAAGTTTATTCGAAGAAAAAATGATTCAATTCCTAAAGGAAAGTACTTTTGCCGTTAATGAGGTTTTTAATAAGTCTTTGGAGTTGCTGAAAAAGCATTATTTTTCAGTGGCCGGGCTTTGTTTTCTGCTGTTTGTGACTTCCGGTCTTTCTAATTATCTCGCAACTACGATCAGTGATTTTAATGTGGTATTGAGTGGTTTTATGGCGTTTTTTTTCATGGTGATGTATTTTGGATTGAACATGACTTTATTTAAGTACATTTTAAGTCTGATTGATGGAAATCATGATAAGAAACTGATCCAATGTATCCCCAGTTCAAAAGAGCTTGTATACTTTTTTGGCGCCATGTTAAGTATTATGGTGCTTTCTATAGCACTGCTGATGATTTTAGGGGCCGTCTCTTTACCCTTCCTTTATCTCTTTGAGAATGGTGATAATCGTGTGGAGTTAATGGGCAAATTTACGATGTTCGTTGTTTTTATAGCGGCCATATTGACGTTCATTTTGATTATTAGGGTGGCATTTTACCCATTTTTCATTATTGATAAACACGCGGGAACGTTTAAATCTTTACGTTTCAGTTTTGCACTGACAAAAGGCAATGTATTCAAGCTATTATTGATTTTGGCTGTGTTTGCATTTTTTCAGTTGCTGCAGATGTATTTTAATTATTTAGAATATTACATAATTTTTATTATTTTGAACCTCGTGAGCTCTTTTTTGGTAGTACCTTTGGCTTGTATCGTCGTTTCTGTAGCTTATCGTTCAATGATGGCGGATTACCATGGGGGAGAGGATCCAAAGATTTTAAATAATATATTTTAATTAATAGAAAAGGTTTTGAGTAAAAAAGGAATTGCCATTTTAGGGGCAACGGGAAGTATAGGCACACAAGCCTTGGATGTGATAAGAGCCTTTCCTAATAAATTTGAGGCAATTGTTCTGACCTGTGGCAGCAATGCCGCATTATTGATTAAACAGGCCTTGGAGTTTAAGCCCAAAGCCGTCGTCGTAACAGATTCCCTTCAATATAGTCATGTAGAGGATGCTTTGCAAGGGCAGGGTATCGCCGTCCTTTTTGGTGAGCCCGGGTTGATGGAGGTTGTTCAGTATGAAGAAGTTGACATTGTGTTGAATGCAATTGTTGGATCTGCGGGGCTGAAACCTACTGTTAAAGCCATCCAATCCAAAAAAGATATTGCACTGGCCAATAAGGAGACGCTGGTCGTGGCTGGAGAACTGATTATGGCCTTAGTGAAAGAATATGGCGTTCGTATGCTCCCTGTGGATTCAGAGCATTCAGCGATCTTTCAGTGTTTGGCGGGTGAGGAGCATAATCCGATCGAGAAAATCTACGTCACCGCTTCGGGTGGACCCTTTCGTGGTAGAAAGAGGGCCGATCTGCTGCAGGTGACCAAAGCTGAGGCTTTAAAACATCCAAATTGGTCGATGGGTGCCAAAATTACGATTGATTCGGCATCCCTGATGAACAAAGGACTCGAAGTGATTGAAGCAAAATGGCTTTTCAATCTATCCATAGATCAGGTCGACGTCATCGTACATCCACAGTCTATCGTACATTCGTTGGTGCAGTTTCAGGATGGTTCCATGAAGGCTCAAATGGGTGTGCCTGACATGAAATTGCCGATTCAGTATGCATTGACTTATCCGGCACGTTTTGAAAATAGTTTTGAACGTTTTAATTTCATGGATTATCCAACCCTTAGCTTTGAGAAAGCAGATATGGAAACTTTCCGAAATTTGGCCCTAGCTTATGAGAGCTTACGTGCCGGGGGAAATAGAAGTTGTGTGTTAAATGCTGCCAATGAAGTTGTTGTGGAAGCTTTCCTAAAGGATCAAGTTGGTTTTTTGGAGATGAGTGATCTTATTGAACAGACGTTAGATCAAGTAGAATTTATTGCGACCCCGACATTGGATGATTATCTGGAGACGGATCGCCTCGCAAGAATAATAACGAAGGAAATAATCAAAGATTAAATTTTAAAAAGCATACATGGGTGTTTTAATTATGGTCGGACAAGTGATTTTAGGCTTGTCAATTTTAATTGTTCTACATGAGTTAGGACATTTCTTAGCAGCACGTGCATTTGGTATCAAGGTAGAAAAGTTTTATCTATTCTTTGATGCATGGGGAGTGAAATTATTTAAATTCAATTATAAAGGATGTGAGTATGGTATTGGCTGGTTGCCTTTGGGCGGCTATGTGAAGATTGCGGGTATGATCGATGAATCGATGGATACCGAACAGTTGAAGGGGGAGCCACAGCCATGGGAATTTAGATCAAAACCAGCTTGGCAACGTTTAATCGTAATGCTGGGTGGTATTATTGTCAATATTGTCGTTGGTGTCGTTGTCTTTTGGATGCTAACTTTTAAAATGGGCAATACCGACATCAAAATGGATCAAATGGTCAACGGTATTGTTCCGGGATCTATTGGGGAGTCTATTGGTTTGAAAGCTGGAGATAAAGTAATCTCAATCGATGGTCACCGTGTAGAGAATTATTCAGAGCTGATCAGTTCTAAAGTATTGATGGGGGGGGTGACCCTTGCTGTTGAACGGGATGGCGCTACAACAGACATCAAAGTTCCAGCAGATTTATTGAATACGCTTTCTGACAAAAAAGGTGAGAAGTTTATCGAGCCTCGTGTTAAAACAACAAGTGTTGCTGAAGTAAGTCCAGGTTCTGTAGCCAGCAAAATGGGCTTTGCGAAAGGAGATAGCATTATTGCTGTCAACGAGATACAAGTGCCATTCTTCGACCAATTTAAAGCGCAAATAAAGGCAAATATCAATAAAACTGTTGCGATTAAGGTGTTGCGTAAGGGAGCTGAAGTTTCGTTGCAAGGAAGTGTTCCTGCAGATGCGATGTTGGGAATAGGTATTAATCGTGATTATTCCATCAAATCTTTTACAACGAAATACACGTTGATGGAGGCATTTCCAATCGGCGCAAAGAAAGCATTTACGGTGATTACCGATAACGCAAAAGGATTTGGTAAAATTTTCAAAGGTGAAGTGCGTGCAGATAAAGCACTATCAGGGCCTATTGGTATCGCTACCTTATTCGGTACGGAAGTGGACTGGATCCGTTTTTGGTCTTTGGTAGGAATGTTATCTATGGCTTTGGCGTTTATGAATTTATTACCTATTCCAGCTTTGGATGGTGGTCACGTATTGTTCTTATTGGTCGAGATGATCCAAGGCAAACCACTGAGTGAAAAATTCCTTGAAAAAGCACAAATGGTCGGTTTCTTCATTCTTTTGGCTTTAATGGTCTTTATATTTGGAAACGATATTTTTAAGCTATTTAAATAGATTTAATTTGGTCAAACAGACAATACGCTGATGACATATTATATACCATAAAAAAGGGGCTTTTAGTCCCTTTTTTTATGGTATATAAGCGTTTACAGGAAACAGCTTTAAGTTCGGTTTGTAACATTAATCTATCTTATAAACTTTCATTTACTTTCATTCTGCCTGTTACTAAATATTAGACGAAGGTTTTTTGAACAATAAATTGTTTTTTTATATTGCATTTAAAAAACAATTTATCTAAGTTTGAACATGGATGGAAGAAATAGAGCAGATGTAAAGCCGGGTATGTTGGTTAATATAATCTTAAAAAAGGACCAACGTACAGGAAATCTAACAGAAGGCATTGTGAAGGACTTGCTGACATCCTCCTCCTATCATTCGAGGGGAATTAAAGTCAGGTTGACAGACGGCCAAGTAGGAAGAGTGGCTGAAATTATTGAAGATGATTTTTAGGAGATATTCTACCGATCTTCATTTCTCTTTATCTAATCTTTTCTAACGTTATTGACGCGAAGGTTTGCTACCTATGATGTTCTTGTTGTGTAAATCAAACTAAAAGTTTGTTGGATTGTTAATAGGGAACATTTTGAAATAAAATTTGTATTATAACATAATTATTGCTAACTTTTTTCTGTATTTTTTATTTTATTACATATTTATATAATATTGTTTTTATAATTAGTAAATGACAGCTTTCTCAAATGGATACCAAAAATAAATGTACGGTTGTCTATGCAGATGATGCGATGATTCATCATGTGTTGATGCGAGCTATGGCTCAATCTCATTTATTGGATTTGGTTTATTGTGCTTCCAATGGTAGGGATTTACTCGACTACCTCAATGAGAATGAGCATGATCTTCCCGAAATATGTATACTGGATTTACACATGCCTGTATTAAACGGAATTGAAACGGCAAAAATCGTGAAGGAAAGATTTCCGTCGATCAGAATATTTGGGCTGACATCGAGTAGTGATGAAAATGAACGGATGGAGTTGCGGGATGCAGGTGCGGAAGAGATCTTTTCGAAGGAACAGATGCCCCTATTGATGAAACAACTTGCTCCCAAGGCATAGAAAAATAGAAATAAAGAAGAAGCCTAACAACAGTTAGGCTTCTTCTTTATTTTCTAAGGCATCCTTGAATTTCAGAAGTCTAATCCAGGATGGGCATTTGCTCAAATCTTTTTTCCATAATCCAACATGGATAAAACTTGTGCGCAAGAAACGCTGCACATCGAAGACTTGCATGTCTTGCTGTATTTCGAGTGTTTCCGGCAAGTCTTTGGATTGAAAATATTGTTGTAATTCTTCTGGCGTCATACAACAAAAATAAAGTTTTAAATCCTTATCTCCAACCTCCACCCAGTGCTCGGTATAGATCTACAAATGCATCTAAATGCTGTTGTCTTAATTCGACGAGATCCAGGTCACTGTTCAGGGCGTTGCTTTGTGCTGTAATGACCTCTAAATAAGTTGCGTAACCACTTTTAAAGAGTAAGCTCGCATTTTTGACCGCTAAATGTGCATTATCGACTCTATCTTTTGCCAAAGATAGTTGTTCACGTTGCTTGTCGACCGTGACCACCGCGTTAGACACTTCGGCTACAGCTTCGACGACTTTCTGCTGTAATTGAATTTCGGCCTTATCACGTTCCAATTTAGCAACCTCATATTGTGTTTTCAATGTTTTGTTTTTGAAAATAGGTGTCGTTAAATTTCCGGTTATACCTCCAAGCAATGCTCCGGGGATATTGAACCAGTTTTTGGGGAGCATGCTATTGACACCTAACACGCCACCTACAGTTAAAGATGGATAGCGCATGGCCTGCTGGATATTTGCGTTCGCATTGGCTGCCATCAATTGAAATTCAGATGATCGGATATCCGGTCTATTGCGGACAATCTCGATCGGAGATCCAAGGGAGATGTCTTTGCTCTCCGCGAAGAGATGTTCGTAAGAAGTGCCTCGTTTGATACTGTCCGGTAATTTTCCTGTGAGTGTATGAAGTGCATTTTCCTGGATGACAATTTCTTTTTCCAGTTCGGGAACAAGGGAGGCAGCTAATAGACGCTGTGATTGTGTTTGTTGGATAGCCAATGCCGTGATTTCCCCAGCTTCATATTGCAGCTTGATCATGCGGAGCGTACTGTCGTTTAATTGAACGTTACGTTTAGCGACTTCTATCTTGGCATCTAGCATCAAGAGATTGAAATAACCTTTAGCTACAGAAGTTATGATAGAGGTCTGTATTGCATTCTTTGCTTCCTGCGTATCCAGATACTCGGCTAGGAGCTGTTCCTGTTTACTTCCTATCTTCTTCCAGATATCTAGTTCCCAACTAAAATTAATGTCTGAGCCAAACATCGACTGATAGACGAACATATTTTGCGGAGCCTTTTCACCTTTGTGATCATAGTATTTGGTCAGCGGACCACTGCCAAAATCTTTGGATCGCCAGGTACGGTTTCCATTGGCAATGGTAGCATTTACACTAGGGAGGTAATTGGCCCTATTCTGCGCCAAAACCCGGTTTGAAATCTGCAAGTTGAGTAATGCCGTCTTCATCTCAAAATTATTTGCCAGGGCTGAATCAATCAATAGCTTCAACGTGGGATCATGAAAGAAAGATTTCCAATGAATCAGACCCATACTTGAAGTGTCTCCAAAATAATCCAAGGTATCGCCACGAAAGTTTTCCGGAAGGTTGAGTTTGGGCTGCACATAAGCTTTACCGACCTTACAGGCATTCATCATGCCTAATAGACCTACGATTATACATATTCCCGAAAGGTATTTTTTTATATTTTTCATTATTCTTCCTCTTCTTTAGCTAGTTTATCATGTAATTTTTCATCCAAACCTTTAAATACGACAAAGAGTACCGGGATGATAAAGATGCCGAATGCCACACCAAAGAGCATACCGCCAGCTGCGCTGAAACTGATAGAATGATTGCCGATTGCAGATGGTCCAACTGTCCACATCAAGGGTACTAGGCCGGCAACAAATGCCAAGCTAGTCATCAAGATTGGTCTTAACCTCAGTTTGGATCCACTAATGGCTGCTTCGACAATACTTTTGCCATTTTTGCGTTCCTGGACGGCAAATTCTACAATTAGAATCGCGTTTTTGGCCAAGAGCCCAATGAGCATAATTAGCCCTACCTGAACATAAATGTTGTTTTGAAGCCCAACAAGATTGATCACCGAGAAAACACCGATCAGCCCTACAGGTATAGATAACAATACTGCCCAGGGGAGAATATAGCTTTCATACTGAGCCGAAAGCAGGAAGTAGACGAACAGAATACTAAGTACGAAGATCAGGATGGTCTGTGAACCGGATTGACTTTCCTCGAAGCTCATGCCTGTCCATTCAAAACCGTAATTGCCCGGAAGTTTACTGTCGGCCAATTTTTGGATAGCCTGCATAGCATCATCTGTACTGTAGCCTTCAGCAGGAGTAATATTTACCGCAATTGCATTATACAAATTATAACGTGTAATGGTTTCTGGTCCCACTGTCTTTTCTAAAGTCAATATGGTATTGATAGGAACCATTTCGCCCTTATTGTTGCGTACAAAAATAGAATTGAAGGATTCGGGATCTTTGCGGAAATCGAAATCCGATTGGACATAAACACGATATTGACGACCGAACCTATTGAAATCACTCGCTTGTACACGTGCAAAGTAAGATCTGATTGTAGACATGAGATCTTTGATTTCTACTCCCAATGACTTTGCCTTCACTGCATCAATATTTACTTCATATTGCGGGAAATTTGACTTGAAACTCGTGTAGGCACTGCGTATTTCCGGCAGGGTATTGAGCTGGTTGATAAATGTGTCTGCAATGCTGTTAAAATCCCTGATGTCACCACCCATTCGGTCCTGCAGAACCATTTCAATTCCGGCAAAGTCCCCAAAACCCTGTACTGTAGGCCTAGGGAAAACGGTAAAGGTTGCTTCATTGATCTGGGATAGATCATTTCTGATGGTATCCATAAATGCATTAATATTTTTGATGTGCTCACGTTTGGCATGCGGTTTTAAGGTGATATATCCAGCGGCAAATGCCGGACTTGAACTTCCATCCAAGGCGTTGAAGCCCGAGACAGTTGTCATCCCGTTGATATCCTGTCTTTTCTTTAAAATGCTGTCCGCCCGGTGGAGTACTTCAGTTGTTCGGCTCAATGAAGCGCCGGGAGGGAGGGCAATATTGTAGGTGATAAATCCATCATCTTCCGTTGGGATAAAACTTTTGGGTGTATTGATCATAAAAATGACACCAAGTACTGTAATGAGAAGTAAGCCTGTCCAGGCTATTTTTTTATTCCTTAGCAGTATTGCTACAATAGAAACATAACGGGCAGTGAGCCGATCGAAAGAGGTATTGAATGCTTTAAAGAAACGATCTTTAAATTGGTTTATTTTGCCGGTCTTTTGATTGGTCTGATGGTTTGGGGCTTTAAGCAGGAGCGCGCATAAAGCCGGACTCAATGTCAACGCATTGAGCGCTGAAATCAGAATCGCCGTTGCCAATGTGTAGGCAAACTGCCGATAAAAGATACCTGCTGGCCCCTCCATAAATCCGACAGGCAAAAAGACAGCAGCCATGACCATGGTAATGGATAGGATTGCCCCTGTAATTTCGGACATTGTCGATAATGTGGCCGCTCTAGGCTTCAGGCCTGTACTGTGCATTTTTTCGTGGATGGCCTCAACGACGACGATTGCATCATCCACGACAATTCCAATGGCCAATACCAAGGCAAACATCGTCAAGACATTGAGGGAAAATCCAAAAAGCTGTAGAAAAAAGAAGGTTCCTACCAATGAAACGGGGATCGCAATTGCTGGTATCAAAGTGGATCTAAAATCCTGAAGGAAGATAAAGACAATAATAAATACCAGGATAAAGGCTTCAAAAAGTGTGTGCTCAACCTGGCTGATTGATTCATCGATCTGATCGCGTACAGAATAAGTCACTTCATAGTGTATGCCTTTTGGAAATGTTTTTGATTGTTCTTCAAGAACCTTTCTGACAGCAATATCAATATCATGGGCATTAGAACCACTGGTCTGTGTCAGATTGAGTGTAAGGCCCGGATGTCCATTTACCTTATTGTCGCTACTTAGATTTGTCGCACCAAATTCTACCCGTGCTACATCCTTTAAATAAAGTACCGAACCGTCATTGTTGGTTTTGATCACAATACTTTGGAATTCCTCTGGTGTGGTAAAACGCCCTTTGTGGCGTATTACAGTTTCGAAAGCTTCATCGGAAGTTTCTCCAAATTTACCGGGAGCAATTTCAAAGTTTTGGTCTTTTATGGCATTGGTCACATCCTGCGGAACGAGGTTGTAAAGAGCTAGCTTTTCGGGGTTCAACCAGAGTCTCATGGCATAATCCCGGGCTCCTAAACGCGAAACCTGTGCAACTCCATCTACACGCAGCAAAGGTCGCATCAGGTTAATCTGTGCATAGGCCTGGAGGAAGGTTTCATCATAAGCGCTATCCTGGTGATCGGAGTAGAGATTGATGGTCATGATGACACCAGTTTGCCGTGGCATGACAGTGATACCGGCTTCGTTTACTTCCGCAGGAATGGAACTGATCGCTTTGGAAATCCTAGTCTGTACATTGACGGAGGCAATATCCGGATTGGTACCTGTTTTGAAATAAACAGACACGCTTCCGGATCCTGAATTGGAAGCAGATGACTTTATATAAGTCATATCTTCCACACCATTGATGGCTTCTTCAATCGGGAGCAACACACTTTTTGCGACGGTTTCGGCATTAGCTCCCGGATAACTTAGTGAAACAAGCACACTCGGCGGTGCAATTTCCGGAAAGCGTGAGACGGGTAGCAGTTTTAGCCCGACTAAACCTAGGATAACCAGAATGATGGAAACCACAGTGGCTAATACGGGTCTATTTATAAATGTTTTTAGCATATAGATAGAATTTTAAACACGCTTCTTTCAGTGCATAGTAAGTATACCATACACAGGGTAGCCTGCAAAAATGATCGATAATTATTTTTGTAAAATCGGGGTTACTGGTGAGCCGTCAGTCAGTTTGTCAAATCCACTGGTAATAACGCGATCGTTTTCTTGCAATCCTGAGTAAACGATATAGTTGTTTTTACTTTTGCCCGTAAGCTGGATATTTCGTTTCTGCGCCTTATTGTTGTGGTCCAGTATATAGACAAAGGTTTTATCCTGCAGCTCATTAACAGCAATCTGAGGGATTTGGAGGACATCTTTTTTCACTTCGGCAATTTTGAGGGTACCACTGCTTCCGGATCGAAGTATATTGTCGTGGTTTTGAAATGTTGCGCGCAAGGAGATTGCTCCTGTAGTACGGTTGATCTGGCCGTTAACGGCGTCGACAATACCTTTTTTTGCGTATTCTTCGCCGTCAGCAAGAACTAAGGTGACCTCTGGAAATACGAGTTTCTGATTTTGATCATATTTTTTTCCTTCCAGACTGTCTTTCTTTGCCTGGGCTTTGGAAAAATAAAGGAAATCAGATTCATTCATGGAAAAATAAACATACACTTCCTGAATGTCCGAAAGATAGGTAAGGGGTTCTTTGTCCCCTTTTGATACCAAATTTCCGATACGTTTTGGGATCCGGCCAATATAACCACTTACCGGGGCTGTGATCACTGTAAAATCCTTACTGATCTGAGCCGAACGTACGGCTGCGATGGCTTGGTCCAGTGTTGCCTTGGCTACCTGATAGTCGGATTTGGCCGAAGCCAGTCTGACATCTGAAATAACGTCGTTTTGAACCAATGGTTTCAATCGGTCGACTTCGAGTTGGGCATTTTTAAGTTTGGCCCTAGCGACCTGTTCCGTAGCGACCATGTTATTGAGATTTTCCTGATAAGTAGAAGGATCTACTTTAAACAGCTTCTGGCCTTTTTGTACAAAAGAACCTTCATCAACATAAATTTCCTGAAGCAGTCCTTCTACCTGTGGGCGGACTTCTACGTTGACTTTACCTTCTATGGTTCCCAAATAATCCTTGATGGTGATCGCGTCTGATTTAGTAACCGTATAGACTGGCAAGGCTACATTTTTTTCATTGGTTTTATTTTCTTTTGAAGAACTTGAAGAACAACTTACCTGAGTGGCTAAGGCTGAACAAATCAATACGGATACTTTAAAAATAGATAATGTTTTTTTCTTCACAATGCTTGATTAATTTTTACGATATATATGTAGTGTAATATGAATATTACAATATAAACGTCAAATCGTTTGATTATTGTGAAGATTAACATTTGTTAACATCTCAAACATTAGTTAATAGTTGTTCAATTATTAATCAAAAATAATGTTTAATAGTTTTAAATGTTTGATAATTATTGTTTTATAGGTGAGATTCATCATATTTTCCCCTGAAGGAAAATATGATGTTGTTTGAACTGAACCTTAAAACTTAAGGTGTTTAACGGTCAATCCGTTATTGATAAGTTGTTTTAAAGCATCGATACCAATACTGATATGTGCTTCTACATATTTAGCTGTAACAGTGACGTCACTGACCGAAGTTTTAACTCCTTCGGGAACCATAGGTTGATCCGAAACCAGCAATAAAGCGCCTGTTGGAATCTTGTTGGCAAAGCCGACGCTAAATATTGTCGCTGTTTCCATATCGACACACATGGCACGGATTGATTTCAAATATTTTTTGAAAGCTTTGTCATGCTCCCAAACCCGTCTATTGGTTGTGTATACAGTTCCTGTCCAGTAGTCACGTTGGTGATCCCGGATCGTCGTCGATATTGCCTTTTGCATAGCGAAGGCGGGTAGTGAGGGGACTTCAGGTGGAAAGTAGTCATTGGATGTTCCTTCGCCGCGAATCGCTGCAATGGGTAAAATGAGTTCGCCTACCGGAATCTTTTTCTTGATTCCACCGGTTTTACCCAAAAATAAGACTGCTTTTGGAGCGATTGCTGCTAATAGATCCATAATGGTTGCAGCCATAGGGCTTCCCATTCCGAAATTGATGATTGTGATGCCTCCAGCGGTGACCGATTGCATCGGTTTGTCTTCTCCATAAATAGGAGCGTTGTCATGCATTTCTGAAAACAGGTGGATATATTTTGAAAAGTTTGTTAAAAGGATATATTCTCCAAACTCTTCTAAAGGTCTTCCGGTATAACGTGGAAGCCAGTTGTTCACGATTTCTTCTTTGGTTTTTAAACCTGGGGTGATCGGACTATTTACGGTATTCTTTGCACTTTTCTTTGTTGTCATAGTCATTAAATTTAATTTCTCGAATCTCTTATCTTCCTGTCAACATTCCATTATGGCTATGTTATTATTGTAATATAAGATTTTTAATTCTTTAAAAAAAAAATCCCGTTCAGCGAACGGGATTTTTTTTAAGCGACTTTAAGCTTTTTCAGATCGGACTTTTCAAATTTTTTCTTTGCATAGTCCAAGGTGATTTCTAATGCTCTCTGTCCCGTCTGCTCTTTTGTTGACGGAATTTCAAACATGGCATCCAGCATAATGGCTTCGCAGATACTGCGTAAGCCCCGGGCTCCGAGTTTAAATTCGTCAGCTTTGTCGACAATAAATGTATATACGTCAGGATCAAATTTTAGCTCAACACCTTCGTATTCGAACAATTTCTTATATTGTTTTACTAATGCATTCTTTGGTTCCGTCAAAATGCTCAGTAAGGTTCCCTTATCCAACGGATTTAAGTAAGTCAATACAGGAAGACGACCAATCAACTCTGGAATCAAACCAAAGTTTTTTAAATCCTGCGGTGTAATATACTTGTACAGATTGTTCAAGTCGATTTCCTCTTCGTCTTCATTCATTTTATAACCTACCGTTTGGGTACGTAAACGGTTTGCAATTTTCTTTTGAATACCGTCAAATGCACCACCACAGATAAACAGAATGTTACTTGTATTGACTGCGATCATTTTTTGATCAGGATGTTTACGGCCGCCCTGAGGTGGAACGTTAACAACCGTACCTTCGAGAATCTTCAATAAAGCTTGCTGCACACCTTCACCTGATACATCTCTCGTGATGGAAGGGTTGTCGCTTTTACGTGCAATTTTATCAATCTCATCGATATAGATAATACCACGCTCAGCGGAAGCTACATCGTAATCTGCAGCCTGCAGCAAACGTGTCAATATACTTTCTACATCTTCCCCCACATAGCCTGCTTCGGTCAATACAGTTGCATCTACAATACAGAATGGTACATTTAAAATCTTAGCAACAGTCTTCGCCAACAGGGTTTTACCTGTACCTGTTTCACCGACGATAATCAAGTTGGATTTTTCAATTTCAATCTCGTCTTTATCCACTTTCTGATTTAGACGTTTATAGTGATTATAAACGGCCACTGAAATTACTTTTTTCGCATCGTCCTGACCGATTACATATTGATCCAGGTGAGTTTTAATCTCTAAAGGGCGGATCAATTTCAACGCAGTCTGTAAGGTTTTGCTTTTTCGTTGTTTTAATTCTTCTGCCAAGATCTCGCCTGCTTGTTGGATACATCTGTCGCAGATATGCGCTCCGTTACCAGCAATAAGCATCTGGGCTTCATTTTTGCTTATCCCACAAAACGAACAATGAATGTCTCTATCGTTATTCTTTGCCATTGTTATTTAATAATCTCCTTCTTAGGAAGTAAAATCTCGTCAATCATACCGAATTCTTTGGCTTCATTAGCTCTCATCCAGTAATCACGATCTGAAGATTTTTCTACCCATTCGTAAGTTTGTCCAGAGTGATCTGAAATAATGGTGTATAATTCTTCTTTTAATTTCATCATTTCACGTAAGTTGATTTCCATATCGGCTGCAACTCCCTGAGCACCTCCAGAAGGTTGGTGAATCATTACCCGTGAATGACGTAAGGCTGCACGTTTACCTTTCGCGCCAGCAACCAAGAGAACAGCTCCCATAGATGCCGCAATACCTGTGCAGATGGTTGCTACATCGGGCGTGATATATTGCATGGTGTCATAAATACCTAAACCAGCATATACGCTTCCACCTGGTGAATTGATGTAGATCTGGATATCGCGTTGTGCATCGGTAGACTGTAAAAACAAGAGCTGTGCCTGGATAATATTGGCAACTTGGTCGTCGATACCGCTACCTAAAAATATGATACGATCCATCATCAAACGCGAAAATACATCCATCTGAGCAACGTTCAATTGACGTTCTTCAACGATGTAAGGCGTAAGGTTTGTCGGAATGCTAGTCTCTGTGCGAGCAATGAAGCTATCAACATGTTGACTTCCAATACGGTGATGCTTTACTGCATATTTTCTGAATTCGTTTTTATCTATATTCATCTTTTTATTTTTTTCTATTCTATAGGACTAATATAAAACTATATTTTAAAAATCAAATAAATTGAAAAGATGTTTTACATCTACTTTACATTTTTTCATTATAGCTCCTATTAACGAAGTTGGATATCTTTCATAGAATTTGCTTTTTATCTATTTCAAGCATAGCTCCTTAACCGATTTCGTTATAGCTCGGCAGATCGTTTAAAAATTCATAAGACTCCGTGTTAAAGTCCACTTTACAATAATAATGATTTATTCCATTGCTCACTAATAAGTATGGGATGCGGTGAACTGTGTTGTAATTTGCAATCTGCTCGAATACCTGCTGGGTAATTTTTATATGCGGCGCTTTAAATTCAGCCAAAACGACCTTATGCCCACTGCTATTGTAAATCAACAAATCGCTCCTTTTTTGAAGGTTATTCAATTTCAATCCGCCTTCGATATTCATGAGTGATTTTGGGTAATTTTTCATGAGAGACAAATAGTTGATCCAATGTTGTCTAACCCATTCCTCCGGTGTTAATACCAAGTCCTTTTTTCTGAGCTCGTCAAAGATGTAAATTGCATTATTCTTTTTGGATATTTTAGCTTTAAACGGCGGCAAGTTCAATGGAGTCGGTGAAAACATATACAAATATACTAAAATTTTAGCAAAAAAAGTGAATCATCCAAGGGGGTAAAACTGTACTTTTTCTGAAAATAATGGTGTTTATTAACTAGAGCGCACCTTCGAGTCATTTTCATGGCTACTGATGCTTGCAAAATCACAGGGGTTTTTGGGTTAAGATATTCAGCGCTTAAAATCAATTGTTCAACGCAATGGTATGACATGGATCGGGTATAAAAGCGTAACTTTGCAGCATTTGACATCATTGTTTCCCGTTAAAATCGTAATTTCGCCTATGCTAAACTACCAACCTTTTATGAGGTAATGGATAAATGAATGAAGATACAAATAAGGAATAAAATAAATACATATGAATATAAACCCGATCCTATCCGACATTAAGAACAGGTCTTTTAAACCAGTGTATTTATTGCAGGGAGAGGAAAGTTATTTCATTGATACCATTGCTGATGCGCTGGAAGCTACGGTATTGAACGATGCGCAGAAAGGTTTTGATCAATCTATTTTTTACGGAAAAGATATTGATATGTCTACCATCGTTAATGCAGCAAAGCGATATCCCATGCTGAGTGACTATCAGGTTATTCTTATAAAGGAAGCGCAGGAACTGAAATGGAAATCGGATACTGAGGAATTATTGACCAAATATCTAGAGCATCTTACACCAACGACCATCCTTGTATTTTGTTTTAAACATGGCAAATTTGACAAACGCAAAAAGATCTATAAAGTCTTCGAAAAAACAGGACTTGTGGTTGATGCTGCCAAGCTATATGACGATAAGGTGGCGCCGTGGATTGGAGGATATGTAAAGGATGCTGGGTGGCGTATTCACCCGCAAGCTGCCGTAATGATTGCAGATTATCTTGGTAATGACCTGTCCAAAGTTTCCAATGAACTTGACAAGCTGATGCTGAATGTTGCAAAAAGTCAAGAGATAAGCACGGAAGACGTTGAACGAAATATTGGAATCTCCAAAGATTACAATGTCTTTGAATTAAATACTGCATTGGCCAAGCGAAATGCCTTAAAAGCCTATCAAATCGTCGATTATTTTGTGGCCAATCCCAAAAATAATCCCCTTGTGATGGTTATAGGACAGATTGCTACCTACTTCACCAAGATTCTCAAATACCATTATTTGATAGACAAGTCAGTGGCGGCAAAAGAATTGGGTGTACATCCATTCTTTTTGAAGGAGTACGAACTTGCAGCGAGAAACTACAACAGACGAAAAACCTTCGATGTGCTCAACGTATTGAAGGAGACAGATTTAAAATCCAAAGGCGTCAATGTGCCGAGCAATTTTAACGGTGAGGAGATCCTAAAAGAAATGGTCTATCGGATACTAAATTAATTTCCATTAAAATATAAAAACACCAGAAATGGTGTTTTTTTTTACATAAAATTCATAATTAAACATTTGTTTAAATTAAACGTTTGTTTAACTTTGTCGCGCATTTAGCGGGAACGTATCTTTTCTGCGCTATAAATATGCGATTGTATTGATAAAAGATAGGGGTTTTAAATGGAATTTAACGAGAAACAGATTGATATCCTTCTTGCGGCTGAGCGTCTTTTTGCAACCAAAGGGTTTGATGGAACTTCTGTTCGCGACATCGCCCATGAGGCGAATGTAAATGTGGCGATGATCAATTATTATTTTGGCTCGAAAGACAAGTTACTGGACACTTTTTTTGAATGGCGTGTTCCTGACTTTATGATCAATGTGGATGAGTTAGGCCTTATTGATAATGCGTTGGATAAAATCGACGCCATGGTGGATCGATCGATCAAATCAATGAATTCGCATCGTAAATTGTATCATATCATCACGATCGAGAGTTCTCTAAAGCAGCGTATGCTTATCTCTGAAGCTTTTAGAAAGCTGAAATTACATAATCTGGAGGTGATCTCGTCAGTGATCAATGAAGGTGTAAGGCAAGGGGTTTTTAAAGAAGGATATGATCCTATTTTGATCCACTCGATGATGATGGGAACTTTTATGAATTTCCAAATGAACTATAGCTTTTTACAGGAACAGTTGCATATCGGCAGCGATGAGGAATATGCACGTTATATAGAAACAACTTTAACAGAATTTATACAGAAAACAATTAAAGCTTTATTGACATATGAAAAATAAGTTGGCCAATTTGAGTGCTTTATTGCTTTTAAGTCCCATGGGTTTGTTGGCACAGGACAACAAGCACATGACTTTGGAAGAAATAATTCACTTGGCCGCAAATCAAAGCGTGGAAGCTAAGTCTGCCGATACTAAGATATTGGGAAGACAGCTCGAAGTCGAAAGTGCCAAATCGAAACAGCTTCCCGATGCAAAATTGAGTGGACAATACATGGCGATGACTACTCCTAATGTGAATTTAAAGATGGCTTTAGGTGGAGGTGGATCGGCTCCGGATATTGCTGCAAATCAATTATGGTTGGGACAGGCATCGGTAAGCATGCCCATCTATACAGGGGGAAAGATTAAAGGGGGAATTGATATTGCAAAAGATGTATTAAAAGCCGAGGAATACAATGCTGTAGCGAACAAAGAACAATTGGCTATACGTGCGGTAAACCTTTATTTAAGCTTATATAAAGCGCAGCAAACCAACTTGTTAATTGCTGAAAACATTAAGCAATCTGAACAGCGTGTTTCAGATTTTAAGGCAATGTTGGACAATGGTTTAATCGCACGAAATGATTTATTAAAAGCAGAATTGCAGCTATCAAACTATCAGGTTTCTCTTCAGGAAGCACAGAAAAATATCAAGGTGCTCAATTATCAATTAGCTAATTTCCTGAAAATTGATGAGGATACCCAACTGGATCAAATCAATTTGGGTGAAGTGGCAGGAGTAGATTTAGGTTTGAAAGGATCGTATGAAACTGCCAAGACTGTACGCTCGGATGTGAAGTCTTTGGAATCACAGCGTTTGGTTGCTGAAGATCAGCTGAAGGTGACCAAGGCATCGACATTGCCACAGGTTTCTGCAACGGCAGGTTATAATGCCTTTGGCTTGCAAAAAGTGGTCACGGTAACCAATGCCGCTATGGTGGGGGTTGGTGTTTCCTATGATATCGGTTCGCTTTATAAGAACAAAAGAGAAGTGAATGTTGCGAAAAATCACATCAAGGAAATCGATGAGCATTTGGAACTTTTGAATGATAAGGTGAAGGTTCAGGTACAACAGGCTAATGAAAATTATATGCTGGCACAAAAACAGGATGTGGTGTATCATCAGGCGGTCGATCAAGCTGTTGAAAATTATCGTATTACAAAAGATAAGTATGATAATGGAATCGCCGATACCGACGATTTGTTAACAGCTGATGTACAACAGCTTCAAAGTAAAATTAATCTTGCGATCAGCAAAGCAAATACCATTGAAAAATATTATGACCTTTTATTGGCAAATGGGTCGTTAAACATTAAATAGCAATTAATCTAGACATGGAAAATACAGTAGAAAACGCACCTGAAAAAAAAGGTACTAATAAAAAATTTACAATTGTTTTGGCTGCATTGGTCATCCTTGGAGGTGCTTATGGTGGCTATAAATATATGCATGGTCAGGCCCATGAAACGACAGATGATGCACAGGTAGAGAAAAACATGAGTCCAATTATTCCACGTGTGGGTGGATTTATTTCAAAAGTGTATGTGAAGGACAATGATTTGGTCAAAAAAGGGGATACTCTTTTCACTATTGAGAGCCAGGATTATCAGGTTCGTGTGGATGAAGCATTGGCGGCATTGGCTGCTGCTGAAAGCAGTTTTGACGTTTCGAAGGCTGATGTATCTGCATCGTCAGCGAACGTAGCCATCTCTGATGCAACGATCCAATCTAATTTGGGAAGCATTGACGCGGCTCGTATTCGTGCAAAACAAGCGAATAACGACTATATCCGCTACCAAAACTTATACAATAATCAGTCGATTACGAAGCAGCAGTATGAGCAGGCTTTAACGGCTAAATTGGAAGCTGACAAGCAGGTTGAAATTTTACAACAACAACGTAATGCCAGTGCTTCACAACGTAATGCAATCGTCAGTAAAACTACAGTAGCTTCTAAACAAACCTCTGTTGCTGAGGCGAATATAAAGCGGGCTAATGCGCAGCTTGAAGCGGCTAAATTGAATCTTTCTTATACGGCGGTACTTGCTTCTGTGGATGGTCAGGTATCCAATATAAAAGTTCAACCGGGACAAATGGTCAATCCAGGTCAGTCCTTATTCTACATTGTTGACAATATTGAAACATGGGTGGTGGCTAACTTTAAGGAGACGCAATTGGAAAAAATGAAACCTGGACAGAAGGTCGGTATCAAAGTGGATGCTTATCCGACTGTCGAGTTTGAAGGTGAGGTAAATTCTTTCTCGCCGGCTACTGGTTCGCGCTTCTCTTTATTGCCTCCAGATAATGCGACAGGTAACTTTGTAAAGACTGTCCAACGTTTACCTGTAAAAATCAAATTGACAAAAGATAATAAAGCAGAAAATGTGGCTTTGCTCAGACCGGGCATGAATGCTGACGTAGATGTGCATGTTCAATAACTATGGAAAATTTAAATCAACAAGATAGTCTGGTTGAATATGGTTTTCGACGCGTTGTGATCACGATTACTGCAGTGCTGTGCGCGCTGTTGGAAATCGTGGATACAACGATTGTCAATGTGGCGCTAAACGATATGAAAGGTTCATTGGGCGCTACATTGACAGATGTGGCCTGGGTTATTACGGCTTACGCAATAGCCAATGTCATTGTAATTCCGATGACCAGCTGGCTGTCGCAACAGTTTGGACGTAGAAATTACTTTGCTGCTTCTATCATCATATTCACAGTATCTTCATTTTTGTGCGGTAATGCAACCAATATGTGGGAGCTTGTTGCATTTCGTTTTATACA
>Ga0308160_10000305_pt1 | contig 109936 bp, 73 predicted proteins | sample PhyFR1_FD_201036 | JGI IMG/M metagenome (GOLD analysis project Ga0308160, IMG submission 201036) | Phyllosphere microbial communities from UC Gill Tract Community Farm, Albany, California, United States - DLSLF.R1 | ecosystem: Host-associated > Plants > Phyllosphere > Unclassified | place...
CCGTGCGCGGCGGCCTCGGCGGCCGCGCACGGGGTTGCGCTGGATTACGGGTTGATGCGCACGCCGAAGGACATCTTGGCGGAGCCGTTCGGCGCCAGGTTGCCGACCGTGGCCTGCACCGCGCCGGTCAGGCCCGGCAGCGGCGAGGTGATCAGGCCCTGGGTGGTCTGGGCGCCGGTGGCCAGCGAGTACTGGTGGTAGGTCGTGTTGGTCGGGATCACGTCGTTGATGACCACGCCGGCGATGCCGTTGGCGCCCTGGTTGGTGGCCGTGATCTCGTAGCGGATGCAGGCGCCCGGCACCGCGCCGCTGGTGATGTTGGCGGCGCTGAAGGCGGTGTCGGCGACGCCGTCGCAGTTGGCGTCCAGGGCCTGGGTCTTGCTGAGCTTGAGCTCGGCGCCCACCGGTGCGGTGACGGTGACGGCGGTGTGCACGCGGTCGACCACGTTGGTGGTCGGCGATTGGGCGCGGAAGTAGAAGTCGGTCGTGCCCGGGGTGGCGCCGGCCGGCGGCGTGACGTCCGCATATACTACGGTGTTGGCGCCGCCGGCGACGGTGGCGCTGGTGATGGTCGCGCCGCTGGCGTCCTTGAAGACCACGGTCCAGCCTTCCGGCAGGTTCATATTGCCGAAGTTGGGGTCGGTGCTGGACGACAGGTTGAAGGTGTCGGCGCTGGTACCGGCATTGTTCAGGTACAGGGTGAAGCGGGTGGCGGTGCCCGGGGTGGTGGTCTTGGTCTGCACCGCCGTGGTTTCGGCGCCGGCGCCGGCACCCAGGGCGCCGCTGCCGGCTGCGCCGACCGTGATGTCCATCACCGAGGCCGGGGCGACGGTGGTGACGTCGGTGGCGTTGGCGGTGGATGCGGCATTGAACACGCTGGTGGCGCTCACCACCAGGTTGTTGGTCGCGCCGTTGGCGGCGCCGGACGGCAGGGTCGCGATGGCGACGACCTGCACCGACTGGCCCGGCTGCAGGGTCGCGGTGGTGGTGATCGGGGTCGCGTTGTCGGCGATGCCGTCGCCGTTGGCGTCGGCGTAGAAGGCCACGTTGGCCATCGTGAACGCACCGGTGTTGGTCGCGCTCAGGGTGAAGCTGTCGGCGCCGTTGCCGTTGTTGGTGACGGTGTGCGCGTAGGTCACCTGGCCGTTGGCGCTGCCGTTCTTGGCGGTGCCGGCCGACACGCTCACGCTGGCGACCTGCTGCACGACGGTGGTCACGGTGTTCGAGGTGGCGCTGCGGGCGGCCAGGGTCGAATCGATGTAGGTTGCGGTCGCCGTGTTGACGATCGAGGTGCCGGCAGGGGTGGCGGCGTGCGCGTCGACGCCGATGGCGACCAGTCCGAGGGCGAGGACCAGGGCGTGAGGAACAGGATTCAGTTTCATGGGAGCTTACCTTTCAGGACGTGGATTACTGCTTGGAAGCGCCATCGAGGCGCATGCGGGAGGAAACGGTGGCGCTGCGGCCGGGGGCGAGTTCGCCCAGCTGCCAGCGCAGGAAACGGTATTCGGCAGCCGGCACGGTCTCGGTGACTTGCTTGCCGTCGCGCTCGACGGTGCGGGTCAGCGGCACCGGCGCATACTGCTTGCCGTCGAGGCTGGCCATGACCTTGGCCGGTGCCGCGCTGCCGGCCACGTAGGCCATGCCGCCTTTGGGCACCGGCAGCGTTGCCTGCACGTCGCGGGCCGGCGTGGCGGCGCGGTTGCGATAGGTGACCTGGTATTCGATGGTGTCGCCCGGGAGGGCTTCAGTGGTGGCGACCAGTTGCGGGCCGTTGGCGCCGGGCACGACCTTGAAGGCATGCAGTTCGGCAGTCACGCCGTTGTCGGCTGCGAACACGAGGGCGCAGCTCAGCTGGAGTACGCAGGCGGTCAGGATGACCAGCATGCGTTTGAAGGTTGGTACAAGAGTCGAGGGCATCATAGTATCTTCGCTTCGTTAGTGATTTTGCTGTTTGTATCGAATGTTTCGATTTGCGAAGATTACTGGATTTACTGTATTGCGGCAAGGAAAATTTCTGGTTCGTAATGTTGTGTTGCGGAAACCGAACGCGAAACACTGGTCGTAGCGGCGGCAGGTCGAGGAAGCAGGGAGGAGAAAAAGCACGCGCGCAGAGGCGCAGCAGACCTGTTCTAGGTCAAGCGAGGAAGGAAGCTAAGGGGGAAACGCTGCCTGCAGGGTGCAGGCAGTGGGCACGGCGGGTGTGGCGGGTCAGGCGAGGGTGAGGGTTTTTTCGACAGCGGCGCGCAGTTGCGAGAAGGGCACGGGCTTGGCGTAGACCGGAATATCGGCCGGCAGCCCGAGCGAGCTGATCGTGGCGCGGTCGAGACCGCTGACGATGATGATGCTCAGGTCACGCTGCTTGGGGTTGTTACGCAGGCTGTTGACCATGCGGAAGCCGTCCATGCCTGGCATGCTGAGGTCGCTGATCAGCAGGTCGGGATGGTGCTCGCCGATCTTGAGCAGGGCGTCGAAACCGTCACTCGCCTTGATCAGCTGCAAGGGCAGGCCCCAGCCACTGATCTCGAGCTCGTACAGGCGCAGCAGCGTAGCGTCGTCGTCGGCGATCACGACCTTGTACTGGCGCGCCTGGAGCGGTGCCGTGGATTTCGGGTCGTGCCGATCGGGGGCCAGTGCCTGGCGGCGTGTTTCCATCACCCTGTCGACCGAGGTCGAAGTGATGCGCCGGTGCCCGCCAGCGGTCTTCCAGGCCTGGAGGGTCCCGCTCTCGACCCAGAGCTGGATCGTACGGTGCGAAACGCCCAGGATTTTCGCGGCTTCGGCGGTGGAGTAGAACTCCTTGGCGTCAACCGCGTCGCCGGTATTCAGATTCGTCATAGTCAAGGTTTGCAACAAAGTCGGTCACTCTCGTGGGATGGAACAAGACACAAGCATCGATCACGGCTTTGCGTGGGCAATGGGACAGGCAAGACCATATTTTCCTGGCGGAAATTACATTTGGCCCGGTGAGAATGTGTGATTATTTACTGAAACTATAACGGTTTTTACCAAGTTTCGTTTGGGAATTGTGTAACTTTTGTCTACAACAATAACATTTGTTCATTTACTGCAACACTTACCGATTTTACGGGGTTATTGCCACTTGTAAAGGATGATGTTAGGCAAGGCTTCGTTTCAGATTTGCCGTCTTGCGCCAACGCAAGCACTTCGCCGGGCGTGTGGTCGCCGGGCGCTGGAGGCCTCGTTGCCATACCAGCAGGACATCGCTATACTGGGGCATTGTTGTATGATGTCTGATGACCAATCCTGCTACATTCCGTCCTTCCTCAACCGTTTACGGAGCATGCATGCCCACCACCGTTTCCTGCACCCCTGTCGTGACCGAGATGCGCGTCATCCCCGTTGCCGGCCAGGACAGTATGCTGCTGAACCTGAGCGGTGCGCACGGCCCCTGGTTTACGCGCAATATCGTTATCCTGACGGACAGTGCAGGCAATACCGGCCTGGGCGAGGTGCCGGGCGGCGAAAACATCCGCCGGACGCTCGAGGATGCCAGGGCGCTGGTGCTCGGCAAATCGCTGGGCGACTACAACGCCGTGCTGAACGCCATGCGCGCCGCTTTCGCCGACCGCGACGCCGGCGGGCGCGGCCTGCAGACCTTCGACCTGCGCACCACGATCCACGCCGTGACTGCGGTCGAGTCGGCGCTGCTCGACCTGCTCGGCCAATTCATGCACGTGCCGGTGGCGGCCCTGCTCGGCGAAGGCCAGCAGCGCGCTGCCGTCGAGATGCTCGGCTACCTGTTCTTCATCGGCGACCGTGCACGCACCGACCTCGCTTACCGCGCCGAGCCAGACGCCGGCGACGCCTGGTTCCGCCTGCGCAACGAGGCGGCCATGACGCCGGCGTCGGTGGTGCGCCTGGCCGAGGCCGCGCGCGAGCGCTACGGCTTCAACGACTTCAAGCTGAAGGGCGGGGTGCTGCGCGGCGACGAGGAAATGGAAGCCATCGTCGCCCTGCACGAACGCTTTCCGGAGGCGCGCGTCACGCTCGACCCCAACGGCGGCTGGTCGCTGGCGGAGGCGATCCGCCTGTGCCGCGACAAGCACGGCATCATCGCCTATGCCGAAGACCCGTGCGGCGCCGAGAACGGCTTCTCCGGCCGCGAAGTGATGGCCGAGTTCCGCCGCGCCACCGGCCTGCCGACCGCCACCAACATGATCGCCACCGACTGGCGCCAGATGGCCCATTCGATCCAGCTGCAGTCGGTCGACATCCCGCTGGCCGACCCGCACTTCTGGACCATGCAGGGTTCGGTGCGCGTCGCCCAGCTGTGCCAGATGTTCGGCCTGACCTGGGGCTCGCACTCGAACAACCACTTCGACATCTCGCTCGCGATGTTCACCCACGTCGGCGCCGCCGCGCCGGGGAAGGTCACGGCGATCGATACCCACTGGATCTGGCAGGACGGCCAGCGCCTGACCAGGGAACCCTTGCGCATCGAGGGCGGGATGGTGCACGTGCCGGCGAAGCCGGGGCTGGGGATCGAACTGGACGAGGTGGAGCTGGAGAAGGCGCACCAGGCCTACAAGAACATGGGGCTGGGCGCGCGTGACGATGCGGTGGCGATGCAGTACCTGATTCCGGGGTGGACCTTCGATAACAAGCGGCCTTGCCTGGTGCGTTGAGACGCATGCTGCGAGTGAACGCAGCCCGCTGCACATGAGCGTCGCCCCTGCGAAGGCAGGGGCCCAAGTTCGCAGCAACTCGCAAAACCTGGGCCCCTGCCTGCGCAGGGGCGACGTTGGTCGCCTCGTGAATGCGCTCAGGGCTTGTACTTCGGCCCATGCGTCAGGAACACCCCGCCCTGGAACTTCAGCGTGATGTCATCCATGTCGTCCGACTTGTCCACGCCGGAGGCCAGCACCGCCGCGGTGAACTGGCGCGAACTGTCCTTCGGCCGGTACGCCAGGAAGCGCGCGTGGCGGTCGTCCCACCATTTGCCGTCGTTATCGGACATCCCGAACGTGATCGTATGCCCGACCCGCGGCGTCAGCAGCGAGCGCCGCAGCAGCTCGACCATGTCGTCGAGACTGAGCCAGGTCGCCAGCTGGCGGTGGTTGCTCGCCTCCGGGAAGCAGTAACCGATGCGGATGCACACGGTCTCGATGCCGAAACGGTCCCAGTAATAGCGCGACAGCGACTCCCCGAACACCTTCGACAGGCCGTAGTAGCCATCGGCGCGCGGCGGCATGGCGGCGTCGACCACGTCGGTGGTCTTGTACATGCCCATCGTGTGGTTCGAGCTGGCGAAGATCACGCGCCGGATGCCGAGCTTGTGCACTGCTTCGTACAGGTTGGCCATGCCGAGGATGTTGGCCTGCATGATCGGCGCGAACTCGACTTCGGTGGACACGCCGCCGAAGTGCAGGATGGCGTCGACGCCTTCGCACATCGCCATGACGGCATCGCGGTCGGCCAGGTCGCACTGGACGATTTCCTCGTGCGGCTGCGCGTCAGCAATCGGGACCAGGTCGGCCAGGCGCACGACGTCGGCGAATTGCGCCAGGTGAGGGCGCAGGCGGCGCCCGAGGCCGCCCGCCGCGCCGGTGAACAGAATGCGTTTGAATGGTTTGGTCATGATCACGAATTAATAAGCGAAGGGAGTTTCGGGCAGGCCCTGTACGCCCGGCAGCAGGATTACCGTGGCCCCGGCCGTGGCGTCCGGGTGATCCGGATGCGCAGGGTTGATCGAGGTCACCAGCAGCGTATCGAGCCCGGCGCCGCCGAAGCAGGGCATCGAGGGCTTGGCCATCGGCAGCGCGATGCGGCGCTCGAGTGCGCCGTCGGGCGTGAAGCGCAGCAGCAGGCCGGCGTCGTTGGCGGCCAGCCAGTAGCAGCCGTCGGCATCGACCGTGGCGCCGTCCGGCCGGCCGGGATAATGGTTCATGTCGACGAACAGGCGCCGGTTCGAGGGTACGCCGTCGTCGAGGTCGTAGTCGAAGGCCCAGACCAGCTGGCGCTGCGGGTGCGAGTCGGACAGGTACATGGTGCGGCCGTCGGGCGACCAGGCCAGGCCGTTCTGGGTCAATAGTCCGTCCACCAGCGGCTGCGACAGGCCCTGCCCATCGTAGCGGTACAGGCGGCCGTCGGCGCGGGCGGCCGCCATGTCCATGAACATGGTGCCGCTCCAGAAGCGGCCCTGGCGGTCGCAGCGGCCGTCATTGAAGCGCATGCCGGCCGTGAGCTCGGCCGCCGGCGGTGCGGCCAGGCGTTCGGCGACGACCTCGCCGCCAGCCTGCAGCGCGAGCCGGAAGATACCGCTCTCCATGCCGGCCACCAGGCCGCCGGCCGCGCGCGGCGCCATGCAGGCCACCATTTCCGGCATGGCCCAGCTGGCGACGCGACCGCTGGCGGCATCCAGGCGCCACACGGTGCGCGCCGGGATGTCGGTCCAGTACCAGGCCTGTTCGCCGGCATGCCAGACAGGACTCTCGCCGACCTGGCAGGCCGGTGCATCGACACGCCTGACTTCAGGTTGCATTTGCCAGCTCCGCGGGCAGCGGCGGCACCTTGGCCGCCGGGATCAGGAGCTTCATGATGCCCCAGGCGACCAGGTAGGCCAGCGCGCAGAAGCTGAACATGATCATGTAGCCGGTCTGGATCTGGCCGAGCGCGCCGTAGTAGTCGAACAGGCGGCCGCCGGCCTTGGTCACCAGCACGCCGCCGATGCCGCCCAGCAGGCCGCCGATGCCGACCACCGAGCCCACGTTATGCTTGGGGAACAGGTCGGACGCGGTGGTCAGCAGGTTGGCCGACCAGGCCTGGTGGGCCGAGGCGCCGATGCCGATCAGGATCACCGGGATCCAGTAGCTGATGCCGCCCAGCGGCTGGGCCAGCAGCACCACCAGCGGGAAGAAGGCGATGCGCAGCATGGCTTTCATGCGCGCCTCGAACACGCTGTCGCCGCGCCGGATGAACATCGTGGGCAGCCAGCCGCCGGCGATCGAACCGACCATCGTCATGCTGTACAGGACCGTCAGCGGCAGCGCCATCGCGGTCGGTGCGATGTCATAGGTCGCGGACAGGTATTTCGGCAGCCAGAACAGGAAGAACCACCACACGCCGTCAGTCAGGAATTTACCCAGCGCGAAGGCCCAGGTCTGGCGCATCGACAGCAGTTCCATCCAGCCGGCCTTGCGCAGCGGGGCTTCGGCGTCCGCCGGGACGTGGCTGCGCGGCGCTTCGACGTCGGCCTGGATGTAGGCCAGTTCGGCCTTGCCGAGGCGCGGCTGCTTGGCCGGCTCGTCGAAGAAGACCGCCCAGAAGATCATCCACAGGAAGCCGATCGCGCCGATCCAGATGAAGGCCGTCTGCCAGCCCCAGACCGCGGCGATGATTGGCACCGTCAGCGGCGCCAGGATCGCGCCGATGTTGGCGCCGGAATTGAAGATGCCGGTCGCGAACGAACGCTCGGCGCGCGGGAAGTACTCGGCAGTCGCCTTGATCGCGGCCGGGAAGTTGCCGGCTTCGCCGATGGCGAGGATCGCACGCGCGACGATGAAGCCGGCCACCGACACCGGCACCGCCGCCAGGCCGAGCGCCGCGAACACGGTGTTGACCGCTTCGCCGACCCAGATCGAGTAGGCGTGGGCAATCGCGCCCAGCGACCATACCGCGATCGCCAGGTGATAGGACAGCTTGGTGCCGAGGCGGTCGACCACGCGCCCGACGAACAGCAGCGCGATCGCGTAGATGAACTGGAACGCCGCCGCGATGTCGGCGTAGTCGGAGTTGGACCAGCCGAATTCCTTCGACAGGGCCGGGGCCAGCAAGCTCAGGACTTGCCGGTCGAGGTAGTTGATGGTGGTGGCGAAGAACAGCAGGCCGCAGATGGTCCACCTGTACTTGCCGATAGCGTTGGTCCGGGTCATGGTCAGGTCTATTAAGTATTGGTGCTGACATGCTTCACTCGGTGGCTGGTGTCTCACGCCAGCCGGGGCCGGGGCCGCATTGGCGGCCCCGTTTGCTGCTTACTGAGCGGACTGCGGCGCCGTCTGCAGCGTACCGTCGACGATGCGCGCCAGCTTCAGCGGATTGTCGTCCCGCAGCGCCGGCGGCAGCAGTTCGCTTGGGATGTCCTGGTAGCACACCGGGCGCAGGAAGCGCTCGATGGCGGTGGCGCCGACCGAGGTCGAGCGGCTGTCCGAGGTGGCCGGGAACGGGCCGCCGTGGACCATCGCATGCGACACTTCGACGCCGGTCGGGAAGCCGTTGAACAGGATCCGGCCGGCCTTGCGTTCCAGCGTCGGCAGCAGGCTGGCGGCCAGCGGACGGTCATCCGCGGTGGCGTGCACGGTGGCGGTCAGCTGGCCCTCCAGGTGGCGGGCCACGGCCAGCAGCTCGGCCTCGTCGCGGCAGGCGATCAGGATCGAGGCCGGGCCGAAGATCTCCTCTTCCAGCGCCGGCGTGGCCAGGTAGGTGGCGGCGTCGCAGCGGTACAGCGCAGCCTGGGCGGCGCAGCCGCTGCCTTCGGCGCTGCCCTGGCCGACCAGGGTCAAGCCGTTGATACCGGTGCGCTTCTCGATCGCATCCGTGTAGGCTTTGTGGATGCCGGCGGTCAGCATGGTGCCGGCGCCCTTGGCGGCCAGCGCTTCGGCGGCGGATGCCGCAAAGGCATCGAACTGCGCACCGGCCAGGCCGATCACCAGGCCCGGGTTGGTGCAGAACTGGCCCACGCCCAGCGTCAGCGAATCGACGAAGCCGGACGCCAGTTTTGCCCCGCCCGCGGCGAGCGCGCCCGGCAGCATGAACATCGGGTTGATGCTGCTCATCTCGGCGTACACCGGGATCGGTTCCTTGCGGCCGGCCGCGGTCTGCACCAGGGCCAGGCCGCCGGCGCGCGAGCCGGTGAAGCCGATCGCCTTGACGGTCGGGTGGGCGGCCAGCTTCTGGCCGACCTGGCGGCCTTCGCCGATCAGCATCGAGAACACGCCCTCGGGCATGCCGGTCGCGGCAGCGGCGCGCTGCACCGCCTTGCCGACCAGTTCCGAGGTGCCTAGGTGGGCGCTGTGCGCCTTGACGATCACCGGGCAGCCGGCGGCCAGCGCCGACGCGGTGTCGCCGCCGGCCACCGAGAACGCCAGCGGGAAGTTGGAAGCACCGAACACCACGACCGGACCGAGCGGCACCTTGCGCATGCGCAGGTCGGCGCGAGGTGGCGTGCGCTGGGGCAGGGCGGTATCGAGCGTCGCTTCCTGCCAGTAGCCGTCGCGCACCACCTTCGCGAACAGGCGCAATTGGTTGACGGTGCGTCCGCGCTCGCCTTCCAGGCGTGCGGCCGGCAGGCCGGATTCCTGCGAGGCGCGCTCGATGAGCAGTCCGCCGATGGCCACGATCTCGTCGGCGATCGCTTCCAGGAAGCGCGCGCGCCGCTCGGGCTCGATGTTGCGGTAGGCGTCGAAGGCGTCTTCGGCCAGCGCGCACGCCGCCTCGACGTCGTCGCCGTTCGCCAGGCCGAACTCGGGGTCGAGCTGCTCGCGGGTGGACGGGTTGAAGGCGCGCACGGCGCCGGCGCTGCCGCGCACGATGCGCTGGCCGATGATCATTTCGCCCTGGATGGACATGGTGTCTCCTTTATTGGTTGTATGGTTGCCGGCTGCCGCTTACTGCGCGCCCTGGGCGACCATCAGCTTGTGCAGCATGTCGCATTCTTCCGGGGTCAGGTCGGTCAGCGGTGCGCGCACCGGGCCGCCGTCGTGGCCGGCCAGGCGGGCGCCGGCCTTGACGATGCTGACCGCGTAGCCGGGCTTGCGGTTGCGGATTTCCAGGTAGGGCAGGAAGAACTGGTCCAGCATGCGGTTCTGGGCGGCGTGGTCGTCGCTGGCGATCGCGTGGTAGAAGTCCATGGCCAGCTTCGGCATGAAGTTGAAGACCGCCGACGAATACACCGGCACGCCCAGCGCTTTGTAGGCTGCTGCATACACCTCGGCGGTCGGCAGGCCGCCCAGGTAGCTGAAACGGTCGCCCATGCGGCGCCAGATCTGCATCATCAGTTCGATGTCGCCCAGGCCGTCCTTGAAGCCGATCAGATTCGGGCAGCGGTCGGCCAACTTTTCCAGCGACTGCGGGCTCAAGCGGCACTGGGCGCGGTTGTAGACCACGACGCCGATACTGGTCGCGTTGCACACGTCTTCCACGTGCGCGATCAGGCCATCCTGGCTGGCTTCGGTCAGGTAGTGCGGCAGCAGCAGGATGCCCTTGGCGCCGAGGCGCTCGGCTTCCTGGGCAAACTTGATGGCGGCGCGGGTCGGACCACCGGCCCCGGCCAGGATCGGCACCTTGCCGGCGCAGGTATCGACCGCGGTCTTGATCACGCTCGAGTATTCCTCGTGGGTCAGCGAGAAGAATTCGCCGGTGCCGCCGGCCGCGAACAGGGCGGTCGCACCGTAGGGCGCCAGCCATTCGAGGCGCTCCGCATAGGTGCCGGGACGGAAGTTGCCCTCGGCGTCGAAGTCGGTGATCGGGAAGGACAACAGGCCCGAGGACAGTACTTGTTTCAGCTCTTGCGGATTCATTGCGTGCGTCTCCAGATGGTCGTGAACGGCAGTGGGTTATGTCGAGGCTAAGTTGTATGTCATCGTACAACTGAAAATCGAACTGCGCAATCAAATACTTTGCCAGGCCCGTTGCTGGACCGGCGGCTGGCAGGCTCAGCCGAGCGACGCTTCCAGGCGCTGCTGGGTCTGGCGCAGGCGTTCGCGGCTGTTGGACAGGTGGGTGCGCATGGCGGCGCGCGCCGCTTCCGGGTCCTGGCGCAGGATGGCGTTATAGATATCCTCGTGTTCGCGGTTGACGCGCTCGAGGTAGTCTCCCGGCCGCTCCGGCTCCAGGCCGGGCGTGTTCAGGCGCGCGCGTGGAATCAGCGTGTTGCCGAGTTGCCCCAGCATCTCGACGAAATAGCGGTTGCCGGTGGCTTCGGCGACCAGGCGGTGGAAACGGACGTCGGCTTCCACCGAGGTGGTGCCGGATGCCAGCGCGCGCCCCATGTCGGCCAGCGCTTCGCCCAGTTCGGCCGCCTGTTCGTCGCTGCGGCGCGAGGCTGCCAGCCAGGCCGCTTCGGTTTCCATACTGATACGCAGCTCCAGGATCGCCAGCACGTCGCGCACGGTGACGATGCTGTCGGTGTCGATGCCGAGAGCGCCCGCCGGCCGCTCCAGCACGAAGGTGCCGATGCCGTGCCGGGTCTGCACTGCGCCCGAGGCCTGCAGGTGCGAGATCGCCTCGCGCACCACGGTGCGGCTGACGCCGTACTGTTCCATGATCGCCGACTCGGTCGGCAGCTTGTCGCCGGGCTTCAGCAGCGACTGGCGGATACGGTCGTTGATGTCCTCGACCACGCCCTGCGCGAGGTTGCGGTGTTTCTTGCGGCCGGCAGGCGCGGTGTTGGGGCCGGCGGCGGCAGGGGCGGCGGTCGAGCTCATGGGTCGGTTCGATAAAAGACAGGTTGACGAGTCCCATTATACCCACGATCATCGCCATCCACCTCGTGATATGATGTCTGACGACTATTGTAGCGAGACCCCGATGCGACCCGACGCCCCGCGCACCATCCGCATGCATCCGAACGATAACGTCGCCATCGTCGTCAACGACGGCGGACTGGCGGCCGGCACCCGCCTGGCGGACGGGCTGGTACTGCGCGAGCACGTGCCGCAGGGGCACAAGGTGGCACTCGCCGACCTGCCCGAGGGTGACGCGGTGGTGCGCTACGACGTCGCCATCGGTTATGCGCTGGCGCCGATCCCGGCCGGCAGCTGGGTCGCCGAGACGCTGCTGGCAATGCCCGCGGCGCGCGGACTGGACGCGCTGCCGGTGTCCACGCGCGCCGGTGCAGCGCCGGCGCCACTGGAAGGCTTTACCTTCGAAGGCTACCGCAATCCGGACGGCAGCGTCGGCACCCGCAACATCCTGGCGATCACCACCACCGTGCAATGCGTGGCCGGGGTGGTCGAGCACGCGGTCAGGCGCATCAAGGCCGAGCTGCTGCCGAAGTACCCCAACGTCGACGACGTGGTCGCGCTCGAACACAGCTACGGCTGCGGCGTAGCGATCGACGCGCCCGGCGCCGAGATCCCGATCCGCACCGTGCGCAACCTGGCGCTGAACCCGAACTTCGGCGGCCAGCCGATGGTGGTCAGTCTCGGCTGCGAAAAGCTGCAGCCGACGCGCCTGTTTCCCAAGGGTTCGATCCCGATCCTGGGCGACGCCGGCCCGGCGCACGTCTGCCTGCAGGATGCCGGCCACGCCGGCTTCCAGTCGATGATCGATGCGATCATGGGCACCGCCGCCGACAAGCTGGAAGTGCTGAACGCGCGCCGCCGCGAGACCTGTCCGGCGTCCGAGCTGGTCGTCGGCGTGCAGTGCGGCGGCAGCGATGCCTTTTCCGGCGTCACCGCCAACCCGGCGGTCGGCTTCGCCACCGATCTGCTGGTGCGGGCCGGGGCCGCCGTGATGTTCTCGGAAACGACCGAGGTGCGCGACGGCATCGTCCAGCTGACGGCGCGCGCCGCAACGCCGGCCGTGGCCGCGGCGATGATCCGCGAGATGGCGTGGTACGACGATTACCTGCAGCGCGGCGGCGTCGACCGCAGCGCCAACACCACGCCCGGCAACAAGAAGGGCGGCCTGTCGAACATCGTCGAAAAGGCGATGGGGTCGATCGTGAAATCCGGCTCTGCTCCCATCGCCGGGGTGCTGGCGCCGGGCGAGAAGCTGCGCCAGAAGGGCCTGATCTACGCCGCCACGCCGGCCAGCGACTTCATCTGCGGCACGCTGCAGATGGCGGCCGGCATGAACCTGCACGTGTTCACCACCGGGCGCGGCACGCCCTACGGCCTGGCGGCGGTCCCGGTGATCAAGGTGGCCACCCGCAGCGAACTGGCGGCGCGCTGGCACGACCTGATGGACGTGAACGCCGGCCGCATCGCCACCGGCGAAGCGACGATCGAGGAGACCGGCTGGGAACTGTTCCGCCTGATGCTGGACGTCGCCAGCGGCCGCAAGACCTGGGCCGAGCAGTGGAAGCTGCACAATGCGCTGGTGCTGTTCAATCCGGCGCCGGTCACCTGAGGCTTTACAGGCCGCGTGCAGTGTACCGCAGGGCGGCGATGCGCTGGCCGGTCAGCAGCGTGTTCACGGCGTTGGCATCGGCTTTCAGTTGCCCCGCAAAGGCGGTGAAGGCATCGCGGTAGGCGATCCAGGCGCGTTCGGCGGCGCGCACGTCCTTGCGCTCGATCGTGGTATCGCCGAGGCGGTCCGGCCAGCCTTCCTGCGGCGAGGGCGCCGCCATCAGCTTGCGGTACAGCTCGTTCAATTCACGGTCGCGCGCCGCAGCGTCCTGGGGCGTCGCCGGGGGCAGCTTGCCGCTGGCGGCGTCCAGCACCGCCTGCATGAACTGCTCGCGCATCTTTTCCTCGCGCTGGATAACGAGCGAGGGCGCCGCCGTGCCCTGCATGTCGGTCTCGGCGCCGGCGGCACGGGCGTAGCGTCCGGCGGCCGCCTGCAGCCGCTGGAAGGCCACGCGTGCCGGGGCCGGCAAAGCCGCAGCCATGCGTTCGAGGCGGGCGTTGCGCACCCGCCCGTTCTGGCCCTCGTGGATCGCCGCGCAGACGGTGCCCATGCGGCCACTGGTGATGTCGTCGCACTGGTCGAACACGGCGTTGGCGGGCAAATTGGCCAGGTGCTCGATGCGGCCTGCCATCTCGGCCTTGGCGGCGTCGACCTGGCAGGCCTGGTGGATGGCGCTGTCGGTATTGCGCGGCACGCCAAAGCCATTCGCGTACAGCATCATCAGTACGGCATGGTCGTCGTGCGCCACGGCGCAGGCGCGCACCTGGTCCCATTCCGCCTGCGAGGTGAGGGCCTGGCTGCGCTTGCGGTAATACAGGTCGCTCGCGTCGCAGCCCGCCGGCGCGCTGGCGGCGGGCGTCGGCGGCGACTGTTTCTCGACGCGCATGCACTGGCGGTACCAGGCTTCGTCCTTCGCGAACGGCACGCCGAAGCTGCCGCTGTTCGGATAAGGAGCGGCGGCGGCCGGCAGCATGATGCAGGCGGCCACGATGGCCAGGAAAGATTGCCGATAGCGGTGCATGGGGCGTCCGGAAGGTGGAGAGGCTTCACATCCTAGCCCAGGCGGGTACCGCCAATGTACGCACTTTTTCACGCGGGTGCGGCACCTGCCTCAGGTTTCCACGTTCTCCAGCTTGCCCAGGCAGCGGCGCTGGAAGCTGGTCAGCCCGTCGGCGACCATCGGATCGTCCTCGCCGAGGACGTGGGCATCCACCAGCATGCGCAGCTTGGCGATGCGGTCGCCCTGGGCCAGCGCCTGGGCCAGCACGGCGTCGCCCGGATCGCCGGCGCGGGCGATGGCGGCGGCCACGTCCGGGGGGAAATCCCAGTGCGTGGCGATGCCGGCCGAGATCTCGCGCGACGCCGCCAGCAGGGCGGCGCCGAATCCGGTGTCGGCCGGGACGCTGCCGGGGTGGGTGCGGTCGGCCAGGCGCAGCGCGACCATCAGGCCCACGTTCTGCATCAGGCCGGCGAGGTAGGACTCGAACACGCCGGCGGTAAGGCCGGGCGCCATCAGGCTGGCGGCCAGCGCGCACTTGACCGACTGGTCCCAGATGCGCGGCGCGGCACGTTTCGCGAAGCCTTCGGCCTGCATGTTGACGATCGGGCGGAAGGCGATGCGCGCCAGCAGCATGCGCAGGCCGTTCTGGCCGAGCATGACGATGGCGGCTTCGGCATTCTTGACCGGCGTGATCGGGCGGTAATAGGCGCTGTTGGCTTCGCGGATCACCTCGGCGACCAGAACCACGTCCTGGGCCACCTGGCGCGCCAGTTCGCTGCTGGAGGCATCCTCGTCGCCCAGGCTGCGCAGCAGCTGGGGCACCACCTCGGGCACGCGCGGCACCAGCTGGGCGGCCGCGGCCGGGTCGCGCGCGAGCGTGCGCACCTGGTCGAGGATGCGCTGCATCAGGTCGTCCGGCACCTCGGTGGCCGCGGAAGCGGTCAGCCACTGGTACCAGGCGGCGTCGATGGGGGCGTCGGCCGGGTCGAGGGATGGAGCCGGCGCCGCCGGCTGAGCCGGGGCATCGGGGGCGTCCGGACGGGTTTTCAATCGGTTGAGCCAGTTTTTCATGGGCGCGTGCATTCTTGCGACAGGGTCAGGCCGCATTGTAGCGCGCCAGGGCCGAACCCGGGTGCCGGCAACGGGAAAGCGAACGGTCACAATGTTGATCGCAGAGCATGATACGGTGCCAAACTGAACTGCTAATATTTTAGTGGACCAGTCGAACCCCACCAGGATGCCTATGAAGCCACGCCTCGCCCCGTTCTGCCTGTCGCTCTCGCTCGCCGGCCTGCTGGCCGCCGCCGCGCTGCCGGCCCGGGCCGAAAGAGCGCTCTACGATTTCAATCCGGGCTGGAAGCTGCTCGTCGGCGACCCCGCCGGCGCCGCCGGGCCGGGCTTCGACGACAGCGCCTGGAAAGCGGTGACGCTGCCGCGCGCCTGGAACGAGGACGATGCCTTTGCCAAGGACATCACCGAGCACGCGACCGGGATCGCCTGGTACCGGAAGCATTTCAGGCTGCCGGGCCTGAAGCCGGGCCAGAAGGTGTTCGTCGAGTTCGAGGGCGCGCGCCAGGCTGCCGAGGTCTGGGTCAACGGCAGGCGCATCGGCCTGCACGAGAACGGTATCAATGCCTTCGGCTTCGAGATTGCCGGCGCCCTGCAGGAAGGCGACAACGTCATCGCGGTCCGTACCGACAACAGCTGGGAGTATCGCGAACAGGCCAGCAACCAGAAGTACCAGTGGTCGGACAAGAACTTCAATGCCAATTACGGCGGCTTGCCGAAGAACGTGCGCCTGCACGTTACCGAGGCGCTGTACCAGACCCTGCCGCTGTACGCAAGCCTCGGCACCACCGGCGTCTACGTCTACGCGCGCGACTTCGACATCCCTGGCCGCAGCGCCACCGTGTGGGCCGAATCGCAGGTGCGCAACGACGGCGCGCAGCCACGCTCCTTCACCTATGAGGTCGAGCTGCGCGACAAGGACGGCAAGCGCGTGGCGCGGTTCTCGGCCCCGGCGCAGACCGTGGCCGCCGGCGCCACCGCCACCGTCAGGGCGAGCGCCAGGGTGAACGGCCTGCATTTCTGGAGCTGGGGCTACGGCTACCTGTACGACGTGGTCACCACGCTGAACGTCGACGGCAGGCCGGTCGACAGCGTCACCACGCGCACGGGCTTTCGCAAGACCGGGTTCGGGGCGGGGCTGGTCAAGCTCAACGACCGCGCGATCCAGATCCACGGCTATGCCCAGCGCACCTCGAACGAATGGCCGGCGATCGGCATGTCGGTGCCGGCCTGGCTCAGCGACTACGGCAACGGCATGGCGCTGGCCAGCAATGCCAACCTGATCCGCTGGATGCACATCACGCCCTGGAAGCAGGACGTCGAGTCGCTCGACCGCATCGGCCTGATGCAGGCGATGCCGGCCGGCGATTCCGAAGCCGACGTCAGCGGCAAGCGCTGGGAGCAGCGCATCGTCGCCATGCGCGACGCCATCGTCTACAACCGCAACAGTCCCAGCATCGTGTTCTACGAAAGCGGCAACAAGGGCGTGAGCCTGGAGCACATGCGCGAGATGAAGGCGCTGCGCGACCAGTTCGACCCCTTCGGCGGACGCGCCTCGGGCAGCCGCGAAATGCTGAGCAGCGCGCTGCAGGCGGTGTCCGAATACGGTGGCGAGATGCTCTATATAAACAAGAGCGCACGCATGCCGGTGTGGGCGATGGAGTATGCACGGGACGAGGCGGCGCGCAAGTTCTGGGACGAGCTCACGCCGCCCGGGCACAAGGAAGGCGACGGCCCCCTGCACAAGGGCCAGAGCGCGGCCGCCTATAACCGCAACCAGGACAGCTTCACGCTGGAGGACGTGGCGCGCTGGAACGACTACTACCGCGCCCGGCCGGGCACCGGTACCCGTGTCTCCAGCGGCGGCGTGAATATCGTGTTCTCGGACAGTAATACCCACCACCGCGGCGCCGAAAACTACCGCCGCAGCGGCGAGGTCGACGCGATGCGCATCCCCAAGGACGCCTGGTTTGCGCACCAGGTGATGTGGGACGGCTGGGTCGACGTCGAGCGCCCGCGCGCCCACATCGTCGGGCACTGGAACTACGTACCCGGCACCGTCAAGCCGGTCCACGTGGTGTCGAGCGCCCACTCGGTGCGGCTGACCCTGAACGGCAAGGATGCCGGTACCGCGCGCAAGCGCGACGGTTTCCTGTTCACCTTCGATGCGGTCGCGTGGCAGCCCGGCGAGCTGAAGGCGGTCGGCTACGACCCCGCCGGCCAGCCGGTATGCGAAGCCGTGCTGGCCACCGCCGGCAAGCCGGCGGCATTGCGCCTGACCCGCGTGGCGGCGCCGCACCCGCTGTATGCCGACGGCGCCGACCTGGCACTGCTGCAGGTCGAGGTCGTCGATGCCAAAGGGCAGCGCAATCCGGTCGCACTGGACACCGTCCACTTCGACCTGCAGGGTCCGGCCGAATGGCGCGGCGGCATCGCCCAGGGGCCGGACAACCATATCCTGGCGCGCGATTTGCCGGTGGAAGGCGGCGTCAACCGGGTGCTGGTGCGCAGCACCACCCAGCCCGGCAGGATCACGGTGCGCGCCCGTGCCGACGGCCTGGCGCCGGCGGAGCTGAGCATCGATTCGGCTGCCGTGAAAGTCGCGGACGGCCTGGCGCTACCGCCGCCGTCGCTACCGCTCAATCTGGAGCGCGGGCCGACGCCGGCCACGCCGTCCTATCGCGTGTCGCGGATCGCGCTGCCGGTGGCGTCGATCGAGGCGGCCAGCAACGGCGCCGATGCGAACATGAGCATCGACGACGACGAAACCACCAGGTGGACCAGCACCGGCGGCGCCGGCGCCGCCATCACCTACACCTTGGCGCGCCCGGCCGAGCTGTACGAGATCGATCTGAAGCTGGCCGGCTGGCGCGAGAACAGCTACCCGCTGCGCGTGTTCGTCGACGGCGAGCAGGTCTGGCAGGGCGCCACGCCGAAGAGCCTCGGCTACGTGACGCTGCCGCTGAAGGCGCGCAAGGGCAGCCAGGTACGCATCGTGCTGGACGGTGCGATCGACCAGAGCGGGGCGATCAAGCTGACCGAGGTGGCCAACCAGACCAACGTCGATACCGGCAGCAAGGCCACGCCGAAAGGCGCGCTGTCGATCGTCGAGGCGGAATTCTACGCGCGTCCATGACAGCCGCACCTGGGCCCGGGCGCCGCCTGCGCCTCGCATGCCTGTCCATGGCCGGCCCGTACCGCTCACCGGCTTGAGTATTTTCAGCGCAGCCGGGCAGACGGGCCTCGACGGGGCCTGCTGGCCCGGCATTTCCTTTATATTGACGCGGCTGCGGCGCCGCCACCCTGTGCTGCCGTCCACGACACGCAGGAACGATAACAATGATCGAGACACCCCGACTGCTCACTTTTGCGCTGGCGTTCGCGCTGGTATCCACCGCCGTGCAGGCCGCGCCGACGGCCGCCGTGATCGACCTGGCCGGCGACTGGCAGTTTGCGCTGGACCGCGACGACCGGGGCGTCGCCCAGGGCTGGGCGGCTGGCGCGCTGCCCGACCGCATCCGCTTGCCGGGCATCCTCAACGCCCAGGGCTACGGCGACGAAATCAGTGCGCGTACCCCGTGGGTGCTGTCGCTGTACGACCGCAGCTGGGACCTGCGCGAGGCCTACACGGCCCCGGGCAAGGTCAAGGTGCCGTTCCTGAGCCAGCCGCCGCGCCACTATCTCGGCGCCGCCTGGTATGCGCGCGAGGTCGAGGTGCCGCGCGGCTGGCAGGGCAAGCGCGTACAGCTGCGGCTGGAGCGGCCGCGCTGGGGCTCGACGGTCTGGATCGACGGGCGCGAAGCCGGCAGCGTGCGCAGCCTGGTCGCCGAACACGATTACGAACTGGGCACGCTCGCCCCGGGCAAGCACCATATCGCGGTGCGCGTCGACAGCCGCCTGCTGCTGCCGTACCGGCCGGATTCGCATGCTGTCTCCGATTCGCTCGGCATGAGCTGGAACGGCATCGTCGGCAACATGTCGTTACGCGCCACCACGCCGGTGTACATCGACGATGCCCAGGTCTATCCGGACGTGGCGCAGCGCAGCGCCCTGGTGAAGCTGCGCATCGGGAACAGCGGCGGCAAGGCCGGCAGCGGGGTGGTCGTCGCCAACGGCAAACGCGTCCCGGTCAGCTGGACCGAGGCGGGCGGCAGCGCCGAATTCCGCGTCCAGTATCCGAAAAACGCCCAGACCTGGGACGAATTCCACCCGGTGCTGCAGAAAATGACGCTGACCCTGCGCGGCGCCGGTGCCGACGATGCGCGCGCGCTGTCGTTCGGCTTCGTCCAGATCGCGGCGCAGGGCACGGCACTGCTGGTCAACGGCCGTCCGACCTTCATGCGCGGCACCCACCACGGCGGCGATTTCCCGCTGACCGGTTACCCGCCGACCGACGTGGCGTACTGGAAGAAGATCTTCACGATCAACAAGGCCTGGGGCATCAACCACATGCGCTTCCACTCCTTCACGCCGCCGGAAGCGGCCTTCCAGGCGGCCGACGAGGTCGGGGTCTACCTGCAGCCGGAACCGGGCATGTGGAACAACATCTCGCCCGGCTCGCCGCTGGAAGCGATGCTGTACGAGGAAACCGAGCGCATGATCCGCGCCTACGGCAACCACCCGTCGTTCCTGATGCTCAGCCCGAGCAACGAACCGTCAGGACGCTGGAAGGAATCCTTCGACAAGTGGATCGCGCACTACCGCGGCGTGGATCCGCGCCGCCTGTACACCAACGGCACCGGCCACACCGAGCCGAGCGTGCCGGAAGTCGACAAGGGTACCGACTACCTCGCCATCCAGCGCATCGGTCCCAAGCCGCTGCGCAACAAGACCGGCTGGTTCGGACGCGATTATTCGGCTTCGCTGGAAGGCATTTCGGTGCCGGTGCTGTCGCACGAGACCGGGCAGTGGGTTGCCTATCCGGACTTCGGCATCATCAGGAAATTCACCGGTTACCTGCAGCCGGGGAATTACGAGATCTTCCGCGATTCGGCCGAGAAGCACGGTGTGCTGGACCGGAACCGCGCATTCGCGCTGGCCTCGGGCCATTACCAGCTGATCTGCTACAAGGAAGAGATCGAGGCGGCGCTGCGCACGCGCGGCCTGTCCGGCTACCAGCTGCTCGACCTGCACGATTACCTGGGGCAGGGCACGGCGCTGGTCGGCATCCTCGACACCTTCTGGGAATCGAAGGGCTACGCCACGCCGGAAGCGTTCCGCCGCTTCAACGGCGAGACGGTGCCGCTGGCGCGCCTGACGCGCAACGTGATGACCACCCGCGACAGCCTCGACGTGCCGGTGGAAATCGCCCACTACGGCGCCGCGCCGCTGGCGCATGCGGCGTCGTACTGGCGCGTCGAGGATGCGGACGGCAAGGCGGTGCGCAGCGGCAGCTTCGACGTGCGCGATATCCCGGTCGGCCACAACACGGCGCTGGGCCGCATCCAGGCCTCGCTGGCCGGCCTGCCGGCGCCGGGCCGCTACCGGCTGGTGGTGGGACTGGACCGCGGCAAGGTCGCCAACGACTGGACCTTCTGGCTGTATCCGGAGGCGGCGCCGGCGCCGGCGCCGGCGCCGTCCTCGGTGCTGGTCACGCACTCGTGGCCGGAAGCCGAGGCGCGCCTGAACGCCGGCGGCGACGTGCTGTACATGCCGCGCAAGGCCGATCTCGACTGGACTTCGCCGCCGCTGGCCGACGTGCCGGTGTTCTGGAACCGCCTGATGAACCCGGGCTGGGGCCGCATGCTGGGCCTGTCGATCGACAACAAGCACCCGGCGCTGGCCGCCTTCCCGACCGCGGAACACTTTGATTGGCAGTGGACCGAGCTGGTGAGCGGCGCCCGCGCCATGAACCTGGACCGTCTGCCGCGCGGCCTGCAGCCGATCGTGCAGCCGATCGACGACTGGAACCGCAACTACAAACTGGGCACGTTGTTCGAGGCACGCGTCGGCCAGGGGCGGCTGATGGTGTCGACGCTCGACCTCGAGAACCGGCTGGAACAGCGCCCGGTGGCGCGCCAGCTGCGCCAGTCGGTGCTGGCCTACATGGCCGGCGGCGCCTTCCGGCCGCGGACCGCGATCGATCCGGCGGCCTTCCGCGCGGTGCTGTTCGATACCCGCGTGATGAAGAAGCTGGGCGCCCAGGCCAGCGGCTGGCCGGATGCGGCCAACGCCATCGACGGCGACCCGAATACCTTTTCGCTGGTGAGCGTTGCCAAAGGCGAGACGCTGCGTCCGCAGCCCGAGCTGACGGTCGCTTTTGCCCAGCCGGTGCCGTTCAAGGGCCTGGTGCTGATGCCGCGCCAGAACCACCGCGAGCACGAAGGCGACGTGCGCGAGTGGCTGGTGCAGGTCAGCGACGATGGCCGGGGCTGGCGCGAGGTCAAGCGCGCGGTGCTCGGCTCGACCTTCGATCCGCAGACGGTGGCCTTCGATACCGGCGTGACGGCGCGCTACCTGAAACTGACGTCGCTGTCCGGCTTCGGGCAGGACCGCGCCAGTGCGCTGGCCGACGTGGCGGTGATGTACACAGGGCCGGCGCTGCCGGAAGAGGCGGGGGAGGTCGAGTACAAGCGCTCGAAGTCGGCGTCAGTCGACGTGGATGAGGCAGGGATGGAGGACAGGCGGCCGGCGCGCAAGAAGCAGTAACGGTTACTTCATCCTGCACGCATTGCCGTAGGCTTCGGCATACGGTTTGTCGAAGCACTTCTCCAGGCCCTCGATCACGTCGATATTCAAGGGCCAGCGCATCTTCCATTTTTCGCCGTTGTCCATGTCGAGTTCGACGTAGCCGTCCTTCAGCACCGGCGCGCCCTCACCGGAGGGCGGCGGCACGGCGGCCAGCGTCCGGTGGGCACGCGCGAGCGCGGCCCGGTCGCGGCGCAGGAATGCGACCGTCGCATCGACGTACGGGTTCCAGCCGGCCTTGTCGGGCGTGCCGGCCGGCTTGCGGGCATGTTCGAGCAGCGGGATCGCCTGTGCATACTGTCCGGCGTTCGCGCGCAGCTGGCCCTCGTGCCAATACAGCATGCCATCCTCGTCGGCATGGGCCTGGCGGTAATCGCGCAGCAGGTCGGCGGCGGCCAGCTCACAGCCCCGTTTGGCGGACAGCGGGCGCCAGCCGCCGCGCATGTCCTGGTCGAATTGCAGGCGGTCGAGGGCCAGCAGGCGTGCGCGGTCGTGAGTGCAGTCCGGCGCCGGGGATGCGGGCGGCTGCGCATGGGCAGCGCAGCAGGCGGCCAGCAGGAACCCGGCGCAGATGGCGCGTGGAAGAGGGTAGGGCATGTCGCTTGTCGATGTCAGGAGATAATGTGGCCAGCATAGCAAACCGCCATGCCCTGAAAATGCGTACTTTCCCACGCGGCGCTGACCGGCCGCGGCAAGCCGTGGCGAGGGTGCCGCCAGCAGAAAAGTGTAAAACGCGCGAAAATAACGGTTTACGTCTTTTCGTGTTCATGCTTCAAATGTCCAATACTGCATCCTTACCCTTGCCGCGCCGCGCCGACATCAACCCGGCGCCGCTCGGCGTTTCCATCCTGCTCATCCTGCTGGGCACCTGGTACCTGGCCCAGAACGTCGGCGCCAAGCTGGCCGCCCTGTACGTGGTCGGCGCGCTGCTCGGCCTGTCGCTCTACCACGCCGCCTTCGGCTTCACCTCGGCCTGGCGCGTGTTCATCGCAGACGGCCGCGGCGCCGGCCTGCGCGCACAGATGCTGATGCTGGCCGTCGGGGTGGCGCTGTTCTTCCCGGCGTTATCGAGCGGCACGCTGTTCGGGAACCCGGTCACCGGCCTGGTGTCGCCGGCCGGCACCTCCGTCATCGTCGGCGCCTTCATCTTCGGCATCGGCATGCAGCTCGGCGGCGGCTGCGCCTCCGGCACCCTGTACACGGTCGGCGGCGGCAGCACGCGCATGATCGTCACGCTGGCCGCCTTCATCGTCGGCTCGCTGATCGGCACCGCCCACATGCCGTTCTGGACCTCGCTGCCGCAACTCAAGCCGGTGTCGATGGTGACTTCGCTCGGCCTGGTGCCGGCGCTGGCCCTGAACTGGATCGTGTTCGCGCTGATCGCGGCCGTCACGGTCGTGGTCGAAAAGCGCCGCCACGGCCGCCTGGTGGCGCCGCAACTGCGCCCGGTGGCCGGTTCGCGCTGGCTCAACGGCCCGTGGCCGCTGGTGGCCGGCGCGCTGGCGCTGGTGGTACTGAACTTCGCGACGCTGGCGCTGGCCGGCCGTCCATGGGGCGTGACTTCGGCGTTCGCGCTGTGGGGCGCCAAGGCCGCCGCCGCGGTGGGCATCGACACCGCCGGCTGGGCGTTCTGGAGCACCAAGGCGAATGCCGCCGCGCTGGCCGCCCCGGTCACGCACGACGTCACCTCGGTGATGGACGTCGGCATCGTGCTCGGCGCGATGCTGGCCGCCGCGCTGGCCGGCCGCTATGCCCCGGTGTGGCGCCTGCCGCTGCGCTCCTTCATCGCCGCCGTGGTCGGCGGGCTGATGCTGGGCTACGGCGCGCGCCTCGCCTACGGCTGCAACATCGGCGCCTACTTCAGCGGCATCGTGTCGGGCAGCCTGCATGGCTGGCTGTGGCTGGTTGCCGCCTTTGCCGGCAACGTCTTCGGTACCCGCCTGCGTCCGTTGTTCGGTCTCGAGGTCGAGCGCGTGAAGCTCGGCGGCTGCTGATCGGTTGAGTCTTCCGGCTGAGCGCTTCCGTGCTCAGCCGTATTGTTTTCGCTCAAAGTCGAGGCCGGATATGTCCGTATCGTGAACTGTCGAACAAGGACGACAGATCACGAGGAGACATGACATGGCCTGGATTGGCAAGCAGATGCTGGCCGCCGCGGCGCTCGGCGCCATCCTTGCGCTGGCAGGGTGCCACGGCAAGGACGATGGAGACGACCACGGCGGCCCGGTACCCGGCGGCCCGCTGGTACCGGATACCGGCAGCGTGGCACCGACCGAAGTGCGCATGACCTGGTTCGGTATTTCCAACTGGACCTTCAAGATCGGCAAGCTGAACATCCTGATGGATGGCTATACCACGCGTATTCCCCAGGACTATTTTTCCGGCGGTGGCGGCGGGCTGGCCACGACCAAGGCCGCCTGGCCGATCGACAAGGCGGCGGTCGACCGCCTCTACGGCGTGCTCAAGAGCGGACCCGGCAGCCCGGTCAACCTCCTGATCACGGGCCACAGCCACTTCGACCACAGCTTCGACACGCCGTACTGGGCTCAGATCACCCGGGCACCGATCGTCGGCTCCCGCACCACCTGCTACCAGGCGCGGGCGCTGGGCGTGCCCGCCTCGCAATGCATCGCCGTCTACGGCGGCGAAAAGGTCGTGCTCAACCAGTACGTGACCATGCGCGTGGTGCGCTGGAACCATAGCGGCTCGCACGAGACCAATCCCGAGCAACACGATCCGATCGAGCTGCAAAAGGTGCCGACGCCCGATGCTGCCGGCAACCTGCGCGGCGGCGTGGCCGAGGACTTTCCCAACGGCGGCGGCAACCGCGGCTACCTGTTCACCGTCACCACGCCGAACGCGCGCCAGCTGACCTTCTTCGTCACCAACTCCGGCGCGCCCCAGGATCTCGATACCGACAGCATCACCGACGGCATCAACTACGGCAAGCCGCTCGACAGCCTGCGCAAGGCGATGGCCGATGCCGGGTTGCCCGCGGTCGACGTCTGGATCGGCGCCGGCGGCCAGCCGGTGGCGGCACTGGCGCTGCCGATCCTGAAACCCAAGGCCTATCTGCCGAACCACCTCGGCAGTTTCTACGTGCCTTTTCAGCTCGGCAACACCTCACCTTTCAACGATGCGGCGCTGACGGGCTACCTGGCGTCGAGCAATGTGGCCCTGGTGCCGCCCAACCAGTACCTGGATGCCTGGGTACTGGATGCGGACGGCTTCCGCCAGGTGGACAACGCGCAGATGAAGCAGGCCTACAGCTTCTAGTGGGCGTCAGTAAGGTCCGCGGATGAACTCGCGTACGTTGTCGCGGTACACCTGCGCCAGCGCCGCATGCAGCTCGGCCGGCAGCGGGGCAACGTTCGACGCTTCGACGTTGCCCTGCACCTGGGCCGGCGAGCTGGCGCCCGGGATCACGACCGAGACTTCCGGATGGTCGAGGATCCAGCGCAGCGCCATCTGCGCCATCGTCATCGACGACGGCACCAGCGCCGCAACCTGTTCGGTGGCGGCGATGCCGCGCTCGAGCTCGAGGCCGGCGAAGGTCTCGCCGACATTGAAGTGGGCGCCGTCGCGGTTGAAGTTGCGGTGGTCGTCGGCACGGAAGGTGGTGGCACGCGTGATCTTCCCGCCCAGCAGGCCGCTGGCCAGCGGCAGGCGCACGATGATGCCGACGCCTTGCGCGGCGGCGCGCGGCAGCAGCTCCTCGGCCGGCTTCTGGCGGAAGATGTTGAAGATGACCTGCAGCGAGGCAAGATCGTCCTGTTCCAGGCAGATCATGCCTTCCTCGACCGACTCCACGCTCGCACCCCAGCGCTTGATCAGGCCTTCCTGCTGCAGCTCGCGCAGCCAGTCGAACACGTGGCCCTGGCGCAGCACCTCGGTCGGCACGCAGTGCAACTGGGTCAGGTCGAGGGCTTCCATGCCGAGGCGCTCGATCGAGCGTAGGGTGGCCTCGCGCAGCGATTCCCTGGTATAGCCGTCCGGGTAGATGCCGGCGCGGCCCAGCTTGGTCGCGACGACCAGGCCTTGCGGGCGGCGCTCGCGGATGAATTGACCGATCGAGCGCTCGCTGGCGCCGTCGCCGTAGACGTCGGCGGTGTCGATGAAGCGCACGCCGGCGGCGTAGGCGTTGTCGAGGGTCTGGCGCGCGACCGCGTCATCCCAGTCGTCGCGCCAGCCACCGCCCAGTTGCCAGCATCCGAGGCCGATTTCAGGGACGGCCAGTCCACTCTTGCCAAATTCGCGCAGCTTCATCTTCAACACAGCCTCATTCAATGGTGAGGCTGCCATTGTAGACCGCCGCTCAGGACTTCGCCGTCGGCTTCAGGATCTGGTCGGCCCTTGCGCGGTCCTGGGTGCTGAGCTTCGGCGCCGCCGCCTTGATCGCGGCGTCGGCTTGCGGGTGGCCGGCCTGCTTGGCCAGGTTGAGCCAGACGTAGGCCATGGCCAGGTCGGCCGGACCGCCTTCGCCGTTGAGTTCCATGGCGCCGAGGTTGAACATGGCATCGACCTGGCCCTGTTTCGCCGCGGCCTCGAACAGCTTGCGCGCCGTGGCGCGGTTCTTCTCGACCACTTCGCCGTCGTAGAAAAAGGTGGCGAGTGCGAATTCGGCGTCGCGGTCGCCCTTCACGGCGGCTTCCTTGTAATAGACGATGGCGCGCTTCTGGTCGGCCGGCACCCCTTCGCCCATGTCGTACATGCGGCCGGCCGCGAACAGCGCCGCCGGGTAGCCAGCCTTGGCGGCGGCGTTGAACCAGGCGCCGGCCTGCTTCAGGTCACGCGCGACGCCGGCGTCGCCATTGTAGTAAACCTTGGCCAGGTTGTACTGGGCCGGCACGTAGCCTTGCTCGGCCGCCGCCTGCAGGTAGCCAACCGCCTTGCGGCCATCGGGGGCGCCGCCGTAGCCATCCACACAGGCTTGGCCGAGCACGTTCTGCGCCGGCACGAAACCGAACTCGGCGGCCTTGCCGTACCATGTCAGCGCCTGCGCCGGGTTTTTCGGAATGCCGATGCCGCGCTCGTAGATGCGCGCCAGCATGAAGGCCGCCTCGACTTTTTCGCTCATCAGCTGCGGCTCTTTCGGATTGAACTTCATGCGGTCGCGCATCGGGTCGAAGCGGCCGTCCACCACTTTGCGCAGCCAGACGATCGCCTGGCCGGTGTCCTTCGGCGTGCCCATGCCGTACAGGTGCATCTTGGCCAGCGCCAGCCCGGCTTCGTCATAGCCGATCTTGTTCCAGGCGGTGCTCAGGAGCTGCAGCGCGCGCGGGTAGTCGCGCGAGTCGAGGGCGACGAAGCCTTCGGCCAGCGACTTGTCCTTCTGCAGGATCTGCTGGCGGCCGGCGGCGAAACGGCGGTCGGCCGAGCCGCACTTGGTCGACGGCGTCGCCAGGCCGTTTCTGGACGAATCGCTTGCAGGATCGTTCAAGCCGTTGAGCGAACTCGGATCCCTCATGTCCTTGACGTTGCCGTCGGGCGCGAGGACCGAGAAATGCTCGGCGTCGTCGGAAATGCCGCCATCCATGCCGAAGTCGCGCATGTAGGCAAGGGCGACGTCGTCTTCGGCGGCATTCGGACTGGCCATGAACGCGCACGACGACGCGTAGTTGCGCGACAGGACCTTGCTCTTGGCGGCGATCACGCGGTCGGATTCGGCGCTGCCCCTGGTTCCAGTGACCACCACGGTGCCGGCCGGCTTCGCGGACGCAGGCGCGGCATCCGGCGCGGTTTGCGCGAGGGCTGGCGGCGCCAGCGTCGCAGCCAGTGCTCCCATGGCTGCCAGCAGGGCGGCGCGGCGCGCATGCATGTTCAGGACTCGCATCTGCATCTCCTTGTTTGTTATTGTCGGCGTCGAGAAGCGCCGCCACAGTGTAGCTGAACAGAAATGCGCATCGTCGATCAAGTCCTTGATTGTTTCGCACAGCGGCTTCCTGTCGATGCAGCAAAAAAGCAACGAACTGGTCCAGCCGGTACCGGTGGACGTGTTTCCATTCGAGCCGTCTGGCCCACGACTTTCATTCGCGTTTCGCCCCCGATTTTTCGTAATGCGAGATAAAAAGCGGTCCAACCACTTCTGCGATAATGATTAGTTCGCTGAAGCGCCCCTTTTCCAACATTTCGCTATCGCTCACCCGTCGCATGAATCCGCGCAAGGACGAGTCAGCTTTGCAGGTTCCACTGCGCGTTTCGCTCACGTTGTTGAGTATTTACCATTTGCATGTTTCGACCATGTGACGAGGCCATACACTAAAAAACCTCAGTACCGATAAAGACAAGCGCCGCTCCATGCGGCCGATAACGGAGACAGACATGCGCACCAACTCACACGTAATGCGTCCCACACGCCTGAGCTATGCGGTTTCGCTGGCAATGGCGTCGCTCGTGGCGGGCAACCTGGCCATGGCCCAGGAAGCCCCGCAGCCGAACCCGAATCCCAGCCCAGCGCCGGCCTCGTCGGTATCCCAGGGCAGCGAAGTCGCCAAGGTCGTGGTCAGCACGCGGCGCTCGCAGCAGTCGGCCATCGACCGCAAGAAGAACGCTGCCACCGCGATGGATTCGATCGTCGCCGAAGACGTCGGCTCGCTGCCCGACCGGAACATCGGCGAGGCGATTTCGCGCATGGCAGGCGTGGCGCTCGACCGCGGCGACTTCGGTGAAGGCGTCAGCGTTGCGGTGCGCGGCAACGGACCGGAACTGACCCGCGTCGAGATCGACGGACAAGCGGTCCAGTCGGCCGGCGGCACCAACATGAACGGCGACGGCGGCCGCGGCACCGAGTTCCGCCAGCTGTCCGCCGACCTGATCAAGAGCGTGGACGTGGTCAAGGGCTCGACCGCCGACATGACCGAAGGCTCGCTGGGCGGCGGCATCATCGTCAAGACCCGCACCGGCCTCGATTTCAAGGAGCCCTTCGTGTCGGTGCGGGTGGCCGGCACCACCAATAACCTGAACAAGAAGTGGGAGCCGGACACCAACGTCATCCTGTCGCGCAAGTTCATGAACGACCGCCTCGGCGTGATCGTGAACGGCTCGAAGTCGACGCTGGCCCAGGAGCAGCACCAGATGCAGGTGGCCACCAGCGCCAACACCGGCTATGCGCGCCTGCTCGACTTCGACAATTCGCCGGAAAAGACCTTCACCTTCAATCCGAGCACGCTCAACATGGCGGACCCGGCGTCGAGCAACCCGGTCGGCACCGGCGTCAATTCGAGCGGCATCCTGCCGTACACCAGCGGCACCGGCAACTACCGCACCGCGTCGCCGCTGGAAATCCTGACCAAGTCGGCCGCGGCCCAGACCAAGGCCGACTGCTATGCGGCCTTCCCGCAGATCACCACCAGCGATGCGGCGCTCAGGAACCTGAGCAGCACCAACCGGAATACGGCGGTGAACGCGCGCTCGAACGAGCTGAGCACCTGCCTGAACCAGTGGAACGACTACACGCCTTCGCTGATCCGCAACAAGATCCAGCGCCAGGTCGACCACCGCCAGAATCTCGACCTGCGCGCCGACTTCAAGGTCAACAACGACCTGACCGTGTACGCCAAGGGCAGCTATTCGAAGTACGAGCTGGACAACAACACGTCCTTCCTCAGCCTGGGCGGCATGAACGTCAACCCGGCCACCACCTTCGTCGATACCAACGGCCGCCGCGCGGTGGCCAACACGCCGGCCGGCCAAGGCTACTACCTGTATCCGAACAACGTCAGCTACCTGGCCAACAACCCGGCCGTGACCGGCGCCGTCGCCAACGTGAATCCGCAATCGGTCACGGTCGACGCCAACCACCACGTGACCAAGTTCGACATCAGCGACGGCGCGGCCACGGTCGACCAGCTGCATACCCGTGCCCAGACCATCACCAAGTATTTCCAGACCGGCGGCACCTTCCGCCGCGGCCCGCTGCTGGCCGAGTTCTTCGTCGGCGACGCCAAGTCGGACTTCGAACGCGAGGACAAGCGCACCACCTTCACCTCGTCCTACGGTACCGCGACCCTGACCGCCCAGCCGAACGGCCTGTGGGCCTACAGCTTCCCGAGCGGATCGAACTTCGACCTGTACAACCCTGCCAACTACGTCAAGCTGGTGCAGCCGGCGGCCGCGGCTGCCGTGACCGGCGGCGGCAACAGCATCAACAGCGTGCCGGCCTATACCCAGGCCCAGCAGCCGCTGCTGACCACCGCGCCGCAGCTGACCTACACGCCCAGGAAGCAGGACAGCGAAGAGCGCACCGCCAAGCTGGACCTGACCTACCAGACGCCCGACACGATTCCATTCATCAGCCGCCTGAAAGCCGGCTTCAACCTGCGCGACACCCGCTACAACGCCTACACCGGCGGCGGCTACACCGCCAGCAACAACCCGCAGGTCGTGGTGCCGGCAGCATACATCCGCGGCAGCTTCGTCGGCTGCCAGGACACCGCGGGTTCGCTGGGCCGGGGCGGCAACAAGTGCCAGTACGGCATCGTGCCGAGCAACACCTACGCCAGCGCCAATTCGAGCCAGGTCGTGCTGACCCCGGCCGCCTACCAGGACCTGATCGCCCAGGGCCTGTCCGGCAACATCACCGGCACCAAGTTCTTCAACGGCGCCAACGGCAGCTTCGGCAGCGCCGTGACCAACTGGCCGAACATCGATGTCGACAAGGTGTTCGCCGCCAGCGGCATCCCCAACATCAACACGAACTGCCTGGTCACCTGCAAGGGCAGCGACGGCAAGACCTACGACCAGCCGGTGTCGCGGATTTCCGAGCGCACCCAGGCCGCCTACTTCATGGGCGACTTCAGCTTCGACCGCATCCCGTTCACCAGCCGCGCGCTGCCGTTCGGCCTGGAACTCGAAGGCAACATGGGCTGGCGCTACATCCGTACCAAGATCCATGGCATCGGTGCCATGACCTTCCGCTCGATCCGTCCGATCGCGGGCGTGTTCGACCCGGCCAACCCGAACGCCCCGGCCGGCATCAGCGACGTCAGCGTCACCACCAACACCACGGTCGACTCCACCACGCACGACTTCCTGCCGATCCTGAACCTGGCGATGTGGGTGGTGCCGGACAAGGTGGTGCTGCGCTACAACCGCGCCAAGACGGTCGCGCGTCCGCCGGTCGCCTACCTGATTCCGCAGGGCACCTGCATCTTCGACGCCCGCATCGGCGACGACGCCGAGCAGCGCTGCACCAGCACCATCGGCAACCCGGCACTGCAGGCGCAGCGCAACCTGAACCAGAACTGGAGCGCCGAGTACTATCCGAACAAGGACACGATGTTCTCGCTGGCCTACTTCAACCAGGAAGGCAAGATCGGACCGGCGATCGCCCAGAACTCGACCAACGCCACGCTCGGCCTGAACCTGGTGGATCCGGTCAGCGGGGTCTCGCTGAGCAACCTGCCGTTCGAATTCGCGACCTACCTGAACGGGGTGCCGACCACCCGCAAGGGCTGGGAATTCAACAGCAAGACGGCGTTCACCTTCCTGCCGGGCTTCCTGCGCTACTTCGGCCTCGACGCCAACTACACCAAGCTGGCCTCGGTCAGCTCGACCCAGAACATCGTCGACCTGTTGTCCGGCACGCCGCTGCCGCCGCTGCGCGAGTCGAAGTTCCAGTACAACTGGGCGCTCTGGTACGACGACGGCCGCCTCCAGGCGCGCATCGCAGTGCAGGGCGTGGACAGCTTCTTCAACAACCTCGCGGGTGCGACCGGCACGGCAGTGAACAACTACCCGAATGCCAGCGGCAATGCCCGTCCGCCGGCGTACAACCCGGGCTCGCCGAACTTCCGCGACGCGACCCGCTACGTCGACGCCAAGGTGTCGTACAAGGTGACGCCGAACGTCGAAGTGTTCGTCGAAGGCCGCAACCTGAACAACGCGACGACCAGCAACAGCCAGGGCTCCTACGTGCCTTTCGAGAGCGGCGCCCCGAGCATCCTCGACTACAGCTATGCCGGCCGCCGCATCATGGCCGGCGCCAACTTCCGCTTCGGCGGGTAAGGGCGAATACGCTCAGCGCGGTGATTGTTTGGCCCACGGGCCTTGGCAACGCCGCGCAAGCGCCTAGAATGATTTTCGAAGCGTCTCACTTTGTGTCTCATTGCGCCGGCCACCCCATGGCCGGTTTTTTTTTGCGCTTCGATCATGGCGCTGATTCTTTCCGCAGCACCGGCCAGGACGCGAAAACGCTCACATAGAATGGTCCGAAACAACGCTGTGATGACAACAGGCCCTCGAGGCCGAGCATGGAGACGAGAATGCGGAATCAACCCGACCCCACCTTCCATCCCAAGCGCTGCGCCGGCGCCGTCGCCGCGGCACTGGCGCTGATCGCGCAGGGCGCACTGGCGCAGGATGGCGCCACGCCGGCCGGCGGCGCCGGCCCGGCCGCGACCCCGCCGGTGACCAGCGTGGTGACCATCGCCGGCACGCGCCAGTCGGTCGCCTCGGCGATCGACCGCAAGCTGCGCGCCGCCACCGTGGTCGATTCGATCGTGGCCGAGGACATCGGCCAGTTCCCCGACAAGAACGTCGGCGAGGCGCTGTCGCGCGTCACCGGCGTGCAGCTGTCGCGCGATTTCGGCGAAGGCTCGCAAGTGTCGATCCGCGGCGTCGAGCCGGACCTGAACCGCATCGAGATCAACGGCCAGTCCGTGCTGAGCACCAACGGCACCGCCGGGCGCGGCGCCGAGCTGCGCGAGCTGGCGTCGGAACTGATCGGCTCGATCGACGTGTACAAGGGCCTGACCGCCGACCTGACCGAAGGCGGCGTCGGCGGCACCGTGCGCATCACCACGCGCAAGCCGCTCGACTTCAAGAAGCCGACCATCGGCGGCACGCTGTCGGGCGAGCAGGCCTCGTCGCGCGGCGGCGTGCAGCCGCGCGCGAACCTGTACCTGGCCGACAAGTTCATGGATGGGAAACTCGGGTTGCTGGGGAACTTCGTCTACGATAACGTCCTGACCCGCAACGACTATGCGCGCAACACCTCGTGGCGCTTCCTGCAGGACTGGGACAACTCGCCCGAGAAGACCGTCACCAGCACCGACCCGGCGGTGGCCGCGGTCGCGAACAAGGCTGCCTGCGCCACCAGCCCCTTGACGGCCGCGCAGAAGACCGCCTGCACTAACCAGTGGAACGACTATTCGCCTGGCATCGCGCGCTACGGCATCTGGACGCGCGACCACAAGCGCTCGTCGGCCGAACTGACCGCGCAATACCAGTTCAGCAAGGAATTGACGGCCTTTGCCAGCTACCAGGCCAACCGCCAGCGCGAACGCCTCAACGACCGCAACTTCGGCACCGACTTTGGCGCCGCCAACCGCCTGGCCAATCCGGGCAACGCGCCGGTCTACAGGGCCGACGGCACGGTGGCCACCGCCGGTACCTGCGTCACGCCGACCGGCACCCCGGACAGCATGGTGGTCGACAAGCATTACGTGACCTCCTACACCGTCGGCCGGTGCCTGAACGTGGCCGGGCAGGGCGGGCAGGGCGCCTTCAGCACCTCGGCGCGCGACTTCCAGCTGGACGTCGATTCGCGCTACCTGTCGAGCGGCTTCAACTTCAAGCGCGACCGCCTCGAAGTCGAGGGCTTGATCAATACCTCGAAGTCGGACTACGGCAACGACACCAACAGCGTGGTGCTGACCCAGAACGCGCCCGGCCTGAAGGTGACGCTGGATAGCCAGGGACTGCCGCACTTCGATTTCCCGGCCGGCTACAGCCCGGACAATCCCGGCTCCTACGTGCAGGCGCAGCTGCAGTACCGCCCGACCGAGACCAAGAACACCGAAGACCAGGCCAAGCTGGACTTCAAGTACCGCCTCACCACGCCGTTCTTCAGCAAGGTGTGGTTCGGCGTGCAGGGCCGCAAGTCGACGGCCAAGCAGTACAACGGCGGCGGCTACGTGGCTGATGGCGGCGCCAACCCCGGGTCCACCGCCGACGACATCAACGTCCTGAGCGCCAACGTCAACCAGACCGCGATCTACGACCCGCTGTACACCGGCAGCGCCCAGCGTCCGAACGACATTCAGAACTTCATCAACAGCAGCTATGCGACGCGCTACGTCAATGCGGCGCAGATGGCGAGCCTGGTCAGCGCGGTGATGGGGCGCTCGCCCGGCACCTTCTTCAAGGGTTACAACGACGTGCAGAACATGCCGTCGGGCTGGCCGTCGCCGGTGTACGCCGCCGCCGCGCCTTATTTCGACACCTCGAAGTTCACCCACCAGTACCTGTACTCGGCGCCCGGCAGCGACGGCAACATCTACCCGCAGATCCCGGCCTTCCAGGCCGACGAACGCATCGGCGCCACCTACCTGCGGCTCGACTACGGCACCCAGTTGTGGGGCTACGACATCGACGGCAACGTCGGCGTGCGCTACACCCGCACCCGTACCCGCGCCACTGGCCTGAGCCAATCCAAGGTGCGTGTCCCGACCGGTACCAACACCGCCTACAACGATGTCGTGACCGGCAACAGCATCGTCAGCCGCGAGAACACCTACAACGACATCCTGCCGAGCTTCAACGGCGCGTTCTGGTTCAACGACCGCACGGTGGCGCGCCTGGGCTGGGCCAAGGCGATGGCGCGGCCACGCATCGACCTGCTGGCGCCGAACATCGTCTGCACCCAGGGCAGCGGCAACCCGGCCTTCGGAGGCTTGGGCGGCAACGATACCTGCACGGCCGGCAATCCGGACCTGAAACCCTACCGCTCGACCAATACCGACCTGAGCCTGGAATGGTATCCGGGCAAGGACACCCAGTATTCGGTGGCCTTCTTCGAAAAGGACATTTCGAGCTACGTGCTGGAAAAGGTGGTTGTCCCGAACGTGGCGATCCTGGGTGACGGCAACGCGTACGACGTGACCACGGCGGTCAACGGCCAGGGCGCCACTACCCGCGGCGTCGAACTGGCAGCGCGCACGGCGTTCACCTGGCTGCCCGGCTGGCTGGGCGGCTTCGGCGGCGACGTCAACTACACCCGCATGAGCTACAAGTATGCGGCCGGGAAGGAGCGCCTGAACGTCCTGGACGGCAGCGTGCTGCCTTACCCCGGCATGTCGAAGAACAGCTACAACGTGTCGCTGTGGTACGACCGCGGTCCGTGGAACGCGCGCGTCGCCTACAACTTCCGCGACCGCTTCTTCACTGGCGGGAACGACGTGTCGGGCAATCCGAATTTCCAGGAAAAGACCGGCTTCCTCGACGCCAAGATCCAGTACCGCTTCAACGACCACGTCACCCTGTCGCTGGAAGGGAAGAACCTGACCGACCAGGCCCAGACCACCGATGCCGGCGACCTGTTCCGCGTCAACGAGCTGGCTTGGTCGGGACGGCGCTACTTCCTGAGCTTGTCGATCAAGAACTGAGCGAGCAGAGCCGCATGTTACGGGAATTCTGTCTGATCGCAGCCCTGGCGGCCGGTGCACCCGCACTGGCCGCCGACCCGGTCTTCCACAACCCTCTCGTACCGCAGCGCGCCGACCCCCAGGTCACGCTGCAGCCCGACGGCTGGTACTACTACACGGCGACGGTGCCGGAGTACGACCGCATCGAGATCCGCCGCGCGCGCACGCTCGACGATCTCGGCAAGGCGGAGGCCAGCGTCGTCTGGCGCAAGCACGCCCGCGGCGAGATGGGCGCCCACATCTGGGCGCCCGAGATGCACCGCATCGATGGCAAATGGTATATCTACTTCACGGCCGCCCCGGCCGACAAGATCTGGGAGATCCGCCTGTACGTGCTGGAAAACGCCTCGCCCGATCCGTTCAAGGGCGAGTGGGTGGAGCGCGGCCAGCTCAAGACCGAGTGGGAATCGTTCTCGCTCGACGCCACCACCTTCGCCCACCGCGGCCGGCGCTACCTGGTCTGGACCCAGCGTGCGCCGGATGGGAGCAAGGGCACCAACATCTACATCGCGCAGATGGACACACCCCTGTCGATCGCCGGGCCGGCCACCCTGCTGACGCGCCCGGAATACGCCTGGGAGAAGGTGAAGTACGACGTCAACGAGGCACCGGCGGTGCTGGTGAAGAACGGGCGCGTGTTCCTGACCTATTCGGCCAGCGCCACCGACGCCAATTATGCGATGGGGATGCTGAGCGCGCGCGACGATGCCGACCTGCTCGACGCCGCATCCTGGACCAAGTCGCCGCGGCCGGTGTTCACCTCCAGCGACGCCAACCGCCAGTGGGGGCCGGGCCACAACAGTTTTACCACCACACCGGACGGCAAGACCGACGTGCTGGTCTACCATGCGCGCAATTACCGCGACATCGTGGGCGATCCGCTGCGTGATCCAAACCGCAATACGCGGGCGCAGGTCATTCACTGGCGGGCGGATGGGACGCCGGATTTCGGGGTGCCGGTGGCGGATGAAGCGGGCGCCGACCCATCCGCCGGGCGATCCGCCGATTGAAGTGCTCCCCATGCTGGTCTAAGCTGTCGTTTCACACCTCAGCGGAGAACGCACATGGTCAGCAAGAACACGATTTGTCTGTGGTTCGATGGCACTGCACTGGACGCCGCGCAATTTTACGCCGCCACCTTTCCCGACAGCGCAGTCGGCGCCGTGTTCCGCGCGCCCACCGATTATCCCGCCGGGAAGGCGGGCGACGTATTGACGGTGCAATTCACGGTGATCGGCATTCCCTGCCTCGGCCTGAACGGTGGTCCGGCCTTCAGGCACAGCGAAGCCTTTTCCTTCCAGGTGGCCACCGAGGACCAGGCCGAGACCGACCGCCTGTGGAATGCGATCGTCGGCAACGGCGGACAGGAAAGCGAGTGCGGCTGGTGCAAGGACAAATGGGGCCTGTCGTGGCAGATCACGCCGCGCGCGCTGAGCGAGGCCATCGCCGATCCGGATCCGGCCGTGTCGCAGCGCGCGTTCCAGGCGATGATGGGGATGCGCAAGATCGACATCGCCGCGATCGAGGCGGCCAAGCGCGGCTGACGGGGCGGGACTACCAGCTGGTGCCTGGCGGATGCTCTCCTCCGGCAGGCGCTCAGCTGTGAACGAATGATGAAGTTTGCCGCAGCCCGCAGGGTACGTAGGCTTCGGTAACGTCCGCTTTCGACCCGAAGCGGCCATTGCGACCCGTGATCTGCGTGCCGCTTCTGGTCGTTCCCGTCATGCGTTTACATATTACGCCTAAGGAAACTAGTCTTTGTTAACTGGGATGGCTTGGCCTCTTTAAAAGCCAGAACAAGGTGATCCCTAAATGCTTTAGCATTAAAATCCTTGGGAATTCTTTTGTGGCTCGTCAGTTCGTCAACTGAAGCCAACACTGCTGCGGCGTAAGCTTCAAGCTGATTGGTCAGCGTCAGCTTACCAATTTCCGGCCACATTAACTGTGCAGTAATGCGAATTTGGCGCGCGCTTCGCAGGAACGATACAGGTCTTACTTCCCAGTGAAACGGGCCAAGGGGCCATGCACGAAAATCTGCCACTTCAAGCACAAGCAACAGGCCGGTAACGTGGCCACCGTATTCTTTTCCCGCCAAGTGCTCATTCATATAGCCATCAATCGCGGGACTGAAAAGCCGCCACCGCTCACTGTGCGTTTGCCAATGTTCGATTGGCCATGCAGCAGCATCGCTGCGTTGCATGCCTAATCGCAAGACCTCAACGCCGCTCTTTTCAAATGTTGAGTAATTCATGGTTTCCGCTAGCGTACCTGTTTAGCGAACGACCGCATATGGCCGATAGCAGACCTATTGTAGGATCCGCTATCGGCCAAGAGCGGACCTATCGAAATGAGCGTTTTCGCTCGCATCAAGCCCAATTCCATATCAAAAGCATGATCGTAACGACTACGAAAATGGATATCCAGTAGCCGAGCTTCTCGGATTTTGACATCTCTGCGTATATTTCATCACGTGATTTTGTGAACGCGTCTTTCACCAACTGCCGCTGTGTCTTTTTCATTTTCGCGCTCCCTCTTTTGACCGTCTGTTTCTGGCCGATTGCAGACTTACCGCTATGTGCGCTTCCGACCGGCAGCAGACAGTAGAGACAGCATAGCAGGTTGCCGAGCTGAAAAAGTCGCAAGCTGTCACGAAGGCAGCTCCCGACCCGAAGCGGACCTTGGCGCAGCGCTATTGGGGCGACTGTGGGAAGTGAGGAATTGCCGGATCAAGGCACACCCATTGCTGCGCATTAGCAGTATAGATGTCGAGCATAGGTTTGAAATCGGCAGCATCGTCAAGCGAGGGAAACCGGATCGACGTGAATTGGGGATTTGCTTCGCTGCTGGTGAATAAAGGCGTACCACAGTCGGGGCAAAAGCTACGGGTTGCGAGTCCACCACTGCTTGCACGAACAGCGTAGTTTTTCGGTGTGCCACTGACCTGAAGATCTACGGTCATAACGACAATACCCGATGCAAAAGGAGCGCCACTTGAGAGCTGGCAGTCGCTGCAATGGCAGTTGATCATGGCAATAGGCGCGCGCGCGCTCGTGTAGCGGATCGATCCGCATGCACAACTACCTGAAAGAGGAATTTTCATTTTAGGCCTCCTTGTTGATAAGAATTTTCGTGTGCCACTCTGTTGTCCACTTCTGGCCACTTGCGGACTATTGATACGGCTCAGTGTACGACCGCGTTGCTACCTGAACAAGCGCTCCGGTGAGCGAGTTCGAATCACCTCGGAATGATTGCGCCCGACATTGATGTTATTTGGGCTTCGGGCATAATCCAATTTACCACCAACACCGCACGAATCGATACCGTTTTCGGTATCGCTTCGCAGCAAAAAGTAATTGGTCCGCTCGACCGCATTCCACTACAGTCCCTCGCAAGTCCACGATGCTGCGCGCGGCGGTTCCCCGATCCGTCGAATGTTATCGCAAGCATCTGGCTAACATATAACAACAACCGCACAAGGGGAGAGCATATGCGGAGACACAATGCCGGCCACCCGGCCTGGCACGCTGCCTTGATCGTTGCACTGGCAGCCTGGGGCAGCGCGCACGCGGCCGACACGCGTACCGACGCCGAGGCGCGCGCCCGCGCCCTGGTCGCCAAGATGACCTTCGACGAAAAGATCGTACAACTGTTGAATGTCGCACCGGCGCTGCCGCGCCTGGGCATTCCGGCCTATAACTGGTGGACCGAATCGCTGCACGGTGCCATGGGACCGATCCCGACCACCAACTTCCCGGAGCCGATCGGGCTGGCGGCCAGCTTCGACGCGCCGCTGCTGCGCCAGGTGGCCGGCGCGATCAGCGTCGAGGTGCGCGCGCTGCATACGCTGGGACGGCAGACCGGCCACTTGGGGCGCATCGGCACCGGCCTCGATACCTGGTCGCCCAACATCAACATCTTCCGCGATCCGCGCTGGGGCCGCGGCCAGGAAACCTACGGTGAAGATCCGCACCTGACGGCGGCGCTCGGCGTCGCCTTCATCCAGGGCATGCAGGGCGCAAACCCGGACCTGCCGGACGTGGTCGCCACGCCCAAGCACTTCGCGGTGCACAGCGGGCCGGAATCGACGCGCCACGTGGCCGACGTCTTTGTCTCGCGGCACGACCTCGAGGACACCTATCTGCCCGCCTTCCGCGCGGCCATCGTCGATGCCGGTGCGGGTTCGATCATGTGCGCCTACAACCGCATCAACGGCCAGCCGGCCTGCGGCAGCGAGCTGCTGATGAAGGAGCACCTGCGCAGCGCCTGGGGCTTCAAGGGTTACGTGGTGTCCGATTGCGATGCCGTCACCGACATCTCGGAACAGCACAAGTACGCACCCGATCCGGCGGCGGCAGTGGCGGTGGCGCTGAAAGCAGGCACCGACAACGAGTGCAATACCAAGACCCTGGGCGACGTGCCCAACCTGGAGGCGCGCTACCGCGAAGCCTGGCAGCGCGGCCTGATCGGCACGGCCGACATCGATCAGGCGCTGGTGCGCCTGTTCTCGGCGCGCTACCGCAACGGCGACCTCGCCGGCCTGGCGCAGCGCGCCGGCAAGGCGCCGGTCCCGGTGAGCGCCATCGGCAGCGCCGCCCACCAGGAGCTGGCGCTGCAGGCGGCGACCAAGAGCCTGGTGCTGCTGAAGAACGACGGCGTGCTGCCGCTGCGCCCGGGCCTGAAGCTGGCTGTGGTCGGGCCGCTGGCCGACGCCACCCGCGTCCTGCGCGGGAATTATTCGTCGACGCAGTCGGCGCCGCCGGTATCGGTCGTCGACGGCCTGCGCCGCGTGCTGCCGGCGGCCAGCGTGCGCCTGGTGCCGGCCGGCCCCTCGGTCACCGACGGCGACCCGGTTCCGCGCGAGGCGCTCTTGAGCCCGGACGGCAAGCCGGGCCTGCAGGCCGACTACTACAACCGCAATGCACAAGCCTACGACAGCAAGCCGGCGGCGACCCGCGTCGAGCCGGGCCTGGAATCACATGCGCTAGAACTGAAGGAAGTCGCCGAACGCCACAAGGTCGAGTGGACCGGCTTCCTGGTGGCGCCGGAAAGCGGCACGTACCGCATCGGCGTCAGCGGCGTGCAGGGGGCATTGACGGTGGACGGCAAGCCGGCGGTCGAGGCCAGCGCCTATTCGAAGTGGGCCGAGCCGCTGCAGCTGGCCGACGTGCGCCTGCAAAAGGGGCAGCGCTACCCGCTGCGCTTCCACGCCGAGACCGGCGGTTCCGGCGTGCCCGGCCTGTTCTGGAAGCGCGTCTCGACCGACGTCGATGCCGACCTGCGGGCCGGCGTCGCCGACGCCGACGTGGTCGTGGCCGTGGTCGGCCTGACCTCGGACCTCGAAGGCGAGGAGATGGCGGTGAAGGCCGAAGGCTTCTCGGGCGGCGACAAGACCACGCTCGAGCTGCCGGCCGACCAGCGCCGTCTGCTCGACCGCGCCCGGGCGCTGGGCAAGCCGCTGGTGGTGGTGCTGATGAACGGCAGCGCGCTCGACCTGACCTGGGTCAAGGACAACGCCGCCGCCATCCTCGAAGCCTGGTATCCGGGCCAGTCGGGCGGCCTGGCGGTGGCCAGGGTGCTGACCGGCGCATCCGACCCCGGCGGGCGCCTGCCGCTGACCTTCTACCGCGGCCTGGGCGATCTGCCGCCGTTCGACGATTACACGATGAAGGGCCGCACCTACCGCTACTATGGCGGCACGCCGGTGTACCCGTTCGGCGCCGGCTTGAGCTACACCACCTTCGGCTACGCGCCCCTGAAGATCGAGAACGTCGGTGGCGCGCCGGAAAACGGCATCGTGGTCACGACCGAGGTCACCAACACGGGTGGACGCGCCGGCGACGAGGTCGCCCAGCTGTACCTGACGCCGCCGGCCATGGAGGGGGCGCCGCGGCTGGCGCTGCGCGGCTTCCAGCGCCTGTCGCTCGAGCCCGGCGAACGGCGCCGCATCAGCTTCCGCCTGTCGCCGCGCGACCTGAGCTTCGTCACGCGCGACGGCATCCGCCAGCTGACGCCGGGGCAGTACAAGGTCAGTGTCGGTTCCGGCCAGCCTGCTGCCGGCGTGGCGGGCCGGGAAGCGCCGCTGACCCTGCGCCGCAGCGCGGTCCTGCCGCAATAATCACTTATAAAAGGAGACAACCATGCACACCACGATTCGAATGCTGTTCAGGACCCTCGCCGGCGCAGTCACGCTGGCGGTAAGCTTCGCCATGCCGGCGCTGGCGCAGGACGACGCCATGACCCCGATCGCAATCCCGCCGCAGCCGGACGCGATCGTGCTGAACACCGGCGCGCTGCCCGGCGCCACCGTGGCCGAGAGCTGGCACCGCCAGTACGGCAGCGTGTTCGCCCGCAACGTGACGATCGCCACGCTGACCCCGTTCCTGCCCGATCCGGCCAAGGCCAGCGGCGCGGCGGTGATCGTTGCCCCTGGCGGCGGCTTCCGTACGCTGTCCATGAACAACGAGGGCTGGGATGTGGCGCGCGCGCTGGCCGACCGCGGCGTCGCCGCCTTCGTGCTGAAGTACCGCCTGAACCAGACCCAGGCCGACATGGGTGCGTTCTCGCAGTCGATGGCGCGGATGTTCACCGAAGGCGCCCGCGACGGTGCGGCGGCCAGGGCGGCCCAGCAGCAGGACCCTGCCAAGGCGCTGGCGCCGCAGATCGCCGACGCGCGCGCCGCGTTCGCGCTGGTGCGCTCGCGCGCGGCGGCGTGGCACGTCGACCCCGACCGCATCGGCATGGTCGGCTTCTCGGCAGGCGCGATGCTGACCATGGCGACGGCCCTGCACGGCCAGGATGCGAAGCCGGCCTTCATCGGCAACGTCTACGGTCCGCTGGCGGCGGTGCAGGTGCCGGCCGGCGCGCCGCCGCTGTTCGTCGCGCTGGCGGCCGACGATCCGCTGTTCGGCAACGGCGGCTTCGGCCTGATCGACAGCTGGCGCAATGCCAAGCGTCCGGTGGAGTTCCACCTGTACGAGCAGGGCGGCCACGGCTTCGGCATGTACCCGAAGACGACCACCAGCACCGGCTGGTTCGACGCCTTCGCCCGCTGGCTCGACATGCATGGCTATATGAAGAAAAAGTAAGGGATGCGCCAAGATGGTATCGTAGCGGCATCTGTCATACTGCCACGATACCCGATGCATCAGCCTCTCCACGATCCCGACAACCCCGGCGCCGCGCTGCCGGGGGCGACGGCAAGCCTCAACGAACAGTGGCGGGCGTTCCAGCTGAAGCTGTCGGACGAGTTGAAATCGCTGCGCTCGCCCGAGGACATCGTGAGGACGGCGACCATGTTGCTGGCCGCTTACCTGGATGCGTCGCACTGCTGGTACACGGAGATCGGCGCCGACGGCGCGACTTTCCATACCCGTGGCGGCTGGTTCCAGCCCGATATGCCGCCGATCCCGGCGTCCGGGCGGATCGCCGATTTCGGCCCCGAACTCGTCACGACCATGCGCGCGGGACATGATTTCATCGCCGACGATCTCCAGACCGATCCCAGGACCGCCGCTTACGCGCAGGACTATGCGCTACTGCGGATCGGCGCCCTCCTGGTCGCGCCGCTGTTCAAGGACGGGCGCTGGGTCGCCAACCTGAATGTCGCCACGCCGGCCATGCGCTACTGGACCGCAGACGACGTGCTGGTCGTGCGCGACGTGGCCGAGCGTACCTGGTCGGCCGTCGAAAACGCGCTGGCGCAGGCGGCATTGTGTAAGGAGCGCGACCGCAGCCAGCACATTTTCGACACCATGACCGAAGGCTTCGTCTTGGTCGACGCCGACGAGGCGCTGGTGTATGTGAATGGCGCCGCCGCACGGATCGCCGGCGCTCCGCTGCCGGACTTGCGCGGGCGCCGCTTCTGGGACGTCTTTCCGGACCTGATCGGCACCGAGGTCGAGGCGCTGTACCGCCGCGTGCGCGCGGGCGGTCGGATGGAAGCCATCGAATTCCATCGGATCCTCGACGGCGGCGCGTCCGCCTGGATGGAGATCCGGGTCTACCCCGCGCTCGACGACGGCCTGGCGGTCTTTTTCGACGACATCACCGCGCGCAAGGAGACGATCCTTGCAACGCAGCAGGCAGAGGCCTACAAGACCATGCTGCTCGAGCTCGGCGACCGCTTGCGGGGCGTCGCCGACGATCCGGCAGCGATGATGCGCGTCGCCACCGAAGAGCTGGCGCGCATCCTCGATGTGCCGCGCGTCGGCTACGTCAGCATGGACGAGGCGGTCGAATACGGCGTCGTCGGCCACAATTACAATGACGTCAGCCGCGTGCCCGACCTGCCGGCGCGCCGGGAGCGGCTGGACGACTACGGTCTCGACCTGGCCGCGGATCTGCGCGCGGGACGGGTCATGCGGGTCACCGACCTCGTCACCGATCCCAGGACGGCTGGAGAAGCGGCCCGGGCCCACGCCGAGATCGGTGCGCGCGCATCGATCGCCGCGCCGATCCAGGTCGGCGGCAAGACGGTCGCCTTCATGTTCGCCCACCACGACAAACCGCGCGCATGGACCGATGCCGACGTCGAGCTGATGCGTCAGACGGCTGCGCGCACCTGGGAAGCCGTGACGCGGGCGCGGGCGGCGTTCGCGCTGCGCGAAAACGACAGGCGCAAGGACGAATTCCTGGCGATGCTGGCGCACGAACTGCGCAATCCGCTGGCACCGATCAGCTCGGCGGCCGAGCTGCTGCGCCTGGGCCGCCTGGACGCGGAACGGGTCGGACTCACCAGCGCCATCATCTCGCGCCAGGTCAAGCACATGGTGGGCCTGATCGACGACCTGCTCGACGTGTCGCGCGTGACCCGCGGCCTGGTGACGCTCGACCTGCACGAGATCGATGCCAGGACGGTCGTCGCCGCCGCCGTCGAGCAGGTCAAGCCGCTGATCGAGGCGCGCGCCCATTGTCTTACGATCGGGGCGATGCCGCAGCCGGCGCCTGTCAACGGCGACCTGAAACGGCTGGTGCAGTGCCTCGCCAACGGCCTGGCAAATGCGGCCAAGTACACGCCGGAAGGCGGCGCGATCGGCGTCGAGCTGCAGGCGTCCGAGCGCGACGTCGTGATCACGGTCAGCGACAACGGCATCGGCATGACCCAGGACGTGCTGGCTCACGCGTTCGCGCTGTTTGTCCAGGCCGAGCGTGCGTCCGACCGTTCCCAGGGTGGCCTGGGCATCGGGCTGGCGCTGGTCAAGCGCCTGGTCGAGCTGCATGGCGGGACGATCGCGCTGCACAGTGCCGGGCTGGGGCAGGGTAGCCGCTTCGTCCTCACCTTGCCGCGCTCCATCGGCCAGGACGGCCCGCTGGCCGAGCTGCCGCCGGCGTCATCGCTGGACTCTCCCGGCAGGCGCTTGCGAATCATGGTGGTCGACGACAATGTCGATGCCGCCGAGGTGCTGGCGGCGCTGTGCCGCCTCCTCGGCCATGACGTCGTCGTCGAGGCCTCGTCGGCGCGGGCGCTGGTACGGGCACGGACCGAGCGGCCCGATGTCTGCCTGATCGACATCGGCTTGCCGGACATGAACGGCAACGAGCTGGCGCGACGGCTGCGCAGCCAGCCCGAAACGGCGCGGACAGCCCTGGCCGCGGTGACCGGCTATGGCCAGGAACAGGACCGCGCCGCCGCCAGGGAGGCCGGCTTCGACGAGTACTTCGTCAAGCCGGTCGACGTCGACCGGATCGCCGCATTCCTGGTACGCAGCTGACTAGTACTTGTAGTTCAGGCCGACCACGTACGAACGCCCGGAATGGACGTACAGCAGGGTGTCGTTGCGCTGCGTATCGCGCCCGTAGCGCAGCGGCGTGTCGGTCAGGTTCTGGCCTTCCAGCGACAGGCGCAGTGCCGGCGTCAGGTTGTACGACAGGCTCATGTCGATGTTGGTCGAACCGTCGACGATCGTGTAGTCGTGGCCGCTCACGTCGCCCAGCACCGCCAGGATGTACTTGGAGCGGTGTGCCGACGATACCCGTGCGCTGAACTTCGCATCCTCGTAATAGAGGGTGAGGTTGTGCGTGCGCGGCGACAGGCCGGTGAAGTCCGCCACCTGGGTCAGCTGCTCGTTGGCCGGCGTGGCCGGATTGTCGACGCGGGTGATGTAGGTGATCTTCGACTTGACCCGGGTCGCATTCGCCAGCAGGCCGAAGTTGCTCCACATGCCGGGCAGGAAGCTGAACGGGGCCTGCAGGTTGAATTCATAGCCCTTGAGCGGGCCGCCTGCCGTATTCACCTTGCGGCTGACGTTGACTTCGGTGGTCGGCAGGGTCTGGCAGATCGGCGCGCCGGTCAGCGAGCAGCCGTTCAGGATCAGGAGTTCGTTCGGCAGGCCGAGCGTGTTGTAGGGCACGCGTTCGTTGACGGTCTGGATGAAGCTCTTGATGTCCTTGCGGAAGTGCCCCAGCGAGACCATCGCGTTCTTGGCGTAATACCATTCGGCCTGCAGGTCGTAGGTATTGGCGCGGATCGGGTCCAGGTTCGGGTTGCCGATCGAGACCGATTGCGCGATCGGCGACACCGTTGCGTTCGGGGCCAGGTCGGTGTACTCGGGGCGCGACAGCGTCTTGCCGGCCGAGAAGCGCAGGAACACGTCCTTCGGCAGCTGGGCGGTCAGGTTCAGCGCCGGCAGCCAGTCGCGGTATTTCTTGGTGCCGCTGTTCGGCTGCAGCTGCCCCTGCACGTTGATCAGGGCCATTGAGGTCGCCTTGGTCTCGGCGCCGCGCACCCCGACGTTGCCGCGCCAGGTGATGTTCCAGAGGTCGTAGTTGAAGTCGACCATGCCGTACAGCGCGTCGATCTTTTCCTCGACCCCGCGGTTGACCTGGGCCAGCACGTTGTATTCCGAACCTGGTACCGCCGCGCAGTGGCATTCGATGTTGTAGACCCCGAGGAACTTGTCGAGGTCGACCGCGGCCCAGGACGACGGCACGCCGGAGCCGCCCAGGCCCGAACCGAAACCGCTGATCTGGCGCGAGATGTCGGCCATGCTCACGCCGGCCGGCAGCGGCAGGCCGTTGGCGCTGTTGCCGATCTCGTAGTTGGTCCAGCTGTTCTTGCGCTTGGAAATGCCGAAGTGGGTGTTGATGTGGTCGTTCAGTTCCCAGTGGAGGTTGGCGGCGTGGGTCTCCAGTTTATTGGTGGTGTCCAGGTAGCGGCCGACGAACATGCCGCGCACGTTGCCGGCGGCGTCCTGGTTGTTGAACTGGAAGTTGTTGGGGTTGCTGACGTCGATGCCGAAGTTCAGCGTCGGCACGTTGCGGTTGTCGCGGAAGTCCCACGAGAAGCCGTTCACGTTCGGAGCGTCGAACTGCACGGTGGCGCGCATCGGCTCGTTCAGGCCGGACTTCGAGGTGCCGGTCATGAAGTCGAGCTTGACCGTGTCGCTGAACTTGTGGCTGCCGGACAGCACGTGCTGGCGGAACTTGGTCGTGTACACGTCGAGCAGGCCTTCCGAACGCACGTCGACGCCGTTGAAGCGGCCATAGTCCCAGCTGCCGTTGTAGTCGAAGTGGGCATCCAGGATCGAGGTCTGCGGCTTGCCGTTGGAACCCAGGTTGCGCCCGAACGAGACCGCCGAGATGTAGTTGTCATAGCGCTTGTTGGCGAACTTGCCATACATGAGGTCGAGATTCAGCTCGCTGTCCGCATTGCGCCACTGGTAGCTGTTGGTGATGCCGGTGCGCTCGTAATCGGTCTGCGAGCGGCGGTAGCGCGGGATGCGCGGGTGGAAGGCGCCCGAGCCCGCGGCCGGGCTGGCGACCGTGCCGCCGAAGTTGTCGGTGCGGCCCATCACCGCGTTGTAGGCTGTCGCATCGAGTGCGCGCGGCATGCCGCTGCCGCACATGGTCGGGGTGATGCCCTTGATCGGATCGCTGGCCGGATTCTGGCGCGCCGCGCCTACCGGCGAGCAGAAGCCGCCGTCGTTGCTGGCGCTGAGGATCTCGACCGCCTCATAGCCTTCCTCGGTGGCGCGCCGTTTCGAGTAAGCGCCCGACAGCAGCACGCCGACCTTGCCGTAGGCGGTGTCCCAGCGATCGGAAAAGAGCGCCGTCACGCGCGGCTGGGTCTTGCCGGTCAGGGAATTGTGCATCTCCTGGCCGCCGATGCTGAAGGTGCGGCCCTTGAAGTCGAACGGGCGCGCGGTGCGCAGGTCGACCGTGGCGCCGAGCGAGCCTTCCTCGACCGCCGCTTCCGAGGTCTTGCGCACTTCCAGGCTGTTGAACAGTTCCGACGCGAACACCGAAAAGTCGAAGCCGCGTCCGCGGTTGGTGCTGCCGTTGATGTCGGACGCCCCGGTCGCGGCCACGCCCTCGATGCCGTTGATGCGCACACGCGTAAAGCCGGCGTTCAGGCCGCGCACCGTGATCTGCTTGCCTTCGCCGCCGTCGCCGCGCGCCAGCGCCACGCCCGGCACGCGCTGCAGCGACTCGGCCAGGTTCGCGTCGGGGAACTTGGCGATGTCCTCGGCCTTGATCACGTCGACGATGCCGTCGGAATTCTTCTTGGTGTTCAGGGCGCTGTTCAGGCTGGCGCGGAAGCCGGTCACGTTGACCACGTTCTCGGGCTGGGCGCCGGCCTGGGCCAGGCGCTGCGGCTGCGCCTGCGGCGGGCCGCCGTCGTTCGGCGGCGCGGCGTTCACCTGCCTGGCCTGGTCGGCCTGGCTCGTCTCATTGGCCGCGGGTAGCTGGTCGGCCTGGGCGGCGCTCTGCTGGGCGTGCACAGTGGCCTGCAGGCCGGCCAGCATGGCAAGCACGCCGAGGCTGACCAGGGTACGCCGGTGGCGCGGACGTGCGAAGGGGGCTGCGTTCTTCATTGTTCGATGTCTCCGTTTTTATAGTGTGGGTCGGTACGAACGGGGCGCCGCCGGGGCGCCCATGCTGGGCAAGGTCGATACGGCTGCTCTGTCCGTATTGACGCTGTCGATGGTAGCCCCAGCGCGAGGCCAAGGATGGTAACGCTACCTTGTGTAGTGGTAATAATCATGTTGTTGAGCGCTTGCATGGCATTTCACCAACACATCGCTCATCGCGGTGACAATACGGACACAACACCAACAGGAGACCAACCGGTGACCCATCTCACGCCGCCCCGTTCGCGCGCACGTAGCGCATCCCTGGCGCCTGCCGTCGCCCTGGCCCTCGCGATTGCCGCCGCAGGCACGCAGGCGCAGGAGCTGGGCATTCCGCAGGCATCCGATGCGGCGGCGGTCAAGGCTGCGCCGGTCGCCCCAAGCACCGCAGCGACGCTTGCAACGCCGGCCGCCGTGCGCGGCAGACCGAAACGGGTCACCTGGGACCAGTACTCGCTGAAGGTCGACGGCAAGCGCATCGTGGTCTGGTCGGGCGAGATCCATCCGTTCCGCCTGCCGAATCCATCGCTGTGGCGCGACGTGATCCAGAAAATGAAGGCGCTCGGCTTCAACGGCGTCTCGTTCTATTTCGACTGGGCCTACCATTCGCCCAAACCCGGCGTCTACGACTTCAGCGGCGTGCGCGACATGGACCGCCTGCTGCGCATCGCCGAGGAAGAGGGCATGTACGTGATCGCGCGGCCCGGCCCGTATGTGAACGCCGAACTGTCCGGCGGCGGCTTCCCCGGCTGGATGTTCCGCAACAAGGCCGAGGCGCGCACCGACGACCCGGTCTACCTGGCCGCGGCCGACGAGTGGCTGGGCCACATCAACGCCATCATCGCGCGCCACCAGGTCACCAACGGCGGCGGCAGCGTGATTGCCTACCAGCTCGAAAACGAACTGGGCAAGGTCGAACCGAAGCACGCGCGCGCAATGGCGCACCTGGCCGCCAAGGCGCGCGCGGACGGTATCAGCGTGCCGATGTTCCACAACGCCGCCGGGCGCCTGCCGGACTGGGTACCGAAGGATTCCAGCGCCGCCTGGGCCAACCCCGGCCCGACCGAGCTGTATGCCTTCGACGGCTACCCTGGCGGCACCTGCAATGTGCACGCCGACCCGTCCGGTCCCAACCGCGCGCCGGACTGGGGCATCTACGGCAAGCCCGGTCCGAAGGCGGGCTCGCTGACCTCGCCGAACACGCCCGGCTTCGCCGCCGAACTGGGTTCCGGCTGGTTCGACTACTGGGGTTCGAACGGCACCTACAACTGCACCGCCGAGCGCCAGGGCAAGGGCTACCAGCGCGTGTTCTACGGTACCGATCTGATCAACCGCATCACCATCCACAACCTGTACATGGCATTCGGCGGCACCTCCTGGGGCTGGCTGCCGGGGCCGATCGTGTACACCTCCTACGACTACGGTGCGCCGATTTCGGAAGACCGCGGCCTGCGACCCAAGGCGCTGGCGCTGAAGCAGCAGGGCATGTTCGTGCAGGCGGCCGAACCGGTGCTGGCGCAGATGGACAAGGGGCCGGAGATCAGGACTTCGTCGCCGCAGGTGCGCGTCTACCACAACGTCAACCCGGCGCTCGGCGGACACGTGTTGTTTGCCGTGCACCAGCCGTCCGACCTGCTGAGCGACGACCTTTTCAGCTTCGACCTGACGACGCGCGACGGCAGCTACACGCTCGCGTCGCGCCTGAACGGCCAGGATGCCAAGATGCTGCTGGCCGACGTCGACCTGCAGCGCCAGCACCTGGTGTATTCGACGTCGGAGCTGCAGGCGCATCTGCCGGACGGCGAACGCGACATCGTCCTGCTGCAGGGCCGCGACGGCGAGCTTGGGGAGACCGTGCTGCGCTATGCCGGCGCGCCCAAAGTCGAGGTGCTGGCCGGGCGCGTGACCTCGACCTTCGACGCCGCCAGGGGCGATCTGAAGCTGGCCTACACCCACGAGGGCCTGGCACGCGTACGCATCACCGGCGGCGGCCGGCCTCCGCTGCTCCTGCTGCTGGCCGACGAGACGACCAGCACGCGCTTCTGGACCGCCGACACGGGTTCGGGGCGCATGCTGCAACTGGGCGGCGCGCTGCTGCGTTCGGCCCGCATCGAAGGCGGGCGCCTGGCGCTGAGCGGCGATGCCACCGAGGACAGCACACTCGAGTTGTGGGCGCCTGCCGTGACCTCGGTCAGCTTCAACGGCGCGCCACTGTCCACCAGCGCCCAGCCGGACGGCAGCCTGCGCACGGCCACGGTCAAGGGCCCGGATGCCGTCAAGCTGCCGGACCTGGCGACGCTGGTGTGGACCCGCCGCATGGACAGCCCGGAAGCGCAGCCCGGCTTCGACGACAGCGCGTGGATCAAAGCGGACCACCGCGGTTCGGCGGCCCAGACCTGGACCCTGCCCGAGCGCGGCCAGCCGACGCTGGCGATGAGCGACTACGGTTTCCACCATGGCGACGTCTGGTACCGCGGCCGCGCCGAGATTACGGCCGGGGGCGGGTTGGCTCCCAACTACGAGCTGGATCTGTTCTACGGCGGCGGTGGCGGCGGCATGCTGCAGGCCTGGATCGACGGCCGCTTCGCCGGCCAGCACGAGCTCGATACGGGGCGGGCCTTTCCCGAAACCACCGACAGCGTCAAACTGCAACTCGGCGCGCTGGCGCCCGGCGCGCATACGATCGCCGTTATGGTGCGCAACAACTCGCACAACTGGGACCTGATGGCCGACGACGCCCACCGCGAAGCGCGCGGCCTGATCGCGGCGTCGCTGTCGGTCCGCGGCGGCCAGCGTTTCGGGGTGCCGATCGCGTGGCGCATCCAGGGCACCCGCGGCGGCGAGGACGGCAGCGACCAGCTGCGCGGCCCGCTCAACAACGGCGGTTTGTACGGCGAGCGCGAAGGCTGGCATCTGCCATCAAACCCGGGCGCCGGCTGGACCGCGGCCAAGCCCGGCGCCGCGCCCCCTGCGGCCGGCACCTACTGGCTGCGCACGCATGTCAAGCTGGACCTGCCGAAGGGACACGACATCCAGCTCGGCCTCGCCTTTGGCGATACGGCCAAGCCGCGATCCGACCGCGACAACCGCGCGCTCATCTTCGTCAACGGCTGGAACATGGGCCAGTTCGCCGCCAACATCGGGCCGCAGCGCTTGTTCGTGATCCCGCCCGGCATCCTCGATCCGAACGGCGACAACACGATTGCGCTGGCGGTCACCACCGACGGCAAGCCGGAAAACGCGCTGGAGCCGGTGAAGCTGGTGACACTGCGGGCGGCGCGCGGTGGCGTGCCGCTCGAAGTCTTGCCGCAGCGCTGAACAGGCACGCCGCCGCCGCGTAGTGCCTGCGGCGGCGCCCAGGTGCAGGTCAGCGTGCGCCAGCTGTCACCGCGCTCCGTGCCAGCCAGCCGCTCACCGCATTCGCCGCCGCCACGCCCATCGCCTGGTAGCCGGCCCGGTTCGGGTGCAGGTAATCGCCGGCGCTGCCTTCGCTGTTCGGCACATAGGGCGCCAGCAGCGTGCCGGTGGCCGGGTCGGTGGTGACGGCGTCGAAATCGGCGGTGGCGTCGAACAGGCCGCTGTTCAGGATGAAGCGGTTCAGCGTCCTGCGGTAGGCGTCGGTCTGGGCGTTGCCGTATTGCGCCGCCAGTGTCGGCGACACCGCCGCCAGCGGACTGTTGGCCGGTACCTGGCCGGTCGGCACGTAGCTGGATGTGATGGTCGCGCCGATCACGCCGAGTCCGGCGCTGCGCAGGCTGGTGACGACCTGGCGGTAGCCGGCGATGACCGGCGGCGGCGTCAGCTGGCCGCCGCCGAGGTCGTTGATGCCCTCCAGCCAGACCACCAGGTTCGCGCCTGACAGCCCGATCACGTCGCGCGCCACGCGCTGGGTGGCCGGCTGGCCGGTGCGCAGCGCTACCACGCCGTTGCCGCCGATGCCGGCATTCACCACGCTGACCTTGGCGCCCAGGCGCTTGTGCAGCTGGCGCGCCATCACGTTGGCCCAGCGGTCATTGCCGTTCAGCGTGGAAAAAGTGCCGTCCGTGATCGAGTCGCCAAAGGCCACCACCACCAGCGTGTCGCGCGGTACCAGCACGTCGACTTCGCTGACGAAGAACCACGAGGTGGTCGAGTAGGGGAAGGCGACGTCGTCCTCGGCCAGCACCTGGTCGCCGGAATTCGGCGCACTGATATAAGAGGTGGTGAAGGCGCTCCCATGGTAGCTGGCCGGGCCGGTGGCGCCGTCGACGGCGAAGCTGATCGCCAGGTTGCGGCCGGCAAAGCGGTCGGCGTCGGCGTCGGACACGAAGGGCAGCGCCACCGGATCGCTGAACACCTGCTGGCCGGCCGGGATCGTGACGCTGGTGTTGCCGCGGAAGCGCAGCGGGACGCTGGTGCCGCGCGCGATATTGGCCTGGAAGGCTTGCAGCGCCACTGCGGCGTGGCTGAAGGTCACGGGGCGGGTGCCGAACACGTTCGAAAAGCGCACGCGGATCGTATGGCCCCACAGGTCGGGCTTGACGATCATGCGGAAGGTCTGGTTGCTGGCGCCGTTGACGGTGGCGTTGGGCAGCGCGAAGCTGAGGTCGGGCTGCGGGTCGAAACCCGGTACGGCGGCACCTTGCGGCGTGGTCGGCGCCACATAGGCGGCCTGAATCGAGGTGGCCCAGGTCGCGGCCCACTTGCTGCTGCCGCCATTGCTGCGGGTGAGGTCGTCGGCCTGGGCGATTCCGCCGGCGAGCAGGCTGGCCAGCCCCGCCGCAAGAATCAGTGCCCGCCGTGTCGGGTTCCAGGCTTGCTGCTTACGGACGAAGGCCAGCCGCGGCAGCAGCCGGCGCATCCAGTTCAGCGTTCGCATCGTCGTCTCCATCGCGCCAGGCGCGTGTCGTTGGTTTGGAAGGTCACTTCAACAAAACGCACGGTGGCCGTCAACCGCTGTGCATGGCCCGATTGACGGTGCTCATGCAGACTGCATTCGTCGCGTTAGCGATAACATCGGGACATTTCCGTGTTAGCATTCCTGCGCATCAATAGAATGCACAACTCAGGTTGTTAGCGATAACAAGAGAAAACGGAGACACAAGATGAGAAGATCCGATTCCCCGGCCCTGGGCGCCAGGCGCGTACTCGTATTGGCGCTGGCCGCGGCGCTGCTGCCGTCCGGCGCCGGCCTGGCGCAGCAGGTGCCGGCCGCCTGCCAGGCCGCGTCCTGCGGCTGGCTCGACCCCCAGCGTGCCCCCGAAGCGCGCGCCGCCGACCTGGTGGCGCGCATGACGCTCGAAGAAAAGGCCGCCCAGCTCGGCAACGCCGCACCTGCGATTGCGCGCCTCGGCGTCCCTGCCTACAACTGGTGGAACGAGGGCCTGCACGGCGTGGCGCGCGCCGGCTACGCCACCGTGTTCCCACAGGCGGTCGGCATGGCGGCCACCTGGGACCCGGCGCTGATGCGGCAAACGGGCGACGTCATCGCCACCGAATTCCGCGCCAAGTACCTGCAGAACCGTGCACCCGACGGCGGCGCCGAGTGGTACCGCGGCCTCACCGTGTGGTCGCCCAACATCAATATCTTCCGCGACCCGCGCTGGGGCCGCGGCCAGGAAACCTATGGCGAGGACCCGTTCCTGACGTCGCGCATGGCGATCGGCTTCATCGACGGCCTGCAGGGCGACGACCCGGCCTTGTTCAAGACCATCGCCACCGCCAAGCACTTCGCCGTGCACAGCGGCCCGGAATCGAACCGCCACCGCGAGGACGTGCATCCGTCCGCGCACGATCTCGAAGACACGTATCTGCCGGCCTTCCGCGCCACGGTCACCGAGGGCAAGGTGCAATCGGTCATGTGCGCCTACAACGCGGTGAACGGCGTGCCGGCCTGCGCCAGCGACGATCTGATGGAGAAGACCTTGCGCCGGGCCTGGGGTTTTAAGGGCTTCGTGGTCTCGGATTGCGGCGGCGCCGCCAACATCTACCGTCCCGACAGCCTGCATTACACGCGCACCCCGGAAGAGGCGGTGGCGGTCGGCTTCAAGGCTGGCATGGACCTCATCTGCGGCGACTACCGCAACGGCATGACGACCGAGGCCGGACCCATCGTCAGGTCGGTGCGCCAGGGGATGCTGCCGGAAGCCGTGGTCGACCGCGCGCTGGTGCGCCTGTTCACCGGACGCATCCGGCTCGGCATGTTCGATCCGCAGCCGGCCTTCGCCGGCATCCGTGCGGACGACTACGACACCCCGGCGCACCGTGCCGTATCCCTCAAGATGGCGCAGGAATCGATGGTGCTGCTGAAGAACGACGGCCTGCTGCCGTTGAAGCAGGCACCGCGCACCATCGCCGTGATCGGACCGAACGCCGACAGCGACGATGCCCTGGTCGGCAACTACAACGGCCAGCCCTCGCATCCGGTGACGGTCCTGGCCGGTATCCGCGCCCGCTATCCCGACGCCAAGGTGATCTACGCCGAGGGCTCCGGCCTGGCCGGTCCGGCCGAACCGGCGGTGCCGGCCACCGCCTTCTGTGCGGACGCCGCCTGCCGCACGCCCGGCCTGAACGCCGAGCATTTCGCGGCGCTGTCGACCGGTGCTGCGCTCGAAGGCGCGCCGACTTTGAAGCGGGTCGAACCCGTGGCCCGCGTCGAATGGCAGGACGGCAAGCGCAACACGGCGCTGCGCTGGAGCGGTTACCTGAAGGCGCCGGCGAGCGGCACCTACCGGCTGCGCTTCGTCAGCAGCGGCGCCTATCGCATGTGGCTCGACGGCAAGCAGATCGTGGATGCCTGGGACGTCACCGATTCGCCGTCGATCGACTACGGCAAGGTCGACCTCAAGGCCGGGCAGGTCTATCCGATCCGCATCGAGGCGGTGCAGAAGGGCGCGCGCGGCAACCAGAAGCTGGTCTGGAGCCCGCCGATCGACAGCGGCCGCGAAGCGGTCGACGCCGCCGCACGCGCCGACCTGGTAGTGTTCGTGGGCGGCCTGAATGCCAACCTGGAAGGCGAGGAACTGAAGCTGCAGGTGCCCGGCTTCGCAGGTGGCGACCGCACTAGCCTCGACCTGCCGGCGCCGCAGCAGCAATTGCTGGAACGCGTCAGCGCGGCCGGCAAGCCGACCGTGCTGGTGCTGATGAGCGGCAGCGCGCTGGCGGTCAACTGGGCCGACAAGCACGTGCCCGCGATCGTGCAGGCCTGGTATCCGGGCGGCGAGGGCGGCCACGCAGTGGCGGGCCTGATCGCCGGCGACTACAGCCCGGCCGGCCGCCTGCCGGTGACCTTTTACAAATCGGCCGACCAGCTGCCGCCTTTTCCCGACTACCGCATGGAAGGCCGCACCTACCGCTACTTCCGGGGCGAGCCGCTGTACCCCTTCGGCCATGGCCTAAGCTATACCCGCTTCGACTATCGCACGCCGGCGCTGGCGGCGGCCTCGGTCGCGGCCGGCCAGCCGGCGACCGTGACGGTGGAGGTGGCCAACGGCGGCGCGCGCGACGGCGACGAGGTGGTGCAGCTTTACGTTGCCAAGCCGGGCGATCCGGCCAACCCGACCCTGGCCGGCTTCAGCCGCGTGCACCTGGCGGCCGGTGCCAGCACGAAGGTGAGCCTGGCGCTGGATGCGCGCGCGCTGTCCGCGGTCGATGCCGCCGGCAAGCGCCGCGTCGTTCCCGGCGTCTACACGCTCTACCTCGGCGGCGGCCAGCCGCGCCATGCGAAGACGGTGTCGGCGCGCCTGACCGTCACCGGCACGGCGGCCGAGCTGCCGCGCTGAGCCGGGCATGCACAATCATAAGGAGACTCCGATGGGCAAACGTTTATTGGTAGTGCTGGCGGCAGTATCCGGCATCTGGCTGGCGCCCGCCGTCCCGGCGGCCGCGCAGGCGGAATTCAAGCCATTCGTGTTGAACAATACCCGGATCGTGCCGCTGCAGTCCAAGGCGGGCCGCAAGTACGAGCTGGTGGTGGTCCTGCCGTCGAGCTACGCGGCCAACCCGAACAAGACCTACCCGGTGCTGTACTACCTCGACGCCTACTGGGACACGCCGCTGCTGGTGTCCACCTACGGCAACCTGATCTACGATAACCGGGCGCCCGAGTTCATCATGGTCGGCTTGTCCTACCCGGCCGGCACGGACTACGACGTCGAGCGGCGCAAGGACTACACGATCACCGCCACCGATGCGAACTCCGGCAAGGCCGACGCCTTCCTGGGCTTCATCACGCAGGAAGTGGCGCCGCTGGTCGAGTCGCGCTTCCGCGGCGACAAGGCCGGGCGCGTGATCGGCGGCAGTTCGCTGGGCGGGCTGTTCGCGATCGCGGCGGCCTACAAGGCGCCCGGCTTCTTCGCCGGCCACATCGCGATCAGCCCGGCGGCCGGCTGGGACGAGGGCGCGCTGGCGAAGCTGGACGAGCAGTACGCCCGCACCCACAAGTCGCTGCCGGCGCGCATGTTCATCTCCTACGGTGGCGACGAGTATGCCGGCTTCCGCGAGCCGATCGTGACCTTCCAGAGGCAGCTGGCGACCCGTAACTACAACGGCTTGGCGCTGCGGAACTACCGCATGGAAGGACTCGACCATACGAGCGTGAAGGGTGACGGCTACGTGCGCGGGCTGGACTGGGTGTGGCAGCCGCGCCGGCCTGCGGGGCCGAGCGGGCTTACGCGGGCAATGACGCAGCAGGCTCAGTGAGGTTCAGCGCCTGGTGCCAGCGCTGGCGGTACGCCGTCAAACCTGGCACCGCGCGCGGCCCGATCGCAGTGCTCGACCCCGGCGGCACGCCGTCGCGGTAGCGCAGCATCCAGCCGCCGCAGGTGGTGCCGCTGGCGTCGTCCGAGTAGCTCACGGGCTGGTGCGGACGCAGGCTGGCCAGCAGCGGCCCGAACCACGGGTTGGCGGTAAAGCTGCCTTCGACCGCGAGCGGGCCGGTGGCGCGCAGCGCGTCGAGGCAATGATCGGTCATCAGCACGCAATACAGGGTCGCCAGCGCGTAGCGTTCGCGTGCGTCGCGCGGCGGCCGACCCTCGATGCAGCCGCTGCGCCCGGCGAACGGGCCGCCGGTGGCGGCAAAGCAGGGCAGGGCCAGCGTCCCCTGGCGCACCAGGCGCTCGATGTCCTCGATGGCGCAGGGTTCGATCGCGGCGCCGGCCAGCTCGGCGAACTCGCGCCCGCCCATGAAGCGCATGCAGGCCACCGGCTGGCCGAGCGCATTGGTGTTGGCCAGCATGTCGGCGTCTTCGCGCAGGCCGTCCAGGGCGACGCCGAAGGCGGCGGCGATCATCCAGGTGCCGGTGGAGAGCACCGTGCGCGGACCGGCACGCTCGTCCTGCGCCAGGTAGCGCAGCAGCGAGGCATTGCTGTCGTGGATGCCGGACAGCACCTGGCAGCCGCGCGGCAGACCGGTGGCGTCGGCCACTTCGGCGCGCAGCGTGCCGAGCGAGGCCCAGGCCGGCGCCAACGGCGGCATCAGCTTGCGCCAGCCCATGCGCTCGACCAGCGACGAATACTGCTGGGTGCGCGGATTCCACAGGTCGGTGTGGCAGCCGAGCGAGGTCGTTTCGCCGGCGGCCGCGCCGCACAGGCGCCAGGCCCAGTATTGCGGGTACATCAGGATGTGGCGGGTACGGGCGAATTCGTTCGGGAAGGACTGCTGCAGCCAGGCCAGCTGGCGGCCCAGGTTCAGGCCCGCCGGCAGGTCGGGCGAGCAGGTCTCGGCAAAGGCCGGGCGCACCGTGTAATCGACGCCGGGTAGCTGGGCTTCGTAGTCGAGCACCGGCAGCACCAGGCCGTCGCGGTCGACCAGCGCCGCGGTGGCGCCGTGCGTTACCGGCACGATGGCGGAGACGTCGGCCAGGGCGGCGAAGCCGCGGCAGGTCGCCACCAGCCACTGCCACAGGCCTTCGGTGTCGTGGTGCGGATAGGGCCCTTCGGCGAGGACGGCGTTCGGGCGGCGCTGTTCGGCCAGCACCCGCCCGCCGGCGTCGATCAGCGCCAGCTTGGCGTTGGTCTTGCCAATGTCGAGGACGATCAGGGCATCCGGCTTCATGTCCTCGCTCATTTGCCCACCCGGCGCGCACGCAGCAGGCGCGGCAGGGCAATCGTCGCCAGTAGCAGCACGCCGACCACGATGGTCATGTAGATGCCCGGGATATTCGCCAGCGACATGCCGTAGGTGGCCACGCCCAGCGTCAGGATCGCCAGCAGGACGCCGCCAATGGTGCCGGCGCCGCCGGCGATGCTGACGCCGCCCAGGATCACCATCGTGATCACTTCCAGCTCCCAGCCGGTGGCGATGTTGGGGCGGGTGGAGCCGATGCGGCCGGTGAGGAAGAAGGCGGCCAGGCCGGCCATGGCGCCGGTCAGCACGAACAGCGCCAGGCGGTAGCGGTCGACCGCGATGCCGGAAAAGCGTGCCGCGTCCGGGTTGTTACCGATCGCGAAGATGCGGCGGCCCCATGATGTCGCGTGCAGCACGAAGGCGAACAGCGCCGCAAAGGCCAGCAGCACCACGAACTCGCGCGGCACGATGCCGAAGAAGTAACCCTGGCCCCAGTCGGCCATCAGCTGCGGATAGCCGGTAAAGGCCTTGTCGCCCAGGACCACGCTGGCCAGGCCGCGGAACAGCGACACGGTACCGATGGTGACCACGATCGAGGGCAGGCCGAAGCGCGTGACCAGCACCCCGTTGAGCAGGCCGCAGGAGCAGCCCGCCGCCAGTGCCACCAGCACCAGGGTCGCCGGCGGAAAGCCGGCCTGCATGGCCAGGCCCATGGCCACCGAGGACAGCGCCAGCGTGCCGGCCACCGAGATGTCGATCTCGCGGCAGATGATCAGGAGCGCCATCGGCAGCGCGATCAGCGCCTTTTCGCTGAAGTTCTGGGTGCCGTCCAGCAGGTTGTAGAGGTCGAGGAAGTGCGGCAGCACGATGCTGTTGACCGTGAAGACCACGATCAGGAGCAGGGCGAGCAGGGTTTCCCAGCGTCCCAGGACGCTCTTGAGCTTGACGGTTTCGCGGTCGAGGATGGTGTAGCGCGACGTCGGTTTGTTCGACTGCGGGGTCGGCACGGCGGTGGTATTCACGCGGTCTCCTGTTCTATTTATATTAGTGCGTGGCGGGTTCGAGCTGGTTCCGGTGCAGCGGCAGGATCTGGCGGCTGCCCTTGCGGCCGCCGCGGGCGTTCACCAGCACCGCCGCCAGGATCACCAGGCCGGTCAGGGCGCTCTGCCAGAACGGCGACACCTGCAGCACCGGCAGCGCGTTGCCGATCACGGTCAGGAACAGCGCGCCGAGCAGGGCGCCGGTCACGGAGCCGACGCCGCCGGCGATGCTGACGCCGCCGATCACGCAGGCAGCGATCACGGTGAATTCGAAGCCGTAGGCCACTTCGGTGTAGGCCACCGCGTAGCGCGCCACCCACAGGTAGCCGCACAGGCCGGCCACCAGCCCGGACAGGCCGTAGGTCCACAGCAGGCGCCGCGCGGTCGGGATGCCGATGTAGCCGGCGCACTGCGGCGCATTCCCGATCGCGAACAGGTCGCGTCCGAAGCGGGTGAAGCGCGCGATGAACAGGAACAGCGCGAACGCGGCGGCGGCGATCCACACCAGGTGCGGCAGGCCGAACAGGCGCGTGAGCGGAAACGCGATGAAGTCGGCCGGCATCTGGTGCGCCGACACCCAGGTCCCGCCGGACAGCACGAACACCAGGCCGCGGTACACGCTCATGGTGCCGAGCGTGATCACGATCGGCGGCAGGCCGAGGTAGCCGATCAGCCAGCCGTTGACAAGGCCCAGCACCAGGCCGGTGACCACCGCCATCAGCACCACCGCGAACAGCGGCGCTTCCGGATGGCGCGAGGCCAGCATCGCCGCGACCATGCCCGACAGCGCCAGGTTCGCCGCCACCGACAGGTCGACCCCGCGCGTGACGACCACCAGCATCTGGGCCAGCGCCAGCATCACCAGCAGGGTGCTGTCGGTGACCAGGTTGGCCAGCGAGGGCGCGCTGAGGAACACCGGGGCCTTGAGGCCGACTGCCAGCACCAGGACCACGATCATCAGGGCGAGCAGGGGCTCGCGTTGGAACAGGGATTTCATGCTGCGTTTTCCTCTTGTTGTGCCGATTCCAGTTCGATGCCCGACGCCGCGGCCACCACGATTTCCGGCGTCGCCTCGCCGCGTTCGAACACCCGCCGCACGCGGCCGTGCTGCATCACGACCACGCGGTCGGCCAGCCCCAGCACTTCCGGCAGCTCGGACGACACCAGGATCACCGACAGCCCGCGCGTCACCAGTTCGCTGATGAAGCGGTGCACCGCGGCCTTGGAGCCGATGTCGATGCCCTTGGTCGGCTCGTCCAGGATGATCACTTTCGGATCGGTCGCCAGCCACTTGCCCAGCACTACCTTCTGCTGGTTGCCGCCCGAAAGTTCGGACACGTGCTGGGTCAGGTGGCTCGCCTTCAGTTCCAGCTGCTCGGCGAAGTGGCGCGCGATCTGCGTTTCCCGGGCACGGTGCCCGCGCAGGAAGAACCCGATCTTCGCCAGGATCGGCAGCGAGATGTTCTGCTGGATCGGCATTGTCAGGTGGGCGCCGTGGTGCTGGCGGTCTTCCGGCACGTAGGCGATGCCGTGGGCGATGGCCTGGCTCGGCGTCGAGATGGCGACGGGCTTGCCCTCGAGGCGCACGCTGCCGGTCACGCCGGGCGTCATCCCGAAGATCGCCTGCATCACTTCCGAGCGGCCGGCGCCGACCAGGCCGTAGAAGCCGAGGATTTCGCCGCGGCGCAGCGTGAAACTCACCTGGTCGAATTCGGTCGGGTGGCACAGCCGGTCCACTTCCAGCAGCGGGCCACCGATCTCGGCCTGCGCCTTCGGATAGGCGTCGTTGACGGCGCGGCCGACCATCAGCGCGACCAGTTCGGCCTCGGTGATGGCGGACAGCGCGCCGTCGGCCACGAACCTGCCGTCGCGCAGCACGGTGTAGCGGTCGGCCACTTCGAAGATCTCGTCGAACTTGTGCGAGATGAAGATGACGGCGGTGCCGGCAGCCTTTAGTTGCGCGATGATGCGGTACAGCTCGCGGATCTCGCGCTGCGACAGCGCGGCGGTCGGCTCGTCCATGATCACCACGCGCGCCTCCTGCGACAGCGCGCGGGCGATCTCGACGAAGTGGCGCTGCGCCACCGACAGGTCCTTGACGCGCGCGCGCACCGGCAAGGCTACCTCTAGGCGCGCAAACAGGGCTTCGGCTTCTTGCTCGATGCGCCGCCAGTCGATGCGGCCGCCGGCGCGGGTCGGCTGGCGGCCGACGTAGATGTTCTCGGCCACCGAGAGTTCGTCGAACATCACGGTTTCCTGGTGCACGGCGGTGATCCCGGCCTGCATGGCTTCCTGCGGGCTTTTCAAGACCACCGGCTTGCCGTCCAGGAGGATGCTGCCGGCGTCGGGCTGGTAGATGCCGGTCAGGGTCTTCACCATGGTCGACTTGCCGGCGCCGTTCTCGCCGATCAGGGCCATGACTTCGCCGGCGCGGATGGTGAGGCCGACGTCGTTGAGGGCGTGGATGCCGTTGAAGCGCTTGCTGATGCCGGACAGTTGGAGGACGGGTGGGCCGGCCGAAGAATCGGCATACGTGGGCGTGATTGGGGCTTGGGTGACGGGCATAATATGAGCAGACAAAGTGATTTTCCCGTTAGCAGAGAAACCGTCGTCCCTGCGAAGGCAAGGACCCAAGTTGGACGAGTCAACGCGGCGCCGAGAACTCGGGCCCCTGCCTGCGCAGGGGCGACGGCTTACTGCCAACACTTATCGATGCGGCGCCGCGGCATGTTCGCCGCGGCAAACCATCAGAACATCTTGGCAAACTTCTCGACGTTCTCTGCGTTGTAAGTGAACGGCGGCCCCAGCGCCGCCTCGCCCTTGTCGTCCAGCGTCACCTGGCCCAGGCGGCCGACCGACACCGGCGTGCCCGCCTTGGCCGCGGCCTTGCCCGTCACGAACTGGTCGGCCGCAAAGGTGGCGGCGTAGCCCAGGTCGATCGGATTCCAGATCGCGAATTCCTTGACCGCGCCGCTCTTCACGTGGCCGGCCATCTCGGACGGCAGCCCGAGACCGGTCACGTAGACCTTGCCGACCAGGTGCTCGTCGACCACCGCCTTGCTGGCGGCGACGATGCCGACCGTGGTCGGGGCGATGATCGCCTTCAGGTTCGGGTGGCTGCGCAGCAGGCCGATCGCTTCGCGGTAGCTCTTGTCCGACTGGTCGTCGCCGTAGACGGTGGCCACCAGCTTGACCTTGGCGTACTCCGGCTTTTGCAGCACCTGCTTCATCACGCCGATCCAGATGTTCTGGTTGGTGGCCTGGGCCGATGCCGACAGGATCGCGACTTCGCCGGCGCCGCCCATCGAACCGGCCGCCATCTGGATCTGCTTCTCGCCGATCAGCTCCGCGTTGGACGGGTTCAGCTGCATCTGGCGGCCTTCCGGCGCCAGGCCGGAATCGAAGGAGATCACCTTGATCCCGCGCTGCATCGCCTTCTTCGCGATCGGCACCAGCGCGTTCGGGTCGTTGGCCGAGATGACGATCGCATCGACCTTCTGGCTGATCAGCGAGTTGATGATCTCGATCTGGCCTTCGGCGCTGGGCGTGGTCGGGCCGGTGTAGATCACCTCGACGTTGCCGAGCTGCCTGGCCGCTTCGTCGGCGCCCGCGTGGGCGGCGTCGAAGAAGCCGTTGCCGAGGTTTTTCACGACCATCGCAATGCGGGTTTTCTCGGGCTTCTTGTCGCACCCGGACAAGGTCCCGGCCGCGCCGACCACCAGGCCGGCGGCGGCAACCATCAGGAGACGCTTGATCTTGTTATGCTTGATGCTCAATGCGATGTCTCCGTCTGGAAGATGGCGGCCGCCTGCAGGTCGTATGCGGGGTTCGACTGCAGGTCGTAGGCATGATTGAAGTGCGGCGCACACAGGTTCGGGGCGGCCGCATCGGGTGCCACGGTGACGACGTTGACGCCGTACTGTTCGAGCAGCTGCACGGCGCTGTCGGAGGCGTTGGTGTCGGTGATGACGGTGGCCACGCGGTCCAGGCCGCACAGGATCAGGCCGGCCTTCTTGGCGAACTTGGAGCTGTCGGCCAGCACCACGAGTTCCTCGGCCTGGCTGATCAGGCGCTTCTCGGCCTGGATCAGCAGCGGGTCGGCTTCCATCAGGCCCAGCAGCGACAGGCCATACACGCTCATGAACATCTTGCTGGCGTAGTGGTGCTGGGTAATGTCGTTGTCGAAGGGCGAGAGGATCACGTTCTGCTCGCGATAGACTTTGCCGCCCGGGACGATGATCTCGTTCTCGCTCGAGACCAGCAGCCGTTCGGCCATCAAAAACGAGTTCGTCAGGATCTTCAGCTGTTTGTCGGCCAGGAACTCGGCCATCATGAAGGTGGTGGTGCCACCGTTGATGATGATCGTTTCGCCGTCCACGCACATCGACGCCGCCTGGCGCGCGATGGCACGCTTGCGCGCCGCGTAGCACTGGATGTTGTTCTGGAAGGTTTCGCTCGACAGCGCGAACTGGCGCTTCTTAGGGAGCAGGTTTTCTGCGCCGCCGCGGGTGCGGGTGAGCAGGTTGCGGGCTGCAAGCCAGCTGATGTCGCGCCGGACCGTTGCCGGGGACGCGTTGAGCCATTCGACAAGCTGTTGCACCGTCGCTGTCTGGTGTTCGGCCAGCAGCTTCAGCAAACGCTTGCGGCGTTTGTGATTCACCATGTTGTCTCCTCCTGTTGCCGTCTGTTTTTGGATTGCGGCTCGCTAAAGTCATGCCGAAAAGGAATGCTTTGCGTCGTTAAAGATTAATCAGACTACAAGGGCGCGTCAATCACCAATTGCTCAAGCCGCTGATTATTTCTGCGACGCGTCGCATCGAAATGCGCAATCCAATCAAGCAAATGATTAATTCGCTCTTGGTCAGGAAGTTGACTGTTTCTGAGTTGACACTGATTACCCCGCTGATTTCTACTTGTCCGGGTTGCCAGGGACGCTTTCCATTAGAGGGCGCTGGCGAGGGATGTCGAGCTTTCACCAATCAATAACGGAGACTGTCAATGAGCGCATTAAGCGAAGCCAAGCCGAAGGAACCGATCGCCTCACGCTGGAATGATCAACTCGCGGCCGGGATGAGCGAACCGGAACTGCTGCTGTACCGTTCGAACCTGCTCGGTTCGGACCTGCGCATCACCAACTTCGGAGGCGGCAACACCTCCGCCAAGATCATGATGGAAGATCCGCTCAGCGGCGGGCAGGTCGAGGTCCTGTGGGTCAAGGGCTCGGGCGGCGACCTCGGCTCGATCAAGCTGGAGGGCTTCTCGACGCTGTACATGGACAAGCTCAACGCGCTCAAGGGGCGCTATCGCGGCCTCGAACTGGAAGACGAGATGGTCGCCTACCTGCCGCACTGCACCTTCAACCTGAATCCGCGCGCCGCCTCGATCGACACCCCGCTGCACGCCTACATCGCGCGCAAGCACGTCGACCATATGCACCCGGATGCGGTGATCGCGATCGCCGCCTGCAAGAACAGCGAAGCCATCACCCAGCGCGTGTTCGAAGGAGAACTGGGCTGGCTGCCGTGGCAGCGTCCCGGCTACGACCTGGGCCTGAAACTGGAAAAGCTGTCGCAGGAACAGCCGAACCTGAAGGGCATCATCCTCGAAGGCCACGGCCTGTTCACCTGGGGCGACGACGCCAAGTCGTGCTACGAGACCACGCTGCAGATGATCAAGCGCGCCGAGGACTGGCTGAACGCGAACATCAAGCAGCCGGTGTTCGGCGGCCAGAAATACCAGCCATTGCCGGCAGAGGAACGCGCTGCCGTCGCCGCCCGCCTGATGCCGCTCCTGCGCGGCAAGATCAGCAAGACCGAATACAAGCTGGGCCACTTCGACGACAGCGACGCCGTGCTGGAGTTCGTCGGCAGCGCCGACCTGGCCCCGCTGGCGCTGCTGGGCACCTCCTGCCCCGACCACTTCCTGCGCACCAAGATCCGTCCAATGGTGCTGGACTTCGATCCGACCGCACCCGACCTCGACAAACTGGTCGCGGGCCTGGACGAGGGCCTGGAAGCCTACCGCGCCGACTACACCGCTTATTACGAGCGCAGCAAGCGCGACAACTCGCCGAAGATCCGCGACGCCAACCCGATCATCTACCTGATCCCGGGCGTGGGCATGCTCTCCTTCGCGAAGGACAAGGCCACCGCGCGCATCGCCGGCGAGTTCTACGTCAACGCCATCAACGTGATGCGCGGCGCGAACGGCGTCGACACCTATGTCGGCCTGCCGGAACAGGAAGCCTTCGACATCGAATACTGGCTGCTCGAAGAAGCCAAGCTGCAGCGCATGCCCAAGCCGAAGAGCCTGGCCGGCCGCATCGCCCTCGTCACCGGCGGCGCCGGCGGCATCGGCCAGGCGGTCGCACGCCAGATGCTGCAGGAAGGCGCCTGCGTGATGCTGACCGATATCGACGCCGAAGCGCTGGAACAGGCCAAGGCCGACCTGGTCAAGGTGGGCGGCAAAGACAGCGTCGCCGTCGTGCAGGCGAACATCACGAGCGAAGAGCAGGTAGCCGCCATCTTCGGCAGCACCGCGCTGCGCTTCGGCGGCGTCGACATCCTGGTCTCGAACGCCGGCATCGCCTCGGCCGCGCCGCTCGACGAGACCACCCTCGACATCTGGAAGCGCAATCAGGACATCCTGGTCACCGGCTACTTCCTGGCCAGCCGCGCCGCCTTCCAGATGCTCAAGCAGCAGGGGCTGGGCGGCAGCATGGTGTTCGTCGGCTCGAAGAACGGCCTGGTGGCATCCGCCGGCGCCTCGGCCTACTGCACCGCCAAGGCGGCCGAGCTGCACCTGGCCCGCTGCGTGGCGCTGGAAGGCGCCGAGCACGGCATCCGCGTCAACGTGGTGAATCCGGATGCGGTGATCCGCGGGTCGCGCATCTGGGACGGCAAGTGGAAGGAAGAGCGTGCCGCCTCGAACAAGATCGGCACCGACGACGTCGAGGAGTTCTACCGCAAGCGTTCGATGCTGAAGCGCAGCGTGCTTCCCGAGGATATCGCCGAAGCCGTGTACTTCCTGGCCAGTGACAAGGCGGGCAAGAGCACCGGCAACGTGCTGAACGTCGATGCCGGCAACGCCGCGGCGTTCACCCGCTGATTGCGCGGCGATTTGATATTGCAATCGAGTTAGGCTGATGTTAAGTTGTCACGCATAACTGATATATCAGACCGATAGGGTGGGCACCCTGTACCTGCCCTACGAACGATACATATAAATAAGCAGCAGCCGGCACACCGGCACACGAAGGAGACGAGAATGAACGGGAATGTGATCGACGCGGGCCTGGTGGCCGAACAGAACGACAAACTGGCTTCGCAGGTGCAGGCCGACTATGAGGCGCTGGGCGGCATGCTGGCGCGCCGCGGCCAGGACATCGACAAGCTGACCGCGCTGGCACAGGCGTTCACGGTCGCCGTCCCGAGCTGGGGCGTGGGCACCGGCGGCACCCGTTTCGCACGCTTTGCCGGCCGCGGCGAGCCGCGCAACGTGTTCGAGAAGCTGGAAGACTGCGCTGTCATCAACCAGCTGACCCAGGCCACGCCTGCGGTGTCGCTGCACTTCCCGTGGGACAAGGTCACGGACGCCGCCGAGCTGCGCGAAAAGGGCGCTGCACTCGGCCTGGGCTTCGACGCCGTCAATTCCAACACCTTTTCGGATGCGCCGAACCAGGAACTCAGCTACAAGTTCGGCAGCCTGACCGCGACCAACGCCGCCGTACGCGCCCAGGCCGTGGCCCACAACATCGAGTGCATCGAGATCGGCCGGGCGATCGGCTCCAAGGCGCTGACGGTCTGGGTCGGCGACGGCGCCAATTTCCCGGGCCAGCACAACCTGCGCGGCGCGCTCGAGCGCTACCTCGAAAGCATGCGCCAAGTGGTCGACGCGCTGCCGGACGACTGGAACGTCTTCATCGAGCACAAGCTGTTCGAGCCGGCGTTCTACGCCACCACCATCGCCGACTGGGGCACCAGCTTCGCCGCCGCCAGCGCCCTGGGACCGAAGGCCAAGTGCCTGGTCGACCTCGGCCACCATGCGCCGAACACCAACATCGAAATGATCGTGGCCCGCCTGGCCCAGTTCGGCAAGCTCGGCGGCTTCCACTTCAACGACAGCAAGTACGGCGACGACGACCTGGACTCCGGTTCGATCAATCCGTTCCAGCTGTTCCTGGTCTTCAACGAGCTGGCCGACGCCGCCGAACGCGAAGGCAGCGCGTTCAAGCCGGCCTACATGCTGGACCAGTCGCACAACGTGACCGACCCGATCGAAAGCCTGATGAACAGCGCCGTCGAAGTCCAGCGTGCCTACATCCAGTCGGCCCTGGTGGACCGCGCCGCGCTGGCCGAGCACCAGCAGAACAACGACGCCATGCAGGCGTCGGCAACGCTGAAGCACGCTTTCCGCACCGACGTCAGCGCGATCCTGGCGATGGCGCGCCTGCGCGCGGGCGGCGCGGCGGATCCGGTGGCGTGCTATCGCAACAGCGGTTATCGCGACCGTGTGGCCAGCGCGCGTCCGGCGAAGGCGGGGGCTAGCAGTAGCGGGATTGTCTGACGCGCGCAAGCCATCGGGCGAGAAACCGTCGCCTGCAGTAAGACCGTCATTCCCGCGGAAGCGGGAATGACGGGTTCTTATCCGTCCCGTCTTCCAGGAGTTCTATCCGAATGAGCAAGCGCCACCCGCGCGCACCGTTCGCCGCCAGTGCCGTCGCCTACGCGACGGCCCTGTTCTGCGCGAACCTGCACGCAGCCAGCACGCCCCCCGCACCCGTCATCGCCGATTCCTTCGCCGAGGTCGCCACGCACCTGGCATCCCCGCCCGACGACGCCAAGCCCATGATGCGCTGGTGGTGGTTCGGCCCCTCCGTCGTCCAGCCGGAGCTCGAACGCGAAATCAAGGCCATGAAGGCCGGCGGCTTCGGCGGCTTCGAAATCCAGCCGGTGTATCCGATGGAGCTGGACGACGCCGCGCGCGGCATCCATAACGTCCCGTATCTTTCTCCCGAATTCCTCGACGCCGTCCGCTTCGCCAACCGTACCGGGCGTGCCAATGGCATGCGCGTCGACATGACGCTGGCCAGCGGCTGGCCCTACGGCGGCCCGCATGTGGGCGTGGGTGAGGCGGCGTCGCGCCTGCGCATGGCGACTGCCGAACTGCCGGCCGGCGCCGCCAGCGTCGCGCTGCCCTCGGTGATGAGCGGCGAAAAGCTGGTCGCGACCTTCGTGGGTGCCGGCAGCGGCAAAGGGGCAGACGCCACGCGCCTGCAACTCATCGAACCGACGGTCGCGAACGGTCGCGCCGCCATCGCCCCGGCGCAGGAGCCGCGGACAGTCGTATTCTACGTGGCCTCGCGCACCGGCCAGCAGGTCAAGCGCCCTGCGCTCGGCGCCGAAGGCTTCGTGCTGGACCACCTGAGCCGGAAAGCCATCGACCACCATTTGAAGGTCGTGGCCGAGCCGCTGATGAAAGCCTTCGGCGACCAGCCGCCGTACGCGGTGTTCTCGGACAGCCTCGAGGTCTACAACACCGACTGGACCGACGACTTCCTCGACGAGTTCCGCAAGCGCCGCGGCTACGACCTGAAACCCTACCTGCCGGCGATCTTCAGCGGCCAGGGCCCGGACGCCGCCGGCGCCCGCCACGACTGGGCGCTGACCCAGACCGAGCTGGTGAACGAGCGCTACCTGACGCCGGTGAACGACTGGGCCAGGGCGCACGGCACGCAATTCCGCTCGCAGACCTACGGCGAGCCGGCCGTGTCGATGTCGAGCAACCGGCTGGTGGCGCTGCCGGAAGGCGAGGGCCCGCAGTTCCGCGAATTTTCGTTCACGCGCCTGGCTACCTCCGCCGGCCATCTCTACAACCGCCCGGTGATCTCGGCCGAGACCTGGACCTGGCTGCATTCGCCGGCCTTTGCCGCCACCCCGCTGGACATGAAGGCCGAGGCCGACCGCATGCTGCTGCAAGGCGTCAACCTGTTCATCGGCCACGGCTGGCCGTACACGCCGCCGGGGACGGCCCAGCCGGGCTACTCGTTCTATGCGGCCGCGGTCTTCAACGACCACAACCCATGGTGGAACGTGATGCCGCAGGTGACCGGCTACCTGGCGCGCATGAGCTACCTGATGCGCCAGGGCCAGCCGGCCAACCAGGTCGCGGTGCTGCTGCCGAACGACGACGTGTACGCGTCCCTGGTGCCGGGCAAGGTATCGCTGTCGGCCGAGATGCACAAGCACGTCACGCCCGAGCTGACCGCGCAAATCCTCGACGCCGGCCACAACCTCGACTACGTCGATGCCGAATCGATCCTGGCAGCCGGTGTGCACCATCCGCTGCTGGTGCTGCCGCACGTGACGCGGCTATCGCCGGCGGTGCTGGCCAGGCTGCAGGACTACGTGCGCGGCGGCGGCAGGATCGTCGCGGTCGGCACGCGGCCGTCGCTGGCGCCGGGACTACAGGACGCGAAGCGCGTCTCAAGCCAGGTCGCGGCGGCGTCGAACGCGCTATTCGCATCGAAGAACGTGCAGCTGGTCGCCGACGATGCGGCGCTCGGCGCGGCCGTGAAGGCGGTGCTGGCGCCGGACCTGCTGCTGTCGAACGACGTGTCCGAGGTCGGTTTCGTGCGCCGCAAGCTGAAGGATGCGGATATCTATTTTGTGGCGAACACCAGCAACCATCCGGTCAAGGCCGGCGCCCGTTTCGGCAGCAAGCGCCCGACGGCGGCCTGGCTGGATCCGGACAGCGGCAAGCTGACCCGCGCTTCGACGACCCCGGAACTCGAGCTGGCGCCCTACGAGTCGCGCGTGCTGGTATTCACCGATACGCCGCTGGCCGGCGCCGCCGAAGCATCGCGGCGCAATGCGCCGGCCGTGCTGGCCGACCTGAGCCAGGACTGGCGCGTCGCCTTCCCCGGCGCGCAACTCCGGGCGATGAAAACACTGCAGTCCTGGACCGAGGACGAGGCCACGCGCTACTTCTCGGGCGAGGCGGTGTACACCAGGGACGTCAGGCTCGATGCGGCCCAGCTGCAGGGGCGGCGCCTGGTGCTGGACTTCGGCCCGGGCACGCCGCTGTCGACCACGCCGAAGGTCCCGGCCGGCATGCGCGCCATGCTGGACAGCCCGGTGCGCGAAGCGGCCCAGGTCATCGTCAACGGCAAGCCGGCCGGCGCGGTCTGGCGTCCGCCGTACACGGTCGATGTCACGGGGCTGCTGGCTGCCGGCAGCAACCGCATCGAGGTGCGCGTCGCCAATCTCGGGCTGAACGTGCGTGCCGGCCAGGCGCTGCCGGATTACCGTCTGCTGAACGTGCGCTATGGCGAACGCTTCAAGCCGCAGGACACGGAGCTGGTCAAGCCGGTGCCGTCGGGCATGCTGGGGCCGGTACGGCTGATGGTCGAATGAAGTCTGATAAACAGGACAGGACATGCAGAACAATATGAAATTCGCGTTATCGGTCGTAGCCGCCTGCGTCATCGCCGGCGGCGCCAGCGCCCAGAACTACCCCTTGCCAACACCAGCCCAGCAAGCCATCGTCGACAAGGACACCAGCCGCCACTTCGGCGATGCGCCGGCCAGTGCCGGTCCGCTGGCCACCGATCTGTCGCCGGCCCTGGAACCGGCCGCCATCGACAAGGCGCTGCGCAAGGTCGCCGACTGGCAGCTGGCGCGCTCGCAGCCGCACTGGGACCGTATCTGGACCTCGAGCGTGATGTACGTCGGCTTCCTGGCCGCCTCGCGGGCCACCGGCGACCCGAAATACCGCAACGCCATGGCCGAGATGTCGCAGCACTTCGACTGGCAGCTGCGTTCGCGCCTGCCGAACGCCGACGACCTGTCGATCGGCCAGGTCTACCTCGACTTCTACCAGCAGGAGAAAAGGCCGTCGCAGATGGCGCTGACCAAGGCCGAGATGGACGACCTACTGCCGCTCGCGACGCTCAAGCCGGGCGATGCGCGCATCCCCTGGTGGTGGTGCGACGCGCTGTTCATGGCGCCGCCGGTGTGGGTCAAGATGTACAAGATCACCGGCGAGCGCAAATACCTGGACTACGTGCACACCAACTGGAAGCGCACCTACGATGCCCTGTGGGACAAGGAAGAGCACCTATATGCACGCGACGCCAGCTACATCGGCAAGCGCGAGCCGAACGGCAAGAAGATCTTCTGGTCGCGCGGCGAAGGCTGGGTGATGGGTGGCCTGGCGCTGATCCTCGACGACATTCCGCAGGACGATCCGCAGCGTGCCTTCTACGTGCAGCAGCTGCGCGACATGTCCGCCAAGATCGCCAGCATCCAGGGTCCGGACGGCATGTGGCACGCCGGCCTGCTCGATCCGGCGAGTTATCCGCTGCCGGAAGTCTCGGGTTCGTCGCTGTTCGTGTATGCGATGGCCTACGGCGTCAACCGCGGCATCCTCGACGGCGCCAGGTACCGCCCGGTGATCGCCAAGGCCTGGGCCGGCATCCTGAAGAACGTGTACGCCGACGGCCGCCTCGGCAACATCCAGCAGACCGGCGCCGAGCCGGCGTTCTACCGGCCGACGTCGAGCTACAACTACGGCGTGGGCGCCTTCATGCTGGCGGCGTCGGAGCTGAAGACGCTGGCGGCCGGGGGCAAGCAATGAGCATGCGCGCCTTCCGCATGAAGCTCAAGCCGGGCCAGGTCGAGGAGTACAAGCGCCGCCACGACGACATCTGGCCGGAGCTGTCGCAGGCCTTACGTGACGCCGGCATCTACGACTACGCGATCTTCCTGGACGAGGAAACGCTGCACCTGTTTGCGGTGCTGAAGCTGCGCGAAGGGGAGACCAGCGCGGCGCTGCCCGGGCTGCCGGTCATGCAGCGCTGGTGGGATTCGATGGCGCCGCTGATGGAGGTGGAGCCGGGGAACCGGCCGAAGGAGTGGGGGTTGGTGCCGATGTTCCATATGGCGTGAACCGCGCTTGCGGCCCGAAACAGGAGCACGTCGCCCCTGCGAAGGCAGGGGCGACGGATCGAGGGTGCGGGCCCGCGGTGACGCGCCTTATTTCACCGGATCCAGCAACCCCCGATCCTTCAACCACTCCTCCGCCCGGCGCGGCCACATCGACGCCGTCCCCAGACCGGCCCGCATTCCCATCCCATGCGACCCATGCTCGAACAGATACATCTCGGCCGGCACCTTGGCCCGCGTGAGCGCCTGGTAGAACAGGATGCTGTTCTCGACCGGCACCGCCTGGTCTTCCTGGGTGTGGATCAGCAGCGTCGGCGGCGTGCGCGGCGTCACCTGCTTTTCGAGCGACATCAGCTGGATGGCTTCGGCGCTCGGATTCGCCCCCAGCAGCGCCTTGCGCGAACCCTTGTGCACGGCCGGCTCTTCCATCGTGATTACCGGATACATCAGCATCAGGAAGTCGGGGCGGGCGCTGACCTTGTCGATGGCGGCGCCGGTGCGGCCCAGCGGGCTGTCGAACAGGGTGCCGGCACTGGCAGCGAGGTGGCCGCCGGCCGAGCTGCCCATCACGCCGATGCGGTCGGGACGCACGTGCAGTTCGGCCGCATGCTCGCGCACCAGGCGCACCGCCCGCAGCACGTCCTGCAGCGGCGCCGGGTGGCCGAATTCGGCCAGGCGGTACTTCAGGACGAAACTGGTCACGCCGAGGGTGCTGAGCCAGTTGGCGTATTGCTCGCCCTCGCGCGCGGTCGCCTGCATCACGTAGCCGCCGCCCGGCGCGATGATGACGGCGGTGCCGTTCGGACGGTCGACCGCGGGCCTGAACACGGTGAGGGTCGGTTCGCTGACGTTGGTGGTCGTGCCTTTGTCGTTGCGCTCCGGTCCCAGTCCGGTCTTTGCGCCGGGGACGCCTTCGGGCCACAATGCCATGACCGAGGGCGTCTGGGCCTGGGCGAGCGGCAGGGCGGCGGCAAAGAGCAGGGCGAGGGCGGTCTGCTTCATTCGAGTCTCCTTGATATGGGTCGTTGTAATCGATGAAAGTGAATATGGTAAAGCTAAAGATGTGTTCGGTGGCGCTGGCCTGCGTCCTCATGACCGGCTGCGCCAGCGCGCCGCCGTCCGCGCCGGTCTCCCTGTTCGATGCCCAGGGCTTCGGCGCCTTCGAACTGGTCACCACGCCCGCCGACACGATGGAGCAGGTGCTGGCGGCGCGTCCCGGCGGCGTGATCGCCGTGGCCGGCAATCCCTCCGGCTATGTCGCCACCCGCGCCACCTACACCAACTACCGCCTGCATGCCGAATGGCGCTGGCCCGGCAAACCGGGCAACGGCGGCGTGCTGCTGCACATCCAGGGCGGCCCCAAGGACCGCGTCTGGCCGCTCAGCCAGCAGGTGCAGACCAAGTCCGGCGCCGCCGGCGACCTGCTGCCGATGGCTGGTGCGTCTTTCGCCGAACCCTTGACCACAGCGCCGGGCGCCGCTACGCCGATCAAGGCGCATACCGCGGCCGACAGCGAGCGTCCGGCCGGGGAATGGAACAGCATGGACGTGGTGTGCCGCGATGGGACGATCGAGGTGTCGATCAATGGCGTTGCGCAGAACCGGGTCACGGGGGCGAATCCGTCCAGCGGCAGGATCGGGTTCCAGTTGGAGGGCGCGCCGTATGAGCTGCGGAATGTGACCATTGTCACGCTGCCTTGACCCGTCGCCCCTGCGAAGGCAGGGGGCCAAGTTTTTCGGTTTGCCGCGAACTTGGGCCCCTGCCTCCGCAGGGGCGACGTTTATACATCCGTGTCCAGCTCTACGCCAGGCTTCCAATTACTGCTTCGGCCGTTTCAGCCAATCCTCCGGCACCGGCACCACCACGATATTCATGCTGCGCCCATCCGCCGACAGCATCGCCGACTGGATCTCGATCCTGGTCCCGTCCGCATTGAAGGTCGGGTGCGTATGATCGGCCGCCGTGGTCTTGTGCCCGGTCGTCAGCAGCATCATCTCGCGCGTGCGGCGGTCGATCAGGTACACGCTGCGCGAAAAGTCGTCGCCCACGGCCCAGCGCCCGTCGCTCGAGCCGTGCACGTGCCACAGGCCGCTGCCGGACGGGGTCTGTCCGACGATCTGCATCTGGCGCGTGCGCAGATTGACGATGGCCAGGCCGGTCGGTTTTTCGCGGGTGCCGGCGTCGCCCCAGGCCTGGTCCTGGCCGGGGTTGGCGCCACCGACGTCGGTGGCGGGGCCGTCCACGCTCGCCGCTGCGCCGGCGATCTGGCGGTGGCCCATGATCGCCATCGCCACTTCATCCTTGCCGATCACCGCCTCGTGCGTCACCCATTCGTAGGGCGCTTCCGGATACAGCTTGCGCAAGCCGCTGCCGTCGGCCTTCACGGTCCAGGTGCGCTGCGGCGACTTGCCGCCGGTCTCCCAGCAGAACACGATCTCGCCCGGGTTGTACAGGTTGGCCTGGATGTGGCCGATCTGGAAGGGTACCGACACCACGTGGCGGATCTCGCCGCTATGCACGTTCATGCGCGCGATGCCGGTCGGCCCGGCCCCCATGTTGCGCGGCCCGAAGTTCGGTTCGATCTTCGTCCCTGCGGGAAGGTGGCGCGCGGCCTCGTTCTTCCCGACGCGGAAATATACCCACTCCTCATCGGCGTCGAGCGCCATGTCGCCGCCGCCTTCCAGGCTGGCCGGCACGGTGCCGGCCACGCGCTGGTAGCTGCTTGCAGTCTTCAATTTACCGGCGCCGCTGTCGGCGAACACGCGCGCCAGGTCGACCTCGACCACCTGCAGCCCGCTGGCGCCGCTGCGCATGAAGTACAGCTTCATCGACTTGCGCGCCAGGTTCAGCATGCCCTGGTAGCCGCCTTCGCTGACCTGCACGATGTCGCCGCCGGCTTCGTTGACGGCCATGGCCTCCCCGCGCACGAGGCTGGAGCGGAATACCACCCACTTGCCGTCGGCGGTCCATTGCGGGTGGGTCGGGTAGATCTTGGAGTCGCCATGCGGCTGGCTGGTGAGGAAGGTGAGCATCGTGCCCGTTACCGGGTCCTTGACGATCTTCTTTTCGGACGGGAAGCGCTTGCCGATCTGGGCGGACGCATCGACGGAGGCGAGCAGCAGGGCGGCGAGAAGGGCAGTTGCATGGAGACGGGAAGCCATGGCGTCATTCAGGGTGGTTGGGACTGCGCCATTCTCCCAGCAGCGCGGCGCGGCAGGATGGGGATAACCGCTCATCTTGCTGATTCTTTGAAAGCGATGGCATGGCGGGCACATCGGGCTCGCATAAAATCGGGGCTCCACCTATAAGAACGAGAGACGCCCCATGCGCTTCCTGTCCCTCATGGCCGGCCTGCTGCTGGCTGCCGCATTGCCGGCCTGTGCGCAGCAGCCCCTGCCTGCCGCCGTCAACACCGATCCGGCGCGCGCCCAGGTCACGCTGCCGGCGCCGGCCAACCCGGCGCTGCCCTCGATCATCCTGATCGGCGACTCCACCGTGCGCAACGGCCGAGACGACGGCCAGGGCAAGGGACCGGCCGGCCAGTGGGGCTGGGGCAATCCTATCGCGTCCTATTTCGACCCGGCCAAGGTGAACGTGGTGAACCGTGCGGTCGGTGGCCTGTCCAGCCGCACCTATCTGACCAGCGGCCATTGGGAAAAGACGCTGGCCTTCGTCAAGCCGGGCGACATCGTGCTGATGCAGTTCGGGCACAACGACGCCGCACCGCTGAACGACGACAAGCGCGCCCGCGGCACCATCCGCGGCACCGGCAACGAATCCGAGGAGATCGACAACATCCTCACCGGGAAGCACGAGACGGTGCACAGCTACGGCTGGTATCTGCGCAAGTTCATCGTGGACGCGCGCGCCAAGGGGGCGACGCCGGTGGTGGTGTCGCTGATCCCGCGTAAAGCCTGGGACGAGCAGGGCAAGGTCAAGCGCAACAAGGGCGACTACGCCGGCTGGGCCGAGGAAGTGGCGCATAGCGAGCACGCCGGCTTCATCGACCTGAACGCGATGGCGGCCAGCCGCTACGATGCGCTCGGCCATGACGCGGTCATGAACCTGTTCCCGCTGACGACGCCGGACGAACACGTGCACACCAACTGGGCTGGCGCCCAGCTCAACGCCAAACTGGTGGTGGCGGGCCTGAAACAGCTCGGCGACAAGCGCATCGCTGCTTACCTGAAGCCGGCCGAGGACGAGCGGCCGGTGGTCGATGCAAAGAGCGTGCGCGACGAGGCGCCGCTCAATCCCGCCTTGCCGACGCTGTTCCTGGTCGGCGATTCCACCGTCAAGAGCGGCGGCGCCAACGGCGCCATCGGCTGGGGCGAGCGCATCGCGCCGTATTTCGACACGCGCAAGATCAACCTCGTGAACGCCGCCATCGGCGGCCGCAGCAGCCGTACCTTCTATACCGAAGGCCGCTGGGACAAGGTGCTGGCCCAGCTCAAGCGCGGCGACATCGTGATCGTCCAGTTCGGCCACAACGACGGCGGCCGCATCGGCGACCCGGCCATGAAGAACCGCGCCTCGGCGCCCGGCATCGGCCCGGAGACGGTCGAGGATACCCGTCCCGACGGCAGCAAGGAACAGGTGCACAGCTTCGGCTGGTACATGGCCAAGTACGTCGCCGACGCCCGCGCCAAGGGGGCGACGGTGATCCTGGCCTCGCCGGTGCCGCACCGCGACCGCTGGCAGGAAGGCCGCGACTTCGCCACCTTCGCCGACTGGGACCGCCAGGTCGCGCAGGACGGCGGCGCCCTGTTCATGGACCTGACCATGATCGTGTCCGACGGCTACCGCCAGGCCGGTGCGGCCACGGTCGATACCTTCTTTTCGGATGCGCGCACCCACACCAACGCGCAGGGTGCCGATTTCAATGCCGCCCGCGTCGTGGCCGGCCTCAAGACCTTGCCCGGCAATCCGCTGGCAGGCTACTTCACCGACAAGGCAGTGGCGGCAAAATGATCATCAAATCGATGTGGGTGGCGGCCGCGCTGGCATTGGGTTGCGCAACCGTTGCGGCGGCGCCGGCCAGCGTGACGGTGAACTGGGTCGGTGACGCGCCAGCGATGCCGACCGGCGTGAGCTGGGGCGTGCCCTGGGCGCAAGGCACAGTGCAGAAGGGCCAGTCCTTCGCCCTGAAAGGGCCGGACGGCAAGGCGCTGCCGCTGCAGGCCTGGCCGCTGGCCTACTGGCCCGACGGCTCGCTCAAGTTCACTGGCTTCGCCACGGTGGCGCAGGCGGCCGGGCCGTATGTGATCACTGCCGGCGTAGTGGCTGATAGCGGGCCAGCAAAGCTCACCGTGCAGAGCGGCAGCGGCTGGATCGACGTCGGCACGGGCGCCGCCCAGGTGCGCGTGGCGACCCGCGGCACCGACCTGATCCAGTCGATCCGCATCGATGGTCGCGAGGTGGCGAAGAACGGCCGCCTGGTCGGCCTGCTGCAGCAGGGACCGGACCCGGAACAGGGCGCGATGCCGGCGCGCGCGCCGTTCGCGTCGAACATCGACAAGGTCACGGTCGAGCAATCGGGTCCGGTGCGTGCGGTGATCAAGGTCGACGGCAAGCACCGGCTGGCCCAGGGAGGACGCAGCTGGCTGCCGTTTTCGCTGCGCCTGTATTTCTATGCCGGCGACCCGTCCATCCGCGTGGTTCACACGTTTACCTACGACGGCGACCAGCAGAAGGATTTCATCCGCGGCCTTGGCCTGCGCTTCACGGTGCCGCTGCGCGAAGACGTCTACAACCGCCACGTCGCCTTCGGCGGCCAGGATGGCGGACTGTGGATGGAATCGCTGCAGCCGGGCGACCTGAATGCCGATCCGCGCCAGGTCGCCGGCCAGAAGATCGACGGTGGCCCCTTCTATGGCCGCCGCGACGGCGAAAAGGAACAGCTGGCCATCTGGAGCGACTACAAGCTCACCCAGCCGACGCCGAACGGTTTCAATATCGTCAAGCGCACGAATGCGCAGAGCACCTGGGTGTTTGCGGACGGCGGCCGGCGCGCTTCGGGTCTGGCGTTTGTCGGCGACGTGTCGGGCGGGCTGGCGCTGAGCGTCAAGGATTTCTGGCAGAGCTATCCGACCGCGTTCGACATCCGCAGGGCCGACAGCAGGGAAGCGGAGCTGACCGCCTGGCTGTGGTCCCCGGACGCGCCGGCGATGGACATGCGCCACTACGCCACCCGCGCGCACGGCCTGCGCGCGACCTACGAGGACGTCCAGGCGGGCATGTCGCAAGCCTACGGCGTGGCCCGCACCAGCGAATTCACGCTGACGCCCACCGGCGCGGTGCCGGCACGCAGCCGGCTGGCCGCGCTGGCGAAAGCCGGCGGCGCCCGCGCGCTGCTGTCGGCATCCCCGGCGGCGATCCACGCCACCGGCGTGTTCGGCGTGTGGGCGCCCGTCGACCGCTCGACCCCGGCGCGCGCCGCGGTCGAGGACAAGCTCGACGCCACGCTCGCCTTCTATAAACAGCAGCAGGACGAGCGTCACTGGTACGGCTTCTGGACCTACGGCGACTTCATCCACAGCTACAACTTCAAGCGCCACGTGTGGAACTACGACCACGGCGGCTACGCCTGGGACAACACCGAACTCGGCACCGTGCTGTGGCTCTGGACGTCCTACCTGCGCAGCGGGCGCGCCGACCTGTTCCGGCTGGCCGAAGCGCTGGCGCGCAACACCAGCGAAACCAATGTCTACCACCTCGGCCCGATGCTGGGCCTGGGCTCGCGCCACAACGTGGTGAAATGGGGCGACGGCTCCAAGGAAGGCCGCATCAGCCAGGCCGCGCACTGGCGCCCCTTCTATTACCTGACCACCGACGAGCGCATCGGCGACGTCATGCGCGAGCAGCTGCAGTCCGACAAGGCGATGGTCAGGTACGACCCGATGCGCCTGGCACAGCCGGTGCTGCCGCAGGATCCCAAGTACCCGGGCCGCATTCGCCTCGGCCCCGACTGGTACGTTTTGGCCGGCAACTGGATGACCGAATGGGAGCGCACCGGCGACACCCGCTGGCGCCAGCGCATCGAGGCCGGCGTCGACTCGATCCTGGCGATGCCGTACTGGCTGCGCTCGGGCGTCAACAACGGCTTGAACCCGGACATCGGCGGCGGCAAGATCGGCCCGCTGAAGGGACGCGGCAGCATGACCGTCGGCTACGACCCGGCCAGCGGCAAGCTGTTCCCGATCCCGGACCCGATCGCCCATGCCCAGGTGCCGGTGCTGTACAACCTGTCGACCATCCAGGGCGGTGCCCAGGTGATGTTCGAGCTGGTGCCGCTGCTGGGGCGCAAGGACTTTGCCGCCGCCTGGCTGCAGTATGCGCGGCTGGGCGAGGCGCCGGGCGAGGTGCTGTTGAAGGACAAGGCCACGGGCACCGAAGGCGCCGATGCGCAGTACGTCGAAAAGGCCCAGGGCGGCCCGCGCCTGGCGGCCTATGCCTATGCGCAGACCAGGAACCCGGCGTTTGCCCGGATCGCCATCGCCAACATGAGCCGCTGGCGCGGCGCCAGCCCGCGGCCGCTGGCCGGCCCCGACGTACTGAATCCAACGGGCGAGGCCCTCGGCGTCTCGACCAACGATGCGGCGCAGAGCGGCCTGACCATGATCGAGTCGCTGGCGCTGCTGGGCGATGCGCTGCCGAACGAGCTGCCGCCGTCGCCGTCGCCGCCCGAGCGGCCGGGCGCAAAATGAGGAGCGCGACATGAAGACGCAGCTCCTTGCCGCCGTCCTTGCATGCGCCGCCGGCGCCACCCAGGCCGCGGCGCCGGCCTGCACGGACTGGGGCCGGCGCGGCGCGCTGATCCACCACGACGATTTCAGCGGCCCGTTGAAAGGTTACGTTGCCGAATACGCCGCGAAACCGGGCAACACGGTCGAGACCCGCGACGGCCGCCTGCTGATGGACGTCGACAGCGGCGCCACGGTCTGGCTCGACAAGCCGCTGTCGGGCGACATCCTGATCACCTACACCCGGCGCGTGGAGGTCGATGGCGGCAAGAACGACCGCCTGTCCGATTTCAACCACTTCTGGATGGCGCGCGATCCACAGCAGGCCACGCTGTTCACCCGCTCGGGCAAGTTCGAGGACTACGACGACCTCGAACTGTACTACGTCGGCATCGGCGGCAACACCAACAGCACCACGCGCCTGCGCCGCTACGGCAACGGCGAGCGGGTGCTGCTGGCCGAGTACAAGGACAAGGCCCACCTGCTCGCGCCCAACCGCGACTATGCCATCGAGATTGCGGTCTACAAGGGCTGCACGCGGATGCGCGTCGACGGCCAGGAATGGTTCAATTACCGCGATCCGCGGCCGCTCACCGGCGGCTATTTCGGCCTGCGCACCACCTGGTCGCGCCAGACCGTGGATGACCTTACAATCTACCAACTACAATAATACGGAGACCCGTTGATGAAAGCCCCGCTACTGCGCAGGACGCTCCTCGCCGTACTCGTTCCGCTCGCGTTGCACGCCGCGGCCCAGGAAGCGCCGCCACCGCAGGAAAAGGGCCCGGCCGCCGCCGACGCCATGCTGCACGCGCTCGAGGTCAAGTACCCGACCCCTTACCGGGTAATGGAAGCCGCCGAGGTCAAGGCGGTGCTCGACCGCGTCTTCGCTTACCTCGACCGCACCACGCCGGCGGAAATCGTCGGCAAGACGAGCGGCGCCGCCATCACCGACCTGACGAAGCCCGATCCGGACGCGGTACTGAAGCCGGGCGACTTCCGTCTCACCAGCTACGAATGGGGCGTCACCTATACCGGCATGCTGGCCGCCGGCGCCGCCACCGGCGACGGGCGCTACCTCGATTACGTCAGCCGGCGCCACGGGCTGCTGGCCCGGCTCACGCGCACCTACCTGCCCACCGTGCGCGCCGATCTGCAGAACGCGCATGCGCCGATCAAGAGCTTCCTGAACCCGCACGCGCTCGACGACGCCGGCGCGCTGTGCCACAGCTTCCTGAAGGCGCAGCTGGCGGGCATCAAGGTCGACTACACGCAGATGATCGGCATCTGCGGCGACTTCGTGACGAAACAGGAATACCGGCTGAAGGACGGCACCCTGGCGCGCGGCGGGCCGGACGGCAAGGGTGGCGTCAAGATGCGCCCGCTGCCCGACACGCTGTGGCTGGACGACATGTTCATGGGCGTGCCGACCATGGCTTACCTCGGCAAGACCACCGGCGAGCGCAGGCACTACGACGACGCCGTCAACCAGGTGCTGCAGTTCTCGAAGCGCATGTTCAACCCGCAGCTCGGCATCTACATGCACGGCTACGTGGAAGGCATGCGCGACCACCCCGAATTCCACTGGGCGCGCGCCAACGGCTGGGCGGTGATGGCCATGGTCGAGGTGCTGGAAGTGCTGCCGAAAGAGCACCGGGGCTACAAGCCGGTGCTGGACCAGCTGCGCGCCCACATCAAGGGGCTGGCTTCTTACCAGACCAAGGAGGGCTTCTGGCACCAGCTGATCGACCGCGACGACACCTACCAGGAGACCTCGGCCACCGCGATCTATACCTACGCGATCGCGCGCGCCGTCAACCGCGGCTACGTCGACGCCCAGATGTACGGCCCGATGGCCAACCTGGCCTGGAACGCGGTGGCCAGCAAGGTGACGAACGCCGGCCAGATCGAGGGCATCTGCGTCGGCACCGGCATGGCCTTCGACCCGGCCTTCTATGCGTTCCGCCCGACCAGCGTCAAGGCGGCGCACGGCTACGGCCCGGCGCTGCTGGCCGGCGCCGAGATCATCGAGATGAACAGGAAGTTCAGGTTCGGCCTGAACGACAGCGGCTTGATGTACCAGGGCGTGCGCCAATGAAGATCGCTGTCGTTTCGCTGCTGGCGGCCGCGCTGGTGCCGCTGACGGCGCCGGCGCAGGGCACCGCTGAATTTACCCTGCATTACGACAAGCCGGCATCGACCTGGACTGAAGCCCTCCCGGTCGGCAACGGCCGCCTCGGGGCGATGGTGTTCGGGAATGCCGCCGACGAGCTGCTGCAGCTGAACGAGGCCACGCTGTGGAGCGGCGGCCCGGTCAGCCCGAATGTCAACCCGGGTGCCTACGCCCAGCTCGCGCCGGCACGCGCCGCGCTGAAGGCAGGCGACTATGCGGGCGCCGCCGTCATCCTGACGAAGATGCAGGGCCGCTACAGCGAAGGCTACCTGCCACTGGCCGACCTGCGCATCCACCAGCAAGGCGTCGGTCAGGTAGCGTCCTACTACCGCGACCTGGACATCCGCGATGGCATCGCCACCACCCGTTTCAGCGCCGGCGGCATCAATTACCGGCGCGAGGTGTTCGCTTCCGCGCCCGGCCAGGTGATCGTGGTGCGCATCAGCGCCGACCGGCCGCGCGCGCTGTCGCTCGACATTGGCGCCAGCAGCCAGCTGCGTTCGGCGGGCCAGGCGCAGGATGGCGCCATCGTCCTGCGCGGCAAGGCGCCGGCCCGCGTCGATCCGAATTACTACAAGGGGCCGTCCGAGCCGGTGGTGTACGAAGACCCGGCCGGCTGCCGCGGCATGCGCTTCGAGACCGTGGTACAGCCGCGTATCCAGGACGGCACGCTGGAAGCAGCCGATGGCAAGCTGCAGATCCGCGGCGCCAGCGAGGTGGTCTTGCTGGTGTCGGCCGCCACCAGTTTCGCCGGCTTCGACAAATGTCCGGACAGCGCCGGCCGCGACGAGCATGCGCTGGCCACGGCACCGCTGCGCGCGGCCGCCGGCAAATCGTACGCCGCCCTGCGCGCCGAGCACGTGGCCGATGTGCGCAGCTACTTCGACCGCGTCGACCTGCGCCTGGGCGGCACAGATGGCGCGGACCGCAGCGCGCTGCCGACCGACCGCCGGCTCGAAGACTACGCGCGCGGCGGCCGCGATCCGCAGCTGGAAGCGCTGTACTTCCAGTTCGGCCGCTACCTCTTGACGTCGTCCTCGCGCACGAAGGATGCACCGGCCAATCTGCAGGGCATCTGGAACAAGGACGTCCGGCCGCCGTGGAGCAGCAACTACACCACCAACATCAACCTGCAGATGAATTACTGGCCGGTCGAAGCGGCCAACCTGAGCGAGATGTTCACGCCGCTCGACGGCCTGGTCCGCCACCTGGCCGTCACCGGCGCCGAGACCGCGCAATCCTACTACCGTCTGCCGGGCTGGGTGGTGCACCACAATTCGGACATCTGGGCCGCCAGCAATCCGGTCGGCGACCTCGGCCACGGTGACCCGAAATGGGCCAACTGGTACATGGGCAGTGCCTGGCTGAGCCGGCACCTGTGGGAGCACTACCAGTTCAGCGGCGACAAAGAGTACCTGCGCAGTGCCTATCCGGTCATGAAGGGCGCGGCCGAATTCATGCTCGGCTGGCTGCAGGAAGACGCGCAGGGGCGCCTGGTGACGATGCCCTCGACCTCGCCCGAAAACGTGTTCCGCTATGGCGACGGCAAGGAAAACAGCGTCACCATCGGTTCGACCATGGACATGGGCATCGTGCGCGACCTGTTCACCAACGTGACCGCGGCCGGCGCCGCGCTCGGCGTGGATGCGGATTTCCGCGCGCGCATCGCGGCGGCGCGGGCCAGGCTGCTGCCGTTCCAGGTCGGCGCCCGCGGCCAGCTGCAGGAATGGAACCTCGACTTCGACGAGGTCGAGCCGCACCACCGCCACGTGTCGCAGCTGTATGCGCTGCACCCGGCGCACGAAATCTCGCCGCTGGCGACGCCGGACCTGGCACGCGCGGCGCGGCGCACGCTGGAATTGCGCGGCGACGACGGCACCGGCTGGTCGCTGGCCTGGAAGGTCAACTTCTGGGCGCGCCTGCTCGACGGCGACCACGCCTACACGCTGTTCCGCAACCTGCTGCGACTCACGAAGGACAGCGACCCCGCCTGGAGCGGCCACGGCGGCGCCTACCCGAACCTGTTCGATGCGCATCCGCCATTCCAGATCGACGGCAATTTCGCCGGCACCGCCGGCGTGATCGAGATGCTGCTGCAAAGCCAGAACGGCGAACTGCACCTGCTGCCCGCCTTGCCGGCGGCGTGGTCCAGCGGCAGCGTGCGCGGGCTGGTCGGGCGCGGCAACTTCGTGGTCGACATGGCGTGGCAGGGCGGCAGGCTGGCGTCGGGCGAGGTACTGTCGCGCCTTGGCGGCCCGTGCACCATCCGCAGCGCGACGCCGATCGCGATCCCTGCGCTCAAGCTCCGCAGCCAGAAGTCGGCCCTCGGTTACACGCTGACCTTCGACACCCGCAAGGGCGCGCGCTACCGCGTGGTGCCCGGCTGAACGCACACATATATATAGACGGAGACGCGGATGAAGATGAACAGAATCGTCACGCTGGCGCTGGCGGCGCTGCTGTCCCAGGCGGCGCTGGCCCAGCAGGTGCTGGTGACCGGCTCGCAAAAGCCGATGCCCGCGGAATGGATCGACAAGGATACCGGCCACCTGGTGCGCCGCCTGTCCGGCCCCACCGGCCCGATTGCGAACTGGTATTTTCATAACAACCCCTTCATCGCCCAGGAGGGCAGCGAAGGCGACCGCATGGTGTTCGTCAACCAGGTCGACGGCGTCGCCCAGGCGTTCACGCTGAACCTGAAGGACGGAAAAACCGAGCAGATCACGAACGACCCGGCACCCAAGCGCGTGCTGCCGATGATCGCGCGCCGCACCCGCGAAGTGCTGTACCAGGCCGGCGACACGCTGTACGCGACCGGCATCGACACCAGGAAGACGCGCAAGCTGTACACCTTCCCGGAAGGCCAGCGCGGCGGCTTCGCCACCATCAATGCCGACGGCACCGTGCTGGCAGGGAGCATCGCGGCGCCGGAACAGATCGAGATCGGCCGCAAGTACCCGAAGAAGAGCGATTACTTCGACCGCATCTACGACGCCCATCTGCTGAACAGTATCTTCACCATCGACATCGCGAGCGGCGCGATGAAGACGGTCCACAGCGAAAACAACTGGCTCGGCCACATCCAGTTTTCGCCGACCGACCCCGACATCCTGATGTTCTGCCACGAAGGCCCCTGGCACAAGGTCGATCGCATCTGGCGCTACAACCTGAAGGACAAGACCACGACGCTGATGCACAAGCGGACCATGCCGATGGAGATCGCCGGCCACGAGGGCTTCTCGCCGGACGGCAGGACGATCTGGTTCGACCTGCAGAAGCCGCGCGGCCAGACCTTTTACCTTGCCGGCGCCGACGTCGCCAGCGGCCACGAAGTGGCGAGCTACGCCTTGAGCGCCAACGAATGGTCGATCCATTACGCGGTGGCGCCGGGCGAACAACTCTTTGCCGGCGACGGCGGCGATCCGACCCAGGTCGCGCACGCGCCGGACGGCATGTGGATCTACGCCTTCTATCCGGATGGGCAGCGCTTCCGTTCCGAAAAGCTGGTCAACATGAAGGCGCACGGCTACCGCGACCTGGAGCCGAACGTGCATTTCACGCCGGACGGCAAGTGGGTGGTGTTCGGCGGCACCTTCGAGGGCCGGCACGAGACGTATGCGGTGCAGGTGCGGAAGTCAGCGGCCGGATCGTCCTGAGCGATGGGGCGCCGCCGGGTTCAGGAGGCAGGTGACTTGCGGCGTGCCGCGATCCAGTCGGCGACGCCGACGATGAGCATGAACGCGATCACCAGCAGCACGAGCGGCAGCGCCATCATGCAATACCATGCGGTCGCGCCGGCGTGGAGGATGACGCCGTAGAGGTCGACCCCGAGCAGCGGACAGACAAGTTCAATGCCTCGACCATGCCGGCACGGCAGCACCCGCAGCAGGACGTTCGAGGTTGCCATCGTGGTGCCGAGAATGGCCACGTAAACGACGGTGATCCACACCGAAGCACGGAATGCGGGCCGTGCCCACGATCGGTCCAGATCCATTGTCCGCCATCTCCTCAAACGCGCATGATGCCATGGCCGACGGTGCGAAAGCAAGGCATCGGCGGCGCAGGTCCCTCGCGCCGGGGCGCTCCCGGATCAGCGCGCCGATACAGGCATGGCGCGCAGATTCTGGATGACGTCCGCCGGCACCGGGATCGCCGTCCCATGGCGCATGCGCACCGGCGTGCCTTCGTCCGGGAAGCGCATCTGGGCGGTGACGTCTTCCCATCGGGTCAGGTCGCCGCCGCGCGCGCGCATGGCGCCGTAGTGCTTGGCGGTGTAGGCATCATAGTAGAGGATGACGTCGGCACCGACCTGCAGCGCCGTCGGGCCCTCGGTCCACAGGCCGGGCGGGGTGATCGGGGCGGACAGCGTGCCGAACGGACCCTGGACCGAATCGGCGCTGGCCAGCTGCAGGTACTTCTTCGGCGGGTTGCGCGTTTCGTCCTTCACCAGCAGCGAGTCGCGCCCCTGCGACCGCAGGAAGGTTGCGTCGATTACCGAGAAGCCGGGGTCGTAGAACAGGCGGGTGGGGGTGAAGGTGGAGAAATCCTTGGTGGTCGTCGCGTAGATGCGGTGATTGTACTTGCCGTCGCCCTGGCCTTCGCCGGCAGGGAATTTGCCGGGCACTGTGGACGACCAGAAGATCAGGAATTCGCCGCGCCTGTCGTCCCAGGCGATTTCCGGCGCCCAGGCATTCAGCGTGCCCGGCTCGCCGGCCATCACCGGCAGGTAGCGCTGCGCCGACCAGTGGACCAGGTCCTTCGACGACGCGTAGCCGATGCCGTTCTCGGTCCAGCCGGGGGTCCAGACCATGTGGTACGTGCCGTCCGGGCCGCGCACGATGCAGGGGTCGCGCATCAGCTTCGATACGCCGACCGCCGGCTTCAGGTAGCTCGCGCCGCCGTTCAGCTTGTCCCACTGATAGCCATCGCGGCTCGCGGCCAGGTGCAGGCCGTCTTCGCCGTTCCTGGTGAAGTAGGCGAAGACGTAGGCATCCACAGCAGGCGGCGCCGGCGGCGTGGCGCAGGACGCCAGCAGCACCGGTACCAGGGCGGCTAATAAACGCAGCTTCACTTGTTGGCCTCGTCGCCGAGCGGACGCTCGAGCGTCACCTGCGGGCTCGGCGGCACGGCGAACGACGCCACCGGGTCCGGGTGGGCCGGATCGAAGCGGAAGTCGTCGACGATGAAGCGGGCCGCCGGCAGGCCGGCTTGCCGCAGGCCGAGCACGACCAGCTTGGCCAGCTCGTAGCTGCCGTAGGGGCTGTGGTGGGTGTTATCCAGCTTGCCTGGCTGCGGTTCGGCAAAGGCGGGCATGCTGCCGTCCGGGCCGAGGGCCGCGTACAGGGTCTTGCTCATGGCGTTCAGGTCGATGAAGGGCACCTTCAATTCCTGCGCCGCCTGGCGCGCGGCGTCGGCGTAGTCGCCCAGCGTCGGCACCAGCTTGCCATCCTCGAAGCGGCGCCGCTCCATCGGCGAGACGATCACCGGCAGGCCGCCGCGGGCACGCACGGCATCGACGTGGGTCTTGATCTCGGCCTTGTAGGTAGTGAAGGGGCCGCCCTTGCCGTCCTTGATCTGCTTCTGGTCGTTGTGGCCGAACTGCATGACCAGCATGTCGCCCGGCTTCATGGCGGCGAGGATCTTGTCGGTGCGGCGGCGCGCCAGCGCGTCGCGGTAGGTCTCGCCCGATTCGCCATGGTTGGCGACCGCGATGCCCGGCTTGAAGAAGCGCGGCAGCATCTGTCCCCAGCTGTTGTACGGTTCGCTCGGCTGGTCGCAGACGGTGGAGTCGCCCAGCAGGAACAGGGTCGGCACGCTGGCCGGTGCGATCTCGATGCTGCGCACGGCGGGATGGGCTCCATTGAATTCAAGGGTCAGGCGCGCATCCCAGGCCCAGGCTTCCTGCACGGTCTCGCGCGGCGCCTTCAGCTTGACCTGGCCTGCTTCGACGCCGTTGGCGGCCGGGATCGCCGGCGTGCGCACGTTGACGCTGAAGCTGCGGACGGCGGTCTCGCCGGCCGCGGTCTGCACGTTCTCGAGCATCAGGCGGCGCAGTTCGGCCTTGACCGTGGTCGTGGCCGGCGCCTTGTCGTCGCCCAGTGTGACCGTGACCTTGTAGTTGCCCTCGGGGAGAGCGACGCTGAAATAGAAGGGTGCCGTGCTGCCGGCGTGGGTGCCGGCTTCGAAGCCGTAGCCGCGGGTGGCGCTGTAGGCACTGTTATCGACTGCGGTGTAGCCGGCCGGCGCCTTGCCCGGGCCGAAAGCGAAGCGATAGGTCTTGTCGGTGCCGGCGGCGTGGGCGAAGCCGGCGCCGCCGAGGGCCAGTGCGAGAATCAGGGCGTGCAGTTTGTATCGTGGCATAGGGGCAGTGGACACGGTGATGAAAGCTGGGCCTATTCTATGCAGCCCGTGCCCTCGTGGGCGATTGCCCCGGAAAGAATCAGCAGCGTGATCGCGAGGTAGCCCTCAGCGTTCGAAGGCCCCCAGGTCCGGCGCCTTGCCCTTGAACGGCAAGCCGACGTCGACGCCCTTGTCGACCAGCGCACTGCCTGCGCGCGGACGGAAGTTGGGCAGGTCCGGCAGGCTGCCGTCGGGCTTGCGCGGCGCGTCCCAGCCCAGCTTCGAGACGCTCTCGAATTCGGCATCGGTCACCGGCACGGCCAGGTCCCACGAGTTGTTCGCGGAATCGGCGCCGGCCACCTTCAGCGTCGACGGCGACGGCGACAGGTTGTTGCGCAAGGTGCCGAGATACACCGGGCTGCCGTCCGGCGCAATGCCGAGCATGTTGAAGTCGCTGCCGTTGGCAAAGGCGGTGTTGTTGGTAAAGTCGAGCGCCAGCGGATGGTGGTTGGCGTAGAAGCCGGATACCTTGTTGCCGAAGGCGACCGAGAAGCGCACCACGTGCCTGACGCCGTTCGGTACATACTTGCCGCCGTAGCCGCCGGCCTTGATGCCGTTGCCGTTGCCGGCCGGGAGTGAGGTACGGGTGCCGGGCAGGTAGCCGTGGTCCCAGGCCCACGAGTATTCGATGGTCACCGGCGAATACGCATTGATCAGGTCGAAGCCGTCGTCGGTATTGGCCCAGGCGCGGCAGCCGCGGAACACGTTGCCGGGATGCCCGGCGCTGACGTGGGCGCCGAAGCCGTCGGCGCTCTGGCCGGCGCCGTTCGAGGTATAGGGGTCGTAGTTGTGGTGCGAGTCGCTGTTCAAGATCAGGTTGTCGCTGCCGTCCTTGATGAACAGGCCCGGTCCCATGTTGTGGTGCAGGTTCAGCCCTTCGTAGATGCCGTGGCTGGCGTTGATCCAGATGCCCCAGGATTCGTGGTTCAGGCGGTTGCCGGGCTGCTGCGGGGCGCCGGTCACTTCCAGGCCTTTCAGGTGGAGCCAGTCGCCGGTCACTTCGATGCCCTTGACGCGGCAGTCGTCTTTCATCGCGGCGAAGTCGAGGACCGGGGTTTCGCCGGGGTAGGCCCAGTAGCGGATCGGCTGGCCCGCCTGGCCGCTCTTGTCGAGGACCACGCCGCTGACGCTGGCGCGGCGGGTGGCGCAGGTGCCGGTGGCGGCGGTGAAGGTATAGGTGCCGCCGCGCAGGTAGACGGTGTCGCCCGGCTTGGCTGCCTGCTGGGCGCGGGCCAGGGATTGCCAGGGGGCCGACTGGGTGCCGGCGGCGCTGTCGTTGCCGGTGGGGGCGATGTAGAAGGTGGTGGCGCTGGCGTTGCCGATGGCTGCGACGAATGGGAGCGCGAGCAGGATGCTACGCTTCGACGGTATCTTCAAGATCGTTCCTGGTGGCGGGTGTTGCCTCGTACCTGCCATGATCAGCCGGTGGTACGCGGCGAACTTGGGCCCCCGCCTTCGCGGGGGCGACGTTTTCGAGCTGCGGGCCGATGTTTTCGTGGTTTGCTGTTGAACGAACGGCGCTGGCGATTAGCCGCCGCTTGACAGCTTGACCTGCACCGGCGCCCGTACCCGCGCCGCTTCGTCGGCGACCAGGCGCTGGAACTGTTGCTGGTCCTTGATTTCGCCGGCGCGGTCCCAGGCTGCGCCGATGTAGTAGGTCAGCGGCTGGCCCGAGGTGGCGGGCGCCAGTACCAGCGCGTTGCGGGCGTCGGTGGCGAAGGGCTGGGCGCCGGCACTCGGGACGATCAGCGCCACGCCGAAATTGCCCTTGGATTTCTGCACCACCCACTGCACCAGCGACTTGTCGGCCGGGTTCTCCGCATAGGCGATCCTGGCTTCCTCGCCCTTGTCGCTCGGGTTCTTGTTCAGGCCGATGCCGACCGTCAGCTGCTGCGGGCCGCTGAAGGTGAAGGTGCTGTCCATGCGGTCGAAGTAGCGGCCGGCGTCGGTGGTGAAGCGCTTCACTTCGGTGACCCTGGTGCCGTTCGCGTCCCAGGCGTCGTAGCTCAGTTCGAACACGGCGCGCACCGGGCCGTTGGCGATCACCTTCCACGATGCGTAGTTGGCGCTGGTGGTGAGCGTCTTGCCGTCCCAGATGCCGGTGCCGCCCGCGCCGCGCGAGGCGCCGACGTTGTACATGTCGATGCCTTCGCCTTCGTCGTGGTGGTAGTGGTCGTGGCCCTTGTTGTACCAGCGGTCGACGATCGGGTAGGACACGCGCTTGAACCAGATATCCAGGCCGCTGGTCTTCAGGACTTCCTTGCCGGTGTTGCCGGCGTCCGGCGCCTGCAGGGCCGGGCCGTAGGTGCGGTGCGCCAGCTTGTCGTTCTCCCAGGCGAAGTCGTCGAGGCGTTCCGGCACGTAGCGCGCGAAGGCCTTCGGTGCGAAGGGCGCGGTCAGGGTCTCGCTCTTTTCGACGGTGAAGGTCGCGGACTTTTCGCCGGCCTTGAAGTCGTGCTGGAACAGCAGTTCGCCGTAGGCGGCGCCGACGTTCTTCGGGTCCTTGGCCTGCGGCGCGACGTTGGTCACCTGGTAGGGCAGCACCTGGCCGCTCGCATCCTTGATCACCAGCTTCTGGACCAGCGCGTGCGGCAGCGCGGCGTTGACCTGGGTCCAGGGGATGACGATGGTTTCCGACGGACGGGCGATGTCGAGGCCGTGGGTGACGGTCACTGTCAGGCGCTCGGCGGCGCCGGCCAGGCAGGCCGGCAGGGCGGTGACGGCGAACAGGGCGAAGGCAGCGGTGGTACGAACGTTCATGCGAAGAGTCATAGGTGAGGTCAAGGTACGTGAATCGCTTGCGGTACGGGCGGCTGCATGCCGTCCCCCAGGTAGAAGCTCGGATGCGGCGGCTGATTATAGCCCGCGTTCTGGCCCGCAACCTGGGCCCGGTACTGCGGGTCGTGCATCAGCGTGACGAGGCGGTACGGGGTCGGCACGGTGGTACTGAATACCAGCAGCGCATCGTCGTTGCGGCTGCGCCAGACGACTTCTTCGCGCCAGTCGCCGAACAGGTCGGCCGACAGCACCGGTGTCGACTTGGTGCCGTTGGTGGAAGCCGCGCCGACGTCGGCGCCGTCGACCAGGCGCTCGAGGCGCCCGGCGGCGGGATGCCATTTGTCGATGTGGACGCCATCCAGCGGCTCGCGCAGCAGGTCGCCGTCCCACCACAGGCCGAAGTTAATGCTGCGCGGGTGCGTGTCCGCGATCTGCTTGCCCGATGCGTTCATCAGGCCGCCGGCGCTGGCCCAGCATTCTTCGCCTGGATAGGCCGGGTCGATGTCCATGCAGGTGCCGCGGCCGACGTCGTGCCCGTCGCCGCTCAGGCTCCACAGGACCTTGCCGGTGGCGGCATCGTGCATCTCGACGCCGCGGCCCTGGTAGCAGGACGGGGTCTCGTGGACCATGAAGACCTGCAGGCCGGCGCGGGCCGGATCGAGCTTGCCGACGTGGAGGGTGTCGCCGTGGCACAGGCCGGTGCTGTAGAGGAGGGTGCCGTCGCTGCGGATGGTGGCGGCGCCGTAGACCAGGTCGTCCTTGCCGTCGCCGTCGACGTCGGCCACCGACATCCAGTGCGCCCCCTGGTGGTTGGCGGCCGCGCCCGGACCGGGTTTGCCGTCGCGCGTGCCGGCCTCGCTGTCGAAAACCCAGCGGCTGCTCAGCTTGCCGTCGCGCCAGTCCCAGGCCGCCAGTACGGCGCGCGTGTAGTAGCCGCGCGAGAATACGGCGCTCGGACGCGCACCGTCGAGGTAAGCGACGGTGCCGAGGAAGCGGTCGGCGCGGTTGCCGTAGGCGTCGCCCCAGGCCTTGACGTCGCCGCGCGCCGGCAGGTAGTTCGTGGAGGCCAGGGCAGCCCCGCTGCGGCCGTCGAATACGGTGAGGAATTCGGGGCCGTCGAGCACGTAGCCGTTGGCGTTGCGGTAGTCGGCCTGGGCATTGCCGACGGGTTTGCCAACTGAGTTCCCCTGGCCGTCGACGCTGCCGTCGGCCGTCTTCATCATCACCTCGGCCTTGCCGTCGCCGTCGAAGTCGTAGGCCAGGTAGGTCGTGTAGTGAGCGCCGGCGCGGATGTTGCGGCCCAGGTCGATGCGCCACAGGCGGGTGCCGTCGAGCTTGTAGGCGTCGATGTAGGTGTTGCCGGTGTAGCCGGGGTGCGAGTTGTCGTGGGCGTTGGTCGGCTGCCACTTGACCAGCAGCTCGTAGCTGCCGTCGCCGTCCAGGTCGGCTACCGAGCCGTCGTTGACGTTGTAGGTATAGGCCTTGCCGTCGGGCGTGGTCCCACCCGCCGGTTTTTGCAGCGGGACGGTCTTGTACGGCTGTTCCCAGGTGGCGCCGGCTGCGCCCTCCGGCGCACCGGCGGTGCGCACCGTGTAGCGGGCGGTGGCCGCGGCACCGCCGTCCATGAAATTGGTGACCGTCAGCGGCTGGGCGTTCAGCTTGCGCCCGTCGCGGTAGAGGTCGAAGGTGGCGCCCGGCGCATCGGTGCCGAGGGCGCGCCAGCCGATGAAGTTACCGGCGCCGGTGTGGATCGCGACCACGCCGCGGTCGAGCTTCTCGACTTGCTTGCCGGGCGCCGCGATGGCGAAAGTGCCGGCGCAGCAGGCCAATATGCCGGCCGACAGCAGGCGTGCGATCTTGGTGTAAACAGCCATGAGTGACGAAACCGAATGGTGCAGGATTGCCATTCGAGTATCGGCGCCGCCTTTCGGCCAGTCAATCTCCAGTGCCGGCGCAGGGGCAGATAATCACCATCTTGAGCGATGGCGCGACTGTCATGCGCTCAGTGTATTGACGGGTAGCGCAGCCAGTCGACGCGTCCCAGGCGCGCCAGCAAGGTCGGCCCAGGCAGGTTACTGTCTTCGAAGGGATCGAATTCGTGGGTGAAGTAGACGCTGCCGCGATAAAGCGCGATCAGGACGAAGGGGTTGTCCTGGAAATAATCGGTGGTGAGCAAGTCCTGGATCGCTTCATCGGCGACCTTCGGGTCCTGGGTGCGGGTATCGGTCCAGCGCAGGATGCCTTCGTCCGGTCCGCCGTCGAGTGTGCGGACATATACACGATAGGCGGCGGCGCGTCGTTTGGCATGTCTCATCGTTCACTCCAGCGCGGCGATCGCTTCGGTTGTCAAGGAAGCGTTATCGTACGCCCGTCGGAAAAATAATGGCGCGGAAATGGAAGCGTTTCACCGCCGCAGGCCGGGCGTTCAGCGCACCCCCTGATTTGATGGATGGGCGGGTGGCTGCGCAGCGGTGGTCGCGCGTCCGCGCAGCTGCCTCGCATAGTCCAGCTTGGCTTTGATGCTGGCGATGACAGCCAGCGTTCCGATCGTTGCGGTCAAGGCGTGCAGCATGATGTCCTCGTATGTAGTGTTCGCCAGGGCCGGAGGCTGGCTGGCAGGAAGCTTGTCGGGCGCGGCTAGCCGCGGCGTCCTTCGCCAGCGTTGCGCCCCGTACCGAATGCATCCATGCTGAGATGGTAGACCTACGGTAAAGGCTTCGCAATCTGGCAATTCCGGTGCTAGACTTCGGCATTTCCGAATGCTGGAGTGCGACGATGCGTTTCGACCTGACCGATATGCGGCTGTTCCTGAGCGTGGTGGAAAGCGGCAGCCTGACCCAGGGCGCGCGCGCGATGCACCTGGCGCTGGCCTCCGCCAGCGAGCGCATCGCCGGCATGGAAGACGTGCTCGGTGCGCCGCTGCTGGAGCGCAACCGGCGCGGCGTGCGCACCACGGCAGCCGGCGATGCGCTGGTGCGGCATGCGCGCTCGATCCTGGGCCAGGTCGAACAGATGCGGGGCGATTTGCGGACGTATGCGACTGGCTTGAAAGGGCGGGTGCGGCTGCTGTCGAACACTTCGGCCAATGCGATCTTCCTGCCGCCGCAGCTGTGTGCCTTCCTGGCGGCCCATCCCGACCTGTCGATCGACCTCGAAGAGCGGCGCAGCGTGGATATCGTACAGGCCTTGCTCGACCGCCGCGCCGACCTCGGCGTCGTGGCCGACAGCGCCGACCTCGGCACCTTGCAGATGCACCTGATCGCCAGCGACCAGCTGGTGGTGGTGGTCGGCGCCTCGCATCGGCTGGCGCGCCAGGCGGACGTCGCTTTTGCCGACGTGCTCGGGGAACCCATTGTCGGGATGGCGGATACGGCGCTCGAATCCTACCTGGGCGAGCGCGCCTCGCGCCTGGGCCGGCAGCTGGATTACCGGATCCGTTTGCGCAGCGTGGAAAACGTGGCGATGTATGTGGAGGCCGGGATCGGGATCTCGATCCTGTCCGATGTGGTGGCAAAGACGCTGCAGCGCGAGGTGGTCATCCTGCCGCTGGCGGAAGCCTGGGGCGCGCGCCGGCTGTACCTGTGTGCGCGCGATTTCTCGGCCTTGACCGCCCACGCGAACCTGCTGGCCCAGCACCTGCTGCGCGGCGCCGGGCGCTGAAACGACAACGCCGCGCCCGCAGGAGCGGGCGCGGCGCGGTGTGGCTACGCTACACTATTACTTGCCGGCGTCCTGCATCTTTTCGCCGGCACGCTCGACGGCTCGGCCGGTCGCGGCGGTTGCCTTGCTTGCGCCTTCCTTCACGTTGGCGGCGGCTTCCTTGGATTCCTGTTTCACTTCGGCGCCGGCTTCACGCATGCTGTCGCCGGCACGGTCGGCAGCGGCAGCGGCCTTGTCGCCCGCGCGGTCAGCTGCGGCTTCCATCTTGTCGCCTGCGCGGTCAGCCGCGGCGGCGGTGTTGGCGGCGGCGTCCTGGGCAGCAGCCTTGGCGTCGGCACCGGCTTCACGCGCGGTGGCGGCAGCGTTGGCGGCCGAGTCGTCGACGGCCTTGCCGGCAGCCTGGGCAGGACCCATGCCGTTGTTGGTGTTGTCAGCCTTGTGGCAGCCGGTGGCCAGCACGGCAACGGCCAGCATCAGGCCCGACAGGGTGGTTTTGTTCAGCAGGGTGGTCTGTTTCATGTTGCGCTCCTTATCAAATGTCGCTTTTTGATTATTCCGCTTTTGTCAAAAGATCAAGCTGGTGAAGCAATATTACCAACGACTTGACCCGCGCACGATTGGAGATTGTTCCAAAGCGTAACCGTGGAATCAATGTTGCCTCTGATTAATTCCCGCCAGTTGCCAGCCCAGGCGGCGGCCGAGGCACAGCAGGGTCAGCGTCGGCGGCAGCCCCCAGGGCCCGGGAATCACCGAGGCGTCGCAGACATACAATCCGGGCACCGCCGTCTGCAGGTCGCTGCCGACCCGTTCGCCGATCGCCACGCTGCCACCCGGATGGGCGGCGAAGTGGTGGCTGGCGAAGATGTGGCGCGCACCGGCACGCTCGAGCACGGCGCGCGCCAGTCCGACACCCTGGTCGAACTTGCGGCGGTCGGCCGGTTGCAGGGTCTTGTCGACCCAGCGCGGACCGATGCGCCCGCCGACTTCATCGCGGATCTTGACCATGATGCTGAGCGTGTGCGCATGCGCGAACAGGCGGTCGAAGCGTCCGGCCTGGGCCGCGAAGGCCTGGTACATCGGACCCGGCAAGGTCAGGTCGGCATAGGCGATGCCGTCTGCACCGTGGTGCATGCCGGCCGCCATCGGCACTTCCTTGCCGCCGCCCTCGATGCGGTCGACGCTGCCCATCACCGCGACCACCGGATCGCTGAAGAAGGCCGCCGGCCCGTCCATCAGGCCGGACGCCGCCAGCAGGCGCGGGCTGCCGATGCCGCCGGCGGCCAGCACCACCAGCGGCGCCCGAAAGCTGCGCGGCGTACCGTCGACCACGGCATCGACGCCGGCGGCGCGGCCCTCGCGCACCAGGAGGCGCGTGACGCGCGCGCGCGCCTGCAGCACGGCACCGGCCCTGACGGCGTCGTCGACCAGCTCGCGCGCGCTCCACTTGGCGCCGAACGGGCAGCCGTAGACGCAGCGCCAGCAGCCGCTGCGGCAGGCGGCGGGACGGATCATCTTGTCGAGCTTGTGCCAGTCGTGGCCCAGGCTGCGCGCGGCATCCATGATGCGCGCCGCCATCGGGCCGACCAGCGTATCGGGCAGTGGGCCGAGCGGCAGTTCGGCGTGCCAGGCATCCAGGGCGGGTGCCAGGTCGATGCCGTGCGCCGCGAACAGGGCGGCCGGCGGCGGCGCGGCGGTGGCGAAGTTGATGGTGGAGGTGCCGCCGGTGGTCAATGCGCGTACCAGCAGCGACAGGTCGCGGTGCAGGAAGGCACCCTTGCCGGGCACTGCGGCGCGCGCCGCCATCTGGGTAAGGGTGCCGGCGATCGGGGCGGCATCGCCCTGTTCGAGGAACAGCACGCGGGCGCCGCCGCGCGCCAGTTCGCGGCCGGCGCTGGCGCCGCCGGGGCCGGTGCCGACGACAATCGCGTCGAAGGTGCTATCGAATGTGGTGCGGGAAGAATCCATGCGCGCATGCTAGCACGGCGCATGGGCGGCATCAGGCCGCCTGGCGCAGACGCACCCGGCGCTGCGGCGGACCGCGCCGTTCCTGGTCCGGCGCCATCCATACCGGGTGCTGGCCCAGGCCATCCACGCCGAAATCGAGCACGCGCCGCAGCCCCTTCAGCGTGACCGGCTTGAACAGCAGCGCACCGGCACGGTGGTGGTGGCCGGCGCCGGTTGCGTCGCTGTCGAGCATCAGCACGATGGCAGCGCCCGGCGCCAGCCGCGCCAGTTCGCCGGTGAACGAGCGGCGGTCGTCGGCATTGAAGTCGGTGCAGGTCAGCACCGCATCGAAGCGCACGGCCTGCAGGGTCTGCAGTGCGGACTGCGGCGTCGCGGCGGACGCGACGAGATAGCCCATCGACTTCAGCAGGCTTTCGGTCTGCCCATGGGCGGCTTCGTCATATTCCAACAGTAGTGCACTTTTCATAAGATGTCCCTCCTGTAACAGGGATGACCCCGAAGCGGGCGGCTTCAAGCGCGAAGTTGTAACAATTTGACTCGTCCGTGGGACCGCTCGGGCACGGCGGGATGCCGGATTTGGTAAACTCGACGTTTTGTTCCAGAGGATTTCCCGACATGGCGCGCCCGCATGACACCGCACCCGAGCTCCGCGCATCCGCCCTGCAGTGCCTGGTCGAGCCGGACCCCGCCGTGAAGACCGGTGGCGTAGCGGCGCTGGTCGAGGCTGCCCGCAGCGGCACGATCACGGTCGACCCTGCCACGGTGTTCGACGAGCCGGCGGCGATTCCGGGCCGTCCGGCGCGCCCGGAACTGGTGCCGCCGCGCCTGGTTGGCAGGCGTTCGATGGCGACCGTGGAAGGACGCGCCATGCTGGTCCACGCGCTGGCCCACATCGAATTCAATGCGGTGAACCTGGCGCTGGACGCGGTTTGGCGCTTTCCGGGCATGCCGGACGGGTATTACCTCGACTGGCTGCGCGTGGCCGGCGAGGAAGCCCTGCATTTCAACCTGCTCGCCGGCCACCTGCAGACGCTCGGCTATGCCTACGGCGATGTTCCCGGGCACGACAGCCTGTGGGAGATGGTCGCCAAGACGAGTGGCGACGTCCTGGCACGCATGGCGCTGGTGCCGCGCACGATGGAAGCGCGCGGCCTCGACGCGATTCCGCCGCTGCGCGCCAAGCTGGCCCAGGCCGGCGACCCGGCGGCAGCCCGCATCCTCGACGTGCTGCTGCGCGACGAGGTCGGCCACGTCGAGATCGGCAACCGCTGGTACTTCTACCTGTGCGAGCAGCGCGGGCTGGAACCGGTGGCGACCTACGACGATCTCACCGTGCAGTACAAGGCGCCGGTCCTGAAAGGGCCGTTCAACGTCGAGGGACGGCGCGCGGCCGGCTTCACCGAGGCCGAGCTGGCGCGCTATGCGCTCGATGCCTTGCCGGCGTCCGTCTGAACGTCTTGACCATATGAGTGACTCTCCACAGCAAGGCTTCCTGCTCACCCGCCACTGGCGCGATGTGGATGAAGGCGTCGAGGTCGAGCTGTGGCTCGCCACCGACGACGGCCCTTACTGCCTGCGCCTGCCGCCGGCCGAAGCCGTCGCCTTCGTCCCGGCCGAGCAGGAGGGGCTACTGCGGACCCTGCTGCAGCGCGAGCGCGGCGTCGAGCTGCGGTCACTGGCGCTGTGCGACTTCCGCAACCGTCCCGTACTGGGCTTGTACTGCCGCCATTACCGCCACCTGATGCGCCTGGAAAAGCGCCTGCGCGAGCACGGCATCGACGTCTACGAAGCCGACATCCGCCCGACCGACCGCTTCCTGATGGAGCGTTTCATCAGCGCCCCGGTCGCCTTTGCCGGCACGCCGGCGCCCGGCAATCCGCGCCTGCTGGAAGGCGCGCAACTGAAACCGGCGCCCGACTATCGCCCCAGCATCCGCACCGTCTCGCTCGACATCGAGACCACCATGCAGGGCGAGCTGCGCTCGATCGGCCTGGAAGGCTGCGGCCAGCGCGTCGTGTACATGCTGGGGCCGCCGAACGGCGATCCGGCCAAGCTCGACTTCGACCTCGAGTACTGCGAGTCGCGCCTGGAGCTGCTGGCCAGGCTGGAAGCATGGATGACGCACCACGACCCCGACGCCATCATCGGCTGGAGCGTGATCAACTTCGACCTGCGCGTGCTGCACGAGCACGCGCTGCGCCTGAATCATCCGCTGCGCATCGGCCGCGGCGGCGCGGCGATGGAGTGGCGCACCAATCCCAATGCCGGCGGCGAGCGCGAGGCGCGTTATTTCTGGGGCTTGCCGGGCCGCCTGGTCATCGACGGCATCGAGGCGCTGCGCTCGGCCACCTGGAGTTTTCCCTCGTTCAGCCTGGAGCACGTGGCGCAAAGCCTGCTCGGCGAGGGGAAATCGATCGACAATCCCTACGACCGCATGGCCTCGATCGACCGCATGTTCGCCCAGGACAAGCCGGCGCTGGCGCGCTACAACCTGAAGGACTGCGAACTGGTCACGCGCATCTTCGACAAGACCGGTTTGATGGCCTTCTTGCTGGAGCGCGCCAGCGTGACCGGGCTGGCGGCCGACCGCAGCGGCGGCTCGGTGGCGGCTTTCGAACATTCCTACATTCCGCTGATGCACCGCCAGGGCCGGGTCGCGCCGAATATCGGCGACGTGCCGGCGGCCGACAGCCCGGGCGGCTTCGTGATGGACTCGCGCTCGGGCCTATACGATTCGGTACTGGTGCTGGACTATAAAAGCCTGTATCCGTCGATCATCCGCACCTTCCTGATCGACCCGGTCGGGCTGGTGGCCGGACTGGAAGCGCCGGAAAGCGAGACGGTGCCCGGCTTCCGCGGCGCGCGCTTCTCGCGCACGAAACACTGCCTGCCCGGCATCGTCACCCGCGTGTGGGAGGGCAGGGAAGCGGCCAAGCGCGCCGGCAACCAGCCGCTGTCGCAGGCTTTGAAGATCATCATGAACGCGATGTACGGCGTGCTCGGCACCCCGGCCTGCCGCTTCTTCGACGACCGCCTGGCGTCGTCGATCACGATGCGCGGCCACGAGATCATGCACCGCACCCGCGAGCTGATCGAGGAACGCGGCTACCAGGTGATCTACGGCGACACCGATTCGACCTTCGTCTGGCTCGGCGGCGCCCGGCCCGATGCGGACGCGCTACGCATCGGGCGCGAACTGGTGGAGCACGTGAACGGCTGGTGGCGGACGCACCTGCAGCAAACGCTGGGTCTGGAGAGCGCCCTCGAACTCGAATACGACACCCACTTCCGGCGTTTCCTGATGCCGACCGTGCGCGGCTCCGAGGAGGGCAGCAAGAAGCGCTATGCCGGCCTGGCCGGTACGGCGGACGGCGGGGAAGAGGTGGTCTACAAGGGCCTGGAAAGCGTGCGTACCGACTGGACCCCGCTGGCCCAGCAATTCCAGCAGGGCCTGTACGAGCGCGTGTTCCGGCGCCAGCCCTACGAAGACTACGTCCGCGACTACGTGGCGCGCACGCTGGCCGGCGAGTTCGACGAGCTGCTGGTCTACCGCAAGCGCCTGCGCCGCCCGCTGCACGAATACGAGCGCAACGTGCCGCCGCACGTGCGCGCCGCGCGCCTGGCCGACGATTTCCACGTGGCCCAGGGACGCGGCCCGCAATACCGCAACGGCGGCTGGATCCGCTACCTGATGACGACCGCCGGCCCGGAGCCGATGGAGAGCGTCGAAGCGGGCAAGGCGGCGCCGATCGACTACGAGCATTACCTGAGCAAGCAGCTGGAACCGGTAGCCGACGGCATCCTGCCCTTCATCGGCGACAGCTTTACGCGCCTGACCAGCCCGCAGGGCGCCTTGTTCTGAGTCGAATGTTGCATTGCACCATGCTGGTGCAAAAAATGCCCCCTATATACATTCCTATACAAATCAGACAGTCGTTAGCCGGCTAATGATCTAGGCAACGAAGCATTTTTGGCCCATATTAACGGGTTGGCGCGGTGACGATCGGCTGCCTGTTCGGTACTTACGGGACATTGCACGACGACCTGCCGCGCGCTTCATTGGAGTCAATACATGCTGCTTAACCTGGTTCGCATCGCCTTGCGGCGACCGTATACCTTCGTCGTGCTGGCGCTGGTGCTGCTCATCCTCGGGCCGCTCGCCGCCATGCGCACACCGACCGACATCTTCCCCGAGATCAAAATGCCGGTGATCGCGGTGGCCTGGCAATACACCGGCCTGCCGCCCGACCAGATGGCCGGCCGCATTTCGACGCTGTTCCAGCGCAGCCTGACGACCACCGTCAACGACATCGAGCACATCGAGGCCAACACCTATCCGGGCGTCAGCGTCGTGAAGATCTTCTTCCAGCCGGGCGTCGACATCGCCGTCGCCAACGCCCAGGTGACCGCGATCGCCCAGGCGGTCGTCAAGCAGATGCCGGCCGGGATCACGCCGCCGTTGGTCATCAACTACAACGCGGCCACGGTGCCGATCCTGCAGGTGGCGCTGTCCGGCAAGGGCCTGTCCGAACAGCAGCTGTTCGACCTCGGCCTGAACACCGTGCGCACGCCGCTGGTGACGGTGCCGGGCGCCGCGATCCCGCTGCCGTACGGCGGCAAGCAGCGCCAGGTGCAGATCGACGTCAAGCCGGACGCGCTGCAGGCGCGCGGCCTGTCGGCCCAGGACATCGCGAATGCGCTGGCAAGCCAGAACATCCTGACCCCGGTCGGTACCCAGAAGATCGGCGAACTCGAATACACGATCCAGCTGAACAGCGCGCCGTCCGCCATCGAAGACCTGAACCGGCTGCCGATCAAGGTCGTGAACGGCACGACGATCCTGATGCAGGACGTCGCCAACGTCCACGACGGCAATGCGCCGCAGACAAACGTCGTCCACGTCGACGGCGGCCGCTCGGTGCTGATGTCGGTGCTGAAGAACGGCTCGGCCTCGACCCTGGCCATCGTCGACGGCGTGCGCGCCAAGCTGGCCGAGATGAAGGCCGGCCTGCCGGACGCCCTGAAGGTGGTGGCGATCAACGACCAGTCGGTCTTCGTGCGCGCCGCCGTCAAGGGCGTGGCGACCGAGGGCGCGATCGCGGCGCTGCTGACCAGTATCATGATCCTGCTGTTCCTCGGCAGCTGGCGCTCGACCGTGATCATCGCGGTATCGATCCCGCTGTCGATCCTCGGTTCCATCATCGCCCTGGCCGCGACCGGCGAAACCCTGAACCTGATGACGCTCGGCGGCCTGGCGCTGGCGGTCGGCATCCTGGTCGACGACGCCACCGTCACCATCGAAAACATCAACTGGCACCTGGAGCAGGGCAAGGCGGTGGAGCCGGCGATTCTCGACGGCGCCCAGCAGATCGTCGCGCCGGCGCTGGTCTCGCTGCTGTGCATCTGCATCGTGTTCATCCCGATGTTCTTCCTCGAAGGCGTGGCCGGCTTCCTGTTCGTACCGATGGCCAAGGCGGTGGTGTTCGCGCTGGTCTGCTCGTTCATCCTGTCGCGTACCCTGGTGCCGACCATGGCCAACTGGCTGCTGCGCGCCCATAACCCGAGCGAGGAGCACCACCAGCTTCCTTCCAATCCGCTGGCCCGTTTCCAGCGCGGCTTCGAGGCGCGCTTCGAAGGCATCCGAGGGCGCTACCACGGCATGCTGGACGGCGCGATCAAGCGCCGCAAGGCCTTCCTGATCGGTTTCTTCGCGGTGGTGCTGGCCTCCTTTGCGCTGGTGCCTTTCCTGGGCAGTAACTTCTTCCCGTCGGTCGATTCCGGCCAGGTGCTGATCCACGCGCGCGTGCCGGTCGGCACCCGCATCGAGGAAACCGCGGCGCGTTTCGCCAGGATCGAAGCGGCGATCCGGCGCGTGATCCCGAACCACGAGATCGCGACCATGGTCGACAACATCGGCATGCCGGCGTCGTCGATCAACGTCACCTACAACAATACCGGCGTGATGGGCACCCAGGACGGCGACTTCCAGATCGCCCTCGGCGAAGAGCATGCCCCGACCGCGGAATACGTGCGCAAGCTGCGCGAGGTGCTGCCGCGCGAATTCCCGGACACGACCTTCTCGTTCCCGCCGGCCGACATCGTCAGCCAGATCCTGAACTTCGGTTCGCCGGCGCCGATCGACGTGCAGGTGCGCGGACGCGACCTCGACGGCGACTACCGCTACGCCCAGCAGCTGCTGAAGCGCATCCGCGCGATCCCGGGCGTGGCCGATGCCCGCATCCAGCAGTCGAACCGGGCGCCGACCTTCAACGTCGACATCGACCGTACCCAGTCGCAGCTGCTCGGCCTGACCACGCGCGACGTCACCAACAGCATGGTGGTCAACCTGGCCGGTTCCAGCCAGGTGGCGCCGACCTACTGGCTGAACCCGGCCACCGGCGTGACCTATCCGATCGTGATGCAGACCCCGCAGAGCGACATCGACTCGCTGTCGGCGCTGTCGGCGCTGCCGGTCGGTAACGGCAGCTCGGCGGGCACGGCCACGCTGGGCGGCATCGCCCGCTTCACCCGCTCGAGCGGCAGCGCGCTGGTCAGCCAGTACAACGTGGCGCCGATGGTGCAGATCCACGCCACCACCCAGGACCGCGACCTCGGCAGCGTCGCCGCCGACATCCGCAAGGTGCTGGCCGACACCCAGGCCGACCTGCCCAAGGGCGCGACGGTCGAGATGCTGGGCCAGGTGCGCACCATGGAACGCGCCTTCTCGGGCCTGCTGTTCGGCCTGCTGGGCGCGATCGGCCTGATCTACCTGCTGATCGTGGTGAACTTCCAGTCCTGGCTAGATCCGGCCGTGATCGTCGCCGCGCTGCCGGCCGCGCTGGCCGGCATCGTCTGGATGCTGTTCGCCACCCACACCACCTTGTCGGTGCCGGCGCTGACCGGCGCCATCATGTGCATGGGCGTGGCCACCGCCAACAGTGTCCTCGTCATCAGCTTTGCCCGCGAGCGCCTGCTGGAACTCGGCGACGCTGCCGCGGCGGCGCTGGAAGCCGGCTTCGTGCGTTTCCGCCCGGTCCTGATGACCGCGCTGGCCATGATCATCGGCATGCTGCCGATGGCGCTCGGCCTGGGCGAGGGCGGCGAGCAGAACGCCCCGCTGGGCCGCGCCGTGATCGGCGGCCTGGTGTTCTCGACTTTCGCGACGCTGGTGTTCGTCCCCGTCGTCTTCAGCCTCGTGCACGGCCGGCAGCGTCGCGCCGCCGACGCAGGCCTGCCGCCGCAAGCCGGCGTATCCACCCCATCTGGCGCATTACCTTCTGGCGCATTACCTTCCGGAGTCACAGCTCATGTCAACTAAACCCTCGCGCGCCCGTCCGGCGCTGTTCGCCGCCGTCGCCATCCTGGTCGCAGGCGGCGTGGTCGCCGGCGGCCTCGTCACCCGCCACAACCAGGGCGAGCAACTCCAGGCTGGTGCGGCCGAGCGCTCGGTGCCGACCGTGAGCCTGGTGTCGCTGAAAGACATCCCGGCCTCGGATCTTGAACTGCCGGCCCGCATCGAAGCCTGGGCGCGCGCCCCGATCTATGCCCGCGTCAGTGGCTACCTGGCGCGCTGGAACGTCGACATCGGCACGCCGGTGAAGGCTGGCCAGGTGCTGGCCCAGATCGACACCCCCGACCTCGACCAGGACCTGCGCCAGGCCCAGGCCCAGCTGGCGGTCGCGCGCACCGGCCTGACGCTGGCCGACAGCACCGCCAAGCGCTGGCAGGCGCTGGTGGGGCAGAACGCGGTGTCGAAGCAGGAAGCCGACGAAAAGCAGAACGACTTCATGTCGCGCCAGTCGACCGTGCAGGCGCTGCAGGCCAGTGTCTCGCGCCAGCAGGCGCTGAAAACCTACACCAGGCTGGTCGCGCCCTTCGACGGCGTGGTCACGGCGCGCAACACCGACGTCGGCGCGCTGGTCAACGTGGGCGGTGCCAGCGGCAGCGAGCTGTTCGTGGTGTCCGACATCCGCAAGCTGCGCGTCTACGTGAACGTGCCGCAGCGCCAGGTGGCGCTGATCAAGCCGGGCAGCAAGGCCACCCTGAGCGTGCCCGAGCGCCCGGACGCCAGCTACACCGCCACCGTGCAGTCGACCGCGCAGGCGATCGCCGCCGGTTCCGGCACCATGCTGGTCCAGCTGGCGGTCGACAACAAGAACGGCGAACTGCTGCCGGGCGCCTACGCCAACGTGCGCTTCGACCTCCCGGCGGACGCCAGCACGGTCAGCGTGCCGCCGGGCGCGCTGATGCTTGGCAAGGAGGGGGTGCGCGTGGCGACGCTGGACGGCGCCAACAAGGTGCGCATCAAGAAGGTCACCATCGGCCGCGACATGGGCACCGTGGTGCAGCTGGCCGGCGGCGTCGAGCGCTCTGACCGCATCATCGACAGCCCGCCGGATGGGTTGGCGGAAGGGGATACGGTGCGGATCGCGCAGGCTGCGCCGGTGAAGGCGAAGTCCTGAGCCCATATTAACGTTGTCCCCGCCTTCGCGGGGAGTCGTTTCCGGCAGTGCCGGGAACGACAGTTACGCCGCCAACCCCTTCTGCAGCAACTCAGCCACCAGCTGATTCAATTCCACCCCACGCTCCTTGGCGGTCGCCTGCAGCTGCTTCACCAGCTCCCCGTTCAGCTTCACCGCAAACGGCACCAGGCCGGCGGCGCGGTCGCGCTCGCGCTGTTCGCGGCGGTCGGGTACGGCACCGCTGCTGCCGCCGAAGGCCGCATTCTTTGCCGTCATTTCGTTCTTGAGTCGTTCGGCATCGCGTTTTGCCAGGTCGGTTCGTTTCATCGTCGGTCCTTCAGTGATCAAACCGGCATTGTAACCGCGACGCCGGCGCGCCGATGCGCAACTGGGCCGATGAAATGAACGCCACATCGGATGGTCAAACCGGCAGCCTAACATGTATGGGGAGGAGATCATGCCTGCCTTGCCGATTGCCGGCGCAGGGACGCGCCCGGCCGTACCCGTCTCGTATGCCAGGCGCCGCTGGCTCGCCGGGAGCGGCGCCGCCATCGCCGCCTGCCTGGCCGCGCGCGCCCGGGCGGTCCCCGAGGGCGACGCCGCAGACCACGCCGGTTCTCCCGGCTGCACCACCGTACCCGGTACCCCGACCGTCGAGCGCCCGTCACCGCAAGCGGTGGCGGACGTGTTCAGTACGCCGGAAACCGAACTCGCCTTCCGCAACCACGGCATGCACGCCGAGTTCCTGCGCCAGGCCCTCACGCCGCTCGGCTCCCACTATGTATTGGTCCATTTCGATATCCCGGCGCTGCAGGCCGACGGCTACAGCCTGGCCGTCGGCGGACGCGTCAGCCGTCCGTTCCGGATCGGCATGCGCGAGTTGCAGGACCAGCCGGTCCTGACCCAGACCGTGACGATGGAGTGCGCAGGCAGCGGCCGCTCGACGCTGGCGCCGCGCCCGGTCTACGTCCCCTGGTTCCATGAATGCATGGGTACCTACCAATGGACCGGTACCCGGCTGCGGCCCCTGCTGGAGCGCGCCGGCCTGCCGGACGATGCGGTGGAAGTGCTGTTCACCGGCTGGGACAGCGGCGTCGACCTCGGCGTCGAACACGCGTTCGAGCGCAGCCTGCCGCTGGCCGAGGCGCTGCGCGACGAAGTGATGCTTGCCTGGGCCGCGAACGGGCATCCGCTGCTGCCGGAACACGGCTTTCCGCTGCGCCTGGTGGTGCCGTCGTGGTACGGAATGGCCAGCGTCAAGTGGCTGCGCGCGATCACGGTGCTGAGCGAGCCCTTCGCAGGGATGCAGCAGCACGAAGTCTATATGTACCGCCAGAGCCGCGACGATCCCGGCACGCCGGTGCAGGCCAAGCGGGTGAATGCGCTGATCGCACCGCCCGGGATGCCGGACATGCTGAGCCGCCACCGGTTCCTGGCGCCCGGCCCGCAGGTACTGGAAGGGAAGGCGTGGTCGGGATCGGGCGGCATCGCGCGCGTGCGGGTCAGCACCGACGGCGGCTCGACCTGGGCCGACGCGCGCCTGTCACAGGTCGCGCCCGACCCCTGGGCCTGGGTCCACTGGCGCCATGACTGGGATGCGGCGCCGGGCGATTACGTGCTGGTCTGCCGCGCCACCGACGCCGCCGGCCACCAGCAGCCGCTCGACCCCGGGGCGGCATTCAATATCCAGGGCAATGGCGTGAACGGGGTGCAGCGGATGCCGGTCACGGTGCAGGCGGGCATCGGCAGCGCTGCCCGCACCGTGCCCTCCCATCCGCGCCGCGTGCTGCCCGGCGCCGAACTGCCGCCGGTGCCGGATCTGCGTCAGGCCAGGCCGAGGTAGCTGCGGTGGAAGCGGCTGCCGAGCCGCGTCAGCACTTCGTAGCCGATGGTGCCGGCCTCGAACGCCACGTCGTCCACGGTCTGGTGCGCGCCGAGCAGCTCCACCAGCTGACCCGGCGCCACGCGTGCTTCCGGGAAGCCGCTGACGTCGAGCGTGATGCTATCCATCGACACGTTGCCGACGACCGGCACGCGGGCGCCGTCGATGAACACATGGCCGCGGCCGGACAGCGAACGCAGCCAGCCGTCGGCATAGCCGATCGAGATGGTGGCGATGCGGGTCGGGCTGGACGCCGTGAAGTGGGCGCCGTAGCCGACGATGTCCCCGGCCTGCACGGTGCGCGTCTGGACGATGCTGGCCGCCAGCGCTACCACCTGGCGCAGCGGATTGGCGGTGCCCGGCTGCGGGTTGATGCCGTACAGCGCCGCGCCCGGGCGCGCCAGCTGGTGGTGGAAGGCGCCGCCCAGGAAGATGCCCGAGGAATTGGCCAGGCTGCCGGGCAGGCCGGGGAAGCGGGCGCGCAGCCGTTCCAGGCCGGCACGGAAGCGCTCGCACTGCAGCGCGTTCATCGGATGCGCCGCTTCGTCGGCGCAGGCCAGGTGGCTCATCGCCAGCACCGGGCGGATGCCGTCCAGCCGTGCCAGATCGTCGAGCAGGGCCTGCAGGTCGGCCGGCGCCAGGCCCATGCGCGACATGCCGGTGTCGAACTGGATCGCGGCCGGCAGCACGCGCCCGAGCGTGCGCGCAGCCGCGCGCCAGTCTGCCACCTGGGCCGGATCGTTCAGCACCGGCACCAGGTCGTGCTCGAGGAAGGCGCGGGTGGCGCCCGGCGGCGGGCCGTGCAGCACGTAGATCGTGGCGTCAGGCGGCACCAGCGTGCGCAGGCGCATGCCTTCGTCGACGTGGGCGGTGAAGAACACGCGGCAGCCTTCGCGCACCAGCGCCGGCGCGACCGCGCCCATGCCGAGGCCATAGGCGTCGGCCTTCATCACGCCGGCGCAGGCGGCGGGGCCGACCTGCTGGCGCAGCAGGCGATAGTTGGCACGGATGGCGTCGAGGTCGACCGTCAGGCGGGCGCCGGCGCGTTCGACCGGCACCGACGGCGCCGCCGGCGGCGACAGGGAATGGTCCATCGTCCCCATGCTCACGCCTTGGCGAATTGCGTGCGTTCCTGGGCGGCGCGGGTGCCGGCGTAGCGGAACACGGCCAGGTCGTCGGCATCGATGGCCGGTGCGCGGCCCGATACCAGGTCGGCAATCACGCTGGCCGAGCCGCAGGCCATGGTCCAGCCGAGGGTGCCGTGGCCGGTGTTCAGGAACAGGTTGCGCAGCGGGGTGGCGCCGACGATCGGGGTCGAGTCCGGCGTCATCGGGCGCAGGCCGGTCCAGAAGCTCGCCTTGGCGATGTCGCCGCCCTGCGGAAACAGGTCGCGCACGACCAGTTCCAGGGTCTCGCGGCGGGCCGGGTTGAGCGCCTGGCTGTAGCCGGCGATTTCCGCCATGCCGCCGACGCGGATGCGGTCGTCGAAGCGGGTGATCGCGATCTTGTAGGTCTCGTCGAGGATGGTCGACACGGGTGCCTTGCTGCCGTCGGTGATCGGCACCGTCAGCGAATAGCCCTTGAGCGGATACACCGGCACCTTGAACCGGTCGCCCAGCAGGAAGCGCGAGTAGCTGCCCAGCGCCAGCACGTAGCGGTCGGCGCTCAAGGTGCCCTTGACTCCACCTTTGGAGGTGCGCACGCCGGTGATCTCGTCGCCGGCGATGTCGAGCGCATCGATCGAGGTGTCGAACTCGAAGCGCACGCCGAGCGCCTTGGCCATCACGGCCAGGCGGCTGGTGAACAGTTGGCAGTCGCCGGTTTCGTCGTTGGGCAGGCGCAGGCCGCCGACCAGCTTGTCGCGCACGTCGGCCAGCGCCGGCTCGGCCCTGGCCAGTTCGCCGCTGGTCAGGACTTCATACGGCACGCCGGCCTGCTTCAGCACCTCGGTGTCCTTGGCGGCGCCGTCGAACTGGGCCTGGGTGCGGAACAGCTGCAGGGTGCCTTGCTGGCGGCCTTCGTATTGGATGCCGGTCTCCTGGCGCAGCGCGCGCATGCAATCGCGGCTGTATTCGGCGAGGCGCACCATGCGTTCCTTGTTCACGGCGTAGCGCTCGGCGGAACAGTTGCGGTACATCTCCCACATCCATTCGAGCTGGAACAGCGTGCCGTCCGGGCGGATCGCCAGCGGGGCGTGACGCTGGAACAGCCATTTGAAGGCTTTCAGTGGGACGCCGGGGGCCGCCCACGGCGATGCATAGCCGGGCGAAATCTGGCCGGCGTTGGCAAAGCTGGTCTCGAGGGCGGGACCCGGCTGGCGGTCGACCACGGTGACTTCATGGCCGGCCTTCGCCAGGTAATATGCGGTCGATACGCCGACCACGCCGCTGCCAAGGACGATTACTCGCATAGTTTTCTCTGTTTATGGTGCAAGAGTGGGAAATCTTGCTATCCTAGCCTGATGGACACAAGATTTGTTTCCGTTCTTCGATGATTATTTAGTGATCGTTTCTAATCCGAACCTCATGCGCGTACAAAAAGAATCGACCCGGGTCCTGGACCGTATCGACCTGCACATCCTGTCCATCCTGCAGAATGACGCCCGGATCGTCATGAAAGACCTGGCCGAGCGGGTCGGCCTGTCGCTGACGCCGTGCATCGAACGGGTCAAGCGCATGGAACGCGACGGCGTGATCGCCGGCTACCACGCGCGCGTGAATCCGCAGGCGCTGG